>MKWU01001991.1_pt1 | contig 32616 bp, 23 predicted proteins | sample 809101 | NCBI WGS metagenome assembly MKWU01 (sample SAMN05860141, study PRJNA318959) | sponge metagenome | host: Aplysina aerophoba | place: Slovenia: Piran, Adriatic Sea, Gulf of Piran | collected 2013-05-07
TGCCCCCACAACTGCTGAACATCCATCCACAACACCACATAGGACTGCTGATCAAATCTGCGGTGCTCAAACACCTCCAGAGCCTCCGTACGTACACGATGCAATGCAGCCTCATCACCGTATTCCGAACATGCAAGCTCAGAAGGCACCAACGCAGGGCTTTCCTCAACCGGATCCGACTGGAGTTCCACAGGGGGAGACGCAGTTCCCGCCTCGTCCGGAAAACGGGGAACTGCATCGATATCCAGATTCGACGTCAAATGACGTACCAAATCGCTGAAATGGCGCAAAAGATACAGACGCAACTGATGACCAGACGCTCCAGATTCTTGAAGCAGGTCATCAAGCTGTGAAAAATCATCGGAAAGGATCATAGATCAATCGGAAATGGTTAATGTGAGTCAGTTGAATCGCTCAACCCTATCATAAACCAGTTCGCAAAAGATCAACTAAATCTGGGACATCCCCTTGATCCGTCATGGTCGCCAATGGAATGGCCGCTTGGCTATCATGCAGGGAGGCCGAAGAGACCAAACGGAGATCCAAGTAATCGGCAACAAAGTTTCACTTAGACGGGTAATTCCCCAAATTATTGGTTTTCATCTGTGCCTCTTGCCTCCTGGTTATAGTATGGAGCAGGTCGTTGATTGCAGAGATGCACTCAGCTTTCAGGCTGGTCATTAACACTGGTTCTGGCTTAAGGTCTGATGGGTGAGAATGACGAACGGTGCGGAAAACACGCACCTGTTTTTCATCGAACCTCAGGCTAGGAAGAGGGGGTATGCATCTGCAGAGTAAGGATGTCTACCCCATGAAATTGTTGATGGTGTACGGTCGTGGCCAGACTTCGTAGAATGCGCAGTGGAATTTCCTCCTCCAATGTGTCCAGGTTTACTTGACGGCCCAATAGCACGATTTGATCCTCAAGATTATCTGCCGTTTCCAACGTAGAAACAAACTCAAGTGTAGCGCCCCCCCGAACTCGTCGTGCCAGTACCCGCACCCGTCGCATCCCCGTCTCCGTTTTGCCATCTTGGCTGCGCTGTAGCATTACCAGGGCTTCTTCTCCTATGTTTTCCAGCTGTCCAGTACTAACATCCGCCCAACCATAGCGGTGAGCAAAATCACGAAGGAATGCGTGGAGCTTGGGAATCTTACTTGTATCCAACACCATCTCAAACCTGTGGGCACGAGAGTACGTCAGATTCATACTCCACGTCAACACGATCGAACATATCCCACCTGCGGTCATTGCGTTTTTCAGTGCACCATTCGCAAACGTGTCAAAAAAGCCCGGTGCAATCAGATTCGCCTCTACGCCAATACCCATTAGTAGAGAGAGCCCGATGATGGTTCCACTATGCCAGTCCACCCCATCCCGAGCTACCATTCTCAAACCCACGAGAAAAAGTAGTGCCATAGCCAACAACACATAAACCCCGAAAACCGATTTGGGAATTGCAATGATGAAGGCCTGCACTTTTGGTATCCACGCCAGAAGTATTATGATTATGCCGGCAGCAATCCCTGTGTTGCGCGAGGTGCCCCCTGAACATTCGGGCAAAGGATACATTCGTTAGCATTACCATTCCCGGCAGGGCACCTAAAAGCCCTGTCAGTAGGTTGCCAACGCCTTCTGTCGTAACTGCATTCTCAACCAATCGAAAGTCAACGGCCTTTGATGTGCCATGTGACAATCGTATCACATCTGTCGTGCTACTAATCGTTCGGAGCGATGCTATAGTCGCTGCCAGTAAAAACCCTGGCAACAGGCACCAGAATGAACTTCCAAATGCGATGTCGAATCCTGGCCACTGCAACTTGGGAAGGTCAATCCACGAAATTCCCGCCACGTATGTGGTATCATACAGCCCGAATCCTGCACCAATCAGTGAACCTGTGAGAATGCCCAGGGCAAGGGCCCATGGCCGTAGAGCACTCCGTGCGAAAAACCTTAATCCAAGAATGGTGACCACCGTTGCAGCAGCACTCACGATGGGACCGACTGCAGAAGTCGCCTGCAATCCATTTTGGGGGAGGGTTACGATAATTGGGACAACCGAGATAGGGACCAGCATAAGCAGTGTACCCGTAACCTTCGCCGTTATCACATGCCGGAGCACGGAGAGTTTGCCAGACAGAAAACACTGAAATAGTGCAGATGCGACTACAAGAATGGCCAATAATTCGAGACCGCCCGCCTCGAGTGCCTGTACAGCAACAGCGATATAAATACCGGTGGCGGAAACCACGAGAATATGTCCTGTACCGATACGACCTAGACGACCTGCCTGCAGGATAGAGGTAATGCCCGTCATGAGCAAGGAAGCAAACACGAGCCATGACACCTCGGCAGGGGATGACCCCGCAGCATTAGTGACCAAGGTAACTATGATAATCGAGGTGAGCAGGCTTGTAATTGCCAGCGTTACGCCGGTTGTGAGAGGGTTACCATTCGTAATGCCGCTCATGATCGTGCCATGCATATCAAGGCAGGCACATGGCCGACCGCCATGCTCTTGCTGTATTCCCACTGTTCCATGGCACGTATTACATTAAATTCTGCCATTATTATGTCGTTGGGGTTCATTTGGCAGTGCGCTGTATACTGAAGTTCAGTCGTATGTCTGTTATCCTTGCCCATCTTTGTCATTCCCCCTGACAAGGATGGGTTAAGATTGAGGATTTTTTGGCTTTGCGAAGGTTTGCAGATCCTGTTCCTAGGCTCGTACAATTGGACGTGTATGGAGGTTCAGGGAGAAGCTTCCACAGCCTTTTTGAGCAGATACACGGCATAGTCCATTCCCCCACAAGCCGAAACGGCAAAGGACGGGGGCTCTAAATTTTGTATCCTCAGAGCCCCTTTTAGGACTGAATTCAGGGGTACCGGATATCCTTCATTAATCCTGCTTAGCGCGGCCCCGGAAAACATCGTACAGCTCAGCGAGCAGCTTTTCTGCTTCGTCGCGTTTTAGGTCAATGATTTTGGGGTGGCGCAAAACTCCCGCTCCAGCGGTATCTACTCTCAGCGTACACAGGCCCAAGCGTCGTTGAAAGAAGGTAGCATTGATTTCAAAGGCTTGAAAGCGCTCAACCGGCACAACCCAAAGCTGCTGGCTGAGTATGCGTCGACGGATGAACAGGTTTCCATCGTGGAATGTCCAGCTATGATATAAGTATTGGAGCCAGGCAATTCCCCACGCAATAGGCAACAGTGTCAGACCCCAGACAGCATACGGCCACCACAGATACAGGGTGGCAGCAGGTGCCAAAATGAGCAGGGTATAACGCAAACAACGCCTCCGAATGGTGAGCCGGCTGATACGTGTGTATGTTTCAGGAACTGTGAAGGGGCGGATTTTGGAGCCCAATGCTACAATCTCAGCCCATTTTGCAAAGGGCATTGCGGGCTGGAATCCACGTTCGCCACTCTCCAAGCCCAAGGTCTGCATTTCCATTCGATACCAGTCATGTAATCTCATCAGAGGGTTGGATCGAATTAAGAGAGACTGGACGCGCTTGTAAGGCAAGGTTCCTTCACGCAGCGTAATGAGACCGTATTTACGATGAATTTTCTCAAGGCCCAATTCAATATGGAAGTTGTAGTACCGAATGAAGTTCTGGGCGAAGCCGAGTATCCAGCAAAGAACGAGCGTGATCAAAATTAGCGCAGTAATGAGCATAGCCAGCGTGTACTCCTGGGAACTTGTGATCTCGAAGAAATATCGTTCAAGGATGTGTCTAGCGGTCACTTCGATATTTAACAGGCCGGCAAGCTCCAACTGTTGCAGTACGCCTACAAGGACTGCAAAGAGCCCAAGAGAGAACTGATAAACACTCGAAATCAACAACCGGGGGAGGGCCAGATGAAAACTGGGTAATGCGGGGGTGTCCTCCTCAGGTGTGTGGGTAGTTTCTGCAGTGTGGAGTAAATCTCGTATGCGGTTCGCTTCACGAACACTAACGAATGACAGTACCCCTTCCGCTTGTGCAGTGCCTGCAGTTTCGATCTTTACGACGGCAGTCCCGAGTATGCGGGCAAGGAAGTTGCGCTCAATGGCCACGTTCTGAACACGATCAGAGGGAATATTGCGTCGGACGCGCTTGAAGACACCGTAATGCATCACCAGTTCTTCGCTGGTCACGTAGTATCGGAATCTCAAATACTTGGCAAGGGAAATGGGACCCATGATGACCAGGTAAATCACGCTAAAGATGAGAGAACTTCTCTGAATGCTTGATTCAGGCGATGTTGTCCAGGCTATCACGAAGCCAATGATCGCCAGGAACGCATAATGCACGAACGTTAACAGATGCAGGCGACGAAACACTGCTGAGGTCTCCTGCATTAATCCATATGCTCGGCGACGAAGTCCCGCACGGTGTCCCGCAGGCGCACGGCCTCTTCGTAGGGTAAGCCGGGAATTACGACATCGGTGCTCCGTGTTCCTGCAGTATGCACGACCAGACGGGCGAGGTCATAATTTCCTTCGATCAGATCCTGCGCGACATCAAGGTGTTGAATGCGCCGGAGTGGCACGATGGTCTGTACACGGTTCCAGATTCCACGTATTGCATATAGATCTTCCTCACGCAATTCATAGCGCCAGTATCTGTACCGTAGCTTAGGTACAATGAGCGTCCACACCAAACAAATGATTATTAGGAGACCTGTCCAAAGTCCAGGTAGAAAAGTGTCGCTATCGGAGAATAAGAGAACAACATCTGCTGTCGCAGAGAAGGGAAGCAAGATGCACCAACGTAATAGACTCTTGATGGTCCAGACGCTCTTGACTGCTGGATCAAGCAGTTCCATGGTATTTTCGAAAGATTACCAGATGCTACGCACCAACAGATTGCTTGTTGTATCATGACAGAACCAACGGCCAGTGTGCTGGGCTGCGGGTATATCGGTCGCCCGTTGGCCAAACTACTACTAGATCGGGGCTGGCGTGTGCGTGGGTCCACGACCAGCGAAACGAAGCTGGACCAACTGTTGTCTGACGGTGTCGAGCCGTACCTACTGAAGTTAACGCCGGATTTGCAGGGGCGTGGTCGGCGTGATTTTTTCGACTCTGATGTGGTGGTACTCAATTTTCCACCAGGGCGCAGGCGTGCGGACGTGAAAATATTTATGGAGTCTGCGATGGAATCGCTACTTTTCTATCTGAAAGGTGGTAATGTACAGAAGGTGTTGTTTGTGAGCTCAACAAGTGTTTACAGATCAGGGCATGTTAGGGAGGAGGACGCAGGAAAGCTCATACCAGAGACGGCGTCGGGATGTGCGCTCCTGGCCGCAGAAAAGACAGTCAAGAGTGCCTGTGAATTTCAAACCACGATACTTAGGTGCGGCGGGCTCTATGGGTACGAACGCAAACCTGGGAGATTTTGGTCGGGGCGTCTATTACGGAATCCACAAAATTCTGTTAATCTGGTGCATCGGGATGATGCCGTGGGAATCGCACTGGCGACCATTATGCAGAACTGCTGGGGGGAAACCTTCAACGTATGTGCAGATCAGCATCCGTCCAGAGCCGAATTCTATACGCAGGCGGCTTTACGACTAGGTATAGCGCTTCCGAAGGTGGGTTTCGATGAATCACAGTCCGACAAGGTTGTGCTGAATCACTGGGTGCGCAAGCGATTGGGATACGCATTCAAGTATCCAGATCCATTGACTCCTGCACCCTGAGGGCAACATAAGACGATACCTCCAAGTTGTAGACAGAGTTGATCTGAATACCAAATCAAGACGAGATGAACAAGCTCACACCCGAAGAGGCCTATGTGATTCTGAACAAGGGAACCGAACGTCCCTTTACGGGGGAATTTTACGAGCATTATGCCCCGGGGTTTTATATTTGTCGACAATGCGACACGCCGCTTTATCGGTCAGAGGACAAATTTCGTTCTGGGTGTGGGTGGCCAAGCTTCGATGATGAAATCCCGGGACGCGTCCGCCGTGCACCGGACGCCGATGGACGGCGCACGGAAATCGTTTGTGCCAATTGTGACGGACACCTGGGGCATGTGTTCACAGGCGAAAGGTTTACCGCCAAGGATACGCGTCACTGCGTCAACTCACTCTCCATGAAATTCGTAACGAGTGACGAGGCCGTTCACTAATGTTTACCATCAATGCAAGTGCCGGAGGTGGGACTCGAACCCACACATCCGAAGGGACACAGGTTCCTAAGACCTGCGCGTCTACCAGTTCCGCCACTCCGGCATGGAAATTGCAGAAAGGTGGATATAAACTCATTAAATATTGTTCCATCCCCTGCTGTATGGTCGGCGTTCTGCTATTTGTATTAGTTACCGCAGATTCGTTTGCTCAGGTGGAACAGGCTGTTCCGCCGAGCACGGACGAAAATGTCGAGATAAAGCACACCTGGCGCTTTGCCCAAGAGGCGGCATCCCAGTCTTCACTTCCACATGTTATAGACGCAAATTGGATTGAAAATGCGCGTTTAGGAACACTTCAGTTACCTGGATGCGCCGCGGCACTTGTAAGTGCCGACGGTCTGGCGATAACCAGTGCAACGTGCCTGCGCTCTCTTGAGACCTGGATCCGTCCGAATGACAGTGTCTTTGTAGCCAGTACGCTGTCGGATGAGCGTAAACTATCAGGGTTGACCGTGCGGCAGCTGGTGGACATTCGTGAGCTTGCTCGTATTGAGGATGCATCTGAAGATTTGGAGACCGGAGTCGAAGCAGTGGTTATTGCAGTTGACGATAGCAGCACCCTCAGGGAATATGTTTGGCGCACATACAATGACGTGAGGCTCGTTGTGATTCCTTCTGTGGATGTCACAGATTTTGGGAACGAGGATGGTGTATACCCCAGATATGCGATAAATTTTGCACTATTCAGGGTTTACGATGACAGTGCTCAGCCTCTGGATACGGAGAGCTATTTTGCATGGAATGATCGCAGGCCTCTTGATCGGGAGAGGTTCTTCGCAACTGCATTTGACGCAAATGAGCCATTCACAGTGATGACGCTCTCGAAAACGTTCAGCTACAATGGGACCATTTCACCGCCGTATACCACATTGTATGGGATGCTGGACCAGCACTATTCGCACGGAGCGATAGGCTCATGGGTGTTGTCGGAAGACTGGCTATCTGGCATCAAAGAGAGTGATTTGGCAACTGCATTAAATTTTTCCGTGGTTGGTGAATGTGCACAGACAGGTGCAGGGCTTATAAACGTGGACATGGAAATTCTAGGAGTTGCCTTCGATAACACGGATACCGAGGAAGGCACGTATTGCGTGGCTATTTCTACTTCCGGGATATTGGCACTATTGCGCACTGCATTGAAGGCTGAGGGCGTGGCAGATGAGCTGGCTGAACAAGCATTGCCATAAATGATGACTCATAGCCACATGAATTGGTTGTTTACTGGGTTGCTGCTTCTTCTGATGGCACTGGCGGGTTGCGCTCCTGCTGCTGTGGAAGTTGTGCAGGTGATAGAGCAACCTCTGGTTGTGGAGGAGGCCCCGCCTCCAGCAGCGGAACCGGTGGAGGAGGTTCCCTTCGGGATAGACAGGTTCGATGTTAACCTCGGTCGTTTTGATGGAGGCAAGATGTGGACATTTGATAACCCACCGGTTGACTGGTTTGCCGAAGCTTATGGCATAGATGCCGATTCGGCATGGTTTGCGAAAGCCAGGTTGGGTGCGTTAAGACTTTCATCGGGCTGCTCTGCCAGTTTTGTCTCAGATCGGGGATTGATCCTGACGAACCACCATTGTACGCGTGAGAGCATTGTGGAAGTATCCCGTGACGGGGAGAGTTTGATGGAAGAAGGTTTTCTTGCTGCAACTGGTGCGGATGAGCGAAAAGTACCTGACCTATATGTTGAACAGCTTTTGGGAATCACAGACGTTACGAGTCGGGTTCACGGCGCCAGCCGCATCGTACGGGGTGATAATGAGCGCGTCCAGGCCCGTCGCAACAAAGCTTCGGCTATTGAAAAAGAGTTAAGGGAGGCCGCAGCAGTACGTGATTCCGCACTGCATGTGGAAGTGGTTGAGCTCTACAGCGGTGAGCGCTACGCCGCATACACCTATAGGCGCTACGAGGACGTACGTTTGGTCATGGCTTCGGAAGAGCAAATAGGTTTCTTCGGGGGTGAGAGTGACAACTTCACGTTTCCCCGTTATGCTCTTGATGTGGCTTTTTTGCGGGCCTATGACGAGGACGGCAACCCTGCAGTGACGCCGTACCATTATGCATGGAGCACCGAGGGGGCATCGGTTGGCGACGCGGTTTTTCTTGTGGGTAATCCGGGCTCGACCAGCCGGCTTGGCAGTGCATCACAGTTGATTTTTGAGCGCGATCACGTGTTGCCTCAACAAGTTGTAGCATTGGAACGGCGGGCAGAATTACTTCGCCCGTTCGCAGGTACCGCCGGATCGGATTCGGCGGATGTTCTTAACAACATGTGGTTTGATGTCAGCAATACGCTCAAGTCGTTTTCGGGAAAGTTGTCTGGTCTACGTAACGATACGTTGATTGCTCGACGCAGTGCAGCTGAGTACCAGGTCCGGGAGGACCTTTTCAAATCGGATTCCCTGTCGGTGCGCTATGGTTCCCTGTTTCAGGAACTGGATGATCTCCAACTTTCAAAGCGGGCAGAGGCCGGTCGTATGGCGGGGTTTGCATTCTTCGGGACAACACTTGGATCGAGGATCCTGTTGCGTGCGCTGTATGGGTACTATTATGCTAATCTGCAGCGTAGAGGCTTTGTAGACCAGGAAGTGCTCACTGATATTCGCAAGGATGCACTGGCTCTGGACGACTTTCCCGCAGAGGTGGATGAGTCTCTGATCAAGTTGCGGCTTCAGGAGCTCCAGGAAGCTCTGGGGGCGCAGGATCCGACAATGCGTAGTCTGTTGGGGGGACTTACGATGGATAGTTTGGCCTCAAGCATTGTCGCCACTACATCACTTACGGATTCGGCTGGATTTGCCGAGCTTTTGGATCAGGGATTCCTGGGCAGCGATGATTCGACCGTGCGGGTGATCAGTGCCTTGGCTCCGTTGTATTTCACGGTTCAACAGCAGGTAGAGAGTTTTCAGAATCGCGAAGACTTACTTGTTGCGGAGCTGGCAGCACTGCGATTCACGCTCTACGGTACAGATATACCCCCGGACGCGTCTTCTTCGTTGCGGATATCAGATGGGCGTGTTGATGGATATGCGTATAATGGAACGCGTGCTCCAGCATTCACAACATTCTATGGGCTGTACGACCACTTTCACGCCTATCGTGATATCAGTCGGGGATGGGATCTTCCCGAACGCTGGCGTGATCCTCCTGAGGCGTTTGATCTCTCAACGCCGTTGAATATAGTCAGCACCAACGATGTAGCCGCGGGTAATTCAGGGTCTCCACTCCTGAACCAGCATCTGGAGATTGTGGGATTACTTCACGACGGTAACATAGAAGCCTTGGCCAATGTGTATGTATTCTCCGATCGTACTGCACGAGCTATTTCGGTGGATGTACGTGCCATTCTGGAATCGCTGCGCCACGTCTACGGGGCTGATCGCTTGGTGCAGGAGATTATTGCTGAGCCAGATGAATTGTAGCAGGCATTGTTATCTCGTACCCGGTAAGATGGGTTGCATATGTTTGTGACTGTTGCACAAAAACAGTCGCAGTAACTTGGAGTTGAGTGCTGATTAGGAGATGAACAATGCATCTAATCTTAGTGAAGAGGGCCCCCCGAGGCGGCTGGCATTGGTGCTGGCAGGTGGTGGTGCACGATCGGCCTATCAGGCTGGCGTTGTGCATTTCATGCAGGAATTGGTCCCGGAAATTACGTTCCCGATCATTACGGGAGTTTCTGCCGGGGCAATCAATGCTGCATTTCTTGCAGGGCATCCTAACCCGGGAGGTACAGAAGCCTTGTTACACTGTTGGCAGAATATCAATCAGGATAAGGTCTACTTGCCCGAGTCCAGTGTAAGTTTGTTTCGGCGCATCCTGGGGCGTATACGGTTCGGCAATACCGTGATTCGTGTGGAAGAAGGCGAAGCACTTCTCAACACACAACCGCTGCGTCGGTATTTGTCTGGGCAGCTACCTGCTGCCCCAGACGGCACATTGCCGCAGATTCGTAAGAACCTCGCCAGCGGAAAATTATTATCGGTTTGTATTACGACAACCAGCTTCACCACAGGTCAGTCAGTGAGCTGGGTACAGGGGCGTAACATCGAAATGTGGCATCGTCCGAACCGCATAGCACATAAGACTGAAATCACACTCGATCACGTGATGGCCTCTTCGGCTTTGCCGCTGTTATTTCCTGCCGTAAAGCTTGGCGAAGCGTGGTATGGGGACGGTGGTATTCGTGTGATTGCTCCTCTCGCGCCGGCATTGCACTTGGGAGCAACGGACATCATCTGTATTTCACCCAAATACCCACGCTCCCGGGAGGAAGCAGGCGAGCCAGCGATTATCGGATATCCGCCAGCAGCACAGGTAATGGGTATTATGCTGAATGCCATTTTTTTGGATGCTTTTGATCATGACGTACGAGTGGCCGAGAGGATAACCAAATTAGTCAGGCATACGCCGCATGCCGAACGAAATGGAATGCGTCCTGTTAACATCCTTCTGATTCAACCATCCAAGGACATCGGTAGGCTGGCAAGAGGACTGGAGGTTAGGACGGAGGGTGTCCTACGGTTGCTTACGCGAGGGCTCGGAAGCGGGGATACCCTGAGTCCAGACTGGCTCAGTGTGATGTTGTTTGATCCAGAGTTCATTGGGCGTGTGCTGGAGCTGGGTTACGAAGATGGCAAGCGGCAATCTGCTGCCATAGAAACATTCCTGGAGGAAGCCATCAATGCATAAACAACGTATCGGCAGAACATTGGGTCTGATCATGGTTCTGTGTTTGGCATGGTCACCGGAGATCAAAGCACAGATTCTACGTGGCCGTGTTGTTGATGCCAGCACTAATGAAACGCTCCCCGCGGCGACGGTGCAGATCGCAGGTACCTACAAAGGGACGATTACAAACAGTGAGGGGGTCTACGAAATAGCAGTGGATGATCTACCGGTTGATCTTGTGGTGCGGTTCATCGGCTTCCGAACCGATACGCTTACTGCCCATACCGAAACTCCGCTGGAATTTCGGTTGGAGCCCGTGGTCATGGAGATGAGGCAGATGGTAGTGACAGATGAAGATCCAGCTGTATCAATCATGCGCGAGGTGATTGAGCGCAAAAAAATTTGGCACAGGGAGCTGAGTACATTTGAAGTTCAGGCATATGCACGGTATACGTTTTCCAATGACTCCGGCATTGTTGCTATTGTTGAATCTGCAGCCACGGCATGGTGGGATAAGGATCGGGGAATTCGTGAGGAGATAACTGGAACGCGGAACACCGGGAATGTGCCTTTTGGAGATGGAATGCCTGCGGCACTGACCATGGTGAATTTGTACAATGACGACGTGGAAGTTAGCGGCCATACACTCATTGGTGTCACGCATCCGGATGCGCTAGGTAAGTATGTATTCACGCTGGAAGGGATGCGCAGTGTCGATGATCTACTCATCTACGATATTGCCGTTGAGCCAAAGTATAGACAGACAAGCGCTTTCGTAGGCACAGTGTCCGTCGTGGATGGTGTCTTTGCTCTTATTGAAGCCAGGTTACGCCCAGGGCCGGCCTTTTTCTTTCCTTTCCCAATCCGGAGATATGAGACCACCTACCTGCAGCAGTTTTCCAACTACGGTGGCGATATCTGGCTGCCTGTGGATTTGCGTTCGAAGGCCATTGTAGAAATTTCCTTCGGACCACTGTTGAGTATTCCAACTGTTTTCGTCGATCAGGTGTCTCGCTTCACGGATTACCAGTTGAATATTGCACTGGCGGACAGCCTGTTCGAGGATGATGATAGGCTGCATGTTGATTCATTAGCGGTAGCATCTGGCGAAGGATTCCAACGTGAAGGGGTTGTGGTTCCGCTCAATCCCGAAGAAACAATAGCCTATGCATCCATAGATAGTACTCACTTGCTTAGGGAAGCCTACGAGCCGCGCGGACCTTTGGGACGTGCGCTGAGCAGGAGAGCCGAAATGGAAGAGCGACGCTCATCCATGGACAAGGTCTTTGGTTTTTTTACCGACATTGGGGTTACGCCGCGTCTGTGGTACAACCGGGTAGATGCTTTCCACGGAGGTGTAGGATACGGCAAAGAATTCTATCGCGAAGAATCCGATCGAACACTGGCAATAGAAGTGGGTGCAGGTTTGAGCACTGGGCAGAAAGGGGCTGCACAGGTTTCGTATGATGGAGCTGTTCGCTGGGAGAAAGATTGGTTCATGGGCGCAGGTTACCGTTCTGAAAACACATTCACCTATCAGTCCAGCAACAAAAACAGATTGAGTAACAGTAGTTTGATGCTCCTTGGGCAAGAAGACTACTTTGACTACTACCGACGGCAGGGGATATCAATCACGGGGGGCTATCGCATGCAAGGGACTCGGGGCACTATATCGGCTACGTATCTGCATGAAATTCATTCACCGTTGACCGGTAGTTTCAGCTATGACTTGTTAGGTAGGCGTGAACTCCAGCGGCCAAATGTATTGGTTCCGGAGGGCGAAATGCGGACGTTCACGGTCAAGCTTAATTTTGGCCGCCCCCCGGTGTTACTAATGGGTCCATCGAAGCATCTAGCTCTCAGCGCTGAATTCTCAATGCCGCAGTCGGATTTCGTTTTTCGTCGGTACTATTTGAAAGCAGGTGGGCGCGTGATTACATTTTTACGCAGACGTTTTATACCGGCAACCCTTGATTACGGTATTTCGGTGGGTCTGGCTTCCGATGGCGGTCGGACTTTACCACTGCAGCGTTTTTTCATTGTCGAGGGAGGAACCACGGTCTATCATTGGGATGGTTCATTACATACCCTTCGGGGACTCCCTTATCAAGGTAGTGGAATAGTTTTTGGATACTGGGAGCACAACTTTCGTACGCTGCCCTTCGAGCTGCTGGGCCTTGCATCCATTGCTGAGAGGGGTTACAACGTATCGGTTTTCGGTGGGCATGCTTTTGTTCGAGGGGCGGGGGGATTACAGCGTCGCTGGAGTCACCATAATGAGTTAGGGTTATCATTGAGCGGAATATTTGGCTTAGGGCGCGTGGATTTCGCCTATCACATTGAGGGAAAGCGCTTCTTATACCCGACGTTTGGTCTAGCACGTATCTTTTGATTGGTGCAAGGAATGCCCGCCTGCTCTCGATGGGTGGGCAAATTGATCTGAATACACAGCCCCCTAAATAGCGAGGATGGAAGGAATGTGGGGTTATAGTTTTATCAAGTGCGTAGTTTAGTTGTTACAAGTGCACTTCCCTGAGTCCCCACTAAAATTGATGCATCATCTAAACTGGATTCGCAAATTGGCAGTTCAATCAACTTAAAAGAAGATATTACTTACCAAACGGACATCCTAAACGATGTCTCGCGAACGTTTGCATTGACCATTCCCCAGTTACCTGATCCGCTGGGAGTGGTGGTGGGTAATGCCTATTTACTCTGCAGGATTTCAGATACAATTGAGGATGAAGAGGCGCTCTCGGCGCTACAAAAACGTGAGTTTTATGAGCGTTGGATCAGCGTTGTTCAAGGCAGTCACGACGCTCATGAATTTGCACAAGATCTCAGTAGTCTACTCAATCTTTCGGCAACCATTCACGAGCAGGATCTTATCGTCAATACACCCAGAGTCATCAGAATCACCCAGAGTTTTTCAGAGTCTCAGCAGCAAATACTCCAGCGCTGTGTAAATATCATGGCCGATGGCATGGCTAAATTCCAAGAAGGCGCAACCCTAGAAGGGTCAAGTGACCTTGAGCATTTCAACAACTACTGCTACTACGTTGCGGGAGTTGTAGGGGAAATGTTGACAGAACTTTTCTGTGATTACTCCGACGAGATCGATGCGAGAAAAGAAGAGCTCTTTGCACTGGCTTCTTCTTTTGGGCAAGGTCTTCAAATGACGAATATTCTTAAAGACATGTGGGAAGATCATAAGCGTGGCGTATGCTGGTTGCCGCGAAATATCTTTCTTCACTACGACTTTGATCTGAAGAGTTTATCTCGAGAGAAGATTGATCCAAGATTTATTCAGGGTTTGAACACGCTCATTGGAATTACAAAGCATCACCTCAATAATGCTCTAAAATATATTCTTCTGATCCCCTCACACGAAACTGGAATCCGTCGTTTTTGCTTATGGGCACTCGGGATGGCCCTTCCAACTTTGCGACGCATTTACAATACGCCTACATTCAAAAGTGGTCAGGAAGTCAAAATTTCACGGCGTACTGTCAAAGCAGTTGTTGCCTCCACCAGCGGGTTGGCACGCTTCGATTTAGCTTTGAAAGCTCTTTTCTTTTGGCTTGGCCGCAACCTCCCCCTCGTCTCACCTCACTCAGACTTCTCATGAAGACGGAGGATCGAAGAATTAATCAAACTTGGGTTAGCGCGTCACCAACACTTGGTAGGGGGGTCACTAGCAAGCACGTTGAGGGTGTTCCAGATCATCGAAGTGACCGGCGGGTGTCTCCCGAGGCGTCCGCCAGATCTCCTGCACCAACTTCATCAAGGCGTTGTACCCCATGACGGCCCCACACGCCAGAACCGACAGCCAGAGCGCGAGACTCCCACGAGGACGGCTTACCAATGCGAGGATTTATCGGCGTGCACATGGTCGGGTATGTCGTAGCGCAGGCCTCCCGCGTTTTCGTACATCGACGCACCGAAGGCCGCCGCCAGTCCGTGGTCGCTTGGCCGCAGGAGTTTGCCGACCGTGTTGTTCAGGCGGAACTTGAGCAGCGCGAGCCGCATCTTGAGCATTCCATGCCCTGGGATCTTCAGCTGGTCCGCGAGGTCCTCGCCGACCAGCATGCGGGAGACAGGGTAGATGGTCCTCTTGATCATCTTCGTCCGCTCGGCCGGATCCGCGATCCCCGCGACCAGGGGCGCGGACCTGATGAGCGCATGGGTCATGATCACAGCGCTGTCGCGGGGTGCCGGCTCGCAGGCAGACCCGATGGAGAACCACCTCAGAGCATCTTCTTCGTCGGTGTAGAGGATGTCGTCGGGAACGCCCATGAGATGTCCGGCGTAGCGCCATACGGCGCAGAAGCTCTCCCGCTCCTCCCTAGAATAGATCGCGCCCAAGGTTTCCGAGTGCTTCAGTGTCCGCGCGGAGAAACAGGCGCTCGCATAGCCCATGTGGGCGGCACTGATCGGTGTCCCGTAGCTATTGAAATCCCATTCCGGGGACTGGCTTAGCAGATACCGGACCTGCGCATGGACTAACCGAATTCGGACCGACAGCTTCCAACCGTCGCCGTCCCGTTGCATCCCGCCCGGCCAGAATATCTCCACCTGGTGCCGGTTGTTCTGTCTAAGTCGCCTGACGCCATATTCGAAGATGCGCCCCGTCTGGACGAAGGACTCGCTGATTAGCGTTGAGAAGCCGTCAATCAGTGTCCCGGCAACGAACGCAGCGAAGATGTTGACGACATTAGTCAGGAAGACACGGGAGCCCAGCCGGAAGACCTCATGGTCGAGCCAAGGCGGCTCAGGTTCGGCGAAAACATCGCGTAGCGACTGCGGCGCCTTGCAAAAAATGCTCTCGTTCTGATTCATGCCGGCCTTGATGAACCGCGACGCCTCCCCTCGCGACAGCGAGCTAAGGTCCCTTGTCGCCGCGTCCGCCAGGGGATCGCCGATCCGGGTGTGCCGGACGTAGATGTCGGCGAGCCTCTTGTCGATCGCAGCAGCTCTGGCATGGCCTTCGATATACGCAGAAGGGACTCCGTTCAACGTGCCTTCGGGCATTGGTTCTCCGGGGGATTATGTAGTGTCGGCCATAAAATACCTATTTTAGCCGAGTCAAGGGCGTCATGGCCATGGTTTGCGTTTGTCTGAAGCATCAATTCGAAGGGGTAGTGGCTTGGTCTCGGCGTATTTGAGTTGGCTCTGTGTATTCAGGCAAGGAATAAATAGCCCGAATAAAGGCCCCAATTTACGGGAAGTCCCGGGAATGATGCCCAAATCATCTCCGAATTACCCAGATGCAGCGCAATATTCGCCAGAATAAGCTCCGAGGTTAAGAGGGTCCCCAGACGCCAAAACCAGACCATATGGGCCGAAATACGGCCAAAAGCCACCAAAAAACCCTAAAGTAACATGCTAAACCTACGAATATTTATATTTCCGGGCAAGCACTAGGTAATGCTTGCCAGAAAATGATTTTGGTTGTGGGATTATACTGATTATTCTTACCAATCCGATCATGGTATAAAGCTCCAAGTGTTGACATTCCCCATATTATCGTTATTTTACGCTTGAGGTAAAGGTGAACAAGGGCTAAAATTGAACGCCCGTCTGGATCTCCTGTCTTCAGCGGCGATTGCGGTTCTCCAGTTCCAAGTCACTAGATTGTTCTGCGAGCATATGCATAGAGGAGGTTTTTACTTGTATGGCAGCGCACGACCTGCATTTATTGGCACCAGCCCCCCATCAGTTAGACGCTATCAGATTTCTTCAACAGCGAGGATTTGTACGGATACTTGCACTGCTGAAACGCTGGAGGTAGGTATGGTACTCAGAGACGTGGTCAATTCGATTTCCTCATCTCCCTCACGAACGGGAGATACATTTATTGGTAGAGCAAACATGTCCCGACGCATGTGTTCTTTTCTTGCGATGGGTTTGCTTGCCGTAGTGATTCTTTCCGGGTGTTCAATGGCTCCACACTTGGAGGATCCGGTGCAGGTGCTTCCAGAACAATTTGAGATTGCTACGCTTGCCGAAAGGGGGGCGCAGCATTACTGGTGGCACGGCTTTGGAGATCCGTATCTGGACCAGTTAGTCGATTCTGTCATTGCACGTAATCTGGATCTGCGCGTTGCTGTGGCTCGAGTGGCGGAACTACAAAACCAATTTCGTATGGTCCGGGCCGAGCAGTTTCCGGCAATGGAACTGGCTGCACGAAGAGATCAGCAGGATACGCCCTCCAATACGGGCATAGGAGGGCAGTTAGGGGATCGTCTCAATATACCCGGGGGGCCCGACTTTCCCGATCGTTTCGAATTTACCACCTATAGTGCCTCCCTTGGCTTTACCTATGAGATAGACTTTTGGGGTCGAGTGCGGGGAGCGAAACGGGCAGCGCTGCGGGAGTTTTTTGCTACTCAATCCGATGTTCGTACGATACTCTTGGGTGTCATCGGTGAGACGGTTGCTACATATTTTGAGATTGCCGCCCGTCAGCGCATCCTTGCGCTGACGCGCGAAAACGTGGATATTCTCACGGAACGTGCCCAGATCATGTCTGATCGATATGAACGAGGTTTAGCCTCCTCCCTGGAATATTACGCCGCCCAGCAGGAGCTTGAGGCTACAAAAGCGGATATGCCCCTGATCGAAATCCAGCTGGAGGCGGCCCAGGGGCGACTCGCCCTACTTCTAGGGCACTACCGAGTCCCGATGGATTCCATGCTGGTGCCGGAAAGTGCCTACACGTATGCTTTAGAGGAAATACCGAGTGGTCTGCCTTCAGAGTTACTGCAGGAAAGGCCGGATGTGGTTGCCGCATTTCAGCGTTTAGAAGCCGCTCGTGAGCGCATCGGAGTAGCACGTGCTGCTCAGTTTCCCAGTTTTTCATTGACTGGTGCAGCCGGCACACAAAGTAGCGTGCTGTCCGATATCGTACAGACCGGTCAGAAATTTTGGCTTTTTAGCTCCGGTCTGACTGCTCCTATATTCAATGCCGGTAGGATCCGGGCCAACATCAGGGTAGCCTGGGCTCAGTACGAGCAATTGTCCGCTCAATATGAGAAGACCGTGCTCATGGCCTTCAGGGATGTGGAAGCCGCACTGATTAACTATGGTAAGTTAAAGGAGCGGCATGCTTCCCTTTTAGCCGCCAGTGCCTCTGCTATTGAGAGGGTTCGTATTCAAGAACTTCGCTATTCTCATGGTACAAGCGACTATTTGGGATTTCTGGATGCCCGGCGCAATCGTACTTTGACGGAAATGGCATTAACGGAATCGCATCGCGCCCTGGCAGAGGCTCGTTTAGCAGTACACAGGTCCCTTGGCGGGCTTTGGATTCATGGAGCATCACAATTTGATCATGGGACACCGTAGAGTTTCGTTGATGTCACTGTTCAAGTATATTTCGCGATCATGAAGCGAGCAAGACTCGTATTTGCTGTCGGTACTGTCGTCGTTGTTGCATGCGTCATAGTTCTGGCCATGATGTTGCCGAGGCCACGCAATAGTTCTCCAGAAACTACGCCGAATCAGGCCGTTCCTATTGTCACCACGGTTGTACCTAAGTCGCAAGATGGACGTGTCAAGATACTGGGGAATGGAACGGTTCGACCGCTGCAGGAAGTGACCCTTGTAGCTGAAGTTGGGGGAAAGATCACCTGGGTGGCAGAGGAGTTCGTTACTGGCGGCTCTTTCCGTCAGGGTCAAGAGATGCTCGGGATTGATTCGACTGATTACGCCAACGCGGTAATCGTTGCCCGGGCCGAGGTAGTTCAGCGACAGTTCGATTTGCTCAGGGCCGAAGAAGAGATGGCAATTTCAAAGCAGGAATGGAGGCTTTTGGAGAGCCGAACAGGTGTGCATAGGCCGGTCGACAGCACTGAGCTCGGGAGTCTTGTCTTCAAGGAGCCGCATTGGAAGGTTGCGGTTGCACAGCTTCAGAGTGCTCGGGCACGCCTTCGCGATGCTGAGATGCGTCTGAGCAGGACAAGAGTCGTTGCACCGTATAATGGACGATTACGAACCAAGGGTGCAGGGCTTGGGCAGTTTGTTGGGCCAGGGCATATGATCGGTTCTTATTACGGGACGGATGCGGTCGAGATCAGCGTGTCCGTTTCAGGTCGTGATTTGACCTTGTTGGGAGACTTACTCGGTCGTGAATCCCCCTCTACACGTGCAAGACTTATTGCCCGTTATGCTGGAGCCGAGCATGAATGGATGGGGGTCGTTCATCGCACGGAAGGTGCTCTGTCTGAGTTGACGCGAACCCTGAATGTGATCGTTCGTGTGCAGAGGCCATATGAGAGGAGTAATGTGCGTCCGCCTCTTTTGGTGGGTACGTTCGTTACTGCATATCTGGAAGGCCGGCACTTTGATCAATACTACATGTTGCCCCGCGAAGCCCTCAAGGAAGCGGGTGAGGTTTGGGTGGTTCGTGGGGGCCGCCTGTATGGGCAACCCGTTGAAGTTATTCAAGAAGTGGAGGATACCGTCTATGTTCTGAGTGGAGTCACGGAGAGGGACTCGGTCGTGACCAATATGCTGAATGTCGTAACTGACGGTATGCGCGTACGGGCTGGGGTAGAGAAGTAGGAGCTTACCGATATGAAAAAAGCCATTGCATATATGGCACAGAACAGTGTCGCAGCGAACCTGCTGATGTTGCTGATTCTGTTCCTCGGACTCCTGAACGTGTCTAGGATTCCGCAGGAGATTTTTCAGGAGGCCAGTCTTGATGCCGTCGAAATTCGGACGGATTATCTCGGTGCTTCCCCGGAAGAAGTAGAAGACGGAGTCGTGCGACGCATTGAAGAGGCTATTGAAGGGATTGATGGCATTGATCAAATCTCGTCTGTTGCAGCAGAAAATGTAGGAGTGGTGACCGCAAGCCTCAAGTTGGGCGCAGATGTTGGTAAGGCGCTCAATGATATCAAGAGTGGTGTGGATCGCATCAATACATTTCCCGCCGAAGTGGAGCGCCCGGTTGTGCGGGAGTTGACCAACCGCAGAAATGTGCTCCAGATCGCCATTTACGGGGATGCCAGTGAGCACACATTCAAGGCGCTGGCGGAACAGGTCAAGGATGACCTGACAGCGCTTGACGAAATTTCCTTTGTGCGCTTGACGGGTGTGCGAGACTACGAGATATCAATTGAAGTCTCCGAGAATACGTTGGCTGCCTATGGACTACGTCTATCTGACATAGCGGCTGCTGTAGGACGTGGGAGTCTGGATCTGCCTGGAGGTAGCCTAGAGACCCGAAGTGAAGAGATTCTGGTTCGTTCAAAAGGACAGAGGTACACTGCAAGAGATTTTGAGGAGATAATTGTTCTGGCAAGTCCGACGGGTGCAAGTGTTCGCCTAAGTGATCTCGCCACGGTAACAGATGGATTTAAGGAGGATAACTTGATTGCGCGATTTGGAGGACAGCCGGCGGTGTTGGTCTCGGTTTCCCGTTCCGGGGACGAGCGGGTTCCGGATATCGCTGAAGCCACCAAAGCGTACTTGACTGACCTCCGCTCTCAGTTGCCTGAGGGAATCTCCGTGGATACGTGGCGGAACGAACACTATTACCTCGAAAGCCGTCTCAATCTGTTGATTAGGAATGGAATTGCGGGTTTCATACTGGTGACTTTGGCTCTTGTCCTCTCTATGAATCTTCAATTGGCATTATGGACTTCCTTTGGACTGTTGGTGTGCTTTATCGGCACGTTTTCGGTCATGGCCTTCCTTGGAGTCTCCATTGATATGACCTCTTTGTTTGCCTTCATCATTGCAATTGGTATTGTGGTTGATGATGCGATTGTCATCGGAGAAAGCATATTCAGAGAGCAGGAGCGTGGGGTCCCCCCGATGCGAGCTGCGGTTCAAGGGGCCCAGCGTCTTTGCATTCCCGTGACCTTTGCAGTCTTAACGACCATTGCTGCATTTTCGCCAATGCTGTTTGTCCCGGGGTCCATTGGCAAGTTAATGGCCTCTATCCCGACGGTTGCGATCACAGTTCTGGTCTTTTCTCTGATCGAATCACTCTTCATCCTGCCTGCGCATCTATCGCACATGAAAAGGAAGAAGAGTTCTGGCAGGATAGTTCGACGACTGAATCTCATTCAGTCTGCTACGACGCGGGCCTTGGAACGCTTCACACATGGTCCGTTAGATCGCGTACTGCGGTTTACCACCCGCCGTTACATTCTAGTGCTGGTCAGTTCTGTGATCCTGATTGGTTTGTCTCTCACAATTGTGGGTAGTGGATTGATCCAGTTTGTTTTTCTTCCTGAGATTGAAGGCGAAGTTGTAACGGCTCGCATCGAAATGCCGCCAGGCACTACAGCTGAACGGACGCAACAGATTGCCGAATTGCTGGAAGCACAGGGTCATGAGGCTGCTGCCGAATTACAAGCCAGTCTCCCAGAGAATCATTCGCCTGTGGTAACGAATACGATGACCGTGGTCGGTGACCAGCCCTCTCTTATGTTGGAGCCCATGTCGGCCGATCAACATCTCATTGTCCAGCCCCACCTGGGCGAGGTCAGTTTTGAACTGACAAGTGCCGAGACACGGAAGTTTCCTGCACTCAGGTTCGAGGAGGTATGGCGGGATAAAGTGGGCGAAATTCCTGGTGTAAGCTCCCTTGTATTCCAAGCCTCACTTATCTCTCTTGGAAGTAGCATCCGGGCTGAACTGACCGCGTCTACTCCGCAGGCATTGGAGGAGGCAGCGGTACGCTTCCGGGATGAACTCACGAGTATTGCGGGGGTCTCCAATATTGACGACGATCGAGACCGAGGGAAACGTGAGGTTCAGTTAGAACTACTTCCAGAGTCACGCTCTCTTGGTCTGACGTTCGAAGATATGGCACAGCAGGTGCGCAATGCCTTTTTTGGTGCTGAAGCTTTGCGCATTCAAAGAGGAAGAGATGACGTTCGCGTGATGACTCGTTTGCCGGAGGAGGAACGCAACAGCCCAGAGGACCTGAAGCGCCTCCGTATCCGTACGCCCGCCGGAGCTGAAGTCCCTCTCAGCGAAGTTGCCGAAGTGAGCTTTGGTACTGGTCCGGCCAGTATTTATCGGCGTGACCGTCGGCGTGTGATCACGATATCTGCAGATGTAAACGAAGAAGAGACCACATTAAACAAAGTCTTGGACCGTTTGGAATCAACAATCATCCCGGAGATGCAGGGGAAAATTCCGGGATTCCGCGTGAGTTTCGAAGGCGAGCAGCGCCAGCAAGCGGATGCTATGGATGCGCTTACCAGAGGTTTTATTATTGCCTTGTTTGTGATGTATGCACTTTTGGCAATTCCTTTTCGTTCCTATGTTCAACCATTTATCATCCTAGCCATAGTTCCATTCGGATTTGTTGGCGCTCTGATTGGACATATTTTTATGGGTCTGAGCCTGAGTACGCTCAGCCTGTGGGGAATTGTTGCGCTAAGCGGAATTGTAATTAATGATTCGCTGGTGCTGATTGATTACATTAACAAGAGGAGTCGGGCGGGGATGTCTATGGAGGAGGCAATTTGGGAAGGGGGTAAAGTGCGTTTTCGCCCAATCCTGCTTACGTCAGTAACAACGTTCTTGGGAGTGCTCCCACTTATCCTTGAGCAGAGTACTCAGGCACAATTCCTCATTCCGATGGCGGTAAGCCTCGGTATTGGTGTGCTGTTTGCCACGGCAATCCTGATGATGCTGGTGCCGGCGCTCATGATGTTGCATTATCGCATGGGCTTCTTGCTTCGTCGTGGGCACTCTGACTTATCTGAAAATGAGTTCAGCATCAGGCCAGAGTGATTGCTGCCTATTTGCCTTAATGCACGTGGATTTTGCCTATCATATTGAGGAAAATCGCCAACTATACCCGACGTTTGGTCTAGCACGTATCTTTTGATTTTCGCAAGGAATGCCTGTCTGCTCTCGATTGCCAGAGGCACACTCCGGGCCGTTAGGCAGGCAGTCGATCCTGCGGTGGTTGCTGGCTGGTTTGAGCGTTGTCGTTATCCAGGTGTGCATGCAGCAGGCATTGGGGCAGGTGCTTGTTACAGGGTCCGTGCGGGATTCTGTCACGCGACTGCCACTAATTTCGGCACATGTTGTTCTGGATGGTGCTGTTCAGGGTACGATCACAAATCGGGATGGTGCTTTCGAGCTCACGCTTCCTGGTTTGCCCGCCACTCTGATTTTTCGGCACATCGGCTATAATCCTGTGCGGGTAACCCTGGGGCCGGATGATTCACGAGTCATTAACGTGAATCTAGAACCAGCGGTTATTCCTTTGCCTGAAGTACTGGTAACAGGAGATAATTTAGCCGCCGGTATCATGGAGCAGGTCATTCGCCGCAAGGTTGCCCGTCGAGTCCATCTGGAATCCTACAGTGCTCTTATGTATTCCAGAATAACTTTGCGGCGCCGCGACAAAATCGTCCTGATAAGTGAAGCCGTTCTTGATCGATTTGTCACCAGTCAGGCCGGAACCCGGGATATCATACGGTCTATGCGTTCGACGTCTGATTTTTATGAACAGCTGGGTCTAACCCCAGCACCTCAGGATTTTTCGTCGGATCATGTGCAGATAAACGGGTTGACATTTTTCGGGCCCACACACCCAGATGCGCTGGATCATTACAATTTTACACTTGCGGGGCGTCGCCCCTGGGGTGATCAACAGCTCTACGATATATACATTGCTCCAAAAAACAATCAGGAAGCCGCACTGATAGGACGAATTTCTGTGCTGGATGGTGTTTATGCGCTTGTAGAGGTCGATTTAAGACCTGCTTCTCACGTGATTTTTCCCCCTGATACCCGGGATTGGAGGGTAGCTTATCGTCAGAGTTTTGCCCAGGCAGATTCATTTTGGCTGCCCATAGACCTTCGTCTGGAAGGCCGCATTCATGTGGAGCCGGAAGGCGAGGCTACCAGCCCAACTACGGTGCGGCAAGTTGCCAGACTGATGAACTATCAGATCAACCAGACTGTACCCGCAGCGCTATTCGCTCGTCGAGAGCAGTTACAGGTGGATTCGATTTCCGTCTTTCGGGATGATCTGTTTTTGATGGGATTGGATATGGTTGCCTTGACGGTCCAGGAATTGGAGGTGATTGATGACCTGCTCCGTGGACGACCACTAACCCTGCGTCAGGCATTACCGGCTACAGCCTCGGTCCGCGGTGCAGAAATGGAGGCACGCAGCTTTCACCTGGGTGATCCGCCCCAATTTGTTTGGCCGCTCATCGGAGGTTTTGCACCATGGCTGCGCTATAATCGCGTGGATGGTACCCTCGTGGGAGTCGGTAAGGCATTTCCCATAGGAGAGCGCGCAGAATTGGCTGCCCGTATTGGAAAATCATTGGGATATGGTCGTACGCGCGTGGCTGCTGCGCTGAGCAATCAACTGACGAACGTCCTGCAAACTTCCGTGATATTTGAGCGGGATATGCAACCGCAAAATGGCACAATGATTCACACCGAGGCCACAAACTCGTTGTCAGCGAGGTTGTTGGCCCGGGATTACTTCGACTGGTATTGGGCCACGAGGGTTCGCTTGAACGCAAGTTATGAGGCGCATGGGATCAGGGCAAGGGTTTCCGGGATGTATGCCACTATCGATTCTGTTCAAACCCAGGTGAGGAGTCCGTGGCCGCATCAACGGGAGTTTCCGAACAATTATTTGATCACGCCGGGGCACCATAAGTCCTTCGAACTCAGGGTTGCTACCGGTAGCGACTGGCAGCCGTATCGCATAGATCCCCAGCAAAGGGTTGAAGTTAGGGTTGAGTATGGCGACGCTCCTCGAAGCCGTCGGTATTTGAAGGCAACCCTGTTTACGGATGGGTACATACGTACGCTGATGCGTCGTCGCCCGCAGTCTGCCGGAATGTCAGTACGTGTCTTGGCGGGATTTGCAACACTCAAAGCTCCCATTGAGCAATGGCATGTGGCAGAGGGCAGCATGGGTCCGATTGGAACACTCGGTACACTCCGCACCGTCCGTAACCGTCGTTTAATTGGGCGTCATATGGTGGGAATATATTGGGAGCACGATTTTCGCAGTTTACCATTTGAGATGTTGCGTATCAGGCCACTTGTAGATCAAAAGGTCAGCATGCGATTTGGAGCCGCGCATGTGTATGTCGATGATAGATGGACCCATGAAATCACTTTGAGTATTGCAAGATTTCCATTACGTGTAGATCTTAGCCGCAGAATAAGACAACCGGGACTATTCGTTAGCATAGGTTTGACTGGGCGTCGTTAGTTTGGTTTACACGTTGTATTCTCATGTGGCTTTTCGAGGACAATCATTTGTTGACGCTCAATAAACCTGCGGGTCTACTCTCGCAGGCCGACATTACCGGAGATCCAGACTTGGTAACGTTGGCCCGTGCCTACCTGAAAAAGAAATACAATAAGCCGGGAAATGTTTACATCGGGTTGGTGCATCGTCTGGATCGCCCTGTATCAGGTGCTATGGTGCTTGCGAGAACATCTAAGGCGGCACGGCGCTTGAGTCAGGTATTCCGTGATCGTCGGATAAAGAAGGAGTATATTGCTGTTGTGGAGGGCCTGATTGGAGGGAGTGGTGTAATGGAAGACTATTTACACAAGGAGATGTGTCGGGCGCACATTGTCCAGGACGAAGAGTCCGGCAAGTATTCGAGTCTGCGTTGGAGGGCATTGAGCAGTGATGGGATTTTTACGTCTGTGTGGGTGGAGTTAATCACTGGTCGTGCTCATCAAATCCGATGTCAGTTCGCTGCCCGGGGTTTCCCTGTCCTGGGAGATGTACGTTATGGTGCGCGTCATCGTTTTGATGGGCGAAACATTGCATTACATTGTTGCGGCCTGACTTTCGATCATCCTGTTGCTCGGGTGCCCGTAGAGGTAAAAGCTACGTTCCCCGAGAGTTGGCCGACTAAGCTTCTGAAGCTCGTAGAGACTGACTAGGAAGAGTCGATGGAGATTCGAACCGCCTCCGCGCGCCGTCTTCTATTTGAGGCCCACGGTCTTCATTGGTTCTAGCGCCTGTCTTCTACTCCAGTTCGCGGAGCGCACGCTGCACGCTGCGCTCGGAACCTGCGGGTGACGAAACGTCGAACGGTAGGAGGACGAGTTTCAGGCCGTCGAAGAACTGAAAGTTGCACGGACGGATGAAGGTGCTGTTTCTAGGATAGACTAGAGCCACGGTTTGACATTTGTACCGTTTCCCGTAGGCGTAGATCTGGTACAGGTCGCTGCCGTGGACATCGCTGATCGTTTTGTTTTCGTTTTCGCCGAGGTGGATCCACTTGGCGTCGAGGATGAACCGGACATTGCTGGATGGTTTGCAAAGCGAAATGTCTGGCTTCATTGCGTTGTGTCCAGAACTTGGCTGGAGCATCCGCTCCCTAGGTCCTTGGGCGACCACCTGAAATTCGGTTTGATAGCGACGGAAACCATGGGTTACGAAGTCCTCGTAGACCTGCTCCATCGGGAAGAGTAGGGACTGATTGATGTGCCTGCCGGAATAGGTTGTGAGCCCCTGGTTGAAGAGGAAGAGTTCGACCCACTGCATGACCTCCTCGTAGTGCCGCATGCAGCGATCAATACTGTGGCTTCGCCAGTCTGCCCGTATGTTTTGCGATGTTGGTATCGCGCTGAACGCTGGCTCGAGGTCTGCGAGTAACCGTCGGTTGCGCTCTTCGCGTACAATGGGCTTGAGCCTGTCAAGGGTGGTGCGGATGAGTCGGTTGGCGGGGCGGTTGGGATTCAATTCGTCGTGTTCTACATAGAAACGAGAACGGTCGATCAGGTTCTCGCGTAGGTGATCTCGGAAGACTATGCGACCGCGCAGGAAGGACAGATTTTCCTGGATCGTCCTATACTGTCGGCCGAGGCCGCCTCGAACCAAAAGGCCGACATTCTCTAGGAAGAGGTGGACGAAAACCTCAAGTAAAGGGAAGCGGCGTAGCGCTCGGATGGCACTGGGAGGAAGGCTCTTAGTCCTCTTCAGGCCGCCGTAGGTACGCAGCATCATCAAAAATGCCTCACGAGTCCGCTCGTGGCTCGTGCACGAAGACTCGCCAAGGTCAATCTTGGGCAGGATCTCGACGACCGTACCACGTTTTGTAGTGATCACGCCGACGTAGTTGCTCGCATGGAGGCGGCCATTCCAGCCAAAGTGAAAGACTGGGGGGTACGGATGTTTTTTAGTGAAGGCTATTAGATCATTCAGATCGTGCTTGTCGAGTACTGGGAGCTCCTCGTGTTCCCGAATGGTGTAGACACCAGGCATAGGTTCAAAACTGACCGTCAGCAAGATCGGAATTCTTGTCCATCGGCTGGTTGTTACGCGACTGCGTCGTTCTTCTCATATATGAGCCGATACTGCCCCGGATCTAACCATTCCTCCGCCGTCCCAGGGAGTCTCTCGAAGGTGTCAGTGTCTGGATCCAGCAGACCTTCAGCCACCAGGCCGCCTAGATGCTCACCATCTTCCTTCACGACCACGAAGGTTGCTCCCCCCAGCACTTCCCGAACTTTCGCCCAGTCGTCATAGAAGTATTCCAGCAAGAGGGGGAGGATAGCCGTTTTGAACTTGTTGGCCAGCGATTTGACGTTGTCCACGTTGAAGAGGTAGGTGTGACCGATTTGGCGTTCGCGATCCAAGAGTAGCGAGATGCGTGCGTTGATCGCCTTTAGCATCCTGCGGAGATTGATACCGTCAACGTTATCCGAGATGAGTGGATGATCAGGGTTGGGCATCATCTCCACATGGTCGAACCTACGCCGTAGTGCGATGTCGAGAGGAAGAATGGAGCGATCGGCTGTATTCATGGTGCCAATGATATAGAGATTGCCCGGAACTCCGAAGCGGTCGCCGGAATATGGCAACGTGACCTCGGTCTCGTTGTCCTGACCGAGGCGGCGGGACGGTTCGATCAGCGTGATGAGCTCGCCGAGGATCTTGGGAATGTTGCCTCGGTTGATCTCATCAATGATCAGGATGTAGGGGCGGTCAGGATTGTCCAGTGCAGCCTTCACAATTTCCCTGAATACTCCGGGCCGGAGTTCGTAGTCAAGGTCACCATCCCCGGCGAGCCGGGGGCGGATGCCTTCCACGAAGTCTTCGTAGGAATAGTTCTGGTGGAATGTTACCATGGTGATCTGGCCTGTCTCTTCTTTCGATTCGAAGCGGAGATCACGGAATTCGTTACGATGCTCCTCAGTTACATCATCTACCTTGATTCCCTTAACGATGGCCATGGCACGGGCGGTCGTGCTATAGGTCTTCCCGGTGCCGGGTGGACCGTAGAGGATCTGGTTGAGCTTGTAGTCGCCAGGAGGTAGCGGTGGGTCTGGTAGGTCTACGATCTTCTCGAAAGCGAACATGAGCCACTGCTTGTAGGGACTGAAATCAGTGAACGTCTTGGTAGTAATGGTACGTGTCTCGGGCAAGGGCCAACGGCCGATCTTTTCCCACTTGACATCACGTACGTGTCGAAATTCAGGGCGGTTCTCGTCGAACGTGTACTCGGATTTGATGACCCCGTATCCCAGCAGCAACTTGCCTCCCCGCATGGCCATGACATGGTCTCCGGGTTGCATCTCGTGGGCAAATTGATAACAGGCAAGAGAAGTTATGGTTGGTTTCGACATGTCGGTGATTTCCCGGAGTCGTTCGTAGATGTCCGCTCTATTATCGAACTCTCGAAGATTGCCGAGTTCGTCCCACCCGATCGCAACGATCTCCTTCTCTTGGAACTCATCCCAGTGTTCCGCACTGGCCCTGAGCATCCACACCCGTGCTGTTCCGAACCTCTCCTGATACCATTGCTCGGCATCTATGCGAGGTGGTAGCAACAAATCTGAGATTGCCGAATAGGCGGGTATGTTAGCAAAGGCCTCGTAGTAGTCTATGCCAACTCTCGAAAAACGGGCCACCGGCATGTTGATGATCAGAGGGGCCTGTTTCTTGTTCACCCACAGCACATGTATCCGGTCGTTCGCGTGTAATGATTCGTGGTAAGTGTTACGGTATACGATACCGATCCCGTACCCTTCTTTTCTTCCTGAGTGGACAAAGATGACATCTCCGGGTGCAGGTTTGTCAAGCGGGAAATCTCGCTTGAGTCTTGGGAGTAGGTCTCCTTCCGCAGTCCATGTCTCGTCTCCCGGTTTTCCGTAGTAGACCCAGTTGTTATCACGAAAGTCGGCCCACCTATCCTTAAGTGTGTTGATCTGATACCGGTGATTGTCTTCGCGGGGCAGCCGTCCGCTCGACCACAGATAACTGATAATATTGATCTCGTAGCATTGACAGCCGGAGAACGCGGTCTGGATTCTGTCCATCTCTTCGAGATACTCAGCCCAGGATATCCTGCTGGGGCTTTTCTTGAACTTACCAATGCCCAGCGACAGAACGCTCGCGTTATCAAAGGGCAAAAATGCTCTCGGATTGATCAGAAAAAGGACTTGTGTAAGCTTCGGGACGCCGACTCCGCTGATATTCAACATCTTGGCGAAGGTATCAGTAACGTCGACATCGTGCGCTGTACCGTTGAGTGCGCATGCCTGATCAAACATCCTCCAGAGAAGCTGTGGATCAGCTCCGGTGTTGTTGAATTGAACTTGGAATCCAGGTGGAACTGGAAAGATGAAGCAGTCGTCGACGCTGTAGTTGAGCTCATTTTCGATCCCGAACACCTCCGAGACGCTCGCGTAGATCGTTCTTCTTTTGTCTGCTTTACCGCCCGCAATCGACGCAAGATGATAAAAGAACGTAAGCGGATCGGCTTTATCCTCCCCTTGTTCGAGCACGGCACACTTCCTTCCGGCCCAATCCACCTTTTTCGCTCTTTCCACGAGGCCCTCTCGCCGACCCTCTCCCACCTTTTTGGCTAACTCTTCAAACCATGGTACCCATTGGAATAACTCCTTCATCCGCACACTCGGCTTAGCTCCTCCGCGCCCCCGCGGGAGATACTCATGTTATTCATTGACCTCATCTGGGGAAATTATTGAATGAGAAGTGATCTGGTGCTAAGTATGACTACTTGCCGCAAAAATGTCTTACCGGTATATAATACGTCATTTCCGGTACTGACAATGAGTTTTGTATAACCCTACACCAGTTTGTTGCTTTTGCCACAGAAAAACTATTTCCAATGAACAGATCAGGTACTCCGAGACAGAGGTAAATGATATTCGCAAACCGCTGTCGCGGAAATTCGCGACAGCGGACTCTGATGCTTTTGATTCGACTGTTGACGTTTTTCACAGGGAGATTACTCATCGAGAGTACGCGGTGTGGGTATTGATTACTTCTAGGCTGTACTCAGATGAAAAACTCTCAGTCTTTCCTCAGAAACCTTGTCTGATTTGGTTAGCAAGACGGCGGGATCGGATATGATGCTGGCGGCCGCCTAGTTGATTCAGAGGTCATTTGCTCGCCAGAGATACCAACTAGCAATGCTACGGAATGGCTTCCAGCGATCCCCGCTGGCACGTAGTTCAGATGGTTTTGGAAGTTCATCCAGATCATAGGCAATCTTGTAGCCCCGCCGGATGCCGAGGTCTGTGACAGGCCACACATCTGGACGTCCTAGGTTGAAGATGAGGAGCATCTGGGCAGTCCAAATACCAATACCGCGGTGTATGGTTAGTGCTTGGATTATTTCCTCATCAGTCAGCGTTTCCATGGCTGCTCGATCCGGGAGCGTACCCTCAGCTGCATGTACGGCCAAGTTTCGTATGGTTTTTTCCTTGGCTTGGGAGAGGCCTACGGCCCTTAATTTCTCCGGTGTTGTTTGAAGCACTGCATCAGGTTCGGGGGCGCCGTCAAACAAGCTAAATAGGCGGCCCTGAATTGCTCGACCGGCATGTGTTGAAATTTGCTGAAAGATGACAGAGCGCACTAATGCCTGAAATGGACTCCAGTCATCGGTTAGCACCAATTCAAAGGGGCCCACCCGAGCAATCAGGTTGGCCATGTGTGTGTCGGAGGCCCGGAGGGCGCCCACAGCTTCATCAATGTTAAGGGGGGACATTTCGAAGATTACATTAATCGGGTCTTTGTGACAAATTTAAGTATCAAATGTAACCTATGTAAGCGCTTTTCGTACTGACATGCAGGTCCACGCAAACAAAACCAAAAACTCTAGATACGATGAAAAAACTTCTCTCTCTTTACCTCTTGGTGTTATTCGCAGTACCCGTCCTTGCACAGGACAGCACACCAATGCTTGCAGACGAAACCGTTCGGTGGAATCTGGTGATCGCTCAACTTGAGACCTCGTTAGACTCTGAATATCAGTCGGTTCGTGAGCAAACGCTTAAGAACGCAATTGTGTTGACTACACTCTATCGAGACAAGGTTGATCTGGCTCACCAGAGATCATTCCTACGCAAGGTCTACGAAGAATCAAAATCCTCAAAAAACCGCAAACTATCTTTGGCTTTGCTTCAAGCTATTGGAGGTCACCGCGTCCAGGATTTCCTCGCTCGTAATGCAACTCAGGCAGAGTCTGACGAGGGACGTTTGACTGTAGCATCGGTGTTGAATGACTACTACAGCAATCATATGAACCCGGTCACGGGGTAACCAGCAGACTTTGCTCCAGCCTCACCGGTTGGATTTGCAAGATTGAGCGCGCACGGTGTTTATCATCGTGCGCGCTTTCTGTTTGGTTGCTGCCGAAACGAGAGCACCGCCTTTACTCTGATGAAGGCAGATTTAGGCGGATCAATAGGAGTCTGGTATGGGAAGACTGTATGCCGGACAGCAGTGTTTCAAAAGTAGTTGACAGTGGGGGCGTATAGACACTTTTGAAATACTCCCCCGGTAGGAGCCTGGTGATATTGGCGAGGGTAGTTTTGAGGACCTTTACATTGTTCTTAGGTGGAGGTTCGAATGAATTACGGTTGGGAATCCGGGCAACGTACATGGGCAGTCATTTTGAGGAGACTGACCGATCAAAAACACGCCTAATGGGAATTATCCATTAAGGTGGAACCTTTTCTACGTCATGTGCCTAGGTGATTGGCTCACGACGCCATACATCCGATTATGATTATGTTAGCTGACTGATTGAAAGTATAATTGTCATTGCAGCACCAATAATGGAAATGACAATAATCAAAGTTTTGTACTGGTTGTTTTGAGCATCCAATTTAGACTCAATTATCCTGTTTTGCGCATCCATCTTAGATTCCAGTCTAGCAATAATATTCGTCGATGCCATTTCTCCAATTATTTCATTGGTTCTATCCCCATTTGTGTGGAATGATTAATTTTGGGTGAACCAAAGTTAATCATTTTCATGTCAGATACCATTACCGACTTAATGATGCGGTACACCTTGAGGCTCAGTTCTGACTGGCAGGTTGATCGGGTGGTCATGGATACGGAGCATCAACGTGTAGATGTCTATCTATCGCATTCGGGTGTCTAACGTCAATTAAAATTTACCTCGACGACAATTAAAAGTTTCCTTTAAAAGTTCCATTGGAGGAGGACGCGCAACGAAGCGGAGCAGCGAGCTGCGGAGCGAAGTTGCGCGCGATAAATCCCACGAATTTCGTCTGCGCCCCGACTGACAAATTGTCAGTCCGAGATGGACACGAACCAAGTGAGATACGGGTGAATTTATGTTCGAGAGATTCATCAATCGTAGATTCAGGAGGACCCAGTTTCAAGCGGTTCCTGCTTTGCTTTCTGCCGCTGTTGCGCCGCTTCAAGTCGGTAGCTCGGCAGGTTGAGTTCAAGGATCACGCTGTGATGCACAAACCGGTCCACGGCCGCCGTCGTGACCGTGG
>MKWU01001993.1_pt1 | contig 32603 bp, 13 predicted proteins | sample 809101 | NCBI WGS metagenome assembly MKWU01 (sample SAMN05860141, study PRJNA318959) | sponge metagenome | host: Aplysina aerophoba | place: Slovenia: Piran, Adriatic Sea, Gulf of Piran | collected 2013-05-07
GGGCTAATCTATTGAGACCGATGGCCGCCAAAGACTGCACCGGCACCTCGACGCCGTCGGCCTTCACGGTAAAGGCATCGGTCGGGGGGAACGGCCCGAATTCGCCGATGTCGAGGTCCTCGTTGAAAGTGAGGTTGACCTTGCTTCCCGTTGACGGGACCTCGGCGCTCGCCGGCTCCGGCGGGGTGAGGTCCACGGTGGAGTTGTTGGCGACGAAGAAGCCGCTGAAGTCCCCGGTCTCGTTCTCGGCGGCGTCCCGGATGCGGCCGGTCGCGGGCACGGTGTAGCCCACCAGGACCGTCTGGCCCTCGCCGACCTTGACGCCGGTGGGCAGGCTCAGAACCAGGGTGTCGTCAAGGAGGGCCGTCACGGTGTCCACCGTGACGCTCTCGCCGTCCACGGTCACGGTGAAGGCGCCGGGCGGGGGCACCGTGTCGGCCTGTTCGAGGTCGAGGTTCTCGTCGAAGGTGAGAAGGAGCTGGTCGCCCTCTGCCGGCACCATGGCGCTCTGCGGCTCCGGCGCGGTGGTGTCCACGGTGACCGCGGAATTGTTGGCGACCGGGAAGTCCGTGAAGGCCAGCGCTTCGTTGTCGTCGGTGTCCACGATGCGAACGCCGGTGGCCGGCACCGCGTAGCTCACCGTGACCGTCCGGCCCTGGATGATCGCCGACGACAGGTTCAGGACGACACTGTCCGCCCCGGAGCCCTCGCCCACGGACTCCACCCTCACCCCGGCGCCGCCCGCCTTGACGGTGAAGGCGCTGGCCGGGGGGAGATTGCCCGCCCCGTTGTCGAGGTCCTCGTTGAAGGTGAGGGTGAGCCGGTCGCCCGATGCCTCCACCTCGCCGCTCGCCGGGACCGGCGGGGTGGTGTTGGCGACGGTTGAGTTGTTGGTGACCGGGAAGTCGGTGAAGGCCGCGGTTTCGTGGCCGTCGGCGTCCTGGATCGGGTTCGTCGCGGGCACCGCATAGCTCACCGTCACGATCTGGTTCCGGCCGATCGCACCGGTGGGCAGATCGACAACCAGAAAGCGCTCACTGGGAAGGCCCACCTCCGCGGCGGACAACACGTCCTCCACCGTCACCCCGGCGCCGTCGGCCTTGACGGTGAAGGCGCTGGCCGGGGGCAGCCGGTTCGACGCGATGTCGAGGTCCTCGTTGAAGAAGAGGAAGAGCCGGTCGCCCGCTTCCAGCACGTTGGCGCTCGCCGGAACCGGCGCGGTGGTGTTGGCGACGGTCGAGTTGTTGGTGACCGCGAAATCTTTGAAGGCCACGGTCTGGTTGCCGCCGGCGTCCTGGATCGGATTGGTCGCGGTCACGGCGTAACTCACCGTCACGATCTGGTTCTGGCCGATCGCGCCGGTGGGCAGATCCAAGGCTAATCTATTGAGACCGATGGCCGCCAACGACTGCACCACCACCACTACGCCGTCAGCCTTGACGGTGAAGGCATCGGTCGGGGGGAACGGCCCGAATTCGCCGATGTCGAGGTCCTCGTTGAAGGTGAGGGTGACCTTGCTTCCCGTTGACGGCACCTCCGCGCTCGCCGGGACCGGCGGGGTTCCGTCCACGGTCGAGTTGTTGGTCACCAGGAAGTCGGTGAAGGCCACGGTCTTGTTCTCGGCGGCGTCCTGGATCGGATTGGTCGCGGGCACGGCGTAGCTCACCGTGACCGTACGGTTTTCCCTGATCGCGTTGGCGGGCAGGCTCAGGACCAGGGTGTCCAAATCCTGTGCCGCGATCGACTGCACCGCCACCTCGACCCCGTCAACCTTGACCGTGAAGGCGTCGGCCGGGGGGAACGGTCCCAATTGGTCGATGTCGAGGTCCTCGCTGAAGGTCAGCGTGATCTCGTTACCCGATGACGACACCGCGGCGCTCTCCGGCTCCGGCGGGATGGTGTCCATGACCACGACCCCCTGGCCGGCGAAGGGCAGGGCGTCCAGGCGCGATCCGTCCCGCACCGGCTTGCTCCCCGGGATGTAGGTCACCGTCACGGTCTGCCCGTAGGCGACCGCCGCCGCCAGGGTCAGCGTTACCGTGGCGCCGGAGACCTCGACGCCCGAGACCGCCCTCCCCATGCCGTCCACCGTCACCAGATACGCGCCCGGCCGCGGCGCCGAGCCCGTGTCGAGATCCTGGTCGTAGGTCAGGACCAGCGACGTGCCCTCGACCGTGGCGCTTTCCAGCCCCGGCGGCAGGTTCGCGCACACCGCCAATTCCTGGTCCGCCACCCAGGTCGGGGAGAGGCCGAGGGCGAAGAGGCTCCATTGTTCCTGACCGTCGGTCGTGGTGTGGGAGGCCGTGCCGACCGTGAGCGCCATCCCGCCGAAGCTCAGGACCGTGCCGTCGGGCAGATCGCCGCCGGATACAAGGATGTTCAGGGAGTCATTTTCGAGTATGGATCCCGACGAAAATACTGCACGTGAGATACGCGTAACGGTGAACGGCGTCGACCCGTGGGGGATCGTCGCCGGGTTGAGACTGCCGTCGTCCGTTGCGGACGTCCCAAAGCCGAATTGCTCAACTAGCTGTGCCCCTAACGTGCTGGACGAGTACCCCAGCGTCAGCGTCGCGCGCCAGTCGCTGGTCGCGGGACAGGTGCCGGCCGGCGGCGCCGTCACCGGCCCCACCGCGTTGCTCGCAAGGGGACCCTCCGGGTTGCTCGAGTTGTCGGTGAAGCTCACATACACCCGGATCGTGCTCCCCACGTCCGCGAATGCGGGCGAATAGCGGCTCGCGTTCGTGCCGATCCCGGTCTCCCTGCCGCCGGAGATCCGCACCCACCGGTAGTCGAACGCGTCCGGCAAGCCGTCGGCGTCCATGATCTTCGAGACGTCCGCCGTCAGCATTTCGCCGACCTGCGCCGTGCCGCCGATCTCCGGTTGGCCCGTGGCGTTGCGCTTGTTCTCGACCGGCCCGCCCATGAAGGACGGCGCGTCGACGCCCGATACGTCCCGCACCGGGTTGCTCCCCGGGGTGTATTCCAGCGTCACGGCCTGCCCGGCGCCCACCGCCGACGCCAGGGTCAGCGTCACCGTCTTGCCGGAGATAGCGACGCCCGTGACCGCCGGCCCGGGGGAGCCGCCGACCGTCACCGTGTAGTCGCCCGGCGCCGGAACCGAGCCCGTGTCGAGGTCCTCGTGGTAGGCGAGCACCAGCGACGTCCCGCCCACCGCAACGCTCTCCAGCTTCGGCGGCAGGTTCGCGCACAGCCTCATCGTCTGGCCGCCCACCCAGGCCGGGGGGAGGCCGAGGTCCTTGAGGCTCCATTGTTCCTGGCCGGGGGTCGAGGTGTCGGAGGCCGTGCCGACCGTGAGTTCCGTCCCGCCGAAGTTCAGGACCGTGCCGTCGGGCAGGTCGCCGCCGGATACATGGAAACCCAGATTGTCCGCGAGGACCGTGTCTCCGCTGATCTGCGTAGACAGAGCGCGGAAGATCGACAAAACGGCATAGTCCGTCGACCCGTGCCGGATCGTGACCGGGTCGACGTCGCCGAAACTTTCGCCAGCGCTAAACCCGAAGTTTTCAGATCGAGTAACTGGCGTCCCGGCGCTGCTGTACCCCATCGTCAGGACCGCGCTCCACTCGCTGTGCGCGGGACAGGTGCCGAGCGCCGCGACCGCCGGCACCGGGTCGCTCGCAAGCGGACCCTCCGGGTTGCTCTCGTCGTCGGTGAAGCTCACCTCCACCCGGAGCGTGCCGCCCGCGTCCGCCGACGTCACCGTGTAGGCGGCGCTCGAGCCGACCGTCGTCTCGGTGCCGCTGGAGGTCCGCACCCACCGGTAGTCGAATGCATCCGGCCGGCCGTCGGCGTCGGTGATCCTCGAGATGTCCGCCGTCAGCGTACGGCCGGCCTGCGGCACGCCCTTGATGACCGGCTTGCCGTCGGCGACGTTGTTGGTGGCGGTCGTCTCGTCGTCGACGATCGTGACGGTCGCGCTGCCGATCTCCGCGTCGCCGAGCGCGGCGCTCACGACGATGCTCCGGTTCTTGTCGGCCGTCGAGTTCCCCGCGGCGGTGACCGTGACGGACACCGAGCTTGCGCCCGCGCTCAGCACCGCCTGGTGGCCGTTCGTCCCCGTGTCGGTGTCCGTCGGGCTCACGCTGTAGTGGGTGCCCTTGGTGGCGTCCCCGGCGAAAGTCAGCGTGACCGTCCGTTCGTCCGGGTAGGTCTTGCCGTTGGTGATCGCCACCGTGAGCGTGGAGACGGACTCGTTCACGTCCGGCGTCGCGGTGTCGTCCTCCTCGGAGATCGACATCGGGTCGGCCGTCAGCGCCAGCGCCGGCGCGTCCTCCGCGTCGTCGATGGTCACGTCGTACCGCCCGCCCGCGGTCCCGTCCGGCTTCACGAACCGCGAGAGGCCGCCCAGCTGCGCTGCCGTCCTCTCGATCTTCACGACGAGGCTCTCCGAGCCCTCGTAGACATCGTCGCCGATCAGGGCGAACCCGATGCTCTTGCGGGCCGTCGGCCCGTCGGCGGACGGCTTGAAGTCGCCGCTCGAGAACGTCACGGCGAGATTGACCGAAACGAAGTCCACGCGGAACATCGCGGTGCCCGACTCCGTCGAGACGGCGAAGCCCAAGTTGTCCGCCGGGACCCGGGGATAGGCCGGGTGGAGCGTCGCCACCAGCTCGATGACCGTGCCCTCCGCGGGCGCGTCCTCCGCGAAGCTGTATTCGGACTTGTCGAAGCCGACCGTGAACGGCGCCCCCGGGGTCGAGACGACCTCCACCGTGTCCGCGCCGCCGGTGATGCCGGCGCCCGACACCGTGGCGGTCAGGTTGCCGCTGGCCTCGGGGGCGAACGAGAAGCGGCTCGCGGCGATCGTGAGCGTCGCCGTCGTCTCGCCGGCCAGGAAGAGGACGCTCTGCACCAGGTCCTCATCGATCAGCCAGTCCTCGGCCTGCACGAGGGTCACCGTCGCATAGCGCGGGTTCTGCGTCGCGCCGTCGCGCGTCAGCGTGAAGACGAGGTCCTCGAGGCCGCCGCCGATGCGGTCGTGCTGCGCCTCGATGGTCACCGTCGCCGGGCTGGTGTCCGGCTCGACCGTGACCGTCGTCGCTTCCTTCGTCTGTCTGGGGGTGGAGTGGGCCTGGGTGCCCCGGCCGGTCGCCGTCACCTCGAAGGCAAGCTCGGTGTCGGCGGCGACGGCCGGCGCCGTGAATTGCGCCGTCCGGGTGTCCTCGTCCTCCAGCGTCACCTCCGCGCCGCCCGTGTCGGTCCGCGTCCACGACCACAGCAGGTTCGAGCCCCACGGGTTCGGCTCCACGGTGGCCTCGAGGTCCACCGGCACGCCCGCCGGCACCGTCTGCGCGGCGACCGAGATCCGCGGCAGGAAGTCCGCGGAACCGGGGTTGTTCCCCAGCCACAGCTCACCCTGCCCCAGATTCGTGAGCGCCTCGAACACGCCGTCGGGCAGCGATGCGAGGGCGTTGTCCGACAGCCTGAGCTTCTGCAGCCCGGCGAGGTCGTCGAACACGCCCGCGGGCAGCATCGCCAGCCCGTTCCCGCGCAGGTCCAGCAGCTCCAGCGCCGTCAGCGGGTCGAATACGTTCCCGGGCAGCCTGGCGAGGGCGTTGCTGTTCAGGAAGAGATCGGTCAGGGAGTCGACATGCTCAAACAGGTCGCCCGGCAAGTAGTCGAGCGCGTTGTCCGACAGGGTGAGTTCGGTCAGGGCGTCGAGGCCTTCGAAATCCGCCTTGCGCAGCGTATCGATGGCCTTGTCGGAGAGGTCGAGCGACGCGATGTTGCCAAGATGCGTGTCGGTCACGTCGGCGCAGGTGCTCGCCGCCGATACCGCGGCCACGAGGGCGTCGCGCACCGCCGGGTGGCGGTCGCACACCCCGCCGGTCAGGCCCTCGGTGCCGCCGTTGACGCGCCAATCGGTCTCCTCGCTCGCCAAATCCCGTCCGGCGTTCACATTGTCGGAGACCGCTCTGATGGATACGCCGGTGGAGAGTATGATGTCCGCATTGGTTTGGTTGCTCCCGAAGTTCAGCCTGCCGGAATTGCCACGCCCCACGCTGTGGCGGAAGATCAGCCTGTTCGGATGGTCCTGACGTTGATATCTGACCTGGTGAAAGTTGGAGATGGTGCCAAGGAACATTGGGACGAACGCGCTATTGATGGATCCTGTGCCCCTAATCCTCACCGCCTCGCTGTAGGTGACGGTGATTTCGATCCGCTCGCCGCGCTTGAAGGTGTTGGTGCCGTCCGCCGGGCGCGAGGTCACGCTGACGTCCGTGATCGAGGGCGCTCCCGGCACCGTGACCGCCGCCGTCTCCTTGGCCTCGCTGGCGCTGGCGCCCGAGCTGCCGGTGCCCCGGCCCCGCGCCGTCGCCTCGAAGGCGAACGCGAGATCGTCGCTGGGCGAGGACGGCGCGTCGAACCACGGGGTCGCGGTGTCCGAGTCGTTGATCGTCACCGTCGTGCCGCTGCTGTCGGTCTGCGCCCACGACCAGGTCACGTTGTCGCCCCAGGGGCTCGCGCCGGGCACGGCCGCGAGCTCCACCCGGGCGCCGCGCTCGACGGACTGCGCGGCAATCGTCCCGAGCACGGGCGCGAAGCCGTCGAAACCGGGATTGCCCTGGAGCACCACCCGTTCAGCATTCACCAGCGGTTGCAGCAGGTTGTCCGGCAGCGAGCCGAGCGCGTTGTCCTGCAGGTCCAGCTCCGTGAGCTTCGTCATCCTGTCGAAGGCGCCCGCCGGAATCGACGCGATCTCGTTGTCGCGCAGGAGCAGGCTCTCCAGCGTCCCCGCCACGTCGGCCAGCGCGGCCGAGGGGAACGCACGGAAATCGTTCTCCACCAGCCGCAGCGTCTGGAGCCTGTCGAGGTCCGCGAACAGCCCCGCAGGCAGGTCCGAGAGCCCGGTGTCCCCGAGGTCCAGCCGCCTCAGAATGGTGAGGCCGTCGAACACGCCGGCGCTCAGCGCGCCGAGCGGGTTCCCGTCCAGGTCGAGCGACCTCAACAGGCCGGGGACATGCTCGAACAGGTCGGCCGGCAGGTGGTCGAGATCGTTGTCCGACAGGTCGAGACTGGTCAGCCCGCTGAACCCTGAGAAGTCCTCCCTGCGCAGCGCGTCGATGCCCTCGCCGGAGAGGTCGAGAGAAAGGATGGAGGCGAGATGCTGGGCGGTCACGGCGGCGCAGGTGCTCGCCGTCGACGCCGCCACGATGGCGTCGCGCACTGCCGGGTGGCGGTCGCACACCCCGCCGCTCAGGCCCTGGGTGTTGCCGTCGACGTTCCAGCTCGTCTGCACCGCGTCGTAGTCCGTGACCGCCGCAACGCCGTCCTCGGCCGCGACGATGGTGGCGGCGCCCACAAACCGAATCGTGTCCGCGGCACAGCCTGAGCCGATGCACAGCCCGTTTGGATCGGCGTGTCTCCCAAACACCGTCTCGCTGAACACCAGCTTGCGGGGATGGTCCTGGCGGACAATATCCGCCTGCCAATTCTGAACAGTGTTGGGGTCGTTCTCATCTTGCATTGAAATTATGAGGAAGATTGCGGCGCTGGGGAGCCCGGAACCCCGCACCTCCACCGCCTCGTCGAAGGTGACGGTGACCTCGATCCGCTCGTCCGCCTTGAAGGTGGTGGAGCCGTCGGCCGGGCGCGAGGTCACGCTCACATCGGTGATCTTCGGCACTTCCTTGACCGTGAACACCGGGGAGAGGGCGTAGAAGCGAGAATTCGATGAGAGGTTTCCAAGAAAACTTGAGTTGTCAATGGGGCCCCCGCTGGACAGACTCCCCTGTGTTACGCCCGGGGAGTTACCATCGGAATCACCACCCAGGGAGCGATTGCGATCAGTACCGGCGGCTGTTCCATTTGCATTGCTGCCGGTGGTAATTGAGCCTACGGAAGCACTTGGCGTTCTTCCACTCTCTTCTCTTGCCGACAGGCTGTCCCAGCTATCGTCGTAGAAGTCGGCGTAGTCGTCGGCGACCTTGTCGCCGTTCAGCCAGTAGATGGGCACGCCGGTCCCGGTGGTATTCGTGTTGTCGCGGGCGTCGACCGTCGCGGTCGACCCGACCACCCGGAACAGGTAGCTGTAAGGCCGGATGGCGCTGTGCCCCGCCGCCCCACGGCCCTGCACGAAGGCGTTGTAGTCCGCGATGTCGGACGAGGTGGCGTCGCGCTTGGTCGACGTTAAGAAGATCAGCCGGAACTTGTCGCCTGGACCGAGGCCCGAGGGTATGAGGGACCATGTCCGGCCGACCTCGACTTCCTGCGCCGACGCCCCGCCCGGCAAGGCCAGAAGCGCGGCAACTGCCAGCGCCAGGCAGGCCACGGCCCGGAAGAGCGCGGGGCGAAGGCGCGCGCGCCCCGCCGCCTGCCCGGCGCCGCCGGGGCGCCTCATCGCGGAACGCACGCGCCGGAGGACGCCGGACGGCCGGCGTCCCGGCCCGCCGGCATCGGAACCGGGGCAGGCGGACGAAGCAGGGGCAAGGGGCGGCAGCCCCCGCCGGGCGCTGTCCGTGCGGCTCATGCTGTCAGCCGCGCGGCGCAGAAGATGCGGGAAGCCGAAAGAGCCGCCCGGACGCCGGCAGCGCCCCGGCGGCGGGGAGGACGGTATCGCTTCGGAGGAGGGTCGCCCCTGAGGGCGGGGAAGTAGCAGGCGGCGCGCCTCGCCGCGGACACAGCTCGGCTCTCGGCTCTCGGCTCTCGGCTCTCGGCTCTCGGCTCTCGGCTCTCGGCTCTCGGCTCTCGGCTCTCGGCTCTCGGCTCTCGGCTCTCGGCTCTCGGCTCTTAATTGTACTGCCGACAACCCTTCCCAATACCGTCGAACGCATCGCCAACCTCCCGGCAAACTACCGGGCGACTCGAACCATTCTCCGAAACGCCCGCCGACTCGTGGTCCAGACCACGCGTCCATGAGCATTGAAGGTCGGACCGCCGTCCGCAACCGATTTTATTGAAGGGGTGGGTCAATATTCTTGATGCAGATCGCGGCACAGAGCGCCACGCACGACCCGTGCCGCTCCCTTCGGACCGCGCCGGGTCCCTGAAACTCCGCCCGCGTCCGCAGGGATGTCTCCCGCAGTAATACCCGTATTTTCAAGCGTATACGGTAGGTTGCGGGTCTCGCGCCGTCCTCGCCGGCGGGCCGCAGTCCGGACCCGCTTCCCCACGCCATGCCGTTTCGGCATACGAATTGACCGCGGGCCAGCTTCCTTCTAGTCTGACTCAGAATAATTGAGCCTCATGGCGGAGCCCAGGACCCATGGACAGCAATCGATTGCCCCCTCTCAACTCGCTCAAGGCATTCGAGGCGGCGGCAAGACACGAGAGCTTCCTGGAAGCGGCGACCGAACAGGACGTCACGCCGGGCTCCATCAGCCGGCATGTGCGGCTGCTCGAGCGCTATCTGGGAACCGAGCTGTTCGTGCGGCGTAGCAACGGGGTCGCGCTCACCTCGGCCGGAAAGGAATACGCGGGCAAGGTCGGCGGCATTCTCAGGGAGCTCAGAACCGTAACGGATCGCGTCCGCAGGCCGTCGGGCGAGCGCGCGATCGCGATCTCGACGCTGCCGATCTTCTCGGAACGCTGGCTCTACCGCCGCATCCCGTCATTCCGGAAGGCGTTCGACCGGGCGGAGCTGCGCATCGAGGCGCACAACGGCGAGCACGACGCGGGCCGCGAAGACGTCGATGCGTGGATCATGTATTCGAAGGGACAGCATCCCGGCTACAGCGTGACGCGGCTGTTCGGCGAAGAGGTCTTTCCCGTCTGCAGCCCGCAATTCCGCAAGACGCTGTCGGCCCGGCCCGGCGCCGACGAGGTCATCGGCCAGCCCCTGCTGCACGACATCTACTGGGACACCGACTGGCCGGACTGGGCGCGCGCCGTCGGCGCCACCGCCGGCGAGCTTGCCGCCAACATGCGCTTCGCGCTCTACAAGGGCGTCATCCAGGCGGCGGTCGACGGCATGGGGATGGCCGTCGGGCACGGCGAGATGGTCGCCAAGGAGCTCGCGACCGGCAAGCTCGTCCCGCTCGCGCATCTCGCGGTCGCGTCCGAGAAGTCCTATCACCTTGTCATGAACGCGTCGTCGGCGAGCGACCGGACCCTCGTCCGGCTGAAGGAATGGCTCCTGCAGGAGTCCGCAGGAGGAGGCAAGCCGCCGAGCGGCTGAGCGTCCCCGGGCTCGCCCGCCCCGCGCCGGAATCCGCCTTCCGCGCACCGATTGTTCTGCAAGCGCTCAACCGGCCTCCCGGGCATCGGTCGATGCGCCGCCCTCGCCGCGGCGACTTCGGTCTCCGGTGACCGGAGGGCCGGGTCGCGGCTGATTTGCCTGCGATTCCAGGCCCTCCGGACGGGCGGCGGCGATGCCCGCGATTGACCGTGACCTGCAATAAACTTAGTCTGGCTCAGCTTCTCTAAGGCTTCGCCCGTGCCGGAAATTCATGTCCGATGAGCCGCTTCCGCCGCTGAACTCGCTCCAGGCATTCGAAGCGGCCGGCCGGCATGAGAGCTTCCTGTACGCGGCGGCCGAACTCCAGGTCTCGCCCGGCGCCGTCAGCAGGCATGTGAGGCTGCTCGAGAGCTATCTGGGAACCGAACTGTTCGTCCGGCGAAGCAATGGCGTGACGCTCACCCCGGCCGGCAACCGCTATGCCAGGAAGGTGAGCCGCATCGTCAGGGACCTGCGAAGGGCGACGGCCGAAGTGCGCGCACCGGATGCCGGCGCCGGACCCCCATCCGGATCCCCGTAACGTTCGGATTTCCGGGCGACGGGCCTTCCCGTTCGCGCACAGGTTCGACCGTGCGGAGTTGCAGGACGCGCTCCATCGGGCGCAACGCGACACGATCCGGCATGAGGTTCTTCTGCGGGTTCCCGCTTCCGCATCCGTCCGCGGGATGACGCGACGGCGCGTGCCGGTGTGCGGTCCCGCACCGACCCGTGGCCGGCCTGACCGGCCGCCGCCGACGCGTCCGACCGGGCCTTGCGATCGCCGCACCGGGGCTCGGCCGGCCCCTTCCAGCAGCGTCGTGCGGGCGCATCGCAGGCTGCCCCGCTTCGACGCAGCGCCCGGGCAGTCTCGCATGTCCGCCCGCCTTGCCGACGATCCCGACGGTCCGCCCGTGCGAGCCGGGCGGCCGTGCCGCCCGCGGCGCGTCGGATAACGAATTCCTATCGCCCCCATTGGAAAATCCGTCTGGTTGCGGCGGCAGGCCTTCCCACGTGACTCGGTAGCGCATCCCTTCGGGGAGCGACCTCTGAATCGCAGAGGAGCACCGCAATGGTCGGACTCGACACCGGCCGCGTGGCAGGATCCGCAATCGCGGTCTTCGCCGCCATCCTGACGATTCTTCTTTCCGCAGACGCAGCAATGGCCTCCTGCGGCAAGGGCAGCCGGGTGGACCACCGGGACGCCGAATGCCTGAGCGCGAACTGGGACAACCGGGGCGTGCTGAGGAAGAGCCCCTATCATGTCCGCAACATGTGCCCCGACTACGGCCGGGTGGTGGCCAAGGTGGACCTCAGGTCGGCGATGGACCGCACGCTCCATCTCGACGACGGCGACTGGAGGGACGGCTCCACCATCCACAGCATCCGCGGCATCTCCTGCTGCTCCGACTCGGGCGACCTCTGCAACCGGTCCGACGTGCTCAACGACGAGGGCTGCCTGGCGCGGTTCCTGCAGGTCAGTTCCGCGGCCGCGACCTGCAAGAACGCGACCGCCCGCTATTCCGGCGAACGCGGCACCTGCACCATCGCCGCGGATTGCCTGTGGGCCGACCCCGATCGCGTGGTCCATCCCTACAAGCACACCAGGATCCTCGTTCCGTTTCCGGACCTGGACGAGGTGCGCAATTGCTACGGGCGCTTCAAGCCCGGACCCTGCGACGGCCCACTGCCGGGCGGGACCACGTTGACGGTGAGCGATGCGCGGGTCCGGGAGGCCGGGGGCGCGTTTCTGATATTCGAGTTTACGCTGAACCGGACCTACCCGGAGACCTTGCACGTCGCCTACCGCACCAGGGATGGCACGGCCAGGGAAGACCTGGATTACAAGGGGACCGGGGGCGTGCTGACCATCTGGTCGGGGCAGACGACAAGGACCGTGTCCGTGCGAGTGCTGGACGACGAGCTGGACGAGGGCCCGGAGACGATGAGGCTGGAAGCGACGCTGATGCGCCCGTGGACGGTCCGTCTGGTCAACGCGCGCGCGACCGGGACGATCGTCAACACCGACAGGATGCCGAAGGCGTGGATCGCGCGCTTCGGGCGCACGGTGGCCGACCAGGTGCTGGACGCCCTGGACGCCCGGATGCGGGCGAAGCCGGCCCCGGGCGCCGAAGTCCGCCTCGCCGGGCAGCGGATCGGCCTCGGGCCGCTGTTCGGGGCCGGACCGGGCGGGGACACCGTGTCGGGGAAGGCCCGGGCACCGGACCCGGAATTCTCCCGGCCGCGGGACGTCGGCGAGCGCCCCGGTGCGTCGGGATCCCGGCAGGATGACGTCGGCCGCGTCCTTCTGTCGGGCTCCTCGTTCTCGATGACCGCGGAGACCGCCGGCCGGGGCTTGGTTTCCGTCTGGGGCCGGGGCGCGGTGACGCGCTTCTCGGGCCGCGACGGCGATCTCTCGGTTGACGGCGAGGTGGCGACCGGCCTGCTGGGCGCGGACTGGACGAGCGGGCGGTGGACGACGGGGCTGCTGGTCACCCACAGCCTGGGCGACGGCAGCTACCGGGGCGCGGACACCGGCGCGGTGACCTCGACGCTGACCGGGGTCTGGCCCTGGGTCCGGCATGCCCTGGACGACCGCCTGTCGGTGTGGGGCGTGGCGGGCCTCGGCGAGGGCGGCCTGGCGCTGGAGCCCCGGGATGCGGACGGCGCGCGCACCGGGGCGATCCGGACCGGTCTCGCTCTCCGGATGGCCGCGGCCGGGCTGCGCGGCATCGCGGTGGACGGCGGCAATAACGGCCTGACCCTGGCGGTCAAGGCCGACGCGGCGGTTGTGCGGATGGAATCGGACGCGGTGTCCGGGGCCGGCGGCGCCATGGCGGGGGCCGAGGCCGAGACCACGCGGCTGCGGCTCGGCCTCGAAGGATCGCGGTCCTTCCGGCTCGGCGACGATTCGGTGCTGACGCCGGGCATGGAGATCGCGCTGCGCCGCGACGGCGGCGACGCGGAGAGAGGCTTCGGCGCGGAGGTCGGCGCGGGACTCGCCTGGTCCGACCCGCAGCGCGGGCTGGGCGCCGAGCTCAGCGGGCGCGCCCTGCTGACCCACGAGGCGAAGGGCTTCCGCCGGCACGGGTTCGGGGGCCGGTTCTCATGGGACCCGGTGGCAGGCGACCGCGGGCCGCGGCTGAGCCTGACCCGAACCCTGGGCCTCCCGGGTCGGGCCGGCGCCGGCACGCCGCTCGCGGGCCGGGCCGGGGCCCACCCCGGCATCGCATTCAGGGAACCGCGGCTGGAGGCCCGCTTCGGCTACGGCCTCCCGGCTTTCGGCGGCCGGTTCACGTCGACGCCGGAGATCGCCGTCGGCCTCTCCGAATCCGGCCGGGACTACATCCTCGGCTGGCGGCTGATGCGCGGCGGCGACGCGCCGGACGGGAGCGCACTGGAAATCGCCCTCGAGGCGCGGCGGCGCGTGAGTCCCTCCAGTCGCAGCACTCCGCCCGAGCATGCCGTCGGCATTCGCATGATATCGCGGTTCTAGGCAGGGGCTGGCCGGTGCCGGCGCTGATGTTTGCGATTCGCCACCGTCGGAATCGCACCGGCCCCGCGGCGGCTGCCTCGCAGCCGATCCGTGATACCGTTCGGGGACGACTACGCACCCGCTAACGCGCGTTCGTGCGAGTGCGGTCACGGCAAACGGCGTATTGGACCGCATCGGCGCGCATTGGCACAGCCGTTTCATCGCAACTCAGGGGGAAACCGCCTCGTGAACAAGACCGAGCTCTTTACCGGGTCGCCGCCCGGGCGTTCGTCTGCCGCGAGACCGGCGGCAGCGTCGTGACCGTCTTGCGTTCCGTCATCGGCGACGCGCTTGCCGGCTTCGGGACCTTCTCCACCCGCGACCGGGCCGCGCCCCGGAGCCGCAATCCGCACGCCGGCGAAACCGCATGACGGCATGACCCAGGCGGCGCAGTCCAGGGTATTCGTCGATGGCAACAACGTCATGGGCTCGCGACCGGACGGCTGGTGGCGAGACCGGGCGGATGCCGCGCGCCGGCTCGTCGCCGACATCATTCCGCTGGCGACCCGCCACGGTGGCGCATGGACAATCGTGTTCGATGGGAAGGAGCCTCCCGCCATGCCGCCGTCGCCCGAGTGCCTCACCGCGATCCACACGGGACATCGTCGAAGGGACGGAGCGGATGACCGCATCGAGGAACTGGTCCGCGAACACCCTAACCGGGCTGCGTTGCTCGTCTACACATCTGACACCAAATTGCGCAGTCGAGTGAAGGCGCTCGGCGCCCAGGTTATGGGATCCGGGACGTTGCTCAGGCAACTTGCGCCGCTGCGCGGCCCCAAGGGGCCAACTGACACCGGGCACCCGCACGACTCTGCCAAAGACGCCGGACGCGACCACCGCGTAGACGCAAACCGGCCGGCTGTCCGCACCGGCGAAACCAGAAATCGCGAGCGAATGTGATCATCGCTGGCCGGGACGCGATATCCCGCTGAGCGTAAGTATTCGGCCAAACGGTGATGGCCCACGCGGGGCCGCAGCGGGGCCACACGGTGCATTGACTCCGCTTACGGTATGCTTACGGTAGAACCATGGTCCAAGGGCATGGGCAAAGAAAAACCCCGCTATCCGACTGGAATAACGGGGTTTTGTTGGTTGCGGGGGTAGGATTTGAACCTACGACCTTCAGGTTATGAGGATCAAGGTCGCTGCGCCATGCGGCGCCTCAGGTAAGCTGACGGCGCCTACAGTATGATAATGAAGCGAATCAACACCATTTTGTAATCATCAATCAGGCGTCTGTAGGCGGCGCATGCGCCGCCTCACTGTTGATCGGCGCGCAGCTTCGTCGCCGATCGGCGCGGCAGCCTGTCAACTTGCTTCCGTTCCGAGAGGGCAGGCGACGAGGTCGAACAACAGGCGGTGCGCGCAACCGCCGGTGAACCGGTACGCTGCCTTCGGCCATCCGGTCTATCGCGGAGAGGTTGGACCTGTATCGTGGATCCCCCCGACCGGAACTCCAATCAGTCATCCTAGGAAGAGCCCCTGCTTGACACTCCAGGCTCTCGGTGCAAGGTGCTGCTCATCAGAGCATTGTGCTCCGGGGTCGGCAGAGCCGGCCGGCATGGGGGCCGGGCAACCGGGCCCCATGATTTTTTTGTCATGTTTTGTTCTATCAAGGCGGTCATGTCTGATGCCGAGCATATTCGGAGCCCCGGCTCAATCCGAGCTTCCGCGAGTTCGCACAGAACTGCGGCATCGCCGTGTTGCCGGCGCGTGGGGCGGCCGACGGACAAGGGGCTCGTCGAAGCCCGCGTCGGGGCAATTTAGTCGCGCACCCTGCTCCTGAGGAAGCGTATCAAGAACGGCGGCCGTCCGGACCGGTCCCCGAATTGGTCGCGGCCCTCGACTGCGCCCACGACAAGGGCAACCATGACCGTCTGACGCACCGCCTCGCAGCCCTAGAACCGTGCAAGGGTTCGATCGGACCGATACGAGAACCCACGATCCCCGACAAAGTACTCGATCGAATCGTCCACAACGCCTATCGCATCGACCTCAAGGGCAAATCCCAGCGCAAGCACAACAGGCCGCCGCCGCTCGACGGTGGCAACGACAAATGAGGGGGGCCGGGCCAGGGGCGCCTGCGGCGCCGTCTCAGGCCGCACCGCCGGGGCGGGCGGCGGCATGCAGAATGGAGGAGCTTGCCCCGCGCCCGACAGGCTTTTGCATGACGGCAAGGGCTCGCTTACGTTCGCACCGGGCTGGCCTGCGGCCAGCCCCCTGAAACCGACCACGGAGATCGCTACAGCAAGACCCGGGAGAGACTGACTAACGGCACCGCCCCGGCGGTCAAGCAAAATAGGAATCCGCAGCACGCCCGCGCAGACGAATATGCCACCTCCCAACCCGCCAGTGCCCGTACAGCGATCCGGTCGTCATCGACCAATATTACGCAACAATAATCCACCATCGCGTTGTGGAACCAAACCAGGAAGCTCCTTCCAATGATTACTGGCAATATCAAGAGCCAAATCGACCGCATCTGGGACTCGTTCTGGTCTGGCGGCATCTCGAACCCGTTGGAGGTGATGGAGCAGATCACCTACCTGCTGTTCCTCCGTCGGCTCGACGACATGCACACGCTGGAGGAGAACAGGGCCAACACGCTCAAGAAGCCGATGGAGCGGCGGGTCTTCCCGGAGGGTGAGGACGACAAGGGCCGGCCCTACGACGACTTCCGCTGGTCGCGCTTCAAGCACTTCGCCCCGGCCGAGATGTTCACCGTAGTGGGGGAGCACGTCTTCCCGTTTCTGCGCGACGACCTGACCCGCCAGTTCGGCGATGCCGACTCCACCTACGCGCGTCACATGGAAGACGCTCGCTTCACCATCCCGACTTCGGCGCTGCTGGCCAAGGTGGTGGACCTGCTCGACAAGGTGCCGATGGAGGATCGCGACACCAAGGGCGACGTCTACGAGTACATGCTCGGCAAGATCGCCACCGCCGGACAGAACGGGCAATTCCGCACGCCGCGCCACATCATCCGGCTGATGGTGGAGCTCACCGCGCCCCAGCCCACCGACGTCGTCTGCGACCCGGCCTGCGGCACAGCGGGCTTCCTGGTCGCGGCCGGCGAGTATCTGCGCGAGCGCCACCCGAAGCTGCTGCACGACGCGAAGCTGGGCAAGCACTTCCACCGCGGCCTGTTCCATGGCTTCGACTTCGACAACACGATGCTGCGCATCGGCAGCATGAACATGCTGTTGCACGGCGTGGAGAACCCGGACATCCGCTACCGGGACTCGCTGGCGCAGGACCACGCCGGTGAGGAGGAGAAGTACACGCTGGTGCTGGCGAATCCCCCATTCGCCGGCAGCCTCGACTACGAGAACACCGCCAAGGACCTGCTGCAGATCGTCAAGACGAAGAAAACCGAGCTACTCTTCCTCGCGCTCTTTCTTCGGCTGCTGAAGCCCGGCGGGCGCGCGGCGGTGATCGTGCCCGATGGCGTCCTCTTCGGCTCCAGCAAGGCGCACAAGGAGCTGCGTCGCATCTTGGTAGATGACCAGAAGCTCGACGCCGTGGTGTCGCTGCCCGGCGGCGCATTCAAGCCCTATGCGGGGGTCTCCACCGCGATCCTGCTCTTCGCCAAGACCAACTCCGGCGGCACCGACTACGTCTGGTTCTACGACGTCACGGCCGACGGCTGGAGCCTGGACGACAGGCGCACGCCACTCCTGTCCGAGGACAAGCTCGGGGCCGTGCCGCGCACAGCGTTCGCCGCGGACGAGCACGCGATGAACAACCTGCCCGACGTGCTCGCGCGCTGGCCAGAGCGCGCGGGCAGCGAGCGCGAGCGCCCGCGCACCGCGCAGAGCTTTTGCGTGCCCAAGGCCGACATCGTCGCCCACGGTTACGACCTCTCGCTCAACCGCTACAAGGAAGTGGTGCACGAGGCTGTCGAGCACCGCCCGCCGAAGGAAATCCTCGCTGACCTGGCGAAGCTAGAGGAGGAGATCCAGCAGGGAATGAAGGAGTTGGGGGGGATGCTCAGGCGTTGACCACACTCGGCCCGATCTGCTCTTTCCTGAATGGCGGTACACCCAGCAGGGGGGTGGCTCGCTACTACCAGGGGGATGTCCCCTGGATCACGGGCGCCGACATTTCCGGTCCGCAAGCCGACACTGCGCGCAGCTTCATTACTGAGGAGGCGATTAGAGAGTCCGCAACGAACCGGGTTCCCGCCGGAACCGTGCTGTTGGTCACGCGCACCAGTGTAGGCAAGGTCGCGGTAGCGGCGATGGAACTCTGTTTTAGTCAGGACATTACGGCGATCACACCTGATCCCCATTGCCTAGATACTTCATACCTCGTCCACTTCCTCAGAACGAAGCAACCGCACCTTGAGCGTCTGGCGCGCGGTGCGACAATCAAAGGCGTAACTCGGGAGACCGTCGCCAACCTGGAGATTCCCGTCCTGTCCCTCCCCGAGCAGCGACGGATTGCTGCGATCCTGGACAAGGCGGACGCGCTGCGGGCCAAGCGTCGCCAGGCCCTCGCCCAGCTCGACACCCTCCTCCAATCCACCTTCCTCGACATGTTCGGCGACCCCGTTACCAATCCGATGGGGTGGGAGCAATGCGTGGTTGGCGACATAGTGCATGCCGTAAAAGACGGCCCGCACGTGAGTCCAACCTACGCGGAAAGTGGCGTTCCATTCTTGTCGACGCGGCACATCAAGCCCGGCGAGGTTGTCTGGGAGGATTTGAAGTACATCGATCAGGATGAGGCGAATCGACAGTGGAAGAAGTGCAAGCCTGAGTTCGGTGACATCCTCTATACGAAGGGTGGGACGACGGGGATTGCGGCTCGCGTTACCACTTCCGAGCCGTTCGCTGTCTGGGTTCATGTTGCCTTACTCAAACCCATTGTGAACAAGGTCCATCCGATCTGGATCGAGGCAATGCTGAACTCAGCCTACTGTTACACGCAATCGCAACGATACACGCATGGGATTGCGAACCGTGATTTGGGTCTAAAGCGGATGGTCAAGATACAGATGTATCTCCCACCCCTCGCCGAGCAGCGTTGTTTCGCCGCAATCGTTGAGTCCATCGAGCAACAGAAGGTCAGCCAGCGAGTCCACTTCGCCGAACTTGACACCCTATTCGCCTCTCTCCAGCAGCGTGCCTTCCGAGGGGAGCTGTAGCCATGCGGGGCGAGTTCATCGGCGTGTGGGCAGAGACGTGCCGGGAGATTTGGCTACCGCTTATCGAACAACCCCTGGCCGAGGACGAAGTAGGCCTCCCCGAGGACATCTTCTGCGAGCTGTACCGCGCCCTCGAGCCGGCATTGTCCCCGCGCCCTTCGACCGAGGACCTCGCCGACATCATCGCCAACCCTGTACAGAGCCGCAAAGTATTCGAGGCGACCACCGCGAACGACTTCGCTGGTGAGCGCGTGCTCGTCGGCTTCTTCGAAGCGATGCACGACGCGCTGGAAGAGATGGGTGGCGACGAGCTGACGAATCGCTATTTCATCCTGCTCTCCGGTTTCATCGATAAATTCAATCTGCGCTACGACCTGCGGCGTCCCTGCATTTTGTGCCCGACTCTGCCTGGGGTATTTGCGAGCCTCGTACGCGACCTGCGGGTGCTCACCAACCAGAACCCGCACCTCAACACACTCATGAACGAGTTCGAGGATGCAGTACGGGATCTGCGGCACGACGGCTCCGACCGCCGCATCAAGACCTGCATCCAGAAGCAAATGAATCTCCTGGAGGCCATGGGTCGCGCCGTCCCCGGCGTCACTGAAAACACGCTGGGTAGGATTTGCAATCAAGTCGGCACTTGGCCGCACGAGAAACTCAAAGAGGCGATGCAAAACCTCTACGGGTTCGCCTCGGACTACCCAGGTATTCGCCATGGTGGGACGCCGGAGTCCGCGCTACGTGCGGTTGACATGCGCGACATGGTGGCGATGTCGATCCTGCTCGTCGGCTTCACGCCATACCTCGCCCACGGACTTAACCCCGACATTGTTTATCGGGGGACATGAAATGAGCCAGTTTGCCTTCCTTCAGCGCGAATGGCCGGCGGTGTTTGACTCAGCTGCGAGTGCGGAGGCGTCTGCGCATGGGGATCCTCGCACGGCCTGCTTCTACGCCCGGCGCACGTTGGAGCTGGCGGTAAGCTGGGCCTACAAGCACGACGAGGCGCTCCGGCTACCCTATCGGGACAACCTCTCGGCGCTTATCCACGAGCCGAGCTTCAAGCAGGTCGCTGGCCAAGGGGTTTTCAGCAAGGCCCGAGTCATCAACACTCTTGGCAATCGGGCGGTTCACAGCCACCGCGCCGTACCGGAGGCTGACGCGCTGGCGGCGCTGCGCGAACTCTTCCACGTGGCCTATTGGTTTGCCCGGACCTACGCCCGCGCCGCGCGCCCGGCATCTGGACTTGCGTTTGATCCTGCGGCGCTGCCCCGACCTGCGGCGACCAGGCGGCAGACTGCGGAGCAATTGCGGACGCTCGAGGACGGGCTCCGGGAACGCGATGAGAAGCTCGCAACGCTGCTCGCGAACAAGGGCGCTCTCGACGAGGAGCTCAAGCGCCTGCGAGCCGAGGTGGCAAAGGCCAAGAAGGAAGCGGCCGCACAACCGGACACACACGACTACTCCGAAACGGAGACTCGCGACTACTTCATAGACCTGCTGCTGAAGGAAGCCGGCTGGCCGCTAGATCAGGATCACGATCGCGAGTTCGAGGTCCGCGGGATGCCGAATGCCACGGGCCAAGGCTTCGTGGACTACGTCCTTTGGGGTGACGACGGCAAGCCGCTCGGGCTCGTCGAGGCCAAGCGCACGCGACGGGATGCCCGCGTCGGGCAGCGGCAGGCTGAACTCTACGCCGATTGCCTGGAACGCCAATTCGGGCAGCGGCCGATCATCTTTTACTCGAACGGCTATGACCACTGGATTTGGGACGACACCCGCTACCCACCGCGCAGCGTGCAGGGCTTCTACAAGAAGGAGGAGCTGGAGCTGCTGATTCAAAGGCGGGAGACGCGGCGCACGCCGGCGGAAGCCACTATTAATTCGGAGATCGTCGAGCGCCACTACCAGACACGTGCCATTCGCCGCATCGGGGAGGCGTTCGAGCGCGACCATGACCGCAAGGCCCTGCTAGTGATGGCGACGGGTGCTGGCAAGACACGCACAGTGATCGCGCTCTCCGACCTGCTCATGCGCTGCAACTGGGCCAAACGCGTGCTCTTTCTCGCCGACCGGGTGGCGCTTGTGAATCAAGCGATCAATGCCTTCAAGCGTCACTTGCCCGACGCCTCGCCCGTCAATCTGGTCACCGATAGGAACGCCGAGGGGCGAGTCTACGTTTCAACCTATCCGACCATGACGGGGCTCATCGACGAGGCGAGGGACGGCGAGCGGCGCTTCGGAGTGGGCCACTTCGACCTGGTGATTATCGACGAGGCACACCGCTCGGTATTCCAGAGGTACCGCGCGATCTTCGACTACTTCGACTCATTGCTGGTCGGCCTCACGGCCACGCCCAAGGACGAAGTTGACCGCAATACCTACAGCCTGTTCGACCTGGAGGACGGCGTCCCGACCGACGCCTACTCCCTGGAGGAGGCAGTGCGCGACGGCTTCCTTGTGTCCCCCAAAGCCGTCTCGGTGCCGCTCAAGTTTCAGCGCGAAGGGATCACCTACGACGAGCTGCCGGAAGACGAAAAGGATCAGTGGGACGCGCTGGAATGGGACGATGACGGCACGGTCCCCGACCGTGTCGAAGCCGAGGCGGTGAACAAGTGGCTGTTCAATAAGGACACCGTGGACAAGGTGCTGGGTCACCTTATGACCCGTGGCCTCGCGGTCGCTGGCGGCGACCGGCTCGGCAAAACCATCCTCTTCGCCAAGAACCAGGCTCACGCGGAATTCATCGCCGAACGCTTCAACGCCAACTATCCGCACTACAAGGGCGCGTTTGCTCGCGTCATCACTTTCAAGACGGAGTACGCGCAAAGCCTGATCGATAGCTTCTCGAACAAGGAGAAAGACCCACACCTCGCGATCTCAGTGGATATGCTCGACACCGGCATCGACATCCCGGAGGTGGCAAACCTAGTCTTCTTCAAGCTGGTGCGCTCGAAGACCAAGTTCTGGCAGATGGTAGGGCGCGGAACGCGGCTTTGCCCCGATCTGTTTGGGCCGGGCCAGGACAAGGAGCTGTTCTATATCTTCGACTACTGCCAAAACCTCGAGTATTTCAGCCAAGATATCCCGGCCACCGAGGGCTCGGTCATCGAATCACTCGGCAAGCGCCTGTTCAATGCGCGGCTGGAGCTGATTGCCACGCTGGACCATCGCGCCGGGGAAACCGGATCGGATGAAATCAAGGAGCCCGCGTCCACGTACGGCGATCCAGAAACGAACGACGCGGTTCGCCGATCCCTCTCCGATCTCTTGCAGTGCGAAGTCGCGGCGATGAACCTCGACAACTTCGTGGTACGCCCACGGCGCCGGCTCGTCGAAAAATACGCCAAACCCGAAATCTGGGTGTCATTGCCGGCAGAAGCACTGACCGAGCTCTCGAACGAGGTCGCCGGGCTGCCTTCGGAGTTGGACCCGGAGAACGAGGAGGCCAAGCGGTTCGACCTGCTCGTGCTGAGCTTGCAGCTGAGCCTCCTGCGACATGAGCCCGGCTTCGCCCGGCTGTGCGATCGGGTCAAGCAGATTGCCGGACTGCTCGAGGAAAAGGCCGCTATTCCGATGGTGCAGGCCCAGATGCCGCTCATCCAGGATGTACAGGCCGACGAGTGGTGGCACGATGTCACTGTCCCGATGCTGGAGGTCTTGCGTCGCCGGCTCAGGAGCCTGGTCCAGTTTATCGAAAAGCGGCAACGAAAACCGGTTTACACCGATTTCGAGGACCTCATGGGTGGTGAGGTCGACGTTGACCTGCCCGGCCTTTCCCCTAGCACGGACTACGGGAAGTTCCTGGCCAAGACACGCGCGTTTCTTCGCGAACACATGGACCACGTCGCCATTGCAAAATTGAGATTGAACAGACGGTTGACCGCTACCGACCTCGCCGAGCTGGAGCGGATGCTCATCAAGAGCGGCCTCGGTAGCGCCGACGAGCTTCAACGTGCGGCGGAGGAGTCCCAGGGACTTGGATTGTTCGTGCGATCGTTGGTTGGCATGGATCGCAGTGCCGCCAAGGATGCCATGAAGACCTTCCTTGCCGGAAAATCACTTTCGGCCAACCAGATCGAGTTCGTGAACCTCGTCATCGATCACCTTACGGAACACGGCATTGTTACCCTTGATCGTCTCTATGAATCCCCCTTCACCGACGTCACGCCTCGCGGACCGGATGGCTTGTTCCGGCCCGCGGAACTGGATGAGTTGATGCAGGTCCTGGAGACGGTGCGAGCAACGGCGGTGGCGGCATGAACTAAACAAACCATGCTATGCTTGGGCTCATTCTCTTCCCGTTGATCGGCACGCAGATTCGTCGCCGATGCCCACCTCTATGGTGGCCGATCTAGGTGCAGAGGGCGACTGCGACGGCTGAACCGAGTAGATCATTGTCGACGACCGGCTGATCGATCCCGGTAAGCCACCGGAGAAACGCTGCAAGCTGCGGCTACAGGACAGGAACGAAGACGAGTACCGTCTCGGCCTCGAGGGTGTGCGGGGTGGCAAGGACGTTCGGGAGGGCATGTGCATGCAGAAGACCTTCGGCGGAAAGTGCAGCAGCCGAAGAAGAAATCGATGGTCAGAGGGGAAGCCGACTGAACCAGAGTGAGCTTTCATCCAACGGTACCGGATCCCAATACCATGAGACAAGGTAGGATGAAGAAGATAGACACATCGAAAAATACGGCTTTGCGAATTCCCCTGCGGCACCTTTCAGTCCGTGTTCCGTGGCACGATGCTGGCTGGAATGGCACCGTCTGCAGGTTTCCCAAATCCAACGTCAGTTGCCTGGCGCTGAACAGGATCGGGGCAACGCAAAACGATGACCTCGACGAACAACATGCCGGTGAGCAACTCGATCAGGTTCCAACGGACGAGACCCCACCCTGTTTCGCAGAACGCGCGAATTTTCTCTCTCCGCGTGCCCAGCTGCGAATCGCACATCACGCCTATTCGGACACTAGTGAACACCACGACCACATATCCGATACGCCGTTTAGACATCCACCTTACTCCGCAGCGGCGACACCTTATGGCTGGCTGCTCAAGGAGCGCGCCTGGGGAAAGGAGTGGACGAAGGGCAACATCGACAGCAACTCCTTAGCTCAACGATACGGTATTGAAGCACTACCAGAGTACGAACCGGATGAACCCGCCTGGCTGAAAAACAGACCATGGATCCAGGGTGCGAGGAACCAAGAAGCCCTGCTCAATGCGTTCTTCGACGCACTCGAGACCGGGCACAGCCTGATCTTCGCCTACGCAAAACGCACGCCGCTTACCGACGATGATCAATGGACAATTGTCGGAGTCGGAAACATTACGGAAATTGGCGACCTTCAGGAGTGGGATTACGATTCGCAGGATCACGATGGCCTGCGCTCCTATCTCTGGGAACGCTCGGTCTGCCACAGCATCAGACCGGATGGCGACAACGGCGTCCTGCTGCCGTATCACGAACTGCTCAATCGTTGCGAGAATGATGCAAGCGTAGACCCGAAGGAATACCTCGCGGTCGTGCCACAGGAGTACCGCCAGGAATTCTCGTATGCCAGCGAGCACGTATCGACGGGAACCGCAATTTCCGCATTGCTTTCAATCAAGTCGGCCCTTTCCAAGTACAGTGAACGATTCGGGGGTGACTGGACGCAGCAACTGAAGTGGATCGACCGCCGTCTGGGTGAGCTTTGGAAGCTACGTGGACCATATCCCGGGCTCGGGTCCGTCCTCTGCGCCATGGGAGTCGAGTACGGCCATCAGCTTGCGTACCAGTGCTGGAATGCAGCCGGCGAAAACGGGGACCCGTGGAAAGTCCTTTCAGCGCTAGTAAAGAATCCCAATACACTGCCAACGGACTTGAAGACCCAGATCCGCGGCTTCGCCGACACATGGAAGTACCTCGCAAGCGAGCGCGCCCGTAAGAGGCTCGCACTGGCACGAGTGCTGGCCAGATTGGACATCGACGACGAGCAGGCGGAGCGTTGGTGGGATCAGTCCGCGCGTAATCGCTCGCACCTTCATATGGGCGATGAGGAAGTTACTGACTTGGCGATCCTCAAAAATCCCTATTTGATTTACGAGTGCGACAGACTCCAGTTTGCGCCGATCGCCTTCCGAACTGTTGACCAAGGGATATTTCCCGACAGCGCGGTTGCGACTGTTCACCCGCTCGCGGATCCTTCAGCAATGAAGGGACCCGTGGATGGCCGGCGCCTGCGGGCGGCGACGGCCGCCATCCTAGAGGGCGCGGCGGACGAGGGGCATACACTGCTCGCGCGTGAAGAGCTCATCACGAAGATTCGCGAGATGAACCTGAGTCCTGCCCTACCAGCTACAGATGACCTGTATGAGATCCACAGTGACAGACTTAGCCCTGCCCTTGTGTCGTGCAACCTTGAAGACGGTAAGCCAGCATATCAACTCGACCGTCTCGATGTATCCCGGAACGTGATTGCGACCATGGTTCGCAAACGCGTGAGGATGGGCAAGCGTCTAAGAGTTGACATCAATTGGCGTGAGCGACTGGACCACGAGTTCGAAAATGTACCGTCACCCAAGGACTCGCTTGAAGACCAAGGCCGTCACGAGAAGTCTGCAGCTCTGCGAGAACTATCGGCTGCGCGATTTTCGGTTCTAATAGGTGCCGCAGGCACGGGGAAGACAACGCTTCTGAAGTTCCTCTGCGACGCGCCACCGATCAAACAACGTGGTGTGCTACTCCTCGCACCGACCGGTAAGGCGCGCGTTCGCCTTCAGAGGGCCACCGGCACGGATGCCAGTACTATCGCTCAATTTCTGCGGCCAATGCGGTACGACGAAGCAACACAGCGATATAGAGTTATCGGCAACGTCGAACGTTCGTCGACCTATAAGACTGTCATCGTGGACGAGGCATCAATGCTGACCGAGGAGCAGCTTGCTGCACTGATAGATGCACTGGGTGCTGTGGACAGGGTCGTGCTTGTGGGAGATCCGAGCCAACTCCCTCCAATCGGTGCCGGCCGACCCTTCGTTGACATTGTGAAGCTCCTTACGCCAACGAAATTTCGGTTCGGGGAGCCGCGCATTGCCACTGGCTATGCGGAACTGACGATTGGCAGCCGCCAGAAGGGTCCGCATCGACAAGATCTCGAATACGCGGAACAGTTCAGTGGCCGGGCAACCGGTGTGGCTGATGATTCAATCATCGGACTGCTTAGGCAAGGAGATTGCGGCCCGCATCTGCGAATATGCTCCTGGTCTTCTCCTAGGGAACTGGAGAGATTGCTACCTCAGGTAATCGCTGAAGAGCTCAAGTTGGATGCGGAGAACCTCGAGGAATCGTTTGCTCTGAATGCCTTGGGCGGCATCAAGAGTGGCGATTATGTCTATTTCAACTTCTGGTCTTCGGGCCCCGCGGCCGACGGCTGGCAGGTGCTCTCCCCGATCAAAGGCGAGGCCGCCGGAATCGTCATCTTGAACCGATTGATCCAGCGGAGTTTCCGGTCAGAAATGCGGAAGCTCGCGACTCCTGAGGACCGCCGATACGCGAAGATCCCAACACCAATGGGAGCCGATACGATTGTCTACGGTGACAAAGTCATCAATCTACGTAATCACCGTCGCCGCTGGGTATTCCCTGAAGAGCCCAGAGACGGCACACAGCCTTTGAAATACGTGGCTAACGGAGAGATCGGGATTGTCACCGGCCCGTTCAAGAAGCGAGGCAGCAAGGTCAGCCTAGACCAACTCAGGGTAACACTTTCATCGCAGCCGGGCTACGAGTACACCTACTGGCCGAGCGATCTGGATGAAGATCAACGGTTGCTTGAATTGGCTTACGCACTTACGGTCCACAAGGCGCAGGGGAGTGAATACGAGACTGTATTCGCTGTGCTACCCAATCCGTGCCGTATCCTTTCGCGGGAACTACTCTACACCGCACTGACCCGGCAGAACACCCGGCTTGTGCTGTTGTGTCTAGGTGAAGCTCGAAAATTTCTAGACTATCGCCATCTGTCAGACACTTCGCGCCGCCTTACGAACCTGTTCGAAGCCCCCGAGCCAGTCCGGGTCGGGCAGCGCATTTACGACAATAAGCATATTCATCGCTCGCGTCTTGGCGAATTGATGATCTCAAAGTCGGAAGTTATCATCGCAAACGAGCTTGCGACAGCAGGAATCGTCTATGAGTACGAACGAGAATTCATCGGAACAGATGGAACACCACGATATCCTGATTTTACGATAGAAGATGCCGATACAGGCATCACGTGGTATTGGGAACATCTCGGGATGCTCGGTGTTGCCAAATATGAGGAGAAGTGGAAGGCGAAGTTGAAATGGTACCGCAAGAACGATGTCCTTCCTGTGGAAGAAGGTGGTGGAGAAAACGGAACTTTGCTCACATCCAGCGAAAGAGATGGCATTGATCATGACCAGATCGCACGGCTAATGGCGACGATCAAGGAGGGTGAATAGAGTCCATCCCCGCCCATGGCGTGGATCGTTTATTTGGTTTGTTAGGAACCGGAGCTCGGTGAACCGCACCGGGTTTCTCGGCACCAGTTTGGTTTGAGCCATGCAATCATATCGAGGTTTTTCGCTGGCGGCATAGTGATTTGCCTCGGCTTCAGCGGGCGGGATGGGGCCGAGCAGGCAGCGATTGTTGAACCAGTCGACCCAATCGAGGGTGACGCCAGAGCTTGCGGGCGCCATAGACCGAGTAGTTCGCCTCAAAGACGCGCTCAGTCTCCTCCATCAGCACCAGATCACGCCGGGCGCGATCCGGCTGCAATGACGGATCGCGCTGTCTGGCGCCATGAAGGCGGCAGGTGGATGGGGCGACCGGCAGAACCCTGCAGATCGGCTCGACCCCATAGACAGCGCGATGCTCGTCGATGAAGGCGATCATCGCTTGAGTGGGCGGTCGAGCTCCGCCTGGCCAACCAGGCGCTGGCTTTGCGCAGAATCTCGTTCGCCTGGCGCAGTTCGCGAACCTCGCGTTCCAGCACCCTGACCCGAGCACGATCGTCGCTGGTCATGCCCGACTTGGCGCCGCTGTCTCGTTCAGCCTGACGAACCCACCGCCGCAGCGTCTCGGTCGTGCAACCGAACTTTGCCGCGATCGAACACTTCGCCGCCCATTGCGAGCCATGCTCGCCCTGATGCTCGAAAACCAGCCGGACAGCCCGTTCGCGAACCTCCGCCGGATAACGTGTCGAATGTCTTCCCATAACGGCTCCTCCTTCTCACAAGACGGAGCCTCCGGGAAACCCGGGGCGGTACACGGGACACCGCTTACTGAACCCGCGCCCCACGTCGCACTTGCGCTATTCTATTCTCTCGATCACGCCGTTGCTCCTCAATGGAGACCCGGGAAAGTATTAGTGCGCTCTCGCATTCGATTTGTGGCGCCTTGAATTCCCACATTCTGTTCGCATAGTTGGCGAGTATTTCGGGGTCTTCTGTCGATGGTATTGGCTCCTTCCATTCCAAGTCCAGGAAAGCTGTAAGTGCGAGGCGATATAGAGTAGCAGCATGGGATGGAAGAAATCGTCCCGACTTTGGAAGTCGTAGAGTGTCAAGCGTGACTGGATTGCCGTGAAGAAACGCGTTTCTGCATGAATGAAGGTGCTTGTAGACCCAACAAGCTAGATTTTTTCGTCCAACTTCTCGTCCAATTGTTATTGGATATCTACGATACCCAAGAGTCTTGTCGACCCAATGAGTACTCTGAAGAAGCTGGAGTACCCTACCTAAATTAGCTTGGCCATTGCTTCCAGGATGAACAAGGATCTCAAATGCCGAAGTCCATAGCGCAGCCATTCTACCGTAGTCGTGTATGACAGCATCGGCTCCCGCAGGAATGAGAGATGCTTGGTTGGCCATGTTCAGGGATCGGAAAAGCGCGACATCAGTCCAATCTGGTCTTGCCGATTCGTATCGTACCCTCAAACGCCTGAGCAGCTCTTGCAATAGAGGTTCATCAAAATGGCGTCTGTGCAATGTCGCCCGTGACAGATCAGGAGATGAATGTCCCCGGAACTGGTTGACGTTGTGAAGTGCTAATATAGCGGGCGTATGGGCGATTATGTTGTCGTAGTCTCGATCGAGCATCCAGGGATAGATCCAGAGAAAGCTGGAGTACCGGACCCGATCCAGGGCGTTGTCGTGTACAATATCCAATGATCTTGCGAGAGGCACTGTAGAGGCAACAATCAGATCTCGGAAGCTGGCAGCGGCTTCATGTTTTCTAAGGGATTCTGGTATATTGGTTCGCCGAAGAATTAATGTTGGTGCTATAGGACTTCGGTGAGTATCCTGAGATCGTCCGAGAAAGGCTCGAAATTTTGGATATGTTCGGGTGAGTATTTGTACGCGGGGATCACTCGGCGGAGCGAGAGCAAAGGTCGCGCTGTCGACGGGTTCATCCAAGTCTATGTTCGGTAATGCCCAGATGGCTTCCCATGTCATGGACAGGTTCCCTGCTACGTGTCTGTTGAACGATGCACCAATGTCGAAACAAGAATGTACTGGCGCATCGCTAGTTTGTCGCCGTAGATCCTATGAGACCGAATCAGGACTAGCGCTACGTTCCTGCTAGCGGGGTCGTACGCCGTCTTTCCGCACTCCGGAGCTCGCCCATGACTGTTGATCGGCGCGCAGATTCATCGCCGATCGGCGCGGCAACCTGTTGACTTGCTTCCGTTCCGAGGGGTCATGCGAGGACGTCAAACAACAATCATTGATCGCCCTCTGACCCAACCCCGTCGCGGGCGGCCGCTGCAGCCGGCATCAGAAAGGCTTCGAGCGCACTGACGATGCCGTCGAGCGGCCCGGGGTCGACATTCAGATCCTGCCTGAAACTCTCCCATCGCTGGCGCTTGACGGCGTCTTCCGCGAACGCCATCGACAGCCCGTCCGGAACCGCATCCGGAATCGTCGTGCTCCGCCGTGCAAAGGTCGCAGATATCGCCCGTGCGAGACGCGATCGGTCGATTTCGAAGGCCTGGCCGATGATCCACAGGTCGTAGTAGTCCTTCATCCGGCTGTTCGCCATGCCGAGATCCACCATGGCCTGGAATTTCTCGGCAACCACGGTCTCCCTGGCGTAGCCGCGCAGCCGCGGCGCCGGCATGTCGAGCAGGACCGGGTAGTCGAGCCACTCGGCAGGGGGTTCGGTCGCATCCCCGAAACCGACATCGACATTGACGGCGATGCGAGCGCCGGCAATGTCTGCGGTCGCCCGCATGCGGAGTCCCCCATATTCGTTTTCCTCACGAATACGGCTGACTCGAGCAGCGCCGGTGTCGAACACAACCCCATCCGGCTGTTCCTGACCCAGCACCTCCCTGAAGACGTCCAGAACAGCGTCCGGCGCCGGATCGCCGTAACCCAGGAGATCGAGATCGCGTGTGCCACGGAAGGGCTCATCGAACCACGTCATCAGCAGCATGGCGCCCTTGAGGACGAAACGGTCGGCGTGTCGCGATTGCGCGAGGCGATAGAGCAGGCGCTCGATCGCATAGTGCGTGAGGATCAGATCGAAATTCTGGCCCTTCTCCTTGCTGACCCGGAGGAGACGGGCCCGAACGGAGGCCCCGATGTTGCTGACCTTCCTAGGCATTGGCGGTGAGTGCCTCGAGATACGGTCGGACTATCGTGGCGACGCCGCCGCGCTCCGCGTGCCGGGCGATCTCGGCAGGGCTCGCCTTTCGCTGCCGCAGCGCCTCCTGCAGGCCCTCCAGCGCGACCGTCTGCCCGACCTTCCGGCGATGCCGGAAACAGTCGGCGATCGTCTTTGCGACGCCGAAGACCTTCACGGGAACATTCTCGATGGGCACGGTGAGGACATCGTCGGTCAGAAGCGCGTCCGTGAACCGTACGATCCGCATCGCCGGCCTTTCCTGTTTCGGCATCCAGTCGCTGGTGCCGATCGCCATCCAGACCGCGCGCGGAAGCCGGTCGGTCAGTTCGTGGTAGGCCAGCGCCGACACCAGGCAGACGACGCCCCTGGGAACGCGTTTCGCGGCCTCGGCCAGGCTGTGGTTGGCGTCGAGCGGCGCGTCGGGCAACTGGTAGAGCCCGCGCGCGAGGCGGTTCACGTCACCGGCGCGGACCATTCTGCCAACCGTGGCCGCGGTGATCCCGGCATCCGTGAATTCGGAAAGACGCGCAATCCCCTTCACCCGAAGGAGATCGATCGCCTGGTCGCGTTGCGTGCCTGTATTCGCCATTGATATTCAACCAATGAACAGTAGATGTATGTTCATATGTTCTATATCATCGTCTCCTGCCTAGGTAAAGCATGGGTCGACCGGCCGGATGGGCCGAGGAAAACGACGCCATGGCCATGTCCGGAAAATCGAGCCAGGCCGGAGTGCGATACAGGCGTCCGCCAACGAGAGTCCGCAACCTGCCCGCGGTGACGGCCACCCGACAGGTGTTCGCGACTGCTGGTCGGCCCGCCGGTTGGACGCAGTTCAGCATTCCAGGTGGTTGTTCCACGAATTTTGTGGAGTCAAACACCGACGTCGAAGAAAAGGCGATTCAGCGGCGTAGGACGGCCGCACAGCAATGCCTCAACCCGCGACCACCTTTCCCGCCTGATAGAGCCACCCGGGCATTGGGCGCTCGAGCTCCCACAGTATTTTCATGGGCCGTTCCGCCTCATGACTGCGGTAACGAGCGCGCCCGAGGCAGTGGTACGGAAGGGTTTCACCCCGGCCATCCCTTTTGCGCTCACGCACAAACAGGATGACATTTGTGCCTCGGGTCGGTTGATCGACGTAGCGGCGCCCGGTGGGGGTATCGGGCGAGGCGGTGTTCTGCGACTCCCAGTGAAACAATGTCGGCGAGATCGGGTAGTCGGCGTAGCGTGTCGAGGGAGAGTAGTCCCTGTCCGATTTCTCCAGCGTGACGAACAGGAGATCCGTCCGCGTCGCCTCGTTCCACAGGACTCCGCCCTGCGGAAAGAGCAGCGCGCCGCGCTTGTCAGTGCGCTTGTGGGCGGCCACGATCTCTCCGAGGGTATAAGTCGCGTGACTTGCCAGGGGAACCTCGCCGGCAGGATCCAGCGGTCGCGAGACCGCGCGAATGCGATCGGCGAGAATTTCCAGAAGGTCGCCGATTTCGCGACGCAACTCTGGCGACCCACGGACCGTTTCCAATAACTGATCTGCCTCGTCGATCGACTGACGGCGCCCACCCAATACTGCAAACAACATGAGCGCCAAGCGATGTTGCCGACCCGGGCGCTCTGAGATTCGGTCCCAATCATCCGTTACCAAAATGTCCCGCCACGCCTCGATCCGCTCGCGATCGTCCACATGGATCAGCCGGCCGACCGCCTTGAGGAGAGCGTCATCCACAACGCCCTGATCGAAGCCAGCGCGCCGGCGAAGCTCGGTAAAGCACTGTCCTGATCCGGGTCTTGCGTAAATTTCGTCGAGTTCGGCGCCAGCGTCCCGCATGAAACCGCCGAGCCGTGTTTCGGGACCCAGAGCACGCAAGTCATCGGCGAGACGCGCACGGGCGTTGCGCACTGCCGCTCTCAGGTTGCGTAGCACCGTTTCCTTGGCAATACGGTCCAGTTTGAGCGCACATCCCGGTGGGAGCAGCGGAAAGTCCGCCTCGATGGCGCGCTCGACCTGATGACGGGTGCCCCCGACCAGAGCCCGATAGCGCACGTCATAGCGGTATTCGCGCCGGACCTGGCCGACGAAGTCGAGGACGGTCAGGACCCG
>MKWU01001995.1_pt1 | contig 32589 bp, 27 predicted proteins | sample 809101 | NCBI WGS metagenome assembly MKWU01 (sample SAMN05860141, study PRJNA318959) | sponge metagenome | host: Aplysina aerophoba | place: Slovenia: Piran, Adriatic Sea, Gulf of Piran | collected 2013-05-07
GGCGGCGGCGTCATCGTACCGCCTGGGGCGGACGCGGCGCGGCTTCCGGCTTGCTCATGGGAGCGGTGCTGGGAAGCCTTCTCGGCGGCGGTTCCCGGTCCTGGGGGGCGTCGGGGGGGGGTTTCGGCGGGGGGTTCGGGGGGGGGGGGGGGGGGGTCTGGGGGGGGGTTGCGGGGGCGGGTTCGGCGGTTCGTTCGGCGGAGGCGGCGGCTTCGGCGGAGGCGGTGGGGGCGCCGGCTGGTGAGTTGCACGCCGGCGAACGGGGTACGGCCGCTTTGAGGCCGGCGCCCGCTTGACGGCGGGAAGGATCGTGCATACCTCTTGAAGGGAGGGGAAACGCCTTGAACGCGTTGAAAATTCTGTTGATCGCACTAGCGGTCGTGGTGGGCATGGCATTGCTGGCGGGCGGCTGCGTCCTCAGCGGCTACAACCGCGCCATCACCCTCGACGAGGGGGTCAAGAACCAGTGGGCGCAGGTGGAGAACCAGCTCCAACGGCGCTTCGAGCTGATCCCCAATCTGTTGGAAACGGTCAAGGGAGTGGCCAAGCAGGAGGAGAAGATCTTCCTGGGGGTCGCCAATGCCCGCAAGGCGTATTTCCAGGCCGGCTCGGTCAACCAGAAGGCTCAGGCCGCCGCCGGGTTCGAGCGCGCGCTGTCCCGGTTGCTGGTCCTGCGGGAGCAATACCCGCAGCTCAAGTCCAACCAGTCTTTCCTGAAGCTCCAGGACCAGCTCGAGGGAACCGAGAACCGGCTGGCCGTGGAGCGGAAGCGGTTCAACGACAGCGTCACCGCGGTCAACACCTTCATCCGCAAGTTGCCGGGGCGCTTCTACGCGGACTTGGCGGGGATCGAGAAGGCGGAATACTTCCAGGTGGAGGAAGCCGCCCAGGAGACGCCGAAGGTCACGTTCTGAAGAACGTCACACGGCCCATGAAATTTGACTCATCTAACTTTTATGGTTATACTGACGACAGAACCAATTGCGGAAGGAGAGCAACTTGGAAGTCTGGCTCGTCATTGCCTTTTCCATCGCCGTCAGCCTCACCATCGCGTCGTTGCTGGAATACTGATTCCGGCGGCGACGATGTCCCTTGAATGACCGCGCGCGGCGCTACAGGCGCTCCACGCGCGCGGCACAGAATTTATACTCCGGAATTTTCCCGTAAGGGTCCAGCGCCGGGTTGGTCAGCAGGTTCACCGCCGCCTCGGCAAAGCAGAACGGGATGAACACGCAGCCGTCGGGGACGGCGCTGTCGGCGCGCGCCTTGATGTCGATGACGCCGCGGCGGGTGGAGACGCGCACCATGTCCCCGGCGGCCACGCCGAGACGGCGCAACTCCGCCGGCGAGAGGTTGGCCACCGCCTCGGGCTCCAGTTCGTCCAGCACGCTCGCGCGCCTCGTGATGGCGCCGGTGTGCCAGTGCTCCAGTTGCCGGCCGGTGCTCAGGACCATGGGGAACGACTCGTCGGGCTGCTCGTCGGGCGGGATGATGTCCACGGGCACCAGTTTGCCCCGCCCGCTGGCGGTGGGGAAGCCGTCGCCGAACACGACGTCGATGCCGGGCCGGTCCGGCGCAGGGCATGGGTAGGTCACTGAGCTTTCCCGCTCCACCCGCTCCCAGGTGATGTGGTCGAGGGACGGCATCACCAGCTTCATCTCCGCGAAGACGTCCGCCGGTCCGTCGTAGTTCCAGTCGAGGCCCATGCGCCGCGCGATCTCCTGGATGATCCACCAGTCCTGCCGCACGCCGTCCGGGGGTGCCAGGGCGGCCCGCCCCATCTGCACCTGCCGGTTGCTGTTGGTGACGGTGCCGTCCTTCTCGGGCCAGGCCGAGGCCGGCAACACCACGTCGGCGTGAAACGCCGTCTCGGTCAGAAAGATCTCCTGCACCACCAGGTGCTCAAGCCCGGCCAGGGCCTCGCGCGCGTGCCGCACATCGGGGTCCGACATGGCCGGGTTCTCGCCCATGATGTACATGCCCTTGATCCACCCCGCGTGCACGGCATCCACGATCTCCATCACCGTAAGACCCCGTTGCGGGTCCAGCGCCGTCTTCCAGACTTCCTCGAAACGGCGTCGTACGGCCTCCTGTTCCACCGAGCGGTAATCCGGATAGAACATGGGGACGAGGCCGGCGTCGGAGGCCCCTTGGACGTTGTTCTGGCCGCGCAGCGGGTGGAGCCCGGTGCCGGGTCGCCCCACCTGACCGGTGACCAGGGCCAAGGCGATGAGGCAGCGGGCGTTGTCCGTGCCGTGGATGTGCTGCGAGATGCCCATGCCCCAGAAGATGATGGCGGCACGGGCGCCGGCGTAGAGCCGCGCCACCGCGCGCAGTGTGCCGGCGTCGATGCCGCAGATCTCGGCCATGGCCTCGGGCGTGAACTCCGCCACGTGCCGCTTCAGTTCCTCGAAGCCTTCCGTGTGGGCGGCCACGTAGTCCCGGTCGTAGAGCCCTTCCCCGATGATGACGTTGAGGAGCGCGTTGAGCAGGGCCACGTCCGCGCCGGGCTTGAACTGGAGCATCCGGGTGGCGTGGCGCCGCAGCGCCTGGCCCCGGGGGTCCATGACAATCAACTCGGCGCCGCGCCTGGCGGCCTGCTTGAAGTAGGTGGCCGCCACCGGGTGGTTCTCGGTGGGGTTGGCGCCGATCACGATCAGCACGTCCGAGTCCTCGCAAGCGGTGAAGGGCGCGGTCACCGCGGCGGAGCCGATGCCTTCCATGAGCGCCGCCACCGACGACGCATGGCACAGCCGGGTGCAGTGGTCCACGTTGTTCGTGCCGAAGCCCGTGCGCACGAGCTTCTGCACCAGGTAGGCCTCCTCGTTGGAGCCCTTGGCCGAGCCGTAGGCGGCCAGGGCGTCGCCGCCGTCCCGGTCGCGGACCTGTCGCAGCCCTACGGCCGCGGCATCCAGCGCTTCCTCCCAGGAGGCCTCGCGGAAATGGGTGTATGGGTCGGCCGGATCGATATCCGCCGACGCATCCTTGGGCGCATCCTCGCGGCGGATCAACGGCACCGTGAGCCGGTGCGGGTGCGTGACGTAATCGAAGCCGAAACGCCCCTTGACGCACAGCCGGCCGCGGTTGGACGGGCCCGGGCGTCCGCGCACCGCGGCGATGGCGTTGTCCTTGACCTGATAGCCGATCTGGCAGCCCACGCCGCAGTAGGGGCACACGCTCGGCACCTCGGCGAGCGCCTCGCGCTTGTCCACGCCGTCCGCGTCCACCAGCGACGCGGGCATGAGCGCGCCGGTGGGACAGGCCTGCACGCATTCGCCGCAGGCCACGCAGGTGCTGTCGCCCATGGGGTCGTCGAAGTCGAAGACGATCTTGGCGCCGGCGCCGCGGTGGGCCATGCCGATGACGTCGTTCACCTGCACCTCGCGGCAGGCGCGCACGCACAGGTTGCAGTGGATGCAGGCGTCGAGGGCCACGCGCATGGCCGGATGGCTGCCGTCCGGAACCGGCGCCGCACGCGCGGGGAAGCGGCTGTCCGTCACCTCCATCCGCTCGGCCCACTGCCACAGGCGGGAGCCGGCGTCGTGGGCGGTCTCCCTGGAGGGCTGGTCCGCCACCAACAGCTCCATGACCATACGGCGCGCGCTTCGGGCGCGTTCGCTGTCCGTATGCACCGTCATGCCCGGAGCCGGGCGGCGGATGCACGAGGCCGCCAGCACGCGTTCGCCCTCCACCTCCACCATGCACGCGCGGCAGTTGCCGTCGGGCCGGTAGCCGGGCTGCGGGTCGTAGCACAGGTGCGGCAACACCGTGCCTTGGCGCTCGGCCGCCTGCCAGAGGGTCTCGCCGGGAGCGGCCTCCACCTCGCGGCCGTCGAGGGTGAAACGCACGGGCTCGCTCACGGCAACTCCTCCCGGAAGTAGCGGTAGGCGCAACGCACCGAGTTGGGCGCCGCCTGCCCCAAGCCGCAGATGGAGGCGTCCGCCATGGCCGCGCCCAAGGCCGCCAGCAAGGGCTCGTCCCACGACGGCCGCTCCATGAGCGCCACCGCCTTCTCCGTGCCCACGCGGCACGGTGTGCACTGGCCGCAGCTCTCGTGCTTGAAAAAGCGCATGAGGTTGCGCACGACCGCCTTGATGTCGTCCTGGTCGCTCAACACCACCACGCCGTGGGAGCCGACGAAGCAACCCTCGTCGTCCAGGGAGCCGAACTTGAGCGGGATGTCCGCCATGGAGGCCGGCAGCAGGCCGCCCGAGGCGCCGCCGGGAAGGTATCCCTTGAAACGGTGACCGGGCGCCATGCCGCCGCAGTGCTCGTCGATCAGCTCGCGCGCGGTGATGCCGGAGGGAGCGATCTTGACGCCGGGTCGCGCCACCCGGCCCGACACCGAATAGGCGTGGAGGCCCGCGCCGCCGTTGCGGCCCTGGGCCGTGAACCACTCGGGCCCCTGTTCGAGGATGTCCCGGACCCAGTACAGGGTCTCGACGTTCTGCACCAGCGTGGGCCGGCCGAAGAGCCCCGTTTCGGCCACGTAGGGCGGCCGGTGCCGCGGCAGGCCGCGCTTGCCCTCGATGCTCTCGATCATGGCCGACTCTTCGCCGCAGATGTAGGCGCCGGCGCCCCGTCGCGGAACCAACTCCACGTGCGGAACCAACCCTGCTTCCCGCAGCCGCGGTAGTTCCCGGGACAGGATTTCCCTGACCTCGGCGTACTCGTCCCTCAGGTAGAGGTAGGCCGTTTCCGCTTCCACCGCCCAGGCGGCGATCAACACGCCTTCCAGGAACCGGTGCGGATCGCTCTCCATGAAATAGCGGTCCTTGAAGGTGCCGGGCTCGCCCTCGTCCGCGTTGACCGTCATGAGCCGCGGCCCGGGATAACCGCGCACGATCTGCCACTTGCGCCCGGTGGGGAAGCCGGCGCCGCCAAGGCCCCGAAGGCCCGAAGCCGTCACCTGCTCCACCACGTCCTCACGGCTCCGTGTGCCGTCGAGGCACTCCTTCAAGAGCGTGTAGCCGCCCTCCGCGATGTACGCGTCGCAGTCCTTGCAGGCCGGTGGCACCGGGTCGGTCTCTCCACCCCGGACCAGGGCCGTCACCGAATCCACCGTCGCGCGGTCCACGCAGCGCCGCCCCACCCTGGCCACGGGCGCGCGGTCACAGCCACCCATGCACGGTGCCGGCAGCACGCGCGCGCCGTTGCCCAGCGCCCGCGGCAAGTCGGCCAGGAGGCCTTGCGCGCCCATCATCTCGCACACCAGCCCGTCGCACACGCGCACGGTCGGATGCGCCGGCGGCGCGGCACCGTCCCTGTCCACGTCGAAGTGCGCATAGAAGGTCGCCACCTCGTAGACCTCGGCCAAAGCCAGACGCATCTCCTCCGCCAACGCCGCCAAGTGGGCGCCGGACAGGACATGGTAGCGGTCCTGAATCGCGTGCAGGAACTCGATCAGCAGGTCCCGCCGACGCGGCCGGTCCCCCAGCAGCGCGCGCACCTGCTCCAGCGCCTCCGGGTCGACCTGGCGCCCTCTCGGGCGGTTCCGCCCGCGGCCCCGTCCCGCCCCCGGGTGCCTGCGCCGCCGCGGCGGCTCGTGCTTCTCGGCCATCTTCTCAGGCTTCCCGGTTCGACGTCCGTGAGCCGCGCGACCCGCGCCTGCTCACCGACCTTCCTTCTCGAGGCGCTCGATCAGCGCCGCCGCCTCGTCGAGACGCGCGCGCGCTTCCGCCGCCGACCGCGCCACCCGATCCGCCGCGGCCCCTTCACGCACCGCGTCCTCCAGCGTCGTCACGGCGATGCCGAAAACCTTCAGCAAACGGCGTGTTTCATCGCTTGGCATCGAGCCCTCCTTCATGTGTCCAGGCTCGCCGAGCCCGGACGCCCCCGAAACGTCATTCCCGCGCAACAGGCTGTGCCAACACTCCCGAAGCAACGCAGCCCCCGAAGAGTCATTCCCGCGAAAGCGGGAATCCAGGGGTGGCGAGGCGGAGAAACGCCCCTGTAGTTCCCCACCACCGCCCCTGGATTCCCGCTTTCGCGGGAATGACTCTTCGGGGTGGCGCTGCCGCGTCGTGGCCAAGTGGAAGTTGACACAGCCTGTTTCGCGTGAATGTCGTTCTGTTACGTAGTTGCCTCATCAGTTTCGACTCAGCCTGGAAAGCGGGAATGACGTAGCAGGCGAATGCGCCCGTCATGTAGCACACCTGCCCAGTCCCAACGCCTTGAGCTTGACCTCGGACACGCGGCCGTCCTCGTCCCACCCGCGGGCATCGTAGTAGTCCCGGAGCATGGCGCGCAGTTCGTCGCGGGTGAGCCGCGTCCCCTGGGCCACGCCCGTCGCCAGGGATTCCGTCAGCACCCGTGGCGGCAGCGCGTCGTCCTCGGGCTGCCAGCCCTCGCGCTCGTTGAAGCAGCGCTTGAGCGTGTGAATGCGCTCCGCCGCCAGACGCAGCTCGGCCGCGCTGTAATCCCAGCCCGTGACCTTCGCCAGCAGGTCCGCGGCTTCGGCGTAGAAGTCCTGGAAGCAGTTGCGCAAGAACTTGCACACGATCAGCGAATCCAGCGCCGCGGCGAAGTCCTCCGAAGCCGCCACCAGCGCGCCCCGGGGCGGCGCGGAGTCGAGGCGGTCCACCTTGCCGGAGAAGTCCGCCTCGTAGGCGCCGGAGCGGTTGTGGCACGCGCCGCGCGGACTCACCGCCAACCCCAGGGCCATGGTCTTGAGGCTCCGGGGCTCGTAGCCCGGCAATTCCAACCCCTTCACCTGCATGGCCCAGTCCAGCGAACCGTGGCCCAGGACCAGCGCCGCGCGCCGGGAGCCGTCCGCCAAAAGGGCGCCCACCCCCCGGCGCTCCGCCATGGCAGGTATCGCATCCAGCACCGCCTGCGCCGCGCCGAAGCGCAGGTTGCCGGCCTCCGGCAGGAGTCCGCGCTCCGCGCACTCCATGGCCCAGGCGAGGGTGCCGCCGGTGCTGATGCTGTCGAGACCGTATTCGTCGCACAGGCGGGCGGCCTCCAGCACCGCATCGCGGTCCTCAAGGCCGCACAGCGGCCCCAGGGCGAACAGGGTCTCGTACTCCATGCGCTGTTCGCCGCCCGACGACGCCTTGAAGAGCCGCTCGCAGCGAATGGTGCAGGACGCGCACCCGTTGCGCCGGCTGAAGCTGGTTTCGGTCAGGCTCTCGCCGCTCAACGCGTCGGCCGCGGCGAAGGTGGGCTGCTGGAAGTTGCGCGTCGGCAGCGCGCCGAGTCGGTCGAACACCGCCAGGTTGGCCACCGTGCCCACCTCGCGGTACTTGGCGGTGTGGGTCCCCAGGCTGCGCTGGCGCAGGGTGGCGGCGACCGCCGCCACGCCTTCGGGGTCCGCCACCTCAACGTGCTTGCCGCCGCACAGGGCGATGGCCTTGAGGTTCTTGGAGCCCATGACCGCGCCCACGCCGCCCCTGCCCGCGTGCCGGCCCTCGTTGCTGATGGTGGCGAAGCGCACGAGGTTCTCCCCCGCCCGCCCCACCGCCGCCACCCGCACCGCGGCACCCTCCAATTCGTCGCGCACCGCGTTCTCGGTGTCGGCCGCGCTCTTCCCCCAGAGATGGCGCGCGTCGCGCAACTCCACGCCGCCGTCCCGGACGAACAGGTACATGGGCTCCGGCGCCCGGCCGGTGACCACGAGCGCGTCGACGCCGACCGCCTTGAGCGCCAGCGCGAAGAAGCTGGACGAGAGCGAATCCGCGATGAAACCGGTCAAGGGCGATTTCGTCACCACCGCGTACTTGGCCGTGGTGGTGAGCCCGGTGCCCGCCAACGGCGCGCTGGCGAAGACGAGAGGGTTCTCCGGCGCCAGGGGTTCCACGCCCGGCGGAGCGAATTCGTAGAGCAGGCTGGTGCCCAGTCCGATGCCGCCGACAAAGCCGCGCAGGCGTTCCTCGCCGGTCTCGCGCCACCGGTGACGGCCCGAGTCGAGGTCCACGTGAAGGAAGCGGCCGTGAAACCCGTGCACGGTCATCCTCCGGCGTCGCTGGAAAGGAGCAAGACACGGTCTCCCGGCGCCACCCGGCGGCTGCCGTCGCGCACGAAGTCCCGGCCGTTGAGGTTGCACACGTGGCCGGCGGTGAGGCCGTCCGCCGCTTCGTTGAGGACCGGACCCACCAGCGCGGGCAGCATTCGCGCCAGCGCGGACCATACGTGGGCCAGCGTGGCCGAATCGGGGAGATCCACGGACACGCGGCTCGTGCCGGCGCGCAGGCGCGCGACCCCGAACAGCTCGACCTCGCATCGGCCGCCGGCGGGGCGCGCCGAGGGATTCGCGGCCGCCCGCCACCGCGCCAGGGCGCGCTCGTAGTCGTCCGGGGTGTTCATGTTGAAGAAGCTCGAACCGTCCGGATCCAGGACGCGGATCTCGTCCTCCTCCAGCTTGAGGGTGCGCACCTTGTCGTAGAGAAAGACCGGACGCAGTTCGCCGCGCCGGAGCTGACCCTCCAGCAACGGCAGCACCGAGCGCCGGTACACCGCGTGGAGCGGCTGAAGGCGCCCCTCCCAGTGCGGCACCACCACGTCGTGCCGCGGGAGCCGGGCGGCCAGGTGGGAAACCAGGGGAAGACTGAGGAACGGCACGTCGCAGGAAGTCACGAACGCGGCCGCACTCCGGCACTCCCGAAGGCCGTAGCAGAGGCCGCCCACCGGCCCCTGATGGGCTACCTCGTCGCGCACGAGAGTCACCGGCAGTTCCGGCAACTCCTGCCCGGGCGCGGCGACGAGCACGATATCCGAAAACAAGGTCGCCAGCCCGCGGATCACGAGCGTCACCAGAGGCTCTTCCCCGAACGGGAGCATGGCCTTGGGCCGGCCCATGCGGCTGCTCCTGCCGCCAGCCAGCACGACGGCCGAGCCGACCTTGTTCGATTCAACGCTCATGATACGGTGCGAGCCCCGATGTCCGACGCGAGACCCTCTCCCCCAGGGTCTCAACTGCATGATTCCACGACGGATACACGAGCACAAGCTCAAGAACAGAGCCGCAGGCGCAACTCTTGAAGGGCCTGCTGGAAGAGTTCGGGGTCCTTGGAGAGGGCGGTCTTGTAGAGGGCGTAGCGTTCGTGGCCGGCCCAGCGGCTCCATTCGGCCGGGGTGACTCGCGTCGATTCCGCGGCGCTGCGCGCGGCCACCGCTTCCGGCACGGCGGCAGCCGCCCACGCGGCCGCATCCAGCACCGGACAGCGCTCGGCTTCGACGCCGGCGCGAGCATGGGCCAGCGCGTCGAGGAATGCCGCGAACACCCGCCGCTCCTCGTCCGTGTCCGCCGGCAGGTGGCACAGCACCCACCGCTCTTCCATGCTGAAGGCGCGCCAGGTGTTCAAGGACACTCGGATTCCCGTCACGTCGAGCTTCATGCGCACGTGGAACGGCAGCCGCTCCAGGGTAGGATAGAACGCCGCTTCGAATTCAAACCGGTAGAACATCCGTGGTCACCGCACGCGCTTCACCTGAATGCCTGCTCCCGCGTCCCCTTCAGGAAACGGATGCCCCATACCATGACGATGGAGATCACGAAGTTGCCGAAGGCGATCATGAACGGGATCGTGTAGTTGCCGAAGATATCGTGCAGGAAGCCGCCGAGCCATATCCCCACCGCGCCGCCGACGCCGATGCTCAGGGTGAAGTAACCGTATATGGCGCCGAAGTCACGACCGAGGAAGACGTCCGCGGAGATGGCCGAGAGCACCAGCGCACGGGAGCCCTGGCCAAGTCCGTAACAGGCGGCGTAAGCGTAGAGCAAAATGGGTTGGGTGGTGTCGCCGGCCGCCACCAGCGCCAGTATCCCCGCCGACGACACCAACTGTACCAGCGTGTAGGTCATCTGGTGACTCAGCACGTCGGTCAGGAACCCGAAGAGCACCCGGCCGAAGATGCTGAATACCCCCATGAGGCCGAGGATGGAGGCGGCGAAAAACGCGTCGTAGCCGATGTCCACGGCGTGCGCCACCTGGTGGTTGGTGATGATCTGATTGCCCATGCTGGCGAACACGCGCGACACGAAGAGCAGCCAGAACATGGTGCTGGTCAAGGCCTCCCAGACCGTCCACTCCCCACCCCTCGCCGCGGGCTCCGCCTCGGCCTTCCGCGGTGTGATCCGGTCGCGCGGCATCAACACGCCCGAGGGCAGCACCACCAGGACAAACGCGAACACGCCCATGGCCACGTAGGCCACACGCCAACCCCAGATGTCCACGAAGAATTGCGCCACCGGCAGCAGCACGGCGATGCCGAGGCCGCCCCCGGCCCACGCCAACCCCATGGCCAGGCCCCGGCGCCGGGTGAACTGGCGCGCGATGATGGCCACGTGGGGGACCATGCCCATGAGCCCGAGTCCCAGCGCCGTGACCACCCCGACCCATATGTAGAGTTGCCACAGCGATGTCACCGTGGCGCTGAAGCCGAGGCCCACGGCGAGCAGAATCCCACCCAGCACGAGGGTCTTGCGCGAGCCCCAGCGGTCCACGAGAGAGCCCGCCAGCGGCATGGAGAACCCTTCCACCAGCACCGAGATGGACAGCGCCGTGGCGGTGACGCCCCGGGACCAGCCGAAGGCATGGAGCAGAGCGACATAGAACACCGCGTAGGTGCCGCGAATGCCGCGATTGAAACCCAGGTGCAGAAAGGCCAGGCCGACCTGGCCGACACGCTGGGCCGTGGTGGGAGTTGAATCTTGAATGGGCCTCTACCTCCTGAGGGAACTCTGATCGCCACCTGCGAGAAAGGCTGCGTCGTTGAGGTCCGGGACGGCTGCTACAAGAACTCGTCCGTCCAGGCGTCGTACCGGTCCTGGTCCAGGACGAGCCCCATCAACTCGGCGGACGCGGCCTTGTCCTTGAGTCCGGCGGGCGGGTGTCCGGCGCGCAGGTGCGCGTAGGCATCCTGAAGCGCGCGCACCGCCACCTGGAACGGCATGTGGCCCTGGAGAGCGATACGCACGCCGTTGGCGGCCAGGAATTCCCGGTCGTGCAACTCCGGCGGGGTGGTGCCCAGCACCACCGACAGGGACGTCATGGCATGGATGGCCGCCACCTGCTCGCGCAACCGCACGCCGGTGAAGAACACGCCGTCGGCGCCAGCCGCCGCGCACGCCTTGACGCGTTCGGCCAGGGCATCCACGCCTTGGGTCGGGAGCACGCCGGTGCGCCCCAGCACCACCAGTTCCGGGTCCGTGCGCGCCGACACCGCCGCGCGCACCTTGCCGGCGAACTCTTCCAGCGAAATGAACTCGTCGCGCTCCTGTCCGAAGGCCCGGGGGAGCCGCGTGTCCTCGATGGTCAACGCCGACACGCCCGCGGCTTCGAGCTCCGCCACCGTGCGCATCACGCTCAGGGCGTTGCCGTAGCCGTGGTCCGCGTCCACCATCAACGGCAACCGGCCCGCGCGTGTGATGCGCCGCGCCTGTTCCGCGAACTCCGTCAGGGTGAGGACGACGATGTCCGGCGCCGCCAGCACCGTGGCCGAGGCCGTCGAGCCCGCCAGCATGGCGATCTCGAAGCCGGCGGCCTCGGCGAGCCGGAAGGATACCGGATCGAAAACGGAAGCGGGGTAGTAGCACTCACCGTGCTGGAGCAGCTTGCGGTACTGCCGGCGGCGGTCGGTGGCGGTCACGGTGTTCTCCTCGACGCGGGTGTATGTTCCGTGCCCGGTCGAGTCCCGAACACCACGCCGCTTCTCAATGGCTCGGATTCAATCGCAAATAGTCGTAGCGGTCGCCGGACACGACGCTCACTTCTTCGACCCGGACCCCTTTGAGAACGTTGAGCGGGACGCTGACTCCGGGGACGCCCAAGGCCCAGACCTTGCGGTAGAGGTCCGCAAGGCCCTGCACCGGCGCGCCGGCCACGCCCGCGATGAGCTGCCCGGCCTCAAGGCCCGATCGCGCCGCCGGCCCTCCCTTCGATACACGACGGACCATCACGTGTCCACCCACCGCTTCCATTTGCGCGCCGAGCCACGGCCGCCGTCGGGTGGCGGTGAAACCCTTCACCGTCAGGTCCGAAAGGATCGGTTTCAGCAGGTCGATGGGTACGAACATGTTGCCCGGCACGGGCTGGCCCGGGATCGCCTCCGGCACCTGCAGCGAGCCGATGCCGAGCAATCGGCCGCTCCGATCGATCAACGCGGCGCCGCCGAAGTTGGCGTGGTGCGGCGCGGTGAAGATCGCCTTGTCCAGCAGGTATTCCCAGTAGCCGGCGAACTCCCGGCGCGAGACCACGTAGGCGCCCTGCCCTGACGGACCGTTCTCCGCATGGCTCAGGATCAGCACCTCCGCGCCCTTGTCCACGCTCTCCGACAAGCCCAGCGACAAGGGCCGCGCGCCTCCCACCGCGGACAAGGCGCGGAGCAGGCCGAAGCCCGTGGCATGATCGTAACCCACCACCTCCGCCGCCACGGTCCTTCCGGCGGAGTCGGTGACCTGTACCTGGGAAGCCTCCAGGATCAGGTAGCCGATGGTGAGCACGAGGCCGTTGGAGTCGATGAGCACGCCGCTGCCCTCGCGCAACGGCCCGAGGGTGCGGGCCGTGCGCGCCTCCGCCGGCACCTGCGCGCGCACCTTCACGACGGCGTCGAGCGTTTCGGCCGTGAACTCCTGTCCCAGGACCGCGGCGGGAACCGCCAGGAACAGGACGAGAACGACAAGGATAACCCGCTGGCTCATGAGACACCTCCGCGGCGCCCAATGTCGGATGCGCGCTCCCGTCACCGGATCGAGCGCGGGCGCCATCCGCGTGGTTCGCATCTTACACCCTTTTTTGCGCGCATGCTGCGCATCACGGGCCGGGAAATTTGACACGGTCGCCTTGTCGATGGAGGATGAGACATGCTTCGCATCGGCGCCAGCAGTTGCCTCCTGGGGCACCGGGTCCGTTACGACGGCGGCCACAAGCGCCACGGAACCGTCACCGAGACGTTGTCGCACTACTTCGAGATCATCGCCGTGTGTCCGGAAATGGAAGTGGGGATGGGGGTGCCGCGGGAGCCCGTCGACCTCATCGGAGACCCGCTTGCGCCGCGCATGATGGGCCAGCGTTCCGGCCGGGACTGGAGCGGGACCATGGAGCGGCATGCGCGGCGGCGGGCAGCCGAAATGGAACGCCTCGGGGTATGCGGGTTCGTGCTGAAGACGGGGTCGCCGAGTTGCGGGCCGGATGGAGTCCCGGTGCGCGCGCGGTGGGGCGAAGCACCCGTGGCGCGCGGCCTTCACGCGCCGCCCGCCACCGCCCCAGGTACCGCCAGCGGCCTGTTCGCGCGGGCATTGACGGACGCCCTGCCCCTGTTGCCGGTGGAAGCGGAAGACCGGCTGGACGACGCGTCGGTGTGCGAGCATTTCATCGAGCGGGTCCACGCGTATCGGGAGTGGCGCGAGTGCGAAGCCGAAGGGCCGTCCATGTCGCGGCTCCAGGACTTCCACGCCTCCCACAAGCTCACCTTGCTGGCGCACAGCGAGACGCACCTGCGCCTCCTGGGACGCCTGCTGGCGGAAGCCGGCGACGATGCCACCGAGGCCGTGGCCACGCGTTACGGCAGCGCCTTCATGGAAGCGCTGAAACAGCCCGGGACACGGGGGACCAACGCCAACGCGTTGGAGCACCTGGCGGGCTTCCTCTCCGCGCGGCTTGACCGCGACAGCCGGCAACGGCTCGCGCTCCTGGTGCACGACTACCGCGTGGGAAAGGTCCCACTGTCCGCGCCCGTGGCCCTGATACGCCGCCACGCCGCCGAACATCAGGTCGACTACGTGCTGCGGCAGAGCTTCCTGCGCGCACCGGCAACGCGGGATCCGCTGTAGCGGCAGGTTCCGCCGGCACTAGGAGCCTGCGCCGTAGAAGACTGGTTGAATTGTCACGCCCCCGGATCGTCATTCCCGCGAAAGCGGGAATCCAGGGGTGGTGGGGCGAGGAACATGCCGCTATACCCCGCCCAACCCCTGGATTCCCGCTTTCGCGGGAATGACGAATACGGGACTTAGCGCACGATCAGGACGGGACAGGTGATGGATTCGAGGACTTCCCGTTGGCGGGGTGTGTCGAGGGCGGGGCAGTCGGCGGCCATGACCAGCACGCCGGCGCCGGCTTCGCCGGCGAGGCGGCACACCTCGGGTGCGCGCGGGCGGACGCCGTAGAGGAACCGGGGACTGACGCCCCGCGCGGCGAGACGGTCTTCCACCTGCCGGCGCAGGGTCTCGGCCTCGACCGGGTCGTCGGCAAGGATGAGCACGGCGAGCCGGCCCTCGTGCAGGCCGAAGAAGTACAGCCCGGCGTCCAGGGCGTGCCACGAGCCGGCGCCGCCGTCGTGGCATACCAGCGGGACGCCGGCCAACAAGGCCCCGGGCTTCGATACCAGTACGGAGCGGGGAGCGCGTTCGGCCACCTCCCGGGCCACGTGGGTGGACCGGGCAGCGCCCCACCGAGAGCGGGTCTCGGAGTTGACGATGAGGAGGTCGCCGCCGCCCGCCGCCGTCACCACCTCGACATCCACCTGCCCCTCGGCCGTGCGAAAGGAGTAGCTCACGTGCACCCGCTCGGCGGCCGCGGCCAGAGCGCGCCGGGCGGCGAACTCCCGCGTCCGGATGTCGGCCTCGAGCGCGTCCGCGGTGAAGTCGCGTCCCTGCCCGGTGGGAAACTGGATCTCCCGGCCCACGGGCAGGCTGGCCAGCCGCAAAAGGTTGATATCCCGTATGAAGACCCCCTCCAACTCCGCGTGGAGGCGCGCCGCGAGCCGGGCCGCCGCTTCGAGGACCTCCGCGGCCGCGCGCGAACCGTCGATGGCCACCACGATGCGGCGCACGTCGAAGGCCGGAACCGGACGGCTCATGGACTCGGCTCCCGATCTCGCCCGCTCGTGGCGAAGTCCCGGGCGTTGTGGGCGAACTCGAGCAGCGTCGCCTGCGCGCGCCCATTGACCGTGTCGGCCGGGAAGTTTCCCTGGTCGTCGGCAACACCCGCGTCCACGCCCGTGAGCAGCTCGATGCCCTGGTCGATGGTCTCTACCGGAAAGACGTGGAACCTGCCCTGGGCGGCCGCCTCCACCACGTCCCGTCGCAGCATCAGGTGCTTGACGTTGGCGGAGGGGATCAGCACCCCCTGGCGGCCGGTGAGGCCGCGCGCGACGCAGATGTCGAAGAAGCCCTCGATCTTCTCGTTGACCCCGCCGATGGCCTGGACCTGGCCGTGCTGGTTGACCGAGCCGGTGACCGCCAGGGATTGGCGGATGGGCACGCCGGAGAGGGCCGACAGGAGCGCGTAGAGCTCGGTGGAGGAGGCGCTGTCGCCGTCCACCCCGCCGTAGGACTGCTCGAAAACCAGGCTCGCCGACAGGGCCAGCGGTTGGCGCCGGGCGAAGCGGGCGCCGAGAAAGCCCGACAGGATCAGCACGCCCTTGGAGTGCAGCGGCCCGCCCATCTCCACCTCGCGCTCGATGTCCAGGACCTCGCCGCGGCCCAGGCGCACCCGGGCGGTGATGCGGCTGGGCTTGCCGAAGGCGAATTCGCCGAGTTGCAGCACGGAGAGGCCGTTCACCTGGCCCACCGCCTCGCCGTCGGTGTCGATAAGCAGCGTCTCGCGCAGGATTTGCTCCTGGCTGCGCTCGCGCACCCGGTCGGAGCGCCGGGTCTGGGCGTCGATGGCCCGTTCCACGTCCGCGACGGCGATCTCACCCCTGCCCTCCTGGCCGGCCCAGTAGTCGGCCTCGTAGAGCAGGTCGCCGATGGCGCGCAGGCGCAGGGTCAGGCGCTCCGAATCGGCGGCCAGCCGCGCCGCCCGCTCGATGACGCGCGCGGTGGCTTCCCGCGAGAGCGTCCGCAGCCCCTCGCGGCTCGCGGTGTCGGCGATCATACGGGCGTAACGCGCGGTGTTGCCCTGGTTGCGCGGCACCTGGTCGTCGAAGTCCGCGGCCACCTTGAAGAGTTCCGGGAAGTCGGGATCCGACTGGCTCAACAGGTAATAGATCATGGGGTCGCCCAGCAGCACCACCTTCACGTCCAGGGGGATGGGCTCGGGCTGCAAGGTGACGGTATTGGCGAAGCCAAGGGCTTCGGTGAGCCCCTGGATGCGGATCTCGTTGGACTGGAGCGCGCGCTTGATCTCCTCCCAGATGATGGGCTGCATGAACAGCTTGCGCGCGTCCACCAACAGGAAGCCGCCGTTGGCGGCGTGCAGCGCGCCCGGCTTGATGAGGCTGAAGTCGGTGGTGAGGGCGCCGAACCGGGCCATCTGCTCGATGCGGCCCATGACGTTGCTCGGAGTGGGCAGGTCCTCGTAGACCACGGGCGCGCCCTGCCGCCGCCCGTTGTCGACGACGACGTTCACCTGGTAGCGGCGAAAGGACGGCTCCCGCCGGGTCTCGCGCCCCGGCACCCCGTCCTGCTGTGGCGCCGGCGGTTCGGCGGCGTGGAACTCCTCGGCGTTCTCCTGAAGGTCCGCGCGCACCTGCTCGATGTAGTCCATGACCTCGGGCAGGTCGTCGTAGTCCTTGCCCAGCTCCTCGATGAACAGGGCCACCGCGTGGCTCACCACCTCCTGGTTGAGGCCGCGCATCCGCTCGTGCCGCTCGCGCTCCCATTGCGGCGCCTTCTTGAGAATCTCCTGAAGCTCCTTCTCCAGCTCGGCGATGTCCGCGCGCATTTTCGCCTGGGTCTCCTCGGGCCACTGGCGAAAGGCTTCCGGGCTCACCACCTCGCCCTTGGAGGCGGGCGCCAGGGCGAGGCCCGAGGGCGTGCGGATCAGGCCTACGCCGCGCGCCTGGGCGTGTTCCTGCAGCTCGTTGAACCCGGCCTCCTGGCGCTGGCTGAACTCGGCCTGAAGGGCGTGGGCGCGGGCCTGGTACTCTTCGCTCTCGAAGGCCGCGGGAATGGCGGCGCGCAACTCCCGGATCAGCTTCTCCATGTCGGCGCGGAGCCGGCAGCCCCGGCCGGCCGGCAGCCGCAGCGCGCGCGGCTTGTGCGTTTCCTGGAAGTTGTGGACGTAGCACCAGTCGGGCGGCACCGGCATGGCCGCCGCGGCTTGCTCGATGTAGCGCCGCACGAGCGGGTACTTGCCGATGCCGGGCGCGCCATGAGCGAAGATATTGTAGCCGTGGCGCCGGATGCCGACGCCGAACCGAACCGCGTCCAGCGCCCGCTCCTGGCCGAGGCCGTCCGTTGCCGCACCCGCCTCGCGGGATGACGGCAGGTCCGCCGGATCACACTTCGTGTAGAGCCGATCCGGCGTCAGGGGCTTCGGCATCTCGCTCACCGGTTCGTACGCAAGCGCGGAAGCTCAGGCCGCCCCGTTGGCGAGGATGCCGTGAAGGTACAGATGCAGCTCGGGGATTTCCTCGGGCGCGTCGGGCGCCACGCGTCTGCCGAAATCGAAAAGGCTGGCGAGCTCGACCGCCTTGAGGCCGGTGCGTTCCTCGAGAACGGAGAGGTCGTCGAAACCCGTGACCCACTTCACCTTCAGGGTGTTCTCGAACGCGTCGGTGGTGGCGGTGATGTCGTCGTCGCCGGTGGTGCGGTCGATGACGCTCTTCGCGAAAAAGTCGAACGCGATCCTGAAGGACGGGATTCCCTCGCGCAGGCGGTTGAGGAAGCCGTAGATCAAGTCCTCCGGCAGGTACATGGTGTTGCCTTCCCAGATGATCAGCATCGGCGCATCGAGGTCCAACCCCGCCTCCGCCAGCTTCGCGGGCAGATCCACCTCGAGATAGTTGCACGGGATGCCCGCGCACGGGGTCACGCCGTGGGCCTCCAGCACCCGGCCCTTGAACGCCAGCACCGCCGGTTGATCGACGTCGCAGAAACGCACGCCCTCGGCCTGAAACATGTGCGGCCGCATGTCGAACCCGGAGCCCAGGATGACGACCTGCCGCATGCCGTTGCCGATCTCGTTACGGATGACCTCATCGAAAAGCGCGGAACGGTAGCGCACGAGTTCCAATCCTGCCGGCAAGACCGCGAACACCTGCCGGACCTTGGTCCGGATCTCGTCGTTAACGAACCACTCCGCGTAGGGGTCCTTGAACAGCGGATGCTCTCGGTCCTTCTCCTGCTCGCGAATTCCCGCGATGAAAAACGCGGTGGCGCCGACTTCGTTGATGTCCGCCATCAGTCTCCTCCTCTGGGTTTGACTTGGATCATTGCGAATCGGATGACCAGCAAAATTCTAGACTGTTCCGGGCCACCGCACAAACATGCCGGGAACCGTGCCTTATCCGCACTCGATGAAGAACAACGCCCACGGCCCGAGGCCGATCTCCTTGGCCGTGGCCGGGCGGTCGCCGGCAGGATCGAAGACCAGCCACAAAGGGCCCCGGTCGCCGATACCGAGGGGTCGGCCGTCGGCCCGGGTCGCCACCACCCACTCGCGCGCCTCCACGTCCTCCTTGGACAACTTGAAGCGGAACCCGTCGAGCGCCAGCACATCGAAGGTCCCGCCGCGGCAACCCGCGGCGTTCAGAACATCAACCAAGAGGGGGCCGGACGCGGTCCTGGGACCGGCCCAATCCGTATCGGCCCGGACCTCCCTGACGCCCAGGCGTTCCAGCATGGGCCGATCGAATACGAACGCCTTGTCGAACGTGCGCTTGTGATGCTTGAGGAACATGTCGCGCTGCTCGTCGTAGGCGGGCCGGTTGGCCGCCACGATATCGCCCGCGACGGTCAGTACCACGGGCCCGGCGGGCATTTCCGCGGCTCCGGAAACGCATCCGACGAGCCACACGAACAGCGCGACGGCGAGGGCTGAAGGCGTCTTCATGGGATCCTGCGTGTCAACTCCGTCGGTCCTCTTGGCCGGCGATTGGGTTCGCCGTCAAGGCCCATCAATCGTAACCCATTGGAGACACGAAACCACGGTAGGTCTTCTCCAGCAGCCGCGCGAACTGAATACAGGTGAGGTCGCCGTACTGCGGGCCGATGATCTGGATGCCTACCGGAAGCCCCTCGCCGTTGACACCGATGGGCGCCACCGCCGAGGGCAGCCAGGCGAGATTGGCGTAGCCCGGCAACGAGACCTGGTTCATGAACGGCTGCATCACGCCGTCCACCGGCACCGTGCGTTGGTACGGCGGCGTGTGGTCGTGGCCCATGGCCGCCGACACCGTGATGGGGGCCAGCAGGAGGTCGTGGCGCTGGAAGAACGCGTGCCACCGCCAGCGGATGCGATGCCGGATCTCGTCCAGGCGAAGCCAGTCCCGGTGCGGCAACGTGACGCCGCGAAGCATGCGCGCCCGCTTGCTGTCATCGTCCACGGACAGCCTCTGCCGCGCTCGGAGATTGGCGGCGAACTCCGCGTCCGTCTGACTCCCGGAGGTGGCGGCCCGCAGCAGCACGTCAAAGACCCGGTGCGAGTCGGCCGCGTCGAAATCGGGGCGGGCGCCGACGGCGACCTTCACCCTTTGTTGGCGCAGGAAGCGCGCCAGCGCCCGATGCAGGCCGCCGATCGCGCTCGCCGTGGGCACGGTCTCGTCTTCCAGCAGGATGGAGACCCGATAGTCTTCCAGCTTCTTCTTGCGCGGCGCCGGCAGAACCAGCCGGACGCCGGCGGCGTCGATCTCGTCCGGACCTGCGATCACCGACAGCAGGAGTGACAGATCCGCCGCGCTCCGCGCCAGCGGCCCGATGACGAGCATGTCCAGAGGCGCCCGGTTGCCGTCCAGCGCGTGCCCGTCCGTGGGGCAGATGCCCATCGTCGGCTTGTGCGAGAACAGGCCGCAGTAGGCCGCCGGGTTTCGCACCGAACCCGCGATGTCGCTGCCCATCTCCAGCGCGGTCAGGCCCGCCGCCAGCGCCGCCGACGCGCCGCCCGAGGAGCCGCCCGGCGCCCGGTCGAGGTCCCAAGGGTTGCGCGTGGTGCCGTAGATGTCGTTGAAGCTCTGGGCGTCCGCGAGCCGGATGGGCACGTTGGTCTTGCCGAAGATCACCGCCCCCGCGTCGCGCAGCCGCTTCACCGACAACGCGTCCGTCCGGGCGATGTTGTCCCGCCGCGCCGGCACCCCCCAAGTGGTGGGCAGACCCGCCACGTCGAAGGAATCCTTCACGGTCATGGGCAGCCCGTGCAGCGGTCCCCACACCTCGCCCCGCGCCAGCGCCCGGTCCGCCGCCCGCGCCCGCCGGCGCGCTTTGGGGATGTCCGTGGCGATGATCGCGTTGAGCGCCGGGTTGAACCGCTCGACCCGCGCCAGGTAGTGGTCCAGCAATTCGACGCAGCCGACCCTGCGCCGGCGGACGAGACTCGCCAGTCGGGTTGCCGAGCGCCAAGCCAGGTCGGTCACGGACGCACTCCGTCGGGTCTCCCTGCGCGCAACGGCAACCCCTCGACTACGACAGGTGCTGCTTGAAGAAGGCCACCGTACGCTCCCATGCGAGCTTGGCGGCCGCCTCATCGTAGCGCGGCGTCGAGTTGTTGTGGAAGCCGTGGCGCGTGCCGGGGTAGACATGCGCCTCAAGCGACACGCCGTTGGCTTTCAGGGCGGCCTCGTAGGCCGGAGCCTGCTTGTTGATGCGCGGGTCGTTTTCCGCGTAGTGGATCAGCAGCGCCGCCTTGATCTTGGCGACGTCGTCGGCCGACTTCGGGGCCGAGCCATAGAACGGCACGCCGGCGCTCAAGTCGCTGCCCATCTGCACCGCGAGAAAATTGACCACGCCGCCGCCGAAGCAGAAACCGGTGGCGCCCAGCTTCCCGTTGGACAACTCGTGCGCCTTGAGATACCGGGCGCTGTTGAGAAGGTCCGTGCGCAGCTTGCCGCGGTCGAGGCTCCGCTGCATTCTCTTGCCGTCGTCGTCATTGCCGGGATAGCCGCCGATGGGCGCAAGACCGTCCGGCGCCATGGCGAGGAACCCCGCCACCGCGGCACGCCGTGCGACATCCTCGATATGCGGATTCAGGCCGCGGTTCTCGTGAATGACGAGAACCGCGGGAAACGGGCCCGCCCCGGCCGGCTGGACCAGATAGCCGCGCATCTTGCCGGAGTTGCCGCCGGGCGAATCGTGCGTGACATAGCGCGCCTTGATGCGCTTGTCGGTAAAGGAGATCGTCTGCGCCCTTGCGTAGCGCGGCAGCATCGCCTCGGCCATGGCAAGCGCCGACACGCCTCCGACCACCGCGATGGTGGCGGCGCGCCGAAAGAACTCACGGCGGTCCATCATGCTGTGGCAATACTCGTCATACAGATCGTAGACCTGCGGGTCGATCAGATGCTTTTCCATGAGACACTCCTCTCCTTCAATCCGGTTTGCGTCGGTTCGAAGTGTTGCCGCGTACAACGACCACGAAACCCGATCCCGTCCTGCGACCATTATAGGGCGGAGAATCCAAGACACAATACGAAGACCGAAACGCGCCAACGTTACTCGTTGCCGATGAAGAACAGCGCCCAGGTCGCGGTCAGTCCGGTCGCCGACATAGCGGTAGTCCAGTTGGTCGCGGAACAGGGCGATCACCCGATCCTGGGTGGACGCGCTCGGGTTGGCCCACGCTTGTCACTTCAGAACTTCCCAGTGGCCGCCTTTACGGGGGCCGACACGGCGAAGCCGCCCTTCATTGATCAGTTTGGCGCTTGCTCGCTCAACAGTCCGGACTGACTTGCCGATTTGAGCGGCTACTTCAACCAAGGTCAGGTGCGGGTGTTTCCGAAGCAGTTCGACGATCCTACCCGGCGTTTCTACCGGCGTTTCTACCGACATTTCTACCGACGATTTCTCTGAGTGTTCCCCTTCCTTCATCGCATGAGGCGCAGTCGGCAGATGCGCAGGGTTCGCACGGAAGGTCAGCATCAGGCCGGACATGCTGCTGTCATAAAGGGGCGGATCAATGCCATGCTCGCGGCACTCGCGATTGATCTTCTCGATGCCGCGACCCCAGGCCTCGATGTAACCGGCGCGAAAGAAGGCGCCGGCGATGAGCGGGTTGTAGTACGGAAAGCGCGGGGTCCGGAAGCTCCATGCCATATCTCAACCAATTGAAATCACGGCGTTTTCCACATTGACCATCCATTTCGTCCGAAAAGGGGAAACCTACCGCCATACGATCCTCCGACATGGCTCAACTTGGCACCGAAGACACGCTCCGCTTTTTCACGGCCCTACGACCCGGAACTCACATCGGCGGCCTGCTGTTCTCGCCGTAGCCCGTCAGTTCCACGTAACCCTGCCCGATGCGCCTTCCCTTCCCGTCGTCTACTCTGACGGATCCTTCCCAGTAGAACAGGTTCGGGATCAGCGCGCTGCGGTTCTCTTGATCCGCGAGCCTGGGGGTGATGACGGTGTGGATTCCGGCGGTGGGGACGTCGAGGGTCCAGGCAGCGGGATAGGGGGTGCCGGTGGCGGGGCTTGTCCATCGGCCGGTGGCGTCCAGGTTCCATTCGGTGGGGTTCAGGTAACGGACGGCACCCTCGAGGTCCACTACGGTGGCGCCGGCGTGGTGGGTGGCGCCGTCGCGGTTGCGGAGGAGATAGAGCATGACCTCACGCCCGTCATCGAGCTGCAGGCTGAACCAGTCCCAGCCGACGGTGTCCTCGCCGAGCTGGTTGGAGCCGAACTCCTTGTCCATCCAGCTCGTGCCGCCGACGTTCCACTCCTTGCCATCCAGGCGGATGGTGCCGGTGGCGGTCATGCGGGTGTAGCTGTAGTAGTGGCTAGCCTCCGTGGCGCCCTCCCCTTTCCGGCTCAGGCCGCCGGGGCCCTGGAACACCAGGGGCTTCACGGGGCGGGTGGCAAGGCTGAAGCCGAAGCCCTTGCCGGCGTCGGCCATGGTGAAGTCGAAGCCGTTGCCGTTCCAGTGGAGTTGCCACGCGTCGGGCGTCCCGGTCGGGCCGACGCTCCAGGCCAGGCGCGGGTCGGGGTAGCGGCCGAACCCGCCGAGGAGCGGGGCGGCGCGGACCACGAGCTCGCTGAAGCGGTGGGCGCCGTTGTCCAGATCCGTAACGGCGGCATGGCCCATGATGAGGTTGCCGGCGGCCCAGGCGGAGCCGGACGGCGGCGTTTCCCGGGACATGCCGATCCTGAAGAAGGTGAACTGGAATCCGAAACGGCGGGCGGGTTCCTCTACGGAGCGCAGGTGGCCGGTGAAGTACCACCATTCGGTCTTGTAGTCGTCGTGGGCCCAGTGGTCCCGCGGGAAGGACCACTCGTAACCGGGTTGAGCCGGGGTCCAGGCGTGGGCGGCGGGACCGACCCAGAGGATGACACAGGCGAGCGCGAGGATGCAGTCCGCCGGACCGATCGCGCTCCCCTTACGCATCCGCATGACACAACTCGTTGGCCGGCGTGCGGCTGGCCTTGAACGCCGGGTACAGGCTCGCCAGCACCGCCGCGCAGACGATGGCGAGGGCTTGGCCCGTGAGGGTCAGCCACGGCCAGGTCCACTCGATGCTCCAGCCGAAGTAGCTCTTCTGGATGACGAAGATCAGCACCACCCCGAGGCCGGTGCCGGCGGCGAAGCCCATGGCCAGGCCGAGGAACGCCATGGCGGCGCCCTTGCTCACGAACAGCAGGAACACCTGCCGGCGGTAGGCCCCGAGGGTGCGGTAGAGGGCGATCTCGCTGGCCTTCTCCTGGGCCACCACCAGCAGCGTCAGGGTGATGGCGCAGGCGGCGATGATGAGGCTCATGACCTGGAGGATGCGCGTCACCGCGAAGGTCTGGTCGAAGACGTGGAGCACGTCGTCCTTGAGATGCTGGTTGCTGCGCACACGCAGGAAGCCGCTGGGGTGACGGCTCTCGATGGCCGCGGCCACGGCTTCCGGGTCGGCGCCGGGCTTGAGGTGCAGCGCGACGCTGGTGAGGCGGCCGGCGCCCAGGGTTTCGGCCATGAGGCCCAGGTCCATGGTGACGGAGCCGCCCTCGGTGTAGTCGCGGTAGACGCCGGCAACCGGGAGGCGCACGGGTCCCAGCGGCCCTTCGATCGCCACCGTGTCGCCCACCGCCAGGGAGGCGCTCTGGGACAGCGGTTCGCCGACGAGGACGCCCTGTTCCCGGAGCGCCCGCGCCACCGCGTCGCCGCCGGAGAGGAGCCCCAGGCGCCGCTGCTCGGCGGGGCGATTCAGGTCCACGGCCACCACGGCCACGCGGCGGCCGCCCACGGGCAGGAACAGGCGGCGCAGCGGATCGACGCCGCGCACCTCGGGCGCGCGCGCCAGCCGCTCCACGAGATCCGCGCTCAGGGTGGAGTGCGGCCCGGCCCTTGCCCCGACCGTGGCGGTGACGTACACGTCGGCGCGCAGCGAGCGGTCCACCCAGCGCACCAGGGTCTCGCGAAAGCTCCCCACCAGCAACGTGATGCCCACCAGCAGGCACACGGCCATGGACAGGGACGATACCGAGAACGAGGTGTTGGCCAGAGTGGCGCCGAGGCTGCGGACGCCGTAGCGGAAGCCGAAGTCCGGCACCCGCACGCGCGCGGTGAGACGCTGCACCAGCCAGGGGGCGACCAGCGGCAGACACAGCATCATGACGGTGGACAGGACAAATCCCGACGGACGCCAGCGCCAGCCCGCGAGCCAGTACCACGCCACCGCCCCGGCCACCAGCGCGAGGCCGATGCGGAAGAGCACGCGGGCGCGGGCGCCGCCGGCCGACTGCGCCGGGTAGGTGTCCAGCAGCGTGCGCGTGTCCCGGCGCCATACGTCCAGGGCGGGCAGCAGCGTGCCGCTGAGAGCGCCCCCCAGGCCCGCGAACACCGCCAGCGCCAAGGTGTCTCCGGAGACCTCCAGCGATTCGATTTCCCGGAGCATGTAGACGTTGGTCAGGGTGGAGCTTACCGCGTCCAGGTTCCAGATGGCGGTCCAGTAGCCCGCGACGATGCCGATGGCCACCCCCAGGACACCGAGCAGCGCGGCCTCGCCCAGGATCAGCGCCAGCACCTGGGCCGGGGTGGAGCCCAGGGAACGCAGCACGCCGAACTCCCGGCGCTGCCACACGAGGCACGCGCGCATGCTGCTGAACACCAGGAACGTGCCCACCAGCAGACTCACCATGCTCAAGGCGGTGAGGTTCAGGCGGAAGGCGCCGAGGAGCTGCCGCGCCTGCCCCGTACGCTCCGACGGCGTGGCCGCGTCCGCCCGGCCGCCGAGCCGGTCTTCGATACGTGCCGCCAGGGCCGGCAGGTCGGCGCCGTCCACGGCCTCGACGCCGATACGGTGCAGGATGCCGGTACCGCCGAACAGGGACTGCGCCTCGGCGATGTCCATCACCAGGGCACGGCGGCTCCCGCCCGCGCCCCAGCGCTGGAAGTCCACCAGCGCGCCGACGTGGAGTGCCCGGACCTGCTCGCGATCACGGACTTCGACGCGGTCGCCGACGGACCATCCCATGGCGGCGGCCAGCTCCGGGGTGGCCGCCGCCCAGCCGCGCCGGCGTGCCGCGGCACCGGCCTCTGCTTCGGGCGGCAGACCCGAGAGCGCGTCCCAGAACTCCGGGGAAGGCCCCAGCAGATCGATGCCCAGGAGGCGCACGAAGGAATCGGGCCGCCCCTCCACCGCCACCGTGCTCTCGAACACCGGCCAGGCCGCGGCCACCCCCGTCGTGCCCCGGACGAGCGGGTAGAACGCGTCCGGCAGAGTGCCGGCCTTGCCGGTCACGACCACGTCGGCGGCGCCGCCGATGGTGCGCACGCCCGCGGCGAACGAGGCCACCGCGCTCTGGTTGAGGATGCGGATGCTGATGACCGAGGCCACCCCCAGGGCCACGCCCAGGACGGTCAGGCCGTAGAGCACCGGATTGGTGCGCCAGTGGGCGGATACGGTCTTGCAGAAGTAGCGCAGCATGGTCCGGACCTACGGTCCCGTGTCACGAAACAAGCTCATGAGTCCACCGGTGCCCGCGGACAAGACATCGTCGACTCCGCTCGGCACGAGCGGGGGAGTTTCCACGCACACGACACTATACCGCGGTGTCGGTTTCCGCCTCCAGGATGCCGCTGTGGAGGCGCAGGGTGCGATCGGCCATGGCCGCCAGCTCGCGGCTGTGGGTGGCGTAGACCAGGGTGGCGCCCTCCTCCGCCACCATCCGGAGCATGAGGTCCATGACCACTTGGCCGCTGGCGTCGTCGAGGCTGCCGGTGGGTTCGTCCGCCAGGAGCAAGCGCGGCCGGCGCAGCAGTGCCCGGCAGATGGCCACCCGCTGCATCTCGCCGCCGCTCAGTCCGGCCACCGGGTCGTCGGCCCGGTCCGGCAGGGCCACCCGCTCCAGCAGCGCCGCCACCCGTTCGCGGTAGTCACGCTCCCGGGTCCCGGCGATGAGGTCCGGCAGGGCCACGTTGTCGCGCACGGTCAGGTGGGGCAGGAGATGGAAGAGCTGGAAGACGAAGCCGATGTCGCGCCGGCGCAGCCGCGTGCGCTCGGTCTCGCCGAGGCCGTTCAGCGCCGCCCCATACACCGCCACCGACCCACGGCTGGGCACGTCGATACCGGCCGCCAGGTGCAGCAGCGTGGACTTGCCGCTGCCGCTACGGCCGACGATGGCCACGGTCTTGCCCGCGGCGATGTCGAACGTGACGTCGCGCAACGCGTAGCGCTCCGCGGAGCCCGCCCCGTCGTACACCTTCGAGACGTTGTTGAAGCTGAGCGCGGCCCCGTCCATGGTCACGCGCCAACCACGTGGCGCAAACCTTCTTCGAGCGAACCGTGGCGGAACGCGTAGCCGGATTCCAGAAGGGCGGCGGGCCTCACCCGGGTGCTGGCCAGCAGGAGCGCGTCGGCCATCTCGCCGAAGGCCAGCCGGGCGGCGAACGCGGGCAGGGGGAACAGGGTGGGACGCCGCAGCACGCGGCCGAGGGTCTTGGTGAACTCGTGGTTGGTCACCGCCGCCGGCGCCACCACGTTCACCGGTCCGGCCGCCGTCTCCGTGGCCACCAAGTGGCCGAGGGCCGCCACGGTGTCGTCCAGGGTGATCCAGCTCATGTACTGCCGGCCGTTGCCGATGATGCCGCCGGCCCCGAGTTTGAAGGGCGTGAGCATCTTGGCGAGAGCCCCGCCGCCCGTGCTCAGTACCACGCCCAGGCGCGCGTGGACGACGCGGATGCCCTTCCCTTTCGCCGCTTCCGTGGCCGCCTCCCACTCGCGGCACACGTCGGGAAGGAAGCCGGCACCGGCCGGACTGGCCTCGGTGAGCTCCTCGTCGCCGCGGTCACCGTAGAAGCCTACGGCCGAGGCCGACACCAGCACCCGCGGCGGCCGCTCCAGGCCCGCCAATGTCTCGGCCAGCAAACGCGTACCGCGCACCCGGCTGTTCCGGATGCGGCGCTTCTTCTCCGCGCTCCAGCGTCCCGTGGCGATGTTCTCGCCCGCCAGGTGGACCACCGCGTCGACGCCCTCCAATGCTCCGGCGTCCAGGACACCGCGTTCCGGATTCCAACGCACATCCCCTGCCTCCGGCGCGGTCCGCCCCAGCCGCACCACCTCATGGCCGCCGCCGGCAAGCAACGGCAACAACGCGCCGCCCACCAGTCCCGTTGCTCCAGTCACCAAAATCTTCATCGGCGAACCTCCCTACGTTGTCCCCTTCCATGATAGCACCTGCCCCCCATTTGCAAGGCATCCGCGCGCTGTTTGACTTACCTGGCCTGTCTCCTTAAACCTTCGTAGGCGGAGTTTGAACTCCGTAGCCCACTGTCCGTTCTCCAACCATGCTTGAAAATCTCCTGAAGAACGTGGAAGAGCGCACCGGGTACTTCGGTGCCTACGGAGGCGCATTTACGCCGGAGATCTTGCGAACGACCCTGGACGAGTTGATCGTGGCCTTCGACGACGCGCGCAAGGACCCGTCTTTCTGGGAGGAATTCCAGGCGGTCATGCGGTCCTACTCGTGCCGGCCGACGCCGATCACCCACCTGAAGAACCTGAGCGACGCGCTGGGCGGGCCGCAGATCTATCTCAAGCGGGAAGACCTCAACCAGACCGGCTCGCACAAGATCAACAACGTCATGGGACAGGGGCTGCTGGTGGCGCGCATGGGCAAGAAGCGCGTCATCGCCGAGACCGGCGCGGGCCAGCACGGCGTCGCCACCGCCACCATGGCCGCGCGGCTGGGGCTCGAGTGCACCATCTACATGGGCGCGGTGGACGTGGAACGGCAGCGCCCCAACGTGTTCTGGATGGAGCGGCTCGGGGCCAAGGTGGTGGCGGTGGAGGACGGCTCGGCCACCTTGAAGGACGCCATCAACCAGTGCCTGCGGGACTGGGCGTTCTCCATGGACGACACCCACTACGTGCTCGGGACCGCGTGCGGGCCGCACCCGTTCCCGCAGATCGTCGCGTACTTCCAGCAGATCATCGGGCAGGAGTGCCGCGAGCAGATGACGGCGCTCACCGGACGCCTGCCGGACCGCGTGTACTGCTGCGTGGGCGGCGGCTCCAACGCCACCGGCACGTTCCTGGGCTTTCTGGACGACACGGAGGTGGAGTTGGTGGGTATGGAAGCCGGCGGCCAGGGGTTGGACAGCGGCCGCCACGCCGCCCGGTTGGCGGGCAACGGCGGCACTCCCGGGGTGGCCCAGGGATACAAGACCTACTTCCTGCAGGACGAGGAAGGACAGATGCGCCACACCCATTCGGTGGCCGCGGGCCTGGACTACATCGGCGTGAGCCCGATCCTGGCGTGCCTGCGGGAGAGCGGACGGGCGCGCTTCGAGGCGGCGACCGACGATGAGGTGCTGGAGGGTTTCCAGATGCTGCTGCGGCGGGAAGGCATCATCGCCGCCCTGGAGAGCGCACACGCGGTGGCCGGCGTCATCCGCGAGGCGCCGCGCATGCGCCACGACGAGACCGTGCTGGCGACCCTGTCGGGACGCGGCGACAAGGACATCTTCACCATCGCCGAGGCGCTGGACGACCCCGGCTGGCGGCGCTTCCTCGAGCGGAAGGCCGGCCGGTGAACCTGCGCGGCTACATACGGGACCGGCTCGGGACCCGGAAGCTCCTGCTCATGACCCACGTCATCGTGGGCTATCCGTCCCTCGACGTGAACTGGCGCATGCTGGAAGCGATGGCGCGCGCCGACGTGGACCTGGTGGAGCTGCAGATGCCCTTCAGCGAGCCCATCGCCGACGGACCGGTCTTCGCCCACGCCAACCAGGAAGCCCTCAAGCAGGGGCTGTCCACGGAGCAGTACTTCGACTTCATGGCGCGAGCGACCCGCGAGTTCGAGTTCCCGCACCTGATGATGGGTTACTACAACACCGTGTACCAGCTTACCCACCGCACCTTCTGCGAACGGCTGAGCGGGGCCGGCGGCGCGGGGTTCATCGTCCCCGACCTTCCCATCGAGGAGTACCACGACCTCGCTCCGCTGAGCGCGGCCAGCGCGTTGACGCCCGTGGCGCTGTTCACGCCCACCAACACCGACGCGCGCCTCGCCGAGATCGGCCGCCACGGACGCGGCTTCATCTACGGCGTGGCGCGGCGCGGCGTCACCGGCCGGCGCACGGACCTTCAGGCCGGCATCGACGCGCTGGTGACCCGCTACCGCGCGGCCACGGACCTGCCCCTGGCGCTGGGCTTCGGCATCACCGGCGGCGGCGACGTGCGCCAGCTCCACGGAAGCTGCGAGATCGCCATCGTGGGCTCCGCGCTCTTGGAACGCTGGGAGAACGGCGGCGAGGCCGGGTACGCGGCGTTCCTCCAGGAGTTGGGGGAGGCGCGTGGCTGAGCCTCGCGCGCGGGCCACACCGAGAGCAACACGAAGATGAAGGCGGTCTACATTCCTGAAACCGGCGGCCCGGAGGTACTGACCTACGGCGACGTCCCCGAGCCCGAGATCGGTGCCGGCGATCTGCTGGTCCGGGTTGGCGCGGCGGCGCTCAACCGCCGGGACCTGTTCGCGCGCGAAGGCAGCCACGGCGTCAAGCCGCCGCTGCCGCACGTGCCGGGCCTCGAAGTGGCCGGCGAGGTGGTGGAGGCCGGGGCGGAGGCGGACGGCTTCAAGGCCGGCGACCGGGTGCTGGGACGCTGCCGAGGCGGCGGCTACGCGGAGTTGGCGCGGATGGAGGCCGCCGACGCCTACGTCTTCCCGGAATGGATGTCCTTCGAGGAGGCCGCGTGCATCGCCGTGCCCTTCGGCACCGCATGGCGCATGCTGGTGGTACGGGCGAAAGTCCAGGCCGGCGAGGATGTCCTGGTCATCGCCGCGGGCAGCGGCATCGGTAGCGGTGCGATCCAGCTCTGCAAGCTCCTGGGCGCGCGGGTGATCACCACCGCCGGCGCCCAGTGGAAGCTCGACAAGGCCGCCGAGCTGGGCGCCGACGCGGGCATCAACTACAAGGAATTCCCCGAGTTCAGCAAGAAGGTCCAGGAGTTGACCGGCGGCGAGGGCGTCCACGTAATCTTCGAGCACGTGGGCGCGCCGGTGTGGCGCGAGTGCTTCGCCAGCCTGCGGCGCGGCGGCCGCTTCATCAACTCCGGGGTCACCGCCGGCCACCGGGTGGAACTGCACCTCGGGCAGCTCTGGACCCGGGAGCTGACCCTCATGGGCACCACCATGCGGCCGCGCGAGGACATGCCGGAGATCATGAAACTGGTGTACGAGCGCAAGCTGCACGGCGTCCTGTCCGAGGCGCTGCCGCTAAGCGAGGCCGCCCGCGCCCACGAGTTGATGGAGCGGAGCGAGTTCTTCGGCAAGATCGTGCTGGTGCCGTAGGAAGGCGACCCCACCGGACGCCCCGAGTCGTCATTCCCGCGGAAGCGGGAATCCAGGGGGCGTGGGGCGGGGAAGAACGCCGTTTGCCCCTCACCACCCCTGGATTCCCGCTTCCGCGGGAATGACGACTCGGGGCGTCCGGTGGGGTCTTTCACATCGACTACATTCACACAACTACATTCACACGACTACATTCGCGGTTTGAGGCAAAGGGTCATGCGGTTCGGTATCATGGGGACAGGCGGCGTGGGCGGTTACTTCGGCGGGTTGCTGGCCCGCGCTGGGCTGCCCGTTTGCTTCGTCGCACGGGGCAGCCACCTCCAGGCGCTGAGTGCACACGGCCTGCGCGTGGATTCCGTGGAGCCGGGCGGTTTCAACATCCGGGACGCGGTCTTCACCGATGATGCGGCCGAGGCGGGACCGTGCGACGTGATCCTGTACTGCGTCAAGACCCCGGCCAACGACTCGGCGATCCCGTTTATTCGGCCGATGGTGGGCGACGACTCGGTCGTCATCTCGCTGCAGAACGGCGTCGACAACGGCGAGTTGCTGGCCCGGGAATACGGTGAGCAGCGGGTGATGGAGGGCGCCGCCTACGTCTTCAGCGCAATCGTCGGACCGGGGCGGATCCACCAGACCGGCGGTCCGCGGCGGATCGTGTTCGGCGGCCTCGGCGGCGGGGCCAGCCCCAGGGGGGACGCTATCGCGACCGCCATGCGCGAGGCTGGGGTTGACGCACACCTTTCCGCCGACATCCGCGTCGAGCTGTGGAACAAGTTCATTCTGATCTGCGCGGTGAGCGGCATGACCGCGCTGACGCGGCGGCCGCTGGGGGAGATGCTCGGCTACGACGGCACCGCGCGCATGGCCCGAGAGGTCATGCGGGAGGTCTACCGGCTGGGTGTGGCCATGGGGATGCCGCTGGAACCCGAGTCCGACGCCGCCAACTACCGCTTCATGGCGCAACAGGATCCCTCCGGCAAGGGAAGCATGTGCCACGACGTGGAGGCGGGACGGCGCCTCGAGATCGACGCCCTGAACGGCTACGTCTCGCGCATGGGCCGCGTCCACGGCGTGGCCACGCCGCTCAACGACTACATCTACGACACGCTCAAGCTGGAGGACCTCCAGGCGGCGCGGCGGCTCGAGGAAGGAGGATCATGACGGCCCTCCGGCAACACACCGAGAAGATCGCCGTGGACCGGGGTATGGAGGTATCCGCGGTAACGGCGGAGCCCGCGGGCGACCGCGCCGGCGAGACCGACGTCATCGTGCTCGCCCACGGCGCGGGCGCGGACATGCACCACCCGTTCATGACCTTCTTCCACGAGGCCCTGGCCCGCGCCGGCTGGCTCGCGGTGAAGTTCAACTTCCCCTACAAGGAGCTGGGCCGGAAGGCACCCGACCCCGCCGCCCGCCTGGAAGACGCCTTCGAGCGGGTGTTGGAACACGTGCGCGGGACCCTGCGCCCGGCGCCGGAACGGCTCTTCATCGGCGGCAAGTCCATGGGCGGGCGCATCGCCGCCCACGTGGCGGCCAAGGCGGCGGACTCAGGGGAACCCAAGCTCGCCGGGCTCGTCTTCCTCGGCTACCCGCTGCACGCCCCCAAGCGCCACGACCGGCTCCGGGCCGACAACCTGATGAAGATCACCGCGCCCATGTTGTTCGCGGCAGGCACCAACGATCCATTCTGTCGTTTGGACCTGCTGGAAGAAGTGCTCAAGCAGGTCAAGGCGCCGACCCGAACCCACCTGATCGAAGGCGGCAACCACGACTTCCGCGTTCCCAAACGGCTGGGCCGCGAGCCCGAAACCGTCTGGCAGGAAGTCGTGGAAGCCATCTGCCGCTGGCGCTCCGGCTAGTGTGGTGTCTGGTTAATTCGCATAATAATATGCGGAGGATTTTTCGTTGTCGGCAAGGCGCGATGACGAGCAGTGGCGGGTACCACGCGAGGAAGACCCCGGGTCAAGGCCCGGGGTGACGTAACGCAGCCGACGGCG
>MKWU01001998.1_pt1 | contig 32584 bp, 29 predicted proteins | sample 809101 | NCBI WGS metagenome assembly MKWU01 (sample SAMN05860141, study PRJNA318959) | sponge metagenome | host: Aplysina aerophoba | place: Slovenia: Piran, Adriatic Sea, Gulf of Piran | collected 2013-05-07
CCGCCATTACCTTCACGACCACTGCCCGCCTTCGTCCCCATTCTCCAATCTCACCCCCGAACCCAGCAATCAGCCACATTTCATGTCGTCGGGGTGGTCGACGCGGACGCCAGACCATGACCGTTTGTTCGCAGGATTACGGTAAGGGCGACGAACAGCCTTCGCGCATCGAGGCGGCGATTCTGTAGGCCGTTGCCCTGCCAATGCCGAGCTGCTTTGCCGCTCGTGCGGGGGACAGGCCGGCATCGATGAGTTTCTGAGCGGCGGAAATCGTGTCGGGGTCGAGCGGCGGACGGCCCGGGGTTCGCCCGCGTTTTCTCGCCGCGGCAATGCCGTCACGGGTTCGCTCGGAGATGAGCCGTCGCTCGAAATGCGCGATGGCGCCGAAGACATGGAACACGAGTTCACCGGCGGCCGAGGAGGTGTCGAGGCGCTCCTCGAGGCTCACCAAGTGGATGCCTCGGGCCTTGAGGGCATCAACGGTCTCGAGCAGCTCTCGAAGTGATCGCCCCAGCCGGTCGAGCCGGGTGACACAGAGCCGATCCCCGGGCCGGGCATGGTCGATGAACTCGGCGAGGCCGGGGCGCTCGAATCGCTTTCCGGACACGACGTCGACGAACACCCGGATCGCGCCGGCTTCGATGAGCCGGACTCTCTGGCCCTCGAGGTTCTGGTCGTTGGTGGACACGCGCGCGTAGCCCAGCGTGTCGCCGGCGCGGGCCGTGTCACCCGTACCAAAATCGACCGATTCGGGGACGGTTTCGACAGGCATACTGGAACGCTCCGTGAGGGGGGGTTGAACCGTCTCTTTAATCGTCCATTTATTGTAATCCGTCTCGGAATCGAGGGCGGCATTTTTGGGACTGTGCCATGTCTTCACGTCGCCTTGTTTCGGCATCGGTGCGCGAGCGCCTGTTGGGGATTCCGTCCGATGTCTGGTCGCTGGAGCGTCACTACGTCCTGCCCGATGAGGACCTGGCTCTCGTTGCAACCCGACGACGAGCCGAAAACCGGCTCGGGCTGGCGGTTCACATCGCGCTTCTTCGCCATCCGGGGCAGGGATGGCTCGACGGTCTCGAGCCGCCGCCACAGCTGATCGACTGGCTTGCGGAGCAGACCGGGGTGTCGAGCGTGGTGCTGATTCGCTACGCCGCCAGAGAGGCAACGCGTTCGGAGCACCGGCAACTGGCCATCCGGCATCTCGGGCTGCAGGCGTTCGCGACGGCTGGGCACAGGCACGAGGCGATCCTTGTGGCGGCCCGGGTCGCGTTCGTCACCGACGACGGACAGACCATTTCGGTCTCCGGTTTGTCGATGGAGAGGTGAGTTGCCTGGGTTTCGGGACTGTTTATGGACTTCGTACCGTGTCGGTTCTGTGCATCGTCCTGCGCCGCCGCGGTCCAGGTCCGTCCGAGGTGACCGATGCTGCCCGGTTGACCTGCCCTTGCCGGGGCACCATATTGCCTCGGGCAAGTCAGAACACCATTCATTCTTCGAGGCCTTCCGGGAAATGGCAAGCACCCGAGAGCAGCTCGTCCGCGATGCGGCTGCACGCGGCAAGTATGCACCGCTCTATCGCCACCTCGTATCGATTCCCGCGAGTCCGGAATGGCGCGCGACGTTCGGTGATGTCGAGGCCATTCTGGGCTTTCGATTGCCGGACTCCGCACGGCTGTATCGACCGTGGTGGTCGAATCAGAACAAGGGTGCGGGCCACAGCCATGCGCTCTCGTGGCACGCTGCGGGATGGAAGACACGCGAGGTCGACCTCGAGACGGAGACGCTGGTGTTCGCGCGCGTTTCGTCACCGGTTCGCAAGCGAACCTTCGACCTCGACGAGTTCTGGCCGGCGGTGCCCGGTGGCTCCTGGCCGCCGGGGTTCATCGCGAGCCGCGAGCAGTTGTACGACGAATCCGGGCGGCTGACCGGCGGCCCGCAGAGCCCGGACGAGAACGATCGCTGAGGCGGTCGGTGTTCTTCGACACCAACGTTCTGGTGCGGGCTCGATTCGAGGCCGCGCCGGGCCACCTTCTGGCCCGGCGTCGAATGAGCGAGATCGGGCGTACCGATGAGCCCCTGCGGATCAGTCGCCAGGTGCTCCGGGAGTATCTGGCGACCGTCACCCGTCCCCAAGCCTGGTCGGTCCAAGTCCCGATGGAGGAAGCGCTGGAGCACGTGGCGAGGCTCGTGGGAGTGTTCGGCCTGCTGGAGGACGGGCCCGGGGTGACGGACATGCTTGCGGCGCTATGCCGTACGGTGCCGGTGGCGGGTCGCCAGATTCACGATGCGAACATCGTCGCGACCATGCTGAGCCACGGCGAGCGGCGTCTCGTGACCTTCAATGGCCGGGACTTTCGCCGTTACGGCGATCGCATTGAGCTGTTCGACCTCGAGACCGACGCATGAGCAGGTGGGTGGCTCGTTGGTCGGTCGAAATCCCCGGCGGTGCCGTGGACGCGGTTAAGTACCGGATGGAGCTCAATGCCCCCACGGTGCGTTCAGCCCCGTGGGGCTGACGCCATGACACCGGGTGAGTTCATCACCATATGCCGCGCGTGTGGGGATACACCCACGAGGAGGCACGATGGCACCACAGAAGAGCAGGCTCCCCCGCGCACGCCGGGGATACACCTCGCGCCTCCAGACGCTGGAAGACGACGCGACACGTCACCCCACGCGCACGGGGATACACCCAAGGAAACGAGGCGTTCGCGAGGTGGATGAGGCTTCCGCCTACACCGGGGTTCCCTTCGAGCACTTCTCCTGCAACCACGGCAAGGGGGAGTACGTCTCCAGCGACGGGGCCACCACGAACGGCGTGGAGAACTTCTGGACGCTCCTCAAGCGAGGCTACAGGGGCATCCACGGGATGTCCCCGAAGCACCTGGAGCGCTACCTGCGCGAGTTCAGTGGCCGCCCCAATCACAACGACCTCCCCGTCCTCGAGGATCACTCCTGCCGGCCGGGAGTGGTTGAAGTCAGGAGCAGGTAGGATTGTAGAGAACCGGGGTGGTGGGTTCGCCATGCGTAAAGCCAAGAACTGAGAGGAGAACTACCATGAACCTGAAGACCCGAATCTCGGCCGCAGCCGCGGCTCTCGTCCTTTCCGCGTGTGGCGGCGGTGGGCAAACCACCGGGCTGGACGTAGCCCCCGCCTACACGCCATCCGTGTTCACCCCCGACACCATCATCGCCTCCAGCATCCTGGTCCACATGGACGGATCGGACGTCCGCATCCCGGTGGACTGCACCGGGAGTGTGTGCCGGTATGAGTTCGCCGGTGAGGCCGAAGTGGTCGACGTCGGGGAGATGCTCGAGATCGATGCCGAAGGCGAGGCTCCGGAAGTGTCGGAACGCCTCTACGGGATCGGCTTGTCCGAGGAGGATGTGGACGAGTTTCTCCTCGACGACATCGGTGCGACATTCCTCGGTGCGTGGATGGAGTCGAGCGCCTTCTTCGTCGCAGGAATCGAAGTGGACGCGGCCGAGCTTGGGGATATGTCGCTCGGCTTCGCCGTCGCCCTCGGGGACTCGCCCGGCACTACACCGGCCGCCCGCGGCGGAGGAACCTGGAACGGGGCCATGGTCGGCGTCGACACGGAAGAGAGCGAGACCGTGAAAGGGCACGCTGCGATCCGAATCAGGGACTTCTCCAATCCGGCCGTCGATGTCGCCTTCACACGTGTCCGAGCCCCGTCCGGGCCGCGCGACGACATGACGTGGACGGGCCTCTCGCTTGAGGGCGGAACCTTCACAGCCTCGTCGATCCACGGAACGTTCTTCGGGGACCGGCACACCGAGGTTGCCGGCACCTTCGACCGGAACCGCGTCGTCGGGGCCTTCGGGGCGAGGCGGTCCGACTGACCGCCGTTGTGGAGCGCCATATGGGTTCCTGCGCGACGTGTCGCCATTACAGGTGATTGTCCGAAGATCGTAGCGAGTGCCGTCGCTATCCGCCCTGCGCCCAGATCGAGCAGCTCGGGCCTTCGCCCGCCGCCCGAGAACAGGCGCTTGTCCCCGGCGCCCTGCAGCCGCCGGAGTTCCGGTGTCGCGAAGTGCTCCTCCAGTGCGATGAGGAACAGCTTCCCTTCTGCGTCCGGGGCGCCCGCCATGGCGGCGCCGAACGGACCCGCCGCGGCGGCGCCAAGGCTCGCGGCGCGCCCGAGGAACGCGCGCCGGCTCAGGGCGCCGCGGGGCGCCGTCCCGTCCGGAATCCGCGTGCGTGTCATTCATGATGCGACTCTCCCGTTCTGCGTGACCGGGGTCCGTCATGTACACCGGGCGCCCGTGGAAGCCCTCGCGGGCGCTCGCCGGGAGCGACGCGGACCCTCCGCGCTCCCGGCGCCGGGAAGACACCCTCTACGCGCCGCCGAAGGTCATCCGTCGGATGACGTCGTGGCCGTCGAGCCAGCGATGCCTGTAGGCCGCCGCGATATGGCCCGCGGCGACCGCCAGCATGGTGTAGGCGAGCCACATGTGCACGTCCGCGGACAGGTCCTGGAGCGCCTCCCCGGTCTCGGGGAACACGCGCGGCATCCCGACGCCGAACCACTGCACGGCGTGGCCGCCGAAGTTCGTCTCCGCCCAGCCCACCGCGATCACCAGCGCGGGCAGCGCGTAGAGCGCGGCGTGGCCGAGATGCGCGGCGGTGCGCTCCAGTCCCCGGATCGAGTCCGGGAGCGGCGGCGGCCGGTGAATCAGGCGGATGGCGATGCGCAGCACGAGCAGGGCGAGGAGCGTCACCCCGACCGAGATGTGCAGGTCGAACAGGAACTCCTCCAGCGGGGAATCCTCCGCGACCAGCGTCGTCATCGCGTAGCCGCAGCCCCACATGAAGACGAAGCCCACGGCCATGATCCAGTGCATCAGGCGCGCGGAGAGGTGGTAGCGTTCCTCGGTCATCGTCTTGCTCCTCCGGTCGGGCTGCGGCGCCGGGGACCGGGCTAGCCGAGCCCAGACCGGACCGTGCCGGGCGGGGCCGTAGCGCCGGTATCGGTCAGGGTATTCAACGTTGGGCATCCGCGTCTGTTCTCAATGCGGCGCCCATTGGCATTTGGCGTCCCGCCGGACGGCGCACGGGGCGAAGCGGCATCCCGGAGGCGGCCCGCCTCGAGCGGACGCCGGCCGGGATGCCGCCGGGACGGGGCTAGTCGTCGTCCCACCACCCTCCGTCATCGTCGTCGTCGTGCCGGTGGTCCCGCAGCGAGAGGCCGCCGTCGCGGTCGCGGTCGAGCCGCTCGACGATCCCTGCGAGCGGGCGGTCGTACTCGGCGCGGGTGACCACCGCGTCGCCGTCGGTGTCGAGCATCTGGAACGCGCGCACGGTGAGCGGGCGCGTGGTCTCGTGCCAGAGGCCGGCGAACTCCTCGAGGCTCAAGTTTCCGTCGCCGTTGGCGTCGTGCGCCGCGTGGCGGTCGTTGCGCGCCTTGTCGATCTCGCCCTGGGTGAGCGTGCCGTCGCCGTCGGTGTCGATGGCGTTGAACACCTCCATCGCGGACAACCCGAGCGGGCCGCCTTCGAGGAAGTCCATGCCGTGGCCTCCGCCGCGGTGGCCGGCGTAGCTCGCGCCCGCGAGGGCGGTCCCGCCGAGGGCGGCGGCGACGGCGATGGCGGTCAGTGTCTTCGTCTTCGTTCTCATCGGTCTGCTCCTGGTTCGGTTCGGCCATCGGGTGTCGATGGGTGAGCGCACTATGGGCGCGGGGTGTCGCAGAACCTTGGCGGAGAAGGAGCGAATGTGTCGCGGGCCGTACCGAGGGGACGGGCTGACACACCCTGTTACAAACTTCTCGTGCGGCGCCGGGGAAGGCGCGTAAGCTCCCGTCCATGGACGCATCCGCGCACGTGCTCGTAGTCGACGACCACCGCGAGATCCGCGAGCCGCTGGCGCGGTATCTCGAGCGCCACGAGCTGCGCGTGACCGTCGCCGAAAACGCCGCCGCCGCGCGGCGGGCGCTCAAGGCCGCGGCGGTCGACCTCGTGGTGCTCGACATCATGATGCCGGGCGAGGACGGGCTCGCGCTCTGCCGCAGCCTGCGCGAGACGACGCGCATCCCGGTCATCCTGCTGACCGCCATGGGCGAGGAGACGGACCGCATCGTGGGTCTCGAGGTCGGCGCCGACGACTACGTCGCCAAGCCGTTCAACCCGCGCGAGCTTCTGGCCCGCATCAGGGCGGTGCTGCGGCGCGCGCAGAGCCTCCCGCCCGACCGGGAGCCGCTGCCGGCGGGAACCTGGCGCTTCGACCGCTGGTCGCTCGACACCGCGCGGCGCGAGTTGGTCGACGAGGCGGGGGTGGTGACGCCGCTCTCTTCGGGCGAGTTCCGGCTGCTGGTGGCGCTGCTCGAGCGCCCCGGGATGGTGCTCTCGCGCGACCAGCTTCTCGACCTGACCCGGGGCCGGGGCGCGGCGCCCTTCGACCGTGCGGTCGACAACCAGGTGAGCCGGCTGCGTCGCAAGATCGAGCGCGACCCGAAGAGCCCGGCGCTCATCGCCACCGTGTGGGGCGGCGGCTACCGGTTCGCGGGCGAGGTGGAGCGCGGATGAAGCTCGCGCCGAAGAGCCTCACCGGGCAGCTCACGCTGCTGCTGCTGCTCGCGCTCGCCGCAGCCCAGGGCGTCGCCGTCGCGCTCTTCGCCTGGGAGCGCCTGGAGGCGCTGCGCCATGCCCACCGCGACGATGCCGTCGCGCGCACCGCGACGGTGGCGCGGCTCCTCGGGGACACGCCGCCCGAACTGCACGAGGCCGTCATCGCCGCGGCGAGCACCGGCATCATGCGCTTCTCGCTGGCGCCCGAGCCCCTGGTGGTGGCGGCCGGGACCGGCGAAGGGGCCGCCGCCATTGCCCGCGCGCTCGCCGCCGCGCTCGATGCCCGGCCGGAGCGGGTCCGGGTGGCGCCGCTCCGGACCCGGACCATGGATGACGACGATGTCTGGGACGACGATGATGACCACCACGATCACGACGACGACGGGCATTGGGAGCTCGACTGGTTCACGGCCTCCGTCGCCCTTGCCGACGGGCGCTGGCTGAACGTCGCGGTGGGCCCGCCGCCGGGTGCGCCGGCCTGGGGTGCGGCGTTCGTCGCGGTCTTCCTGCTCTCGGCGCTCGGCATCGCGGCCGTGGCGGTCCTCACGGGACGGCGGATGGCGAGACCGATGCGCGGGCTCGCGGCGGCGGCCGGGCGTTTTGGCCGCGGCGAGACGGTGGAAGACCTGTGCGAGGCCGGCCCGGCGGAGACCCGCGAGACGGTGCGCGCGTTCAACCTGATGCGTGCGCGTCTCGACCGCTACGTCCGCGACCGCACCGCGATGCTGGCGGCGGTCTCGCACGATCTCAGGACCCCGATCACGAGCCTTCGCCTGCACGCCGAGTTCGTCGAGAATGACGAGACCAGGGCAAAAATCCTCGCCGCACTCGACGAGATGCAGCGCATGACGGAGGACACGCTCGCGTTCATCCGCGAGGACGCGCGGCGCGAGGAGACGCGCAACGTCGACCTGCACGCGCTGCTTGACAGCGTCGGCGCCGATCTCGCGGAGCTCGGGCATGACATCGCGGTCGCGGACTCCAGCCGGGTGCTGGTCGCCTGCCGGGCGGCGGCATTGCGCCGGGCGCTGCGCAACCTGCTGGAGAACGCGGCCGCCTACGGAGGCCGGGCGACCGTGCGGATCGACCGCGGCAATGCCGAAACCCGCATCGTCATCGAGGACGAGGGGACGGGGATCCCGGAAGACGACTTGGGACGGGTGTTCGAGCCGTTCGTCCGGCTCGAGGCGTCGCGCAGCCGCAAGACCGGGGGCACCGGCCTCGGGCTTGCCATCGCGCGGAGCATCGTGCGCGCACACGGTGGCGACATCTTGCTCCAGAACCGCACCGAGGGCGGATTGCGGGCGACGGTCGCGCTGCCCTGTGCATCCTCACCCCAACCCCGTCAAGCCATGGATATGAGTCCCAACGGCGATGGCAACGCATGGCGCGAGGACGCCCCGCAACGCGTGCCGCGGATGCGCGACGAGGCCCGCGCCAGACGAGAACGACGACCCCGGGCCGCGACGTGATAGGCTTGCACCCGCACGAGGGAAATGACCATGACCGGCCCCGAACTGTTCGGCATCATCGGCTCCGTCCTCGGAGTTGGCGTTGCACTGGCCGTCATGATTCTGCACGTTACCGCCCGGCTCGACCGACGCATTGACGAGGCCGGAGCAGACCGTCGCGCGTTCCAGGCGGCGATGGATGACTTCCGGAAGGAAATGCAGAAACTCGCCGAGCGCCAGTCGCGCGTCGAAGGACGCCTCGAGGGCGCCCCCGGAGACTGATCGGCTCTCCCAAACGAGCCACGTGCTTCTCCCATGCGTGCAAACCGCGTCACGGGAGAATCTGCGCGGGCGAACCGCGAGTCGAGTGATTCAGGCTGCGATCCGGAGACCGGCGTCGCGTCCAAGTCATTGATGTGTCGTAGCCGAAAAACCGGGGTGTGGGTTGTTCGGTGGACAAATTACGGGATAACCCACACAACTCTCGGACCTGCCCCGCATGCGGGTCGCGCGAGACGAAACTCACCCGCTCGCGCATCGCGTGCCGGAGCTGCGGGCGCATCGCCGACCACGACGCGAACGCCGCGGCGGACAGCCCTCAACCGGGCACGAACCAACGGGGCCGTGCCGGCCCCGGGCGGCTCCAACCGGGAGGTTTCAGCCCGGCGCGGGAGAACCCGCGCCCCGCGGTGCCCGGTAAGGATGACCCCCGCCTGCATATGCCGGTCTATCATTGCGGCTCTCCCCATGCATCCCCCGGAGACCCCCGTGGCATCCATCGACCTCGACAAGCTCGACATCGGGCAGCTCGCCGACCTGCTGGACGAAGTCCACGCCGAGATGGCGGCGCGTGAAAAGCGCAACCACAAGGAGCTCCGGGCCGAACTCGTGCGCCGCGTGGCGGCTGAGGGCTACCGGCTGGCCGATGTCTTCCCCGAACTCGGGACCGCCTCCCCAGGGCCCACCCGGCGAAAGAGACCACCCAAGTACCGCGACCCCCAAAGCCCCGAACGGACCTGGAGCGGCGTCGGACGAACCCCGAGGTGGGTGCAGCCCATCCTCGACGAGCGCGGAATCGACATCACCGCCTTCAAATCCATTCCGATATACCGGATCCATCCCGAGGACTGAGCTGCGGGGCGAAGGCCCGGGGGCGATCCGAGCGCCGCGAGGGCGATTGGGGGGATTGGAGCGCAAAGATGCTGAATGGCTCCGACACAACCGGACTGGCGTCGAAGCCGAAGAGCTCGCCATGAAACGAACCGCAATGGACTATCCGCTCCCTTCCCGAGGTCGAAACCGAAGCCGCCCGCCCCCGAGCGTGAACCGCGAGGCGCTCCTCGTCCTGAGCGCCGCCGTGACGGTCGGAGCGCTCGCCGCTCTCTTCCAAGGACAGGCGCAAGGGGCGTGGATCGCAGCCCCGGCCATGATCGTGTTCGCCTGTATCGTGCGCCACAAGCGGCTTCGTGCTTTGCGCCTGGCCCCGAGCTTGTCGTGGTTCCAAAAGGTGCAAGCAGCACTTCGTCGCCTCCGACCGGTGACCACTTCGACCGGAATCGCTGATCACGTTCACCGGAGGCGCCTTGCAATGCAGAGTGTGACGCGGACAGACAGGACCGTACTCGCATTCAGCCTTCTGGCGGCGGCGTATTTCGGGTTCCTCGCGCTGGATTCGTTCGTCTTCAAGCTGGACTCCATACTGCTGGGCGTGGCGCGTGAGTTGTTGACCATTCCGCTGATCGTGGCCGTGGCGGCGGTGTTCGTCTTCTCCGTGAGCCGCCTCCTGACGAACCGGCGGTCCGTGAACCCCTGCAACGTCGGCTCCGCGTTGATCCTGTTTGCCCTCAACGGCCTCATCTGGGGCGTCTGATGGCTCGCCGGACGAGTGCCTTGTCGAGCGTCCCCACGGTTCTGATGATCGACGCCTGAGCAAAGCCATCGCGTTCGCGCGCTCCTTGCGCGCTTCGTCCTCGAGCTCGCACGCGAGCGAGGCGGCGATCGGCGCGTCGTGGTTCCCCGTCCCGAACGTGCTTGGCACCGCGCTGAACTGAGGTGCCGCGAGGCCGTCGCTGCGGCGGCTTGCGCGCGCCATCCGCACACGACCCGATCCGACAGGGCATCGAGACGAGATCGCGCGAGACGCCGCTTCGATCCGAAGCCGAAGCACGATCGGCCGCGCCCCGTTGTTCTTCGATCGCGTCGGTCAGTGCCATGAAGAACCCGCCAGCGCACCGGCGTGGGTCGAGTCCGGTAGGGGGCGAAATGCGACGACCTCTAACGAGGAACCTTCGACACGCACCCACTACCCGCGCCGGCGAGGCAGTCGGCCGGATCGTCGTTTGCCCAATCGACAGCGACAAGGCCCAACGTGGCGCTGTTCTCAGTGTGGTCGAAGACATATCTGATCTGTGAGGTTCTTCCCGGCACGTCGACAAGCGACGCCCCGCGACCGTCGTCTTCGCATGCTTCGGCCGTGTCGAGGCGCTCCTCGAGGCTCATCAGGTGAATGCCTCGGGCCTTGAGGGTGTCAACGGTTTCGAGCAGCTCGCGCAGCGACCGTCCCAGGCGGTCGAGCCGGGTGACGCAAAGGCGGTCCCCGGGCCGGGCGTGGTCCATGAGCTCGGTGAGTCACGCCCGGTGGCGCATGGGTCTTCGGCGCCGTTCTGGTGAGGGAGTACCGTGCCGTCTCGGGCGCAGGAACGAAGGACACGGTCCGCCGCACAGCGCACCGTGCCATCCTCTCCGGGACCCTCGGACCCGGGGGCCCGGAGGGGAACACGGGTCCGGGACGATCCGGTTACTGCTTCCTTGCGCCGAACGCGCCGACCACATCGCCGTTGTGGAACCCGGCGGTGAACTCGCCCGCGACAGCGCTCGGCTGCGGCGTGACGTCGTTGACCGACGTAGCGTCGCCGTAGAACGCGCCGCTCCACGTTCCCGCCGTGCCGCCGCCGGCGGTCGTGCTGCCGCCCGAAAAGGCGCCGTTGTTGTCCCACGTCTGACCGCTGGTGCCGGACTGGATCTTGTTCAGCGTGACCGACCAGTCGCTGTCGATCGGCTGGCCGCCGTCCATGAAGCCGGAGATCGTGCCGCTGATCGAGTTCTGGTTGCTCACGGCGATATCGTCCCCGCCGAAGTACGCCGTGAGAACAACATCCGCCGTGAACCGACCCGAGCGATCGTCCAGCAGCGTGTTCCCCTCGTAGACCCGCCTGGCGTAAAGGCCGGCGGCGGTGCCGCTGTAGCTCGCCGAACCTTCGACGGCAGCGACGCCAACGTAGGGATCCTTGCCCTTGAAAAACGCTTCGACCGTATAGGCCTGGACGCTGCCGGAACCGCCGTCCGCATCCCACTCGGCCCAGTAGCCGAAGTCCAGATAGTCGGCGTCCTCCTGAGCCCCGGCAATGCTGACATCCGTGGTACTCGGGACGAAACTCCAGGCGGCGCCCGTGCCCGCGAGGGTCAATGCCCCGTCGTTGGTCATCTCTGCGGTGCATGTGGTTCCGGCGCACTTGAACGTGCCCGCCACGCCGTGGAACGAACCGGTGAACTCGACCTGAGTGTCGGGCGTAGCGCTGTCCTCGTCCGCGTACGTCCTGCCGTCGCCCTTTTGCGGCAGCTTCTCCTGGCCGGCGCCGAAGCTCCCCGTGCCGAACAGTCTGTCGACGTCGGCTGCTTCAATAACAGCCCCTTCAATCAAGCCGAGGGTGCCATTCGTGTCATCGCTGACGGCGTCCACCCCAACCCAAGGCTGCCAGGAGAACCCTGCCGATGCGCCGGTATCTGGCGCCCCAACCGCGTTCCTGGCGTAGTACGTCGTGTATCTTGCGGACTTCGACGCCGCCTTGTCGGTGTAGACGACGACCGTGTCCGTCTCGATCACGGCCCTGTCGGCGTCCCTGATGACGTCTTCGTACACGCTGCCGACCCAGCCCGCGATAGCGGGAGCGGTATCGGTCGTCGACTGCTCGTAACCGGCGATGGACACCTTGCCACCGTCGATGTGGATCAGGCTGTCATCGAACGTCGTACCGGGCGCAGCCGCCAAAGCCGCCGACACCGCCCTCGCGTCGTCCCGCCGGGCCGTGATGGCCGCTCTGCGCGTGACCAGGGTCGTCTCGGCGGCCGCGATGGTCAACTCCGCCGCAGCCTTCTCCTGCGCCGTCAGCGCTGTCCCCGCGGAAACGGCGTCCTTCGCGTCCTGGATCTTCCTCTGTGCTTCGTCGGCATCCGCTTCGGTGGAGTCTGCGGAAAGGCCGCTGACCGCCCTGCTGGCCGCGCCCACCGCGTCGTTGAGCGCCTCGAGCTGCCTTCCGTGCGCCCTGTTGTCCGCGATCTGCGTCTTCACCGTCTCGAGGTCCGCCTCGGCGACGTCGATACTGTCCCGGAACGCAAGCGCATCGCTCGCCGTCAGAAGCCTCACATTCCCGAGGGCCGCGGCCGCGGCATCGATCGCGGCCTGCGCCGCTGCCACGTCCGTATCGCTCGACATGGCGCTCAGACCTCCCACCGCAGTCTGCGCAGCGTAAACCTTCGCCTCGACCGTGACCCTCTCAAGCGCCGTCCTGGAGGCCAGGATCGTCGCGCTCGCCTCCGACTTCTCCTCGACCGTCAGCTTCGTTCCGGCCGCAACCGCAGCCTCGGCCGCCTCGATCCCGGCCTGCGCCGCGGCAATGGCCACGTCGGTCGACATCCTGTCCAGAGCGCCGACCGCCACCTGCGCAGCCGAAACCGCAGTGTTGAGATCGGTGAGCTGCTGCTGATGCGTCTTGCTGTCCGCGATCTGCGTCCTCTTGGCGGCAAGCGCCGACTTGGCGGCGTCAATATCCCCCTGGAACGCATTCACCTGGGGCCCCGTCAGAAGCCTCACCTCCCTCAGGGCCGCACTCGCGGCGCTGATCGCTGCCTGAGCCGCGTCGACCTCCGCGTCCGTGGACGTGGCCGTGAGGCCCTCGATGGCGCTATTCGCCGCATGGATCCGGGCCCCGACCGCCACCTCCTCGAGCGACGTCATGGAGACCGTGATCTCCGCGGTCGCGGCGCTCCTCTCGCCCGGCGTCAGCAGCGTCCCGCCCGCAACGGCCCTCGCCGCCGCGTCGATCAGCGCTTGCGCCGCCGCGATGGCCGCATCCGTGGACGTCCTGTCCAGAGCGTCGACCGCCGTCTTCGCCGCAGCCACCGCCGCGTCCACGGCGCCGAGCTGCCCGTCGTGCGTCTTGCGATCGACGAGCGCCGTCTTGACGGTGCCCAGGCTCGTCTCCGCCAGCGCGATGGCGCCGGTCAGCGCTTCCGCCTCGCCCGGCGTCAGCAGCGTCCCCGCCGCAACGGCCGCCTTCGCCGCCGCGATCGCCTGATCCGCCGCCGCGACCGCCGCGTCGGTGGAATCGGCGGTCAGGGCGCTCACCGCCCTCTCCGCGGCGCCGACGGCCTCGGTCGCGGCGCCGAGCTGAGCCTGGTGCGTCCTGTTGTCGGCAATCTCCACCTTGACGGCCTCGAGCCTCTCCCCGGCCGCATCGATCCAGGCCTGCAACGCAAAGACCTCGCTCGCCGGCAGCAGCGTCACCGCCGCAAGGGCCGCCTTCGCGGCATCCAGCGCGCCTTGCGCCGCTGTCACATCCGCCTCGGTGGACGTGGCAGTCAGCCCGCCGATGGCGACCGCCGCCGCCTCGGCGGCAGCGGTCGCCGCCGCGCGCTGCCCGTGAAGCGGGGAACTCGCAGCCGTCACCTTGCCGCCCTCCGCCGCGTACGCCGCCGTGCCGTCCGCCGCCACCGTGAGCGTGCACCCGGCGCCGTCAGACGCGCACGAGAACGTCACGTCGCCGACGGTCAGCGTCCCGCCCGCCTCGATCTCGTACGTGCCGGCCTCGATCCTGTAGCCTGCCGCCACTGCGGAAAAGTCAACGTCCGCAGGCGGCGGCGGTTCCACATCCGAACCGCCGCCGCCACCGCAGCCATACACGACGGCCGAAAGCGCGATGCCCGAGCACGCCGCCAGAATTGTCCGGATCAGCTTCCTCGTGGTCATGGTCCTGACCCCCTCCTGCTGAAGGGGCCTCGGCCGAGGCCCGCTGTTGAAACGTTTGGCCGCCGACGCACCCGCTCGGCTGCAACACTGCCCATCGCCGGCCTGCGGCCGGGAACCTATCATACCGCGCCCCTGGCCCGATGGCGCGACACGGTCCCCCACGCGGCCCGCGCAGGACCCGGCCGGCTAGAACGTCCGCACCACCTCCAGCTCCACCACGCTGCGGTCGTAGTCGTAGAGATCCAGGTTGCTCCCCCGAACCTCGTGCCTCACCGTGATCTCCGGCATGAAGCCGAACAGCTCGATATGCCGGTTCGACACCGCGATCCGCCCCGCAACCGTCTCGTCCCGACGGGCCTCCGGCCCGTACACGAGGAGCGGCGCGCCATACTCGCGCCGCCTGTAGCTCGGACCCGCCGTCACCACGAACCCCCGCGGAAGCTCCTGCCTGATCGACACACCGGCAATGTACTCACGCCACGAGTAGGCGTCGCTATCCAGCACCTCGCGGCGAAAACCGGTGTCCACGCGCAGCAGAGTCGCCTGCCCGAGCGCATGGGCGAGACCCACCTGCGCAGCGTAGATGGAGCCCGCGCCCAGAAAGCTCTCGTACGAGATCCGCTCCGCGCCCACCGATCCGCTCATCCGCCACGTCGGTGCGATCAGCAAGTCGCTCGAAAGCTCGAGACCCCCGACCCGGCTGTAGGTCTCGCCGCCCAGACGCCGGACCCGCGCCGTCAGTTCGGGACGCAGGTCGAACCGCTCGAACAGGAACCGCGGACCCGCCCGCAGGCTCAGGATCCGCTCGTTGAACTCGCTCTTCCCGCTGCCGTAGGTGCGAGTGTCCAGCCGCGCGGAGCTCCGGAACCGGATGTCCGGTGCGATCCGCGCCTCGTAGCTGCCGCCAATGCCCGCGCTGAAGCCCACCCCGCTCGTCTGCCGCGCATCCTCCGACAGCGTCGCCGGAAGCCCGAACAGGTCGACCTGCCTCGCACTGGTCGCCGCGTTGATGTTGGTGTCCGGCGCCAGCGACAGCGAGCCCGTCACCGACCACGACTTGCGCCGCCGGATCCGGTCCAGGAAGCCCAGGACATTGGCCTGCACCGAAGGGGGAAGGTCGTCCGCCGCAAGCGCCTGGCGGAAGTGGTAGGCCGCGCTGCCGTCCTCGCCCGCCCGGAAGTAGGCCAGCGCAAGGTCGAGCCGCACGCGCAACAGCGTCGGGTCCCGCGAGAGCATGGCCCGGAAGCGGCCGATCGCCGCCTGCCACTCGCCCCGCGCCATCGCGACCGAACCCCACAGGAAATCGACGTCGGCGATGTCCCCCTCGCCCGGCGCGACGCCCTCCAGCAAAAGAGCGGCGTCCCCCGGGGCGCCCGCAGCCAGCGCCGCACGGGCCGCCTCGATCAGGCTCTCGGGCGACAAGGCAGGCTGAGACTGCGGCTCCTGAGCCGACGAAAAACCCGGCTCCAGCGCGAGCGCAGCAACCAGAGCCATCGCCGCAAGCGCCGCTCGCGCGCAGCCGCTCATTCGCACCCTCCCCCGTTCGCGCAAGAAGAAAAAAAAGCGCCCGGTCCAAACGGACCGGGCGCCATCCGAGTCAGGTCAGCAGATCAGACTGGGAAGACCTAGTCCGTCTTTTTGTCGGCGCCGAAAGCTCCGCGAAACGCGCCATCCTCCATGCCGTCCGACGAGTAGTCGAAGATCCCGCCGGCCTCCGCAGCCCTGGAGCCGTAGAAGGCACCGCTGAACGAGCCTTTGAACGTCCCGGCGGCGTTAAGGTCGTACATCCCGTCGACGTCGGAGGCATTATCCTCACCCCCGAAGGTGCTTCCGTCGATGTCGCCCTTGAGCATGGCCAGATTCATAAGGTCGACCGTGATCTCGTCGTCCTCGAAATCCACCATGAGCGACGCGGGACCGTGACGCAGCGTGATGCCGCCATCACCGTCCTCGTCCGCCGCCTGTACCGTAGCGACCCAGTCGCCCTCGTAGGTGGCATCGCCTTGGAGCGGCATGTTGGCGGTCTGACCCGAGCCAGAATGATTCTGCACGAAGCCGATCCCGAGGTCCGCGATGGCCTGAGAGCCGTCGTCCTTCGCGGCGCCGAGTCCGGCCCACACACCGAAGTGAATGTGCTTGTACTCCGCTGCCGCAGGGATCTTGCCCGTCACCTGACCTTCGTCGAGCGCGGTGTCTTCGTCATCGCTGTCGGGAAGAGATACCGCCGTGATGTCGACGTGCTGGTAGGTGTATTCGGTCCTGGCGGTGTCTCCAGTGCCGGTAGTTTCGCGCGTGGACATGTCCTCTACGAGGTACACCGTCTCGCCGTCGGTGTTCACGTAGGAGTACACCGTCTCGCCCTCGGCGTCTGCACTGACCTCCAACAGGGCGGTAAGGGCGGTATCGGTATCGGCCCCGGCTTGGTAGTACGTCCCGACCTTCTTGAAGGCGTCGCCAAAGACATCGTCAGTGGCGTCGTCAGCGGTACCAAAACCGGCGGTCTGAAGCCTGCCCTGCCTTATCGTCTGCACGTTGGTACCACCAGCGTTCGCATACACCTTGACCGTCTCCGTGCCGGCGTACGCCGTGACCAGCATCAGACGGGCCTTGTCGTCGGAGGAGTCAAGCGTCTTGCCGATCGGGAAGGTGCGCCCCGCATAGGCTTGCCTGTAATCCATAGCTTCGTTGGTGTCCGCCGTGTCTGGATCGTCCACCGCAAAGGCCTGACCGCTCATGCCAGAGACAGTGTGCGTGGGGTTCATGTCCAAGAGCAACCCGGTAATGGTGGTGGAGCCACTGACGGTCACGCGTTTGTACCCGGCCGTCGCATCGACCTCCGTGTCGCCCACGCTCTTCACGGTGCCGTCGATGAACAGCTCGTTGTCGACCGCCGCTGTGGCGGAGTTCCTGTCCGCGCTGGCCATCGTCGCTTGTTCCTCGGCGATCTCCTGAGCCTTCTCCGCGTCGAACTGGGCGCGCACCGCCTCGTTCACCGTCTCCGCTGCGTCGGCCGCCTCGGACGCCGCCTTGGCGTCCATGTACGCGTCCTTCGCCATCTTGGCGTGATCTCGCGCGGCCATCGCGTACATGCCCGACTTCTCGCCAGTCTGCATGGTCGCCCGGTTCTCCTCCGCATCTGTAGCAGCGGCGGCAGCCACCTCGGCGTTGTCCGACGCCGTCTTGGCAGCGTCCATCGCTTCTGTCGCCATCGTCCGCGCCGCTGCAATCCCTTCGTCGCGAGTGTTTTGCGCCGCCCGGTTCGCAAGGACCGTGATCTTGGTCGCTGCGAGTCCGGTGGCAAGGCCGTCGACCGTTGTGGTGTACATGCTCGTGTCGTCGACATCGTCCGCGGCCGCGATGGCATCCTTGGCATCCTGGATCGCCGTCTCGGCGGCCTCAATCACCTCGTCGTTCGCACCGTCGACCACCAGCGCAACCGCGGCTTTCGCGTCCTCGATCGCGGTCGTGATGGCGCTCTGCTGCGCGTCAGCACGCACCACCGCCTTCGCGTCCCGATCCTCTTGGACGAGAGCCACGGTCTTCGTCAAGGTGGAATCAAGGCCGTTGACAGTTGCGGTGTGCATGCTCGTGTCGTCGACATCGGCCGCAGCCTCGATGGCATCCTTGGCCGCCTGGACAGCCGCCTTCGCAGCCTCGATCATCTCGTCACTCGCGCCGAGTGCAATGCCCTCAACTGCGGTAGTCGCCGCCGAAAGCGCGGCCATGATCTTGCCCGACTGATACGCGCTCCTGGCGGTGGTAGCGGCCGTACCGACGCTGGTCTCGAGGCCGTCGACAGTTGCGGTGTACATGCTCGTGTCGTCGACATCGACCGCGGCCGCGATGGCGTCCCTGGCCGCCTGGACCTTTTCCCCGGCGGTCATCGCCGCAGCCGCGACCTCGTCTTCGGTCGCGTCAGCGATAGCCGCAACCGCCGTCTTCGCTGCCTCGATCGCGGCCGCGATGGCGCCCTTCTGCATGTCAGCACGCGCCATCTTCTTCGCGGCCCGATCCTGATGCACGAGGGCGGTGGCCGTCGCGAGGCTGCCGTTGAGGAGGGTAACCTGCGCGCTGTACATGGACGTGTCGTCCACATCGGCTGCAGCCTCGATGGCGGCCGTGATCGCCGCGATGGCCTCCCCGGCGGCGGTGATGTCCGCGTCGCTCGCGCCCAGCACCACCATCCCGAGCGCGGTCTGCGCAGCCGTGAGCGCTTCGGCAATCGCAGCCTTCTGCGCCGTCGCCCGCGCCATCGCCGCCGCCGCCTCGGCGGCCAGTCTTGCGGCCTCCTCGGCCGCTGCGACGGCTGCCTGCTTCTCTGCCTCCGCAGCCGCCGCCGCCGCCTCGGCGGCCAGCCCTGCCGCCTCCTCCGCCGCCGCAATCGCCGCCCGCCTCCCCCCCCGCCTCCCCCCGCCCCCGCCCCCCCCCGGGCGCCCGGCCTGGCGCCCCCCTCGCCCGCCGAAATGGCCGCAGCCTTCTCCGCAGCAGCCGCAGCAGCCGCAGCAGCCGCAGCAGCCGCAGCAGCCGCCTCGGCCTCCATCCGTGCCTTATCGGCCGCGGCCCTCAAATCGGCATCACTGTTGCCGCCTCCGCACGCTGCGAGCCCGAGAGTGAGCACGGCAACGCAGCAGGCCGTCTTCAGCTTGTGGTATCCAGACATCATTTCGAGGCTCTCCTCTGCGTCTTGAAGAAGCGGCCTCGAGTGCTTGAGGCCCCCGGTTTGGCACGGGATGGACCGCCCATCGGCCAAGCATAGATCATGGCCTTCACGGTGTCCACACCGCCGATTCGCGATTTTGTCGCGGGGTATTTTGGCTCTGTCTCACGAACCTGCCTTCTGGCACGGCCGAAAACGGACCTCTGTCCGCCATGCTGAAGAATCCCTGATTCAGCCGTCCCGCATTATGCACAATTCTCGAGCCAAGTTGAATACTCTGCAAAACATTGGGGAGTGCGCTCGGGCGCACATGTCCCTCTGGTTTCCGGCCGGCCGGGCGGGTCAACATCGACGCGTCTCCCCGACATGCCGCTTGATGTGGATCCCGCGCTCCTCGGCCAGCGCCAGGAGCTTGGTGGTGAGCCAGGCTCCAGCGTTCTTGATCGCGCCATCGTCCCCGGCCGCTGATCGCTGGTGCTGCTCGGAGCGCAGGTCGGCCAGCGCGTAGCGCACCGCCGGCTCGCCGAGGCCTCGGACCGCCCTTGCCCACATCGGGATGCTGTCCGGATCACGCGTCGCCGCAACGATGTCCTCGACCAGCAAACGCTCGGTCTCCGGCAGCCGGCTCAGCGCCGGGGGCCGCACGGGCTGGTCCTGCTCGATCTTCTGCCGCCGGTGGAAGCTCGCCACCAGACCATCGGCACGGGACGCACTCTCCAGGGAGAACGCGGCGAGGTTGGAATACCCTTTTTGAACAAGTCCTTGTACCGCTGCTCGCAGCGTCTGCCGTTGTTTGGTCACCCGCACCGCTTCGATCGGGAGGGCCTCGTAGAGCTCCGCTTCGTGCCGGCGGTGGAGCTCCTGCGACACGAACATCTTCGACAGATACAACGCCAGGCGCTGCTCGATCGGGCCCAGGCGATGGAAGAATTCGCTGTCGAAACCGGTGACGAAGAACCCGCGCTGCTGCGCGATCTTTGCGAAGGTCTCGCTCAGCTCCACGAAGCCGAAAGGCAACTCCTCCTGCGGATCGCCCGCCCGTGCGCGGGTCGCTTCGTACCAGCCGGTGAACAGGTGCCACGCGCGCATGTCGCCGTAGGTTCGGCTCACCGGATCCCAGAAGGCGTTCATGCAATCGAACTCGTACCCGCACAGGATGTCGAGGTCGCGGCGAAGGCGCGTGTAGTCGAGGGTCGACGGGTTCTTGCCCGGGTGCTGGCACTGGTAGAGGTTGCGCAGCGTCCCGAAGTAGATCCGCGTCCCGCGGAACCCCTGGACCTTCCAGATCTGATGCAGATCGAACAACGTGGCCTGCGTGGTGGCTCCGCCGTAACCCCATCTTGCGCTTGGATAAACGGTCCAGCTACGCACCAGCTTCTCGGGGCAGTTCGGAGCGGCGATGGTGTCGGAGAAGCGGATGAGCTCATCGGGTGAGCGCCGGCGTTTGCCGAAGCGAAAGGCGGGAAACTCGGCAAGACTGTGATCGTAGCGGGCATCGGTAACGGGGTCCTCGGGGCCGCTCTTGGGCGTGGCGGCGCCAGGGGGATCGACCGCGTCGGCAGGGCCACGTGCGGACGTCGCGCTCATCGCCGATTCGATACCGGCATCGGTGCGGAGGCCCTGGAGAAGATCTCCAACGCACTCACGCAAGGGGGTTGTTGTTTCAGCAATCAAGATAAGATAATCTTATGCACATCTTATCCACAGCGTTTCTCTTTAACGCGTTAAATCTTTAAAACGTTAAGATCTTTAAGGCCGGAATTTCTGATTGAAGACAATAGGTTACACACGCTCGTGTACCTGAAAACCCGAACTTTTTAATGTTCGTGTACCTGAAAACCCGAACTTTTTAATGTTCGTGTACCTGAAAACCCGAACGGTGTACCTGAAAACCCGAACGGTGTACCTGAAAACCCGAACGTCATATTTGAAAGCCCAAACGCTCATGAGGCTCGGCTCTTCGACGAGGGTCGGGACACTCGCTGGCGGGCCGCCCGGCGAAAGATGTCGCCGAGCGCGTGGTCGAATTCCGCCATGCCGACGGCGTCTCCATTCGGGGGGCGTTTGATTTGTCCGCGATAGGTCGACGCTTCCTTGAGGATGCGTTCGCTTTGCTCGACGAGAAACAGCTCGACGAGGGGACGGGCAAGGTTCGAGTCATCGAGTGCGACCCCGCCGAGCACTGCGGCGAGCTCCGCCTTGAACCGGTGAAACTCCGAGCGTAGCGACTGCGGTACCCGGAACTTGAGGGGCACATTGGGCTCGGGTAGCGATGGGGCTTGAGCGGCGGTGCGTCGTCGGGCGGTAACCGGGGTGGACGCGCGCGAGGGGGGGCGCGCGTCCGGTGTGGCGGAGTGCGCGCGCGCGGGATGAGGCTGCTCTGGCGCGTCCGGAGCCGCCGCGGTTGGACGGGTGGCGCCCGCGAGGGCCGCAGCGAATCGATCGTCATCGAAGATGTCGAGCGGCTCGTCGGCGATGTGCGGCGGGGGTTTACGCATGGACGGTCACGGGCGGCGAAACGTCGGTAAGTGTCTGCCAGGGCAGGTCATTCGGACCCTCTTGGTGGGCTGTGATCCGGTCTTCGATCTCCTGGGCGAGCTGGCGATACTGATGGCTCACCCGGTGATTGGGCTCCGTTTGCAGGATCGTCTTGCCCAAGTGCGCCGCACGGTTGATCGCTGCGGCACGACCGATGGTGGTCGTGAACTTCACCGGCTCCTCGTTCGCCTGGCGGAACCGTTGGGTGATGGCGTCCTCGTAGCGCTTGGCGAGGGTCACGCGCCGGTCCATGCACGAGAGAATGAGCCCGAGCAGATGCAGCGAGGGGTTGCGCCCCGCGCGCCGGGCGTTGGCGATGTCCTGGAGCGCGTCGGGCAGCGAGTCGACCGCGAGCTTCTCCGGCACCAGCGACAGAATGAAGTACTCGGACACCAGATACGCGCTTCGGGTCGTGGGCGAGGCCTGCGGTCCGGTGTCGATGAGGATGTAGTCGTAGCGCCCGAGCGCCTTCAGCTCCTCCACGGAGGCGTAGAGGCACTCGTTCGGGTTGTAGAAGGTGTCGAGGGCGGAGAGCGCCGTCTCGACGCTCTGGAGCGCTCTCGAGGAGGGGATCAGGTCGACGTTGCGCGGAAGCTCGATGTCGATATCGTCCGCATCGAAGGAGAGGATGGCCTCCTCGGCCGTGCTGTCCCCCGTGAGGACGTTCATCGTGGTGCAAAAGGCGCTCGGGGGTATCCCGAACACCTTTGTGGCGCCGTAGTTCTCATCGACGTCCCAGAGCAGGATCCGCCGGCCGCGTTCGCCAAGAGCGACTGCGAGGTGACAGGCGTTCGTGGTCTTGGACACCCCGCCCTTCTGCATGCCGATGCTGAGGACCCGTCCAAGCCCGGACGGAGGGGAACTGTTGCCTGTCATCGACTTCCAACTCTTTGATTTGCAGAAGGTTCGTGTCAGTCCTCATGCGCCCGGGCTGGCTGCTCGATCGGCCAGCGTGCGGAAACATACCACAGATTATAGCGGCGTTTGGTCCCAAAGGCCCAAACACCCTAAATTCCCTCCCTTTTTTTTTCAAACAATACCACCCTCTCATCATCCCTATGGGCCTATAAGCCCATGGGCTCACAAGCTCATAAGACCCTATGGGGGAGGATGTATGGCACCATGCGCGTATAAGCACATGGGCCCATGCGCCTGGAAGCACGTGGGCGTAATCGCCTATGCGCCGATAAGCGCATGGGCGTACAGGCATACAGGCATACAAGCACACAGGCGTATGGGCGTTCGGGTTTTTAGGTACATGCGCCCATGAGTCCATGGGCCCATAAGCCTGAAACTACGATCGTGCTGTCATCCAGCCCACCGCCCGGGCCGGCTTTTTCCGCCGTTCGTACGAGCCGGCGCTTGCGCCGCCTTCGTCTCGAGTCCGCGGTCCTCGTGATGGAAGGAGGATCCGCATCGCCGGGCGGTCTGGCGTCCGAAGCCCTCAAGCGTACACCGGATGCCGCTCGTCCCGGCGCGCCGTGACGTCGTTGCGAGGGGGCGATCAGGCCAAGGGAGCGCACGGCATGCGATAGTGGTGGCCGCAGGGCGCACCCGCCTCCCCCGGTGCTCTGCCGGGGCTTCGTTGAAGTGGCAGGTGGTAGAAGCGCTCGTCCCGGCGCCCGGCGAGGGCACCCCCGCGATCTGGCGGGGTTTCGTTGTGGCATCGACTTGCGGGGCAGGGAAGCGCCGATGCCGAGCGCCTCGCCCGGACGCCCTGGGACTCGAGCCCCCAGCGGCGCGGGATCCGCCTGTGGGGTTGCGGTGTGCAATGTGCAGCCAGCGCGGGCACCGTGGCCCGCGACGCGCCCGCCGCGGCGAACAGCCCTCAACCGGGCACGAACGAACGGGGCCGTGCCGGCCCCGGGCGGCTCCAACCGGGAGGTCTCGGCCCGGCGCGGGTCATCGCGCGCCCCGCAGTGCCCGGGGCCGCCGGAAAGCCGTGGGCCCGAAACGACCCTTGCGAGGCGCGAGCCAGGCAAGCTCCCGGATCAGGACCCGTACGACGATGGATTTCGACACGAATGCTGTCCTCGTGCGGATCCGCAGGAAATCTGTCCATCCGGACGGATTTCATGTTGACTCGCACGGCAGGAACAGGCCCAGACCGTAGCCAGTGCCGACCCCGAGGGCGAGGGGGCCAGTCACCGGTGTCGTCCACTGCACGGACATGTGCTGGCACGGATAGCGGTCCAGGTGCCGCGGGCGGCGGTAACGAGCCGGGTGTTCGCTCCCCGGAAGCCTCGCGGCAGGCTCCATCGTCACCGATTCCAGGAGGCTTCCCGCGATACCGGCGTGGCGCAGCAGTCGTTGTATCGAGCGGTGCGGCCGTGGGCGCCCTCGTCGGTGGTCGTGGCCCGGGAGCACGACCGGTGTGGCGCTCGTCCAGCGTCGCGCCTCGCCCCGGTATCGGGCCATCATCGGATCGGGGGCTGCCAGCGGGGCCAGCATGCCGACCGGTGCCGGGTGTCCCTCGCGAATCAGCGTCGCGCCCAGCAGCCGCGACAGCACATCAATCCAGTGTGCCTCGTCCACCCGTGCTGGGGCGGTCAGCATCACCCGCCGGATCCGGCCGTCGGCATGCCGGTATCCAACGTTGGGCAGCGGCTGGACCCAGATCCGCTTCTCGTGGTTGTGCCCCATCAGCTCGGAGAGGGTCGCTTCGCCGAGACCCGCCCGCCGCGCGGCGTGGCCAATCGCATGGCGCACCATCGCCGCGATCTCCATCGCCCGTGTGCCCTCGATGGCAAGCGGTCGGTCGTCGGGGCTGCGCAGGGCGAACGCCTCGCACCGAATGGAGGGCAGATCGAGCTCGGAGGCGTATTTCATCGTCCGCGGCGGCGACTCCCAGACCGGTGCCAGCACCCCGTCCACGATGCGCCCGCGAAGCGCTCGGTACCGCTCTTCAAGGTCGTCGAACGCTCCGCGGTACGGAATGTTGAGTGTTCGCCGGCCCGTCGGGGACGGCGCGTACCGCACCCCTTGCACGCGCTCCGGCCGTTCGACGAGAGCCGCGCGCGCGATCGCCACGTCGATGCCCAGCCCGAGCGCCGACACACACGCGGCGGCCGTTGCGAGCCCCGGGAGATGCTCCTCCGTCAGGGCCGTGGCTTGCCAGTCGTACGTGATCGCGCCGTCGAAGCACCGCGCGCGCCGCGTGCGCAGCGTCACCGATTTCTCGCGCAGAGCCCGGGCGCGCTCGAGCTTGCCCTTCGCGAGCAAGGCAACGATCCCGTCGCCGTCGTTGTTCGGGACGGCGGTCGTGACCGGGGCCCTGGCGTCGGCGCGGGGGGCGGTGATGATGGGGGCGGGCAGGGTCTCGAGATGCCGCAGGGCGGCTTCGAAGACGGGGTTGCCGCGTTGGTGCACCGCATAGCCCGCGAGCATCGCCTGGTACACCCGAAAGGGCGAAGGGGGCCATTCGCGGCCGTGGTAGGTCCCGTCGAGCCACTCGACGGTGATGCGAAGCGTGGCCATCTGTAAGTCAACACGAATTCTGTCCATTCGGACAGAATTCCTGCGGATTCGGACAAGGACAGAAATCCTGTCGATTCCGTTGACCCGGGAGCTTGCCTGGCTCCCGCCTCGCAAGGGCCGTTTCGGGCCCAAGGCTTTCCGGCGGCACCGGGCACTGCGGGGCGCGGGATGAACCACGCCGGGCTGAGACCTCCCGGTTGAAGCCGCCCGGGGCCGGCACGGCCCCATTCGTTCGTGCCCAGCGAAGGGCGTTCGCCGCGGCGTTCACGTCGCGGTCAGCGGTGTGCCCGCAGGCGGTGCAGGCGATGCGGGCGCGGGTGAGCTTGGTCTCGCACGAGCCGCACGCGGCGCAGGTGCGCGAGTTGTAGGGGGCCGGCGCCTCGACGAGGCGCTTGCCGTGCCGTTCGCACTGGTGACGCAGGAGCTGCACTGTCCTCGCCGGGCCCGCCTCGGCGAGCGAGCGGTTCATCCTCGACTTCGATTTCCCGCCCCGCCGGCGCATCGCCGCGTGGTTGTTGAGCTCAACGACGTGGACGTCCGCCTTCCTCGCCGCGTGGTGGATCTGCTTGTGCCGGTGCTGGTCGCGCGCGCGTGTCTCGCGCTCGAGGTGAAGCCGCACGGCGGCCTTCGCCTTGCGCCATCCGCGGCTCCCTCGCTTGCACCGCGAGACGCGGCGCGCGAGACGACGGACGTCGGTCTTCGTCCGTGTCCGGACCTGGACGACGTCGCCGGCGTCGCTCGTGAGGGAGCGGCGCCCACCCGGGTCCCAGCCGCGCACACGCTGCGCATCGGCGCACCGCTCGCGGGCCGGCAGGTCGACCATGAGCCGGATTTCGTACCGCGCCGGAACGCGGCTGCGGCACGGGCGCTGGCGCCGGACGAGCCGGATGGTGCCTCGTGTCGTCGCACCTTCGGGCACCGGCCGGTGCAGGCGCACCCGCAGGGCCGGGAGGCCCTGGACCCGGAGCACGGCCTCGCGGCGGTTGCCGCGCCAAGCGAGGCGCGCTTCGTACACGCACACCGAGCGCAGCTTCCATCCCGGGCGGAACTTCGGCGCTGGTGCCCCCGGCTGGGCGTAGCGCCTTGCGAAATCCTCGAAGATGCCGGTTACCACGCGCCGGCCGAACCGGGTCGCATCGAACCCGTCGGTTGTCGAATTCTCGCGGGCCTCGCGGGTCACCTTGGTCCATTGCCGGCAGAGCTGGTTGCGCCGCGGGTGGGCAATGACGCGCTCATCCGGGGACTCGAGAACCGACGCGAAGTCGTCGGGCGTCCAGTCGGTGCCGTGGCGCAGGAACGTGCGCCGGTTGTGCTCGCGGATGGAGAGCGCCTGCTCGCAAAGGGCGTTGCGCACCGTGTTCGCCCACCACCACAGGTGCTCCAGCGCCCGGTGCTCGCGCGCGTTCCGGAGCCGCACCGCGCCGGTCCAGGTGCGGGTAACCGTGGAGGTGATCTGGTCAGTGGTCATGACACAGGGACCGATTTCTTGCGGTTCTGCGCGATAGGGTCAGCATTCGTGTTGATCCTCCCATGGGCCGCGGTACAAGTCATTGGGCGATGGTGCTGGTCCGGACAGGATTCGTGTCGAGGACCGGACAGATTTCAAGTTGTTCCACACCATCGTCCGGACGCCTACGCGCCCGCCACCATCGATTTCGCAATGGCCGGGTCGTAATGATGCACCGTGGGCTCGCCTCCGAGCGCGACCCCGGCGGCGTCGGCCCATTGCCGGGCCGTGGCCCGAAGCTCCTGACCGACCGCGTCTGCGGTGATCCCGATCGCCTGGCGCGCGCCGCACGCGCGAACCAGCTGCCATTCCCCGGGCGCGGACCGAACGAGGGTGCATCCGGACCGAAGGTCGTATTCGCTTCCGGTGGTCAGCAGGCCGCCCAACGCGAGGCCAAGGAGATAGCACGGCAGCAGCTCGCTGCCGGCCGCGGTCCGGTATCTGCGGAGAACGCCCAGCAGAATCGAGGCCGCCTGGACGATCTCTCCGTCCACGAGGATCCCCCCGGCGGTGTCAATCGTCGGGGTCGGGGCGAAGCCGGCGTCCACTGCCTTCACCCATTCCCGGTCGCTCAGGCCGAGGATCCCCTGCCGGAACGTTCCCGTGTACTGGGACGAACGAACGAGGACCGAAACGTCGCGGGCGCGGATCTCCGAGCGCACCGCGCGCGGCAGCCGCACGCGGGTGTCGCGCGAGTCCCACACGCCGTACACGAGCGACGTCGGAGCGACCTTCGCCAGGGGCACCGGATCGCCCGACTCGACGGCCTCGAAGCACCCCCGGAGGTGCTCGGCGAAGTCCGTCGCCCGGATCGATGCGTCGGCGGCGCGGTGGGGCAGCTCGGTGAGATCCACCTGCCGGTCTCCGGCCCGCACGGCGTGGTGGGGGACCACGTCGGCGAGCGGCCCGGTGAACGCGGCCTCCATCCGGTTCGCTTGCGATTGCACCGAATCGAGGTCGCAGATCCGAACCCCGCTCCCCGTCTCGTTGATGGTGTACGGCGTGTTGAAGCGATGCCCCTCGCGGTCCCGGCCGGGCGGATACGTGGGCGGGAAGATCGGCACGTCGCGGCCGCTCACCGACTCGAGCGGCTGCCGGAACGTGAGCGCCGCGATGCTCGGATCGGCAATCAGCTCTTCAATCGATGCGGACATCGCATGCCTCCGTGAGTCAACCCGAATTCGATCCGTTGGGACGGAATCGCCGCGGCACCGCACGAGGATGGCAATCGTGCGCTGATCCGGGAGCTTGCCGGGCTCCCGCGCCGCAAGGGCGCCCCGGCCTCGTTCGTTCGGGCCCGGCGAAGGGCGCTGCGCACCCGGGATCCGTACGGGATCGTCCCACGGATCGCGTTGCAAGTCATCGGACGATGGTGGGAGCGCGGATTCGTGCCGAGGGCCGGTCAGCGCTCGTGCTGCTTCACATCAGCGCGCCGCCGTTGCGCGACAGCGTCGCAAGCCGCAGGGTCGTGTTCGGCCCGGTCTTGCTGGTCGTGACGTGGTAGCGCTGAAGCGCGTACACGCGGCTCCAGGGCCCGCCGAACGTGGCGACCGCGAGCGCCAGCGGCGCGGGCCGCCACAGGTTGTAGGCAAAGCCCGCCCGGGTGCGGTGGCCCGGGACCGGGAACGCCTGCAGTCCGATCGACGCGAGCAGCTCGACCCAGGGACGGCAGCTCATCCGCAGCTCGGGATGCTCGTTCACGCTCCAGCCGAGGCTGAGCGCGTTCCAGGTCCCGGCCGGATCCAGATACAGCCGCCCGCCTGCGGGCGCCGCGCAGGTCAGCCACTCGCTCGGGCTCGAGTCCCCCGCAGCGCGGCGCAAGGAGCGGTGGGCCGTCCACGCGGACTGTCTGCCGGCCCAGTTCTTGAGATTGGGATTGAGTCCCCAGGGGGACCACCAGTCGAGCTCGATCCCGCCAAGCCGCAGTCCCTGGGCGGTGTCCGCCGCCGCTTCCAGAGACATCTCCTGCGGCTCACCGCGCAGCACCGGCAAGTCCGGCGCGACGAACCGAACCCGAGCGTCCTCGTCCTGCACGAAGCCCGTCTCCGCCTCCCCGTCGGCCCGCCACGCGAGGTGCGCGATGCCTGCGCAAGCGAGCACCTCGCCGGGGTTGCGGGGATCGATCCGCCACTCCACCGTGAATTCAGCTCCGGTCTTCGCTCGAGACCCGGGCATCCGCCGCCTTGACCAGCGCCTCGAGCCACGCGAGCCGCCAGACCCCATGGCGCGCCTGGAGCTGCGCGAACCGCTTCGCGGCCCGAATGGCGCGTGCGCGGTTCGAACGCGAGGCATCGTCCGGGTCCCAGTGCGCCTGCTCGGGGAACCCCGGCCGCCCCCCGCCGTGGTGGGCCGCGATGAGGTGCAGGACGAGCTCGCGGTGGGGCGAGTCCGCGGGGAGCTCGCGCTCGGCTTCGGCCAGCGAACCGAACTCGTGCCGGTAGCCGCCCAGCCATTCAGGACGCAGCCGGCCCAGCGGGGACTTTGCAAGAAGCGGGCCGTCGGCCGGCACGCCAACCGCCCGCTGCCACACGCGTCGCGCCTTGCCGCGATCGTGCCAGTGTCCGGCCGTCTCGAGAGCGGCGACGAGCGGCTCCGGCAGCCCAAGGGCGGTGCCGAGGCGCCGCGCCGCCGCGCCGACCCGGGAGCCGTGCTCCTCGATGGTCTGGGCCGAGGCGCCCAGCCATGTCAGATCCCCCTCGCCGGCCTGGACCGCCGGGTCCGGTTGTCGAAGCGCGTACACCAGGAAGCGCGGCTCGGAGCCGTCCTCGTGGCCGACCGGGATCGGGACCCGGAGCTCGATCGCACGAGCCGCCCACGCCGGCAGCGCGCGGCCGCTCTCGGCGTTCGCGCTCGGCGGAATGATGTAACGGATCCGATCCTCGCCATCGCCGACATCGGTGACCGGGCCTGCGGCCCTTTCGACCGGAAGCCCCGACGCCGGCAGCCCCCCGGCCGTCGCCGGGAGAATCACCGTCGCATAGTCCAGCGAGGGAAGGTCCGAGTGCTCGCGCGCAACCGCGGCCCACACCTCGCCGCCCGATCCGACCACGACAAGGGGCAGCCCTCTCCCCTCCCGGCGCTCCAACGCCTCGTGCACGAGCCTGCGGGCGAACGACGCGGACACGCGGGCGAGCTCGGCGGGCTGCGGGCGGAAGAACAGGAGCGCCTCCTTCGCCGCCTGCGGGCCGAGCCGGACCAGATGCGCGACCTCCCACCGCCACGCGAGAAAGGTGTCCGCAATGTCGAATTCCTCGGCCGTTTCGCGCAGGTAGGCCGAGACCGGGGGCAGCTCCAGATCCGCAGAGGTCAGCGCGAAGGCCTCGATGACCGCGGCGTCGAGCCGCGCGCGCGGGGCCGACAGCACCGAACAGGCGTTGAGGGTCGCTTCGCTGATCTGCCGGAAGCTCTCCGGCGAGAGATCGGGCAGGCTCCGCAGCTCCTCGAGCGTCCTTTGCCGGGCCGCACGGAGCTTTTCGTGGAACGTCGTCGGGGGCTTTTTCCGGAGCTCTGCTTCGCTCTCGGTGTACACGATCGTGACGGTGGCATCCCCGCTCCCGGTCCGATTCACCCGTCCAATCCGCTGCATCATCGAATCGAGCGAACTGACATCCATCACCGCGTGATCGGCGCTGATATCGACCCCCGTTTCGCCCACCGCCGTCGATACCAGATACACCGAAGACTCGTCCCCGCTCCCCTCCCGCCCCGGCGCGAATCGCCGCCAGAGCGGCCCGGTCGCGAGCCCGGCCCGCGCCCGGCCGCGCAGGGTGTCCGTCAACAACGCCACACGCCTGGCTCCGTCGGTGTCCAGCTCCCGGACGAGCCGGGTCGCGACCCGCTTGGCCTCCGCGACGCTCTGGACGAAGACGGCGATCGCGCCCGTGCGGTGCGCGGCAGCGGCCCGGCACAAAGCGGCGATACGATCCGCCGGGCTCGCGACCGGCTGGAAACACACGCTCTTGCGCGCGCGCAGACGACGGCGTACCGCGTCGCTTTGCAGATCCTGCGCCGACAGCCCAAGCACGGTCCCGGTTTCCGGGGCGGTGGCCGACAGGACCATGCTCCGAAACTCCGGACGGCTCTGGATCCGCCCGATCGCCCGCAGCAGCTCGCCCATCGCCGGCGACGGGCCGACCTCGTCCAGCAGGACGACCGCATCGTGTCCGAGCAGGCCCGCGTGCAGGGGCCGGCGCGATCGGCCGTCGCCGTAGCCTGAAAACAGGAGTCGCGAACCGATCGTGTCGACGGTGCCGACGATCACCGCCGGCCGGGCCGGGTCGACCCACCACGCGCCGTCGTCCGCCAGCCCGCCGCGAAGGACCCCGAGCGCGATGGGGTTTTCGCCCGGAAAGGCGGCGGTCGCATGAAACGCGCGGGCAAGCGCCGGGAGCGCCGCGATCCGGTCGATCCACACGCGAATGGCATCCGCCGCCAAGTCGACGTCGGCGCGCCGGTCGACGACGTGGACCACCCGGGTGGGCAAGGCCCGGTTCCGCAGCCGGGCAAGCAAGAAAAGCAGCACGCACAGCGTCTTCCCGAGTCCCGCCGGGATCGCTACCGCTTCCGGGGCCGTGCCACGAAGGAGCCCGGCGTAGAAGGAACGCTGCCACGGATAGGGTTCGTGTCCGACGATCGCCCGAAAGTACGGGATTTCCGGCAGATCACTTTGGAAGCTGTCCGGCACGACGCCTCGATCCCGGCTTCGATGATGGGGCGGCCCGCATTGTGTCGGTTGGGACGGGCCTCACGTCAAGTGGCGCTGGACAACCGCGGGGCACGCACTCCCGCGCGCCGACTCAAGACTGCCTGGTTCGAGCTGTCCGGGATCCGTGCGGTCGCCCGGACAGCCTCACGGCGGTCTTCTCCCGAAGGAGCCGAGTGTCGTCGAGTTCGCGCACATACCAGAACTTGCCGATCCGAACGGGGCCGAGATCGGCGAATCCACACAGGCTATCCTCGTGCAACAGGCGAACGAGCTCTTCGCCCGGCACGGAAAGGCGCGCCGCGCATGACGCGGACCCGGAGATACCATGCGGTCATTGCGATGAGCCGACCACGCAAGAGCCCTGGCGACCTGCCGACGCTCACACCCATCACCGATCGCCTGATCCGAAGCGGAGCCGAGATCTCGCTCGACGATCCCGACGCGATCACCTACCAGCACACCGTCCTTTGCCAAACCGCCATGCCGTACCGGGCGATGCGCGAACGCACCTGGGACCGGCGAAACGGGCGCGTCCGGCTCCGGGTCGTCGCCGGTGAGGCCCTCGACCCGCGGACCGACGAATTCGTCGAAATGCCACTCCCGTACGGGTCCCGGGTCCGGCTCATCCTCATGCACTTGAACGGCGAGGCCCTTCGCTCGGGAGAACCCGCCATCGAAGTCGGCCGGAGCCTCACCGCCTACGCCCAGCGCATCATCGGCTACCACCCCTCGGGACCACACCTCCGGACCTTCCAACGCCAGCTCACCTCACTCGGCGTAGCAACGGTCCGCCTTGCCATGGTTCACGACGGACGCACGACCCAGTTGAACACCAACATCATCACCGGCATGGACCTCTGGGCACCCAACCACCCGCGCCAAACCAACCTCTGGTCCTCGATCGTCGTGCTAAACGACCACTATTTCGAGTCCCTCGCCGCCCACGCTGTCCCGCTCGACGAACGCGCGATCGCCGCGCTCTCTCACTCCGCCATGGCGCTCGACATCTACACGTGGCTCGCACAGCGTCTCCATCGGATCGGGCGCCAACGACAGGAGTTCGTCCCCTGGACCTCGCTCCTGGAGCAGTTCGGCGCTGGGTACACCCGGGTCCGCGACTTTCGGGCATTCTTCATCAAGCAGCTCGCCGCGGTCCACACTCAGTACCCGGACGCACGCTTCGAAACCGACCGCAAGGGCGTTTGGCTTCGCAACAGCCCGCCACCGGTGACCCGGATCGGGATCACCATTGACGCCCCGGCCGAGGAACCACCTCCCATCGAAAACTGAGACTTGTCCACAATCATCCTGTGGATAATCCGAGTTTTCCACGTACGATCGGTCGCGCTTTTTACGTACGATCGGTCGCGTTTTCCACGTACGATCGGTCGCGCAAACCGGTAGTAGACCTATAGCCTTCCGGTAGTTGACTCCCGGAAGCTGGGGACAACTCGCTTCGCGACCGGCCGGCATCCGCCGGCCTGTTGCCCCCAGCTCCGTGTCGCCCAACTGCAAACGGTCATGGTCTGGCGTCCGCGTCGACCACCCCGACGACATGAAATGTGGCTGATTGCTGGGTTCGGGGGTGAGATTGGAGAATGGGGACGAAGGCGGGCAGTGGTCGTGAAGGTAATGGCGG
>MKWU01001999.1_pt1 | contig 32577 bp, 32 predicted proteins | sample 809101 | NCBI WGS metagenome assembly MKWU01 (sample SAMN05860141, study PRJNA318959) | sponge metagenome | host: Aplysina aerophoba | place: Slovenia: Piran, Adriatic Sea, Gulf of Piran | collected 2013-05-07
GCGGCCGGTAGATCGGCAGGCCGTCGATCGTGGCCGGGAACTCGGCCGGGCCGCCCGGCGCCCAGGCCGCCACCGTGGTGCCGGTGGTCGGGGGGTGCCGCTCGCGGCCCCGCCACGCCTCGGCCGACAGGCCCGGCAGCCCGCGCTCCACGTCCACGCCGTTGGTGGGCACCATGAACCGCGGCGCGCTGCACACCCGGTTGTGCGGTGCGTACAGGATGCCGGTCGTAGGGTCGGCGACCGGCGGATGGTAGATGTTGAGCCCGCCCATGCAGCCGATGACGTTGCGGTAGTCGTTGTCGTGCGGATACGGCAGCGGCGGCACGTAGAGCCCGCCCGCCCGGAACTCGGCCAGAACTGCGAGCGCCTCCCGCTTCAGCTCCGGCGTGAAGTCGAGGACGTAGTCCTCGGTCAGGCCGTCGACCACGATCGGGTCGAGCGGCTCGGGCCGGGTGGGGTACGGCTGCGTGGGGGCCGTGTAGTTGCCGGGCACCTGCGTCTGCATGACGGGGCGCTCCTCGATCGGCCAGAGCGGCTCCCCCGTGGCCCGGTTGAACGCGAACACGAGCCCCTGCTTCGTGTTCTGGACGAGCGCCGGCACCGGCTCGCCGTCGACGGTCAGGTCCAGCAGGATCGGCGCCGTCGGCAGGTCGTAGTTCCACTGGTCGCTGCGGTGGATCTGGAAGTGCCAGCGCCGCTCGCCGGTCGCCACGTCGAGGGCGAGGACGCTCCCGCCGAACAGGTTGTGGCCGGGCCGGTGGCCCGTATAGGACTGCACCGTCGAGGCGTTGGTGACCAGGTAGACCAGCCCCAGCTCCGGGTCGGCCGCGGCTGGCGCCCAGGTCGACATGTCGCCCGACCAGCGCCAGGCGTCGTTCTCCCAGGTCTCGTGGCCGAACTCGCCGGGCCGCGGAATGACGTGGAACTTCCAGCGCACCGCGCCGGTGCGGGCGTCGATGCCCAGGATGTCGCCCGGAACGTTCTCGATCCGCGTCTGGTCGTAGCTCGGCTCGTGACCCACGAGCACCACCACCACGCCGTTCACCACGATCGGCGGCGACGACGCGGTGACCATCCCGAGCTGCCGGGGAATTCCGTGGTCCGGGTCGTAGGGGCCGTCCCACGCCAGCCAGGGGCCCCAGTCGGCGACCAGGGGCGGGATGAGATCGACGACGCCCGCGGGCGAGAAGCTGTCGATCCCCACCTCGGCGCCCCACCCCTCGAGCGGGCGGCCGGTCCGGGCGTCGAGCGCCCAGAGGAAGAACGCGGGCGAGGTGACGAAGACGACGCCCCGGCCGTCCACCTCCGCGTAGGCGACGCCCTTGCCGAAGTCGGTGCGCGGCGAGCGGAGGTAGCGCATCGTCTCCGGCTCGCGGAAGGTCCAGAGCGTCTCGCCGGTGGCGGCGTCGATCGCCACCACCTGCCGCCGCTGACCGGCGACGGTGTAGAGCACGCCGTCGGCGAACACCGGCGTGGCCCGCACGGTGTACTCGACACCGGGCCCGAAGTTGTCGGCGCGCCAGATCCAGCCGACCTCGAGGTCGGCGAAGCTGCCGGCGTCGATCTGGGTGAGCCAGGGGTTGGCGCGGGTGTGGCCGGCGTCGCCGCCCAGGTAGCGCCACTGGCCGCCCTCGACGCCCGGAAGCTGCGCGGCGGCCGGGAGGGCCACCCCCAGCAGGAAGGCCAGTGCGACCAGGAGGCCGCCGAGCGGACGGTGTCGCGTCATCGTGATCCTCCGGTTCCCGGCCCAATCCGCGATGGACGGGCGAGGATGGACTGCGAGGGAGCCGATCGACCTCGACGCCGAGGCGCGGATCACTACGCTTCGCAGGCTCCGCCTACTGCGACTCGTTCGCCCTCTCGGCCGCCCGGGCCGCGGCCAGCTCCTCGTACTCGGCGTCGTCCAGATAGGTGATGCCGATCCAGGCGTGGGACATCTCGTCGACCCCGCGCGCGCCGAACACCACCCACTGGTCGGGGTCGGGGTTGATCCGGTTCGCCGCCGTGTTGTCCCACTTCGCACGCAGCATCAGCACCGTGCCCCTGGGAAGCAGCGGCTGGGCGTCGTCGTCGTAGACGTAGGCGATCTGCCAGTTGTGGTCGTAGCGGTTGACGCTGCTCAGCAACTCGCGGCGGCCGTCGGGATAGAGCGCAGCGACCGACATCTCGGTGCCCCGCATGTGCATGTGAGGCCGGAAGCTCTGGAGCAGCGCCGGCCGGTCCAGGACGTACTGGTCCTCGAGCACCAGGTGCCCGTGCGGCGGGATGAGGATGTCGCTGGCCCGCAGGCGCTCGCGATGCGTGCCGTCGACGTAGAACTGCCGCTCGCCAGCCGTCACCCGGGCCGGCACCTCGCCCTCGGGATACAGCCACACGCCGACCTCCACCACGTCGGTCACCTCCTCGCCCACGGGGAAGTAGTGGAGGCTGAAGCGGACCGTCCCCGGACCGGGCGGCAGCCGCTTGCCGACGCCGTCCGGCAGAATGTCCCAGCGCTTGCCGATTCCCATCCCGACCAGCCGCACCGATGGCGGCCGCTCCTCCCCCTCGGCCGGCTCCGCGCCCCGCAGCACGGCGTGCCCGTGGTGCGTGACCCGGATGCCGAGCGGATAGGAGGGCTTGAACTCGGCCGCGCGGATGTAGCGGGGCGCGTCGAAGCCCTCGAACTCGAGCTCCGGCGACCACCACTGATCCTGTCCGTTGGCCACTACATGGTAGGGCGTCGAACGGACGATGAAGTCGGGCGGGCGGCCCAGGATCGCCTCCACCTCCCAGGCGTCGGCGCGCGGGAAGGCCAGCGGCTCGGGCAGATCGGCCGGATCCCCCTGCGGCGCGCCCGCGTCCACCCACCGGACGACGGTGTCGATCTCGTCCGGCGTCAGCGAGATGTCGTTCTTGTAGTCCTGGATGCCCACGGTCGGGTCGAGGTGCCAGGGGGGCATGAGGCGCCGCGCCACCCGATCCCGGATGCTCCGCGCCCAGGGGCGCGCCTCGCGATACGTGAGCAGCGACATCGGCGCGATGCCCGCGGGCTGGTGGCAGTGCTGGCACGACCGCTGCAAGATCGGCGCGACATCCCGGCTGAACGTCGGGGCGGCGTCGGCCGCGGCCAAGGCCGCCACGCCGCTCTGCGCCGGGGCGTCGCCTGCACCCGCCAGCAGCCACGCCGCGGCGAGTCCGGCGACGGCCAAGGGCCGACCGGGATGGACACGCGCGGCGCGACTGTCGCCACGCGCTGCCGGGTCCCGCACCCCGCCGACGAACCTTTCCACCTTGGCCATGCTCTTCCTCTCCCCCCGCCTGTCTCTTCGCCGATCCCGCTCTACGATCGCGATGCGACCGCAACCGCCACGAAACCGTGGGTCCGGCGACACCCGCACTCGCGCTCCCGGGCCGCAATCACGGAGCGACCGTGACCGGCACGAATCCGTTGGTCCAGCAGCACTGGAACTCGAACTCCCGAACGACGTTGAACGCCAGCACCCGCAGCAGGTACTCGCCGGGCTCGGTGAAGGTCGCCGCGGTGGTCACCTCCGCCCCGCCCTCCTGTGCCCAGGCGCCCGGCTCAACGCTCGCCGTCCGCTCGGCGAACACGACGTCGCCGGGCCCCTGGTGCTTGAACCACTTGACGTTGATCGGACGCTCGTCCCCGGCGGCCTCCGCGTCGCGGGCCACCCACGCGCTGAGCTCGAACGGCGTTCCCGCCTTCCCCTGCCGCGCCTGCCCGGTGATGCCGCCCGGGCCGCGCCCGACCGGCCCGTCGGGCCGCCACCGGAGCAACGGCGACATGCTCGATCGCCCGGGGAACTCCCAACCGGCCAGCTCGTACGCGGGGCTGGTCAGCCGCCCCGGCACCGAGAGCGTCTGCCCGCCTGTGCGCAGCGTCCAGACCACGTCCCGGTCGCCGAAGTCCGCCGGCACCGTCACCGTGAAGGCTCCCCAGTGGCGCCGGTCGCGGTCGGGGACGGGCTCGAAGCGGGTCGGCTGGCGCCCGTCGAACTCGGCCGGCGCGATGACGTTGTCGGGTCCCAGGGGCACGTCCAGCGTCTCCTCGGTGTTCACGCTGAAGTAGCCGAACGACAGCTCGAAGGTGCCGTCCGGGTTCCGGAACCACCCCTCGAAGATCGGCACCACGGGACCGCCCGACGGCCGCAGCAACTGGACCTCGAACTGCGTCTCGCCCGGGTTGGCCACCCGCCGCTCCGACGACCGCTGGGCCGCAAGCCCCGCCGTCCCAAGCGCGATCGTCGCCGCGAGGGCGACTGCCGGCGATCCAATCCGTCGCATCGTATCGCGGCGCGCCTGCGGCCCGACGGGAACCATCTTCATCGACGGAAGAGCCCCATCATAGCGCATCGTTCGGCCCCGTTCCGGCGGTGTCCTGCGTCCCGCACCCGGCGCGTCGGCCCCCGCCCGGCCCCGGTCGGCGCCGTGCAGGACGGGTGCTCCGTTCCGGGGACGGCGGACGGGGCGCGGTCGACCGGGCGTAGGATAGCAGGTGTGTCCGAGCGCTTCGCCCTCGTCGTGCTCCTCGCGGTGGGGCTGTCGACTGCCGCGGGCGGAGAGGAGCCCGCCCGCATCCGGATCGAGGTGCGGGCCGCCGGCTACCCGGTCGAGAGGGCCACGGTGGTCGTGGCGGCAACCGGCCGGGTGACCGACCAGGCGACCGACGCCGACGGCGTCGCGCACGCGACCACCCCCGCGGGGGTGGTCCGGGTCACGGTGGCGCACGAGGGGTTTGTGGCGGTCACCGTGCCCGTTGTCGTGGCCGCCGGCACGGAGCGTGTCGTCCGCATCGATCTGCAGCCCGAGCTGACGATCGAGGAAGAGGTCACCGTGGTCGCCACCACCCGCACCGGCCGGCGCATCGAGGACCAGCCGCTGCGGGTGGAAGCCCTCGACCGGGAGGAGATCGAGGAGAAGATGCTCATGACGCCCGGCGACATCGTCATGATGCTCAACGAGATGGGCGGCATGCGGGTGCAGGCGACCTCGCCGTCGCTCGGGGCGGCGAGCCTGCGCATTCAGGGCATGCGGGGCCGCTACACGCGCATCCTCTCCGACGGTCTGCCGCTCTACGGCAGCCAGCCGGGCGGCCTCGGCCTGCTCCAGATCCCGCCGATGGACCTCGAGCAGGTGGAGGTCGTCAAGGGAGTGGCTTCCGCGCTCCACGGGGCAGGGGCCATGGGCGGCGTCGTCAACCTCCTCTCGCGACGGCCCGGCGACGAGCCGGAGCGGGAGATCCTGATCAACCAGTCGACGCGCGGCGCCACCGACGGCGTGCTCTGGCTGTCCACCCCGCTGTCCGCAACGTGGGGGCTGACCCTGGTCGGAGGCGGCCACCGGCAGAGCCTCGCGGATGTCGACGGCGACGGCTGGGTGGACATGGCCCGCTACGGCCGCGGCGTCGTGCGGCCGCGGATCTTCTGGAACGACGGACGCGGCGGGTCCCTGTTCCTCACCGCCGGCGTGACCCGCGAAAGCCGCGGCGGCGGCACGCCTCCCGGGCACGTGCCTCCCGCCACCCGAGCGACCTCCCGGCCACCGGAGCACCCTACCGGGAAGCCCTCGACACCCGCCGCCACGACTACGGAGCCGTGTGGCAGACGCTGGCCGGGCGCTCCGTGGTCACCGCGCGGGCCGCCCTCTCGCGACAGCAGCACGATCACCGTTTCGGGGAGACTCTGGAGCGCGATCGGCACGGGACGGGCTTCGCCGAGGTCGCGGTGCGACGGACGACGGGGCGCCACACGTGGGTTGCGGGCGCGGCGGTCGAGCACGACGCCTACCGCCCCGCCGGCCTCCCCCGGTTCGCCTATGCCTTCGCCACGCCGGGCGTGTTCGTGCAGGACGACGTCGACGTGCGGCCGTGGCTGGCGCTGTCGATGAGCGGGCGGCTCGATCGCCACAGCGAGTACGGCTGGTTCCTCAGCCCCCGGGCGTCGGCGCTGCTGCGCTCCGGCGACTGGTCGGCGCGCCTGTCGGCCGGGACCGGGTTCTTCGGTCCGACGCCGCTCACGGAAGAGACCGAGGCGGCCGGCCTGACCCGGCTCACCGTGAACGGTGCGCTGCGGGCGGAACGCGGCCGCAGCGCCTCCTTCGATCTCACGCGCACCCACGGCCCCGCCGCCTTCACCGCGACCCTCTTCGCGTCCCGCATCGCCGACCCCCTGCACGTCGAGCGCGCGACCTACATTCTGCGCAACCTCGATCATCCAACCACCAACGTGGGCCTGGAACTGCTGGGGACGCTCCGGCAGCCGCCGTTCGCCATCACGGCCGGCTACACGCACGTTCGGTCGCGGGAGCGGATCGGCGGCGTGGTCGCAGACGTGCCCCAGACGCCGCGGCACAGTCTGGGGCTCGTGGCCATGGCCGAGAACGAGGACGGGCGCGTCGGCTTCGAGCTCTACCACACGGGGCGACAGCGGCTGGAGGCCAACCCCTACCGCGCCTACGGCGAACCCTACGTCCTGCTCGGCGTGTTGATCGAGCGGCGGGTCGGCCCGCTACGGCTGTTCGTCAACCTCGAGAACCTCACCGACGTGCGGCAGCATCGGTGGGACCCGATCCTGCGTCCCGATCGGGCCCGCGACGGGCGTTGGACGGTCGACGCCTGGGCGCCCCTGGATGGACGCGTCATCAACGGCGGCGTGCGGGTGCGGTTCTGAGCTGGCGGACGAGCCCGACAGGCGGGTCGCTGTGCGGAGCGGACCGCAGCCGCGAAGGCGGCGGCCCCACACTGCCGGAACGAAATCCGGACGCACCCGCTACAGCAGGAGACGATCGCCGACCTGCATGTCGCGCAGGTTGAACTTCCTCTTGACCTCGGTGTCCTCACCGAGCTTCGTGATGAACTCGATCTCCCGCTCGTCGACCGTGATCGGGTCGGTCCGCGGGAACATGAACATCACGCGGATCGACTGGTCCTCATCCCGCAGGAACCCGATATCGATTGGCGCGATCGGGTCCTTGTCGCGACGCTTCAGCATCGTTTCGGCCAGCACCTCGTCGACCATTCGCCCGAGCACCTCGAAGTACGGCGGCAGGCCGACCACCGCAACGGTGTAGAAGGGGTCCTCCTCGGTCAGGAACTGCTGGCCCTCCGGGGGTATGGGGCCATCGCGCCCGATCAGGCCCCGGACCATCGCCTGCCGAACCGGCAACGCGTTGATCCAGACCACGTTGACGCTGGCGCGCCGGATGCCCGCGAACGCGTTGCCGCCGCCGCCCCGGCCGCGGCCGCCGCCACCGAAGCTCACTCCGTCGCCGGTGTAGCGGCTGTCCGATTCCTCGAGCAGCCCGCCCATCACGATGTTGACCCGCTTCGCCCACGGCGAGTCGGTCATCATCTTCTGGACGTCGCGGTCCGACCAGTCCGTGAACTCCTTCTCCTCCCAGAAGTCGGCGGCCACCAGGGCCGCGCACGCCAGGAGCCACACGCCGAGAGTGCCGGTCAGCTTGCCTCGCATCACCTGTCCCTCCGTGCTCCGGTCCTCCGGTCCGCCATGCTCCGCCCCTTGTCGCCCAGCGCAGAGCGCGTCCGCTACGGCACGATGAACTGGCCGGCGGCGTGGCACCGCGCTCAGCCTGGGAACCACTTCGTTAGCGTATCGGAAACACGATCGACGGTCCAGAGGCCGCGCCGGCCGGCCGCCGCGCGTCCGCCGCGCCGCGGCACCCTCACCGCCACGCTCACGGGTCGAGCCGGCGGTCGGGGAACAGCCGCGTCAACCCGATGCCCGCGCGCTCCACACGGACCGTTACGCTGGCCCCCGGCGGGTCGGGGCGTTCGTAGACCAGCCGATACCGGCTCGACAGGTCCCGGTAGCGGATACCCATGTCGGTCGCCAGCGCCGCCATGGCGCCCGCCATCGCGGTGGCTACGACGACCGAGGCGTACCGGCCGCCGGTGTCCCCGGCCAGGTCGGGGGCCAGTCCACTCACGGACCCGTCGGTGTCCCGTCCCCGGACATACCAATGGACCACGTGCACGATGACCCCCGCCGCCCGCAACTCGTTGACGAAACGCAGGTAACGCCGGTCGTTCATGAATCCGCTCGCTTCGCCCGTGCTCGTCACGAGGGCCACGAAAACCGGCCACGCTTCATCGCCGTCGTAGCGCCGTTCCAGCGTCTCGCGAATGCCGTCCGCGAGACGCACGCCGCCCGATTCATCAGGGAAGATGGACGCACCCGCAGCCAGCAGGGCCGCGCGATCCGTGGTGAAGTCGACGTGCTGCCGGACGTGCCCGCCGATGGTGAACAGGCCGACGGGGTGCAGGGGCGGCAGCGATTCCAGGAAGGCCGCAACCGCGTCGCGAAGCGCGTTGACGGCATGGCCGGCGCGAACCGACTCGCCGTTGTCGACCAGAAGGGCGATCCGCATCGGCTCCGTGCCCGCCGTTGCCGAGACCACCCGCGCGCGGCGCCCGCCCTCGAGGACCCGAAACTCCTCCACCGTGAGGCCGGTCACCGGACGGCCCCGCACGTCCAGCACCCGCACGTAGACGGCGTTCCGCCCCTGTGCGGACGCGAGCGGGGCGGCGGCGAGGCCCGCGACCAGGGCGAGGACGCCGGCCGTAATCCGAGCCGCTGCCTGGCGCCGCATGCTCGCTCCCCTCCCCTGCGGAGGTCGCCGTGTGCACCTCGGGGCGCTACTGCGGCATGCTCCGATCCGGATACGCCCGCACGCCCACCGCGGGGCGAGTCACGCGGACCCGGAAGCGCCGCCCCGACGGATCGGGGGACTCGTAGACGACGACGTAGCGGCTCGCCATCTCCTCGTAATGGGCGCCGATGTCCGCTCCGAGCGCCGCCATCGCGTCCACCATCCCGGTCGCGACCGCGACGGATCGGTAGTGTCCACCGGTGTTCCGCGTCAGGTTGAGGGCGTAGCTCGTGGCCGAGTCCGGCCGGTTCCGCCCTGCCGCGGACCACTGCACGACGTGGATCATCACGCCGGCGGCGCGCAACTCGTTCAGGAAGCGCAACTGGCGCCGCTCGTTCATGAAGGCGCTCGACTCGGGCCCGTCGCTGAGCAGCGCCACGAAGACGGGCCACGCCTCGTCCCCGTCGTAGCGCCGGTCGAGCGTCTCGCGCACGGCATCCACGAAACGGACGCCGCCCGCCTGGTCGGTGAAGATGCCGCGCCCGGCCTCGACGAGCTCCTGACGGTCCGTCGTGAAGTCGAGCAGCCGGCGTACCTGGCCGCCGATCGTGAAGAGGCCCACGGCATGCTGCGGCGGCAGAGCCTCGAGAAAGCCGGCGACCGCATCCCGCAGGGGGTTGACCGCCCGACCGGCGCTCATCGCGTCGCCGTTGTCGACGAGCAACGCGATCTCCATCGGGTCGAAGCCGTTCCGCACGGTCACGACCCGCGCGTCCCGCCCGCTCTCCTCCACGACGAACTCGTCCTGGGTCAGATCCGCAACCGGCTGACCGGCCAGGTTCATCACATGCACGTAGGCGACCCGCAACTCCTGCGCGGACGCCGTCGGGCCGGCGAGCCCGACGGCGACGCTCGCGACCAGGACGGCGCACGCCCCGGGGCGACCGATCCTTGCGACCATGGTTCGACTCCTTCGTCGATTGCGGCGGCCATCGGCGGCGAGCACGGCGCCGCGCGCAGTCAGGGGGCCATCGCGCGGTCGCGGTACAAGCGCAGGGCGACCGCCGGCCGCGTGACCCGCATCATCACACGCTGGCCGGGGGGATCGGGCCGCTCGTAGGTCAGCTTGTAGCGTGTGGAGACCTCGTCGTAGTGGGCCCCCATGTCCGTCGCGAGCTTCGTCATCGCGTCGACCATGCCGGTCGCCGCGGCGACGGAGGCGTAGCGCCCCCCGGTGAGCTGCGTCAGGTTGAGGGAGATCGTGTGCGTCGCCGAGGTCCCGCGGCCGCCCGCGTCGCGATCCACGAGCGTCCTGGCTCCCCGCTGGGCGAACCTCCCCTGCTCGGACGGACCCGCACCGCCGAAGTCGCTCACGCTGAAGGGAGCGTCCTGCCGCGCGCGCCGCGAGCTGTTCCACTGGACCACGTGGACGATCGCTCCGCGCTCCCGCAGCGTCTCGACGAACCGCCGGTAACGCCGATCGTTCAGGAAGGCGCTCGCCTCGCCGGCGTCGGTGATCAGGGCGACGAAGACCGGCCACGCTTCGTCCTCGTCGTAGCGGCGCTCCAGGGTCTCCCGAATCGAGTCGACGAACCGGACCCCGTCGGTCTGGTCGGTGAAGAGGCCCCGCGCCTTCTCGACCAGTTCGCCGCGGTCCGTAGTGAAGTCGGCTACCTGGCGAATCTGGCCGCCGATCGTGAACAGGCTGACGACATGCTGCGGCGGGAGCGTCTCCAGGAACGCCGCGGCGGCGTCCCGCATCGGGTTCACGGCCTGGCCGGCGCGCATCGCTTCGCCGTTGTCGACCAGCAGCGCGATCTTCATCGGCTCGGTGCCGATGCGCGCCGACACGACCCGGCCCTCGACGCGATCCTCCGCCACCTGGAACTCCTCGGGCGCAAGGTCGGTCACCGGCTGTCCCTGCTGATCCAGGACCTGCACGAAGGCCACGCGCTGCTCCTGGGCCGCCGCGCCGCCCGCGAGGGCGATGCACGCGATCGTCGCCGCGACCATCCAAGCTCGCCCCGTGCGGAATCGATACGCCATGAGTCCTACCCCTTCCTGATCCAGCCGGGTCGACCCGGCCTGCCGGGTGTCTTCACGTCGCTCTGCTCGCTGCGCCGGTCGCCGAGCCCTGAAGGCTTCTGCACGCGACTTCTTGCAGATCCTTACGCAAGATCCTGGCCGCCTTACGGCATTCTCCGGTCGCCGAAGAGCTGCAGGTTTACCCCGGGGCGGGTCACGCTCACGGATACGCTCTGTCCCGGCGGGTCGGGGCGCTCGTAGATCACCCGGTAGCGGATCGACGCCTGGTCGTAGTGGGCGGTCATATCGGCCGCGAGCTGCTGCAGGGTGTCCTCAAGAGCGGTCGCCGCTGCTATCTGCGTGTACCGGCCGCCGGTGTTCTCGGCCAGATTGATCGCGTAGCCGGTCGCCACCTCGCCGGCGAAGCCGGCCCCGCGCGACCGCCAGAGCACGGAATGCACCGTAACGCCGCCGGAGCGCAGCGAGTCGACGAACCCCATGAAGCGATCCTCGTTCATGAAGGCGCTCGACTCGACCGCGTCCGTCAGGATCGCGACGAACACCGGCCACGCCTCGTCGCCGTCGAAGCGTCGGTCCCAGGTCTCCCGGACACCATCGACGAAGCGGACGCTGCCGACATTGTCGACGTGAATGTCGGCCGCTTCCTCGAGCAGCTCCGTCCGGTCGGTCGTGAAGTCGACCCGCCGGACGATCTGGCCTCCGATGGTGAACAGCGCGATCTCATGCTCCGCCGGGATGTTCTCGATGAATCCGGCCACGGCGTCGCGGAGCGGGTTGATCGCCTGCTCCCGGCTGATCCGGCGGCCGTTGTCGACCAGGAGCGCGATCTTCATCGGCTCCGTCCCGACCTCCGCCGACACGACCTCGGCCGAGGTCCCATCCTCGGTGACCTGGAACTCCTCGGGCGCGAGGTCGGTCACCGGCTGGCCGGTCTGGTCGATGACCGCCGCGTAGACGAGGCCGAGCTCCTGGGCCGACGCGCCGCCGGCCAGGCCGACTCCCACCAGGAAGGCTACTACCGCGGTCGCCGCGCGCAGCGTAACGGAACGACGCATGCTCGAACCTCCTTGCACTCGCGCGACCCGTCCGGCGAGCCGCCCCGATGTTCAGCCCTGTCCGGTACGCCGCGCGGGCGGCGCACGATGTTCGCCTCAGTATATAGGCCGGCCCCGCAGATTCCAGCCCGATCGCCGATACAATGGCCCGGGCTCCGCATGTCGTTCTTCCGACCGGCAATCGACGCGCTCGACGGCTACGTGCCGGGCGAGCAGCCGGATCAGCCGGACATCGTCAAGCTCAACACCAACGAGAACGCGTACCCGCCGAGTCCCCGAGCGCTCGATGCCCTGCGGGCGGTCGACGCGGACATGCTGCGGCGCTATCCGCACCCCGCCGCCGAGGAGTTTCGACGGAGCGCCGCGGCGGTGCTCGACGTCGAGCCGTCCTGGATCCTGGTCGGCAACGGCAGCGACGACCTGCTGACGATGCTGATGCGCGCCGTCGCCGCGCCCGGCCGCGCGGTGGCGTACCCCGCCCCGACCTACGTGCTGTACCGCACGCTGGCCGCGATGCAGGAAGCGCCGGTCATCGAGACGCCGTTCGACGACGCCTACACGCTGCCGGTGGACGCCCTCGCGAGCGCCGGGGCCGCGCTCACGATCGTCGCCAACCCCAACAGCCCCTCCGGCACCGCCGCACCGTTCGACGCGCTCGACACGCTGGCGGCGCGGCTCGACGGCGTGCTCGTCATCGACGAGGCCTACGTGGCGTTCGCCGACCGCTCGGCTCTCGATCTCGTCGGCAGGTCCGAACGGGTGGTCGTGCTGCGAACGCTCTCGAAGAGCCACGGGCTGGCCGGCCTGCGCCTCGGGTTCGCCGTCGCCCAGCCGGCGCTGCTCGCGGGCCTCGCCAAGGTCAAGGACAGCTACAACGTCGATGCCGTCGCGGCGCGCGTCGGAGCCGCCGCGATCCGCGACGTCGAATACACGCGCGACACGGTCGCCCGCATCCGGGACGCGCGGCAGCGACTGACCGCCTCGCTCACCGCTCTCGGGTTCCGCGTCTGGCCCAGCCAGGCCAACTTCGTGCTCGCCCGCCCCGCGGACGGCGGCGCCCGTACCCTGCACGAGGGCCTCCGATCGCGAGGAATCCTCGTCCGCTACTTCGACGAGCCGCGCCTCGCCGACTCGCTGCGGATCACCGTGGGAACCGAGGCGCAGAACCAGCACTTGACGGCGACGCTGGCCGCTCTGCTGCAGCCGTCCTGAACGCCCGCCGCGCGCGGCACGACGCTTCGCGGCACGGCGCTATAATGCCGCCCGGCGCCCGCCGCGGCGGGCCAGCTCCGTCAGCGGCCGCGGCCCGCTCCGCCGCCGGCCCGGAGGGATCTCCAGATGCTCCGCTCATGCCTTGCGGTCGCAGTCGGCCTCCTCTTCATCGGCCTCGTCGGCGGCGCTGTCGCAGCCCCGGCCGGCGCCCCCGCGCCGGCTGCCGCAGCCGTGCAGTCCGATGTCGACCGCTACGAGCTCGACCGGGCGCGCAAGCTGCGCCGGGACCGCACGTGGCGCGCGCTGAGCGAGGGCGCCCTCCGGATGCGGAAGCTCACCTACCGCAGCCGCATCGGCGATCTGGACATTCCCTTCTACCTGTTCGAGCCGCTGGAGCTGCGCGGGGACCAGGGCCACGCGGCTCTGGTCTGGATTCACGGCGGCGTGCACGGAGACTTCGATCCGTCCTACTTTCCGTTCATCAAGGAGGCGGTCGACCGCGGCTACGTCGTGCTCGCTCCCGAGTACCGCGGCAGCACCGGCTACGGCCGCCGCCATCACGAGGCGATCGACTACGGCGGCTTCGAGGTCGACGACTGCCTCACGGCGCTCGACTACCTGCGCGCGGAGCTCCCGCATGTCGATCCCGAACGCGTGGGCGTGATCGGGTGGAGCCACGGGGGCTTCATCGCGCTCCACTCCGTCTTCCGCGACCAGACGTCGTTCCGCGCCGCGGCGGCCCTCGTGCCGGTCACGAACCTGGTCTTCCGCCTCTCCTACAAGGGCCCCCGCTACGCGCGCCACTTCATCCGCCAGCCGCGCATCGGCGGTCCGGTGTACGCACGGCGGGACGTGTACGTCGAGCGCTCGCCGCTCTACCACGTCGAACGGCTCCGCACGCCGCTCCTCGTGCACGTGGCGGACAACGACCGGGACGTCAACTTCGTCGAGGCGCAGCAGCTCGTCCACGCGCTCGAGTACCTCAAGCCGCAGCTGGCCGAGACGCGCATATACCGCGACCCGCCCGTCGACGAGTTCGGCGGCGGACACCGCTTCAACCGGCGCGTGGATCGCGAGAACGGGTACCGGCGGGTCGACAGCCCCCACCAGCGGGACTCGTGGAACCGCATCTGGACGTTCCTCGAGTGGCACCTGCGCCCGTACCGGACGACCCCCCTCCGGTGAACGGCTGCGTTCCTCCGAACCGCGCTCCCGGCCCGCCGCGCCGGCCCCCTCAAGCCCGGCGTGCGACGGCCGATATGTCTCACAGAGATGGTCTACTTCGCGAGACAGCGGTTCGGCCGGCGGCAGCGGCTTACCGTGCGCACCGCCCCGGCGCTGCACGGTCACCGCGTCGTCGTCCGCCACCCGGACGGCCGCCGGGTCGTGTACGACTTTCCCGACTACTCCGCCCGCTACCTGGGCACGGTCGCCATCCAGGCAGACCTGCTCCGGGACGGGTGGAGACCGGTGCGGCCGCCCCGGCGTCGGACCGCCGGCGCCGGCGGCGGTCAGCCCGCGGGCGGCACGCGGACACCGGGATCCGCGCGGTCGGAACGGCCCGGGCTCCAGTAGGGCCGGCCGGGGGGGAAGCGGAGCCGCAGGCGAAGGTTCCCGAGCGCAGCCGCAGCCGGCCGGGGATGGCTCGCATGGGACGGACGACGGGAACGTCGCGGCTCGTCGCGCTCGACGTCGTGCTGCTGCCGCCCCGCGCGGCGGCGGTCGCGTTGGGGCGGCTGAACGCGCGGCTCCAGCCTCCACCCGGCGGTTTCGTCTTCGACGACACTCACCTGCCGCACGTCACGCTCGTCCAGCAGTTCGTCCCGGAAGCCGACCTGCACGCCGTCCTGCCGGCGCTCGGCCGCGTCGCCTCGGAGACGCCGCCGATCCCGCTGCGCGGCGTCGGGCTGCGCCGCGGCCGCACGACGCCGAGCCCCGACGTCGACGGGGGGGCGCGGGGCTCCGCGGGGGCGCCACGACGACGAGCCTCGACGTCGACGGAGGCGCGGCGATCCGCCGCCTGCACGACCGCCTGCTGGAGCGTCTCGAGCTCCATGCGGCCCCAGCGGCCGACGCCTCGGCCTTCGTCGCCGAAGACGAGCCCGGCCGCGGCGCCTCCCCGTCGCGGGGGGCGCGGCGATCCGCCGCCTGCACGACCGCCTGCTGGAGCGTCTCGAGCTCCATGCGGCCCCAGCGGCCGACGCCTCGGCCTTCGTCGCCGAGGACGAGCCCGCCCGCGACGCCGACGTCGACTGGGTCACGCACTTTCGCACGCAGGCGGCCGGCCCCCGCTTCGAGCCGCACGTCACGCTGGGCGTCGGCGCGCTCGGCGGCGCCGCACCGCGCATCGCGTTCGCGGCCACCGAGCTGGCCGCCTGCCACCTCGGCCGCTTCTGCACGTGCCGGCGCGTCCTGGCCAGGTGGCGGCTCGGGGACACGGCCGAGGCGACGGAGCCCGAATCGTGACGGTTGCGCTGGTGGGGCTCGCCGCGGTCGGGCTGCTGATCGCGTCGTACTTCACGGCGGTCGCCTACCGCTGGATGCGGCCGGACGCGCGCTGGATCCCGCCCGTCTGCCGGCTGGGCGAGGCGACGTGCGCGTCGATCGTCTTCACCCCCGCGGCCCGCGTGTTCGGCGTGCCCAATTCGCTGCTCGGCCAGATCTACTACGCCTCGCTGCTGGCCGGCGCGCCGGCCGGCGCCCTCGACGTGCCGTGGCTGCGCCTCGCCTGGCTCGGGGCGAGTCTGGCGACGATCGGACTGGGGGCGTACCTGACGTGGTCGTTACTGTTCGTGACCCGCGTCACCTGCGTGCTCTGCTTCACCTCGCACGCGATCAACGCGGTGATCTTCGGCCTGCTGGTCCTCGGAACCTGACGGGCCCTCGTCCGTCGACGCGGGAAGCAGCGTGAATGCGGCGCCGTCCGACGGAGGGACGGGCACCGCGGGAGGCTCCAATGAGCGAGCAGCAATGGTACGTGGCGCCGCACGGGCATCAGATCGGACCGATTCCGCGTTCCGAGGTCGCGTCGATGCTGCGGAACGGCAGCATCGACGCCGACACTCACGTGTTCAGCGCGGGGCTGAGCGGCTGGACGCGGTTGCGCGAGGTCCCGCAACTGGCCGACACCGCGGCGCCGGTGGACGTCGCGCTCGTACCGAACCCGCCGGGCCGGACGGCGCACGAGATCGACTTCCGGATCGACGGGACGGAGATGCAGTTCGTCGAGGTGGCGCTCGATCCGGGCGAGAGCGCGGTGGCCGAGGCCGGGGCCATGATGTACATGACGTCCGGAATCCGCATGGAGACCGTCTTCGGCGACGGGAGCGAGCGCAGGCAGTCCGGCATCGTCGGCACGCTCCTCGGGGCCGGCAAGCGCCTGCTCACCGGCGAGAGCCTGTTCATGACGGTGTTCACGAACGAAGGCCCCGGGTTGCAACGCGTCGCGTTCACGGCCCCATATGCGGGCAAGATCCTGCCGATGGACCTCGCGACGCTCGGCGGCGAGCTCATCTGCCAGCGGGACGCGTTCCTCTGCGCCGCGAAGGGCGTGTCGATCGGCATCGCCTTCCAGAAGAAGATCGGGGCCGGCCTGTTCGGCGGCGAGGGGTTCATCATGCAGCGGCTCGAGGGCGACGGCCTGACCTTCGTGCACGCCGGCGGCACCGTCAAGCTGATCGAGCTCGGCCCCCGCCAGGCGCCGCGCCACGACACCGGCTGCCCCCTGGGGGCCCGGTCAAGCTGAGCGGGCGCGCCCCCGGCGAGACGCTGCGCATCGACACCGGCTGCCTCGTGGCGCTCGAGCCGCAGGTCAGCTACGACGTGCAGTTCGTGGGCGGAATCAAGACCGCGCTGTTCGGCGGCGAGGGCATCTTCTTCGCGACGCTCACCGGACCCGGTCGCGTCTGGCTGCAGTCGCTGCCGCTGAGCCGGCTGGCTGACCGCATCTACAAGGCCGCGCCGCAGACCGGCGGGCGGCGCCAGGGCGAAGGGTCCGTGCTCGACCACATCGGCGGTCTCGGCAACCTCATCGACGGCCGCTAGGAGTCTGCGCCGTAGAACGGTGCAGACTCCTAGCAGGGTTGGTTGGGCACCAGGCGGAGCCGTCAGGCGACGAATGGTGGGCTAGGCGTACGATATAGTGTGCGGTCGGCTGGCGGGCGGGCGCCCCCGGCCACCGCCCACGGGGCGGCGATTCCGAGGGTCCAGACAACAACGCGAGGGTGCAAATGAAGGCACGACGGCTCGGTCGGTGGAACGGAACGGTGGCGGTGGCGGCGCTTGCGCTGGTCGCCGCGGGGACGGCCTGGAGCGGAATGGCGGCGCAGGAGCGCACGGTCTGGGACGGCGTCTTCACCGAGGAGCAGGCGACGCGCGGCATGGCCACCTACGAGCAGGAATGCTCGCAGTGCCACCTCGAAGACCTGCTCGGCGACGGGATCGCGCCGTCGCTGATCGGCGCCCCGTTCCATTTCCGGTGGAGCGATCTGTCGGTCGGCGACATGCTCGTCGCCATCCGCACGACGATGCCGCAGGGTGCGCCGGCGAGCCTGAGCCCGCGGGCGTACGCGGACATCGTCGCCTACATGCTGAAGGTCAACGAGTTCCCCGCCGGCGACACCGAGCTCCCGACCGGCGTCGACGATCTCGAGGGCATCATCATCGTCGAGGACGCCCCCTAGTCGCGCCGGCAGGGCCCGCGCCGGGAGGCTCGCCCCGACGAGGCTCCCGGCGCCGCAAAGGCGCGCGAACGCGGCCGACGGCGGGGGCTGAGGATCGGCCCGGCCCTCATCGTCGCACCGCCCTCTCCACATCGCAGCGGCCGGATCGCCTCGACTCCCACGCCCCGAGCGATCCGGTCCATTCGCACACCGTCCGCCGCCGTTCCCGGTGGCGTCGGCCCGCAATCCGGGCGGGGCGGCCCGCTCACATCAGCAACAGGACCATCGTCGGCACCGTGATCACGGCGACGACGTCCATGAGGATGCCGTACTTGATCATGCTCGTGATGGGGATCTTGCCGGAGGCGTACACGATGGCGTTCGGCGGGGTCGAGACCGGCAGCATGGCGGCGACCGACGCCGAGAGGCCGGCCGCGACGACCGGAACGACCGGATCGACGCCGGCGGCCTGCGCGATGGAGATGACGATCGGAACGGAGATGTTGGTCGCCGCCGTGTTCGACATCGTCTCCGAGAGGAGGACCGTGAACAGCGCCGCGGCGAACGTGAGCGCCACGCGCTCGGCCGGAACGAGACCGGTTATGCCCTCTCCGACGACCAGGGCCAAGCCGGTGGACGCCGAGAGCGTGCCCAGCGCGAGTCCGCCGCCGAAGAGGAGGATGGTGCCCCAGTCGATCTGGGCCGCCTCCTTCCACGTGATCGTGCTGCGCTGGGTCTTGCTGACCGGCAGCAGGAACAGCACCGCCACGCCGACGAGGGCGGCGACGGCTTCCGGCACGCTGGCGAGCACCGCCTCGGCGACGGGATGATCCGGTCCGAGCAACAGCGGCAGCAACCCGGGGATGATCCAGAGCGACACGGTGACGCCGAACGCAATCACCGCATTCCGCTCGCCCGGCTTCCACGGCCCGAGCGCGCGCCGCCGCTCCGCGATGATACGGTCGGCGCCCGGAATCTCCTGCGTGCCGGTCCGTCCGACCCAGTTGAGGTAGCCGAAGACCACCCCCATCAGCACGACGGTCACGGGCACCGCGACGAGCATCCACTCGACGAACGTGATCCGGATGCCGAGCTGCTGGTCGAGCATGCCGATGGCAATCAGGTTGGGGGGCGTGCCCACCGGCGTCGCCATCCCGCCCCGGAGCGACCCGTACGACGTCATCAGCATGAGCGCCGTCCCGTAGCGCTTGGGAACGTTTCCCTCGGACTCCATGAAGGCGAGCAGGGACATCCCCATCGGGACCAGCATCGCGGCCGTGGCGGTGTCGCTCATCCAGGCCGAGAGACAGGTGGCGATTGCCCCGTAGGCGATGAGGATGCGCGTCGGCCGGGCGCCGATGAAGCGCCACGACAGCACGGCGTACGCGATGCGCTCGTTCACGCGGTGGACGAACAGGGCGCGGGCGAGGATGAAGCTCCCGATGAACAGGAAGATCAGCGGGTTGGCGAACGGAGCGAACGTCTGCCGCACGGGAGCGACGGCAAGGAGCACGGCCAGCGTCGGCCCCAGCAGCGCGGTGACCGGCAGCGGAAGCGCCTCCGTGATCCAGAAGACGATGACCAGGGCGACGACCGCGGCCAGCCGCTGCGCCTCGGGAGCAAGCCCGAGCGGCAGCGCCAGGACCAACAGAAACACCAGCGGCCCCAGGACGAGGCCGACCCGCCGGCGCATCGCGTCGAAGCGCGCCTCGGCGCTCGTCGACCCCGCCGGAGCGGGCTGAGAGCTGTGGGTCATGGATGGACGCCCGGGCCGCAGCCGAGCGCCCGTAGCCTAACATGGGGCGGTTCGCGCGTGGTATGCTGAATCCCGACGTACGGCTTCGGGCTCGGCACCCGCCCGGAGCGGAGGGTCACAAGATGCACGCAGGACTGCTGGCGCTGCTGGGACCGATCGGTCTGCCGGAGTTGGTGATCATCCTGTTCATCCTGGTCCTCGTCTTCGGCGCCAAGCGGCTCTCCGGCCTCGGACGCGGGATGGGGCAGGCGATTCGCGGCTTCAAGGACGAGATACAGACGGACGACGACGCCGAGGCCGCCCCCAAGGCGAAGGCCGAGGCCGACTAGGAGCGTCACACCGGGGCACCCCCACGCGCCTGGCCGGAGCGCCCCGGCACAATCGCACCCAGGGCCCAGGCAGAGCAGCGCGCCCGCCAGGACGCGCGAGCGATGCCGTCCACGTATGCGGGCACACCGCACTCTGTCCGGCCCCGGACGTTTCGCCACAGCGGCCCTCGCGGCCCTGGCCGTAGCGGCCCTTCTGCTCGCGGGAGCCTCCTACACCCGCGGCCTCCCCGCACTTCCTGACGTGGAACCGCCGCCCGCACCTCGGAACCGCGGCCTCGCGCTGCCCGCGCCCCCATCCGCCGGCCGGCGCCCCGGCCAGCCGCTGATGGGGGGAGCGGGGTGGCGCGTCCTCTCCACGCGCTCCGTGCAGGGGGTACTGATCGTCGAGGTCGAGACGGCAGGGGCACGCGGTGAGCCCGACCTCGCGGCTCGCATCATCGGTCCGGCCCGGGCCGCGCACGTCGAAGCCCTGGTCTACTTCCGCCGCCCGGGCGAGCCGCTCGCCGACACGCGGGTGCAGTGGACGCCGGCCGGCGGCTACGTGACGCTCCCCCTGCGCTGACGGCCGGGATCGGAACGGTCTACCGAATGAGTACGGACTGCGGGTACTGCGCGTACCAGCCGAACCAGAAGGCGCGCTGCGCGGCCACGCGCGGAAGCCGGCGCTCCGCATCGCCTTCGGCCACCAGGGCGTCGGCGGTCACCCTCCAGGCGCGACCGGTCACGTCGAGGATGCGGCTGTCGCTCGCGGCGCGCTCGAACCGTACGGCGCCGGCGTCGTAGACGCGGTTGGCCCCTCCGCGGCTCGTCACGACCACCAGCCGCCGCCCCGCCTGCTCCGTTTCGTACAGCCGGTGCCGGGCGAGGTAGTCGGCCGCGATCGCCACCGGCTGCCGGCCGCCGCCGGAGGCGTCGAGCAGCATGACCAGCACCTCGTCCTTGTTGGCGAGCCGGTCGTCGCGCTGCGGCACCTGGAACATCAGCCGATCCGTGGAGAAGTACTCCCGGTAGGCCGCGCCCTCGGCGTAGTCCCGCGCGTGCCCGGTCTCGATCGAGAGCACGGTCGTCTCGGGGTGCATCCGCCGCCACTCCCCCCACGTCGTCGTCACGACCGCCCGGTGCGTCATCCGCAGGCCGGTGCCGACGAGCGGGCCGACCACCGGCTCCCCCCGGATCGTGTTCCAGCGGCTCCAGGTGGCGTGGTCGAAAATCACCCTGTTTGAACGGGGGCGGAGGCGCGCGGCCCCGCCGCGGACGAGCGGGCCGACCACCGGCTCGCCCTGGATCGTGTTCCAGAGGCTCCAGGTGTCGTGATCGAACATCAGCTTGTTCGACCGGTAGAGCAGGCCGCTGGTCCCGAACCGGACGTGCCGGTCCCCGACGACGCTCTCGTACGGAATCACGGTGCCGCAGAGGGTGCAGTAGACGATCGTCAACTCCACGTCGCCCAGCCGATCGAGGGCCATCTCGTGCCAGCCCATGATCCGCTTCGGATAGGCACGCGCCTCACCGCCGGCCACGATCCCGAACACGACATGATCGTCGTCCAGGTAGGCGGCCCCGGCGGCCGGCAGGTGAAGGGGGTACTCGAGGGGCGGGATCCCGTTGACGCGGACACCGCCCCAGACGATCTCGTCCAGCCGGATGGTCGACGCGACCCCGTCGGGGAAGAACCGCCGGAAGGCGGGATCGATCTCCGAATACCACGTCCCCTTCAGGAACGCGTAGCGGGGATGCGGGTCGTACGGCTGCTCCCAGATCCAGCGTTGCGCGCGCCTCAGGTCGCCGTCGAAACGCTCGCCGGTCTGCGCCTCGAGGAATCCGACGAGGCGGCGCCACACGCGCGCCGCCGGCGGCTCGGACGCGCTCGGAGCATCGAGACGGCGCGGGGGTGCGATCAGCGTGACGAGGTCCCAGACCATCCCGCTGTAGCCGTCTCGCCAGCCGGCCGCGATGCGGTCCAGGGCTTCCTTGGCGCGGTCGTCGTCGGGCGCGAGAGCCTCGAAGAAGTCGCCGATGTCGGGATGCCGCGCCTCCTCCGCCTGGGACAAGGGGCCGCTGCCGCCGGCCAGGACGAGCGCCCCCGCGAAGAGTCCGAGTGTGGCGGTGATCAGTGCAAGACGCATTTCCGACCCCTCGCGCACGATATGGTACGCTCCTGCCGACGGATGCCGACGCCGACCCCGCTCATCAGCGCCGAGCAGATCCGGACCCGCGTCGGGGAGTTGGCGGCGGCCCTCGCGCAGCGGATTCCCGACGGCGAGCCGCTGCATCTCGTCGGGGTTCTGAAGGGCGGGTTCATGTTCCTGGCCGACCTCGTCCGAGCGCTCCCGCGGCCGGCGACCGTCGACTTCGCGCGGCTCGCAAGCTACGGTTCCGGCACGACGAGCTCCGGCGCGGTGCAGCTCGTCACGGCCCCGCATCCGGTGCGCGGCCGGCACGTGGTCATCGTGGAGGACATCGTCGACACCGGGCTGACGCTCGAGCGGCTGCGCCAGCACCTGCTCGCCGACCAGCCGCAGAGCCTCACCACGGTGGCGCTCCTGTCCAAGCCGGGCCGCGCGTCCGAGGTGCCGATCGAGCTCGTCGGGTTCACGCTCGAGGACGACCGCTTCGTCGTCGGCTACGGGCTCGACCTGGACCAGCAGCACCGGCAGCTTCCGTACATCGGGGTCCTCGACCCATCATAGCCGGCCGACCCGCAGAAAGAGAGGCTTCCGTGGCCCCAAGCGACCCGGCCCCGACGGCACCGATGCCCGGCGACCGCCCACCCGCCGCCGGCGGGGCTCCGCAGCGCGGCAGCGAAGCGGCGGACGCCTGGGCGACGGCGATAACGCGCATCCGCCGCGACAGCATCCTCGTCCGCGGCTACCCGCTCGACGAGATCATGGGACGTCTCTCGTTCGGCGAGGCGATCTACCTGCTCCTCGCGGGCGAGCCGCCGTCCCCGGCGTTCGGCCGACTGATGGAGGCGTTGCTCGTCTCCTCCATCGATCACGGCGTACAACCTCCGTCGACGCTCGCGGCGCGCACCGTCGCGGGCACCGGGGCGCCGCCGCGGGCTGCGACGGCGGCCGGCGTGCTCGCGCTGGGCTCCCGACTCGGGGGCGGCGGCAGCATCGAGGCCTGCCTCCGGTTCCTCGAGGAGGGCATCGCCCTGGTCGACGACTGGGTCTCGCCCGACGACGCCGCGCGCCGCCTGCTCGATCGCTGGACGGAGACCCCCACCGGCGAAGCACCCCCCGGGTTCGGCCATCGCCACCACGCGCGCGACCCGCGCGCAGCCCGGCTGCTGCAACTGGCCTTCGAGCTCGACGTCGACGGCAACTACACGCAGCTCGCGCGCGCCCTCGAGCAGGAGCTGAACGGGCGCCGCACGACCGCGGGCCAGGCTCCCGTGTCACTGAACGTCGACGGGGCGATCGCGGCGGTCTGCGGCGACATGGGGTTCGACGCGGAGACGGCCACGATGCTGTTCACGATCGCGCGCGTTCCCGGCCTCGTCGCGCACTCGATCGAGGAGCAGCGGCGGGAGTCGGCCATGCGGCTGATCGACCCGGCACGGCACGTGTACGACGGCCCGAAGGCCCGCCGGCTGCCCGACTCTCCCCTCTGAGCCGACGCGGCATCCGCCGGCTCCCCCGCCGTGCCGAAGGCGGCGGTCGGCGCGGGAGGAAGGCCGCCTCGGATGCACGAGGAGCACCGGGTAGGCGCGGACGAAGGGAAGCAGGAGGATGGTGGGCGCTGGTGGATTCGAACCACCGACCCCCGCCGTGTGAAGGCGATGCTCTACCACTGAGCCAAGCGCCCACTTCCCGCGAGCCGCCGAACCAGTACCGTAACGCAGCGACCCGACGAAACGCAATTCGGGGAACCGGTGCCGCCGGACCGCGCCGGCAACCGTGGGAGCGGCCGGCACCGCACCCGCCGCCCCCAGCCGAGGACAGGATACCGCAACGTTCTGCGGCTCAGACTACTAGCCCGCCATTCGTCGCCTGACGGCTCCGCCTCGTGCCCAACCAACCCTGCTAGAAGGCTGCACCATGCTACGGCGCAGACTTCTAGCGGGCCTGCGCGAGCAGCGCCTCCAGCATCCGCGAGTACTGCTCGTCCGCCTCCGCGAACGCCTCGTCGTAGGCGTCCCGCGACAGGCCCTGGCCGCCCGGGTCGCCGTCGAATCGGAGCACCCGCGACCCGTCGTCGTAGACGTCGACCGTTCCGCCGCCCGCGGCCAGGCCGTCCGCCCCGACGTCGGTGACCAGGGTCTTGGTGTTGGCGATGGAAGCTGCATTGAGGTCGATGTAGACGTCGCGGTACTGCTGCGCGCCGATCTTCTCCACGACGTAGACGGGTGCCTCGTAGCGGGCCGACACCACCAGGAGCTGCCCCGGGAAGGCGAGGGCGGCCATGAAGCGATCGGAGTCCCCGTCACGGGCCGCCATGGCGCCGAGGTTCGCGGCCGCCAGCACCTCGGCGAGCTCCGCCGCGAGCGGGGCCGACATCGAATCCTGCGCACCCGCCTGTCCGGGCGCACCCAGCACGACGACGACCAGCGCGACGAGCAACCAACGACCCGAGACTGTGCTCAGCATGACCTCACCTCCCATCGCACCCTGTTGAGCGCTCCCGCCGTTCAGTGGGTCTCCACGTTCTACCACCGAGGCGGAAGCACCGTCAACGCACACCGGAACCGGCACCGACGCCGTCCTGAGGCCGCGCGTCGGCGGCGGCCGGGGGACGCTCTTTGACGTTCCGCAGCGCAGCCAGCCCGGCGCGGAGGACGTGCGCCAGCAACATTCCCTGCCTCGCCGGCTCCACTACTGCGTCCTGCGCCGCCTTCATGGTCTCCTCGAGTCGCCGCGTGATTCGCTCGAAAGCCCGGTCCACCCGTTCGATCCGAGCCACCGCCAGCGACGAAAGGCGCGCGGCGTCGTCGCTCAACGTGCCGACTCGATCGACGACGGGCCGCATCTCCTGCTCGACCACCTCGATGAGACGGTTGACGCGCCGCGACAGCAGGAGGCCGCAGACGAACATGCCGACCTGGACGACCGCCATGACCGCCGTGGCGGCTGCGATGACACCCAGCAGCAGGGTCGCGTCTTCCATCGTGCCTACCCGTGCTCCTCCACCGGCTCGATCGAGTCCTCGAGCGCTCGCTCGAAGCCCGCACCGCCGTGGTCGGCGGCCGCCGTCAACTGCTCCCGTTGCCGCTGGACGAACTCGCGCCCGCGCTGCGCCGCGACCGTCGCCCGCTCGCGCCCCTCTCGCGCCTTCTCGTTCAACAGCCGCCGGTTCTGGACACCGGTGGACGGAGTCCACAGCAACGCGACGGCCGCGCCGGTCAGCGCTCCCATCAGGAACGCCATGAAGACGACGCTCGCATGTCCGTCGTGCTCTCTCGACATCAGACTCCCCTTCCCGGCCATCATCTCACATCAGCCGGGGTCCCCGACGCCGAGGTCCTGCTTCCGAAGCGCCCGCACCTCGTCCCGCAGGGTCGCCGCGCGCTCGAACTCCAGGTTGTCGGCCGCGGCCCGCATCTCGACCTCGAGCGCCGCGACGTGCCGATCCCGTTCGGCCCGGTCCCGGAAGGTCCGCTCCGGCGGCGGCTCCGCCACGGTGACGTAGTCGCGCTCGTAGACGCTCGTGAGCATGTCGTCGATGCTCTTGACGATGGACGTCGGCGTGATGTCGTGCTCGCGGTTGTACTCCTCCTGCCGCGCGCGCCGCCGCGCCATCTCGTCGAGCGCCGCCCGCATCGAGTCGGTCTTCGAATCCGCGTACATGATCACGCGGCCGTTCACGTTCCGCGCCGCGCGCCCCGAAGTCTGGATGAGCGCCCCCGCCGAGCGAAGAAAGCCCTCCTTGTCGGCATCGAGAATCGCGACCAGCGATACCTCCGGCAGGTCGAGCCCCTCGCGCAGCAGATTGATGCCCACGAGCACGTCGAACGCCCCGCGGCGCAGGTCGCGCAGGATCTCCACCCGCTCCAGCGTGTCGACGTCGGAGTGCAGGTAGCGGACCCGGACGCCGAGCTCCTGGTAGAACTGCGTCAGGTCCTCGGCCATCCGCTTCGTCAGCGTGGTGACGAGGACCCGTTCGCGGCGCCGGGTCCGCTCGCGGATCTCGTGCAGGAGGTCGTCGATCTGCCCCTTGACGGGGCGCACGTCGACGGCCGGATCGATGAGCCCGGTGGGCCGGATGATCTGCTCGACGACGACGCCGCCGCTCCGTTCGAGCTCATAGGGACCCGGCGTGGCGGAAACGAAGACGATCTGCCCGACGCGTCCCTTCCATTCTTCGAAGTTGAGAGGCCGGTTGTCGAGCGCCGACGGCAGCCGGAAGCCGTACTCCACGAGAACCTCCTTCCGCGAGCGGTCCCCGTGGTACATGCCGCGGATCTGCGGCACGGTCTGGTGGCTCTCGTCGATGATCGTCAGCGCGTCGGCCGGCAGGTAGTCGAGCAGGGTCGGAGGCGGCTCGCCTGCGGACCTCCCCGACAGATGGCGCGAGTAGTTCTCGATGCCATGGCAGTAGCCGATCTCCTGGATCATCTCCAGGTCGAACATCGTCCTCTGGTGCAGCCGCTGCGCCTCGAGCAGGCGGCCCGTCGTCTCCAGGTACGAGCGGTGCTCGGCCAGCTCCGCCTTGATCGACTCGACCGCCTCCAGGATCCGGTCGCGCGGCGTGACGAAGTGCGACTTCGGGTAGACGGCCACCTTGTCGTAGCGGCGCAGCGCGCGGCCGGTGAGCGGATCGAATGCGACGAGCTCCTCCACCTCGTCGCCGAACAGCTCGATGCGCAGCGCGCGCTCGTCGTACGACGGGTACACCTCCACGATGTCGCCCCGCACGCGGAACGCCCCGCGGGCGAACTCGTGGTCGTTCCGCTCGTACTGGATCTCGACGAGCTTGCGCAGGATCGCCTCCCGCGACACGCTCTGGCCCCGCTCGAGCGGCAGCAGCATGCCGAAGTAGGCCTCCGGCGATCCGAGTCCGTAGATGCAGGAGACGCTGGCCACGATCACCACGTCGCGCCGCTCGAACAGGGCGCGGGTGGCCGACAGCCGCAGGCGGTCGATCTCCTCGTTGATGGTCGCTTCCTTCTCGATGTACGAGTCGGTCGACGGAACGTAGGCCTCGGGCTGGTAGTAGTCGTAGTAGCTGACGAAGTACTCGACGGCGTTCTCGGGGAAGAAGCGCTTGAACTCCTGGTAGAGCTGCGCGGCCAGGGTCTTGTTGTGGACCATCACCAGCGTCGGCCGATTCACCGTGGCGATGACGTGCGCCATGGTGAACGTCTTGCCGGATCCGGTGACGCCCAGCAGCACCTGGAACGGGTCGCCGCGGTCGAGGCCGCCGGTCAGCTCGCCGATTGCGCGCTCCTGGTCCCCGCGGATCTCGAAGTCGCTCTCCAGGCGAAACTGGTCGTACGTGGAAGGCATCGGTTGACGAGTCTCGCAACGCACCGGCGACGGGATTCCCGCGCCCCGGCCCGAAGCCGACGCGGTCATCCCGTCGGGGCGTCAGCGTTCGGGTGCCTCCGCCTCGCTGTACGGCGCGAAGTAGCCGTCCCGGGCTCGTACGGTCGCCCGGCGCGGAGCGCGGGAGCCCGCCAGCCGCACCTCGAGCTCGCGCCACGTGCCGTCGGCGCGCCCGTTGGTCGACACGAACCCCAGCGAGTAGCGGCCCTCGAGCTCGGCCGCGATCTCCCCGTAGATCTCGTCGAGTGCGTCGACCGAGCCGGGAAAGTAGCTCCGGCCGCCCGTGATGTCGGCCAGGCGCGACAGCCGCATCCGCTGGACCTGGCGCGTCCTCGCCCGCAGGTTCTTCTGGAACCCGATCGCGTAGATCGTCACGTCCGAGGCCCGCACGAGGTCCATCGTCTCGTCGAGCCGCATGCGGCTGCGCGTGTCCTCGCCGTCGGTGTAGAGCAGCAGCACCTTGCGCCCGTCCTGTCCGAACGCGCCGTCGAGATAGACGCCGAGGGCGTCGTACAGGGCGGTCATCCCGGACGCCCGGCGATTCCGAACGCGCTCGACGAGCCGCGGGAAGTCGGCCTGGCCGTAGCGTCCGACACGCACCTCGGTGTCGAAGTCGACGAGGGTGATGTCGGCGGCGTAGTCGATGGTGTTTAGGAAACGGAGGGCCGCGGTCTTCACGAAGCGGCCGTCGCGCTCCATGCTGCCGCTGGCATCGAAGAGAACCCCGAGGTGCAGGGGCACGCTCTCGGCCTCGCCGGCCAGGCTGCGCGAGAAGTAGCGGATCTCCTGCGGCCGCCCGTCCTCGAGCAGCTCGAAGTCCTCGGCCTCGAGGTCCGTCACCAGGTTGCCGTCGCGATCGAGAACGGTCACGCCGACGTGCACGAGGTCGATGCCGCTGCTGAAGAGCGGTTGCTGTGCCGATACCGCTAGCGGGAAGAGGCAGCAGGCGATCGCGGCAGACGCGAGGCGGCTCCGCACGGGCCGCATAATACCGCAATCCCGTCCCGGCCCCGCTCCTGCCCCGCGCTCACCCCGGACCGCGGCGGCGGGACGTATAATCAAGGGTCTCTTATGAAGTGCGTGGTCGTCTGCCAGGACGATCTGGTCATCAAGACTCTCCACGAGGCCCTGGCGCCGACCTTCGACGTCACGTTCGTAGTCGAGGATCGTCCGCTCTCCCGCCGGCTCCACGACGCCGGCGTCCCCGCCGTCGGGGCCGACCCGCGCCGCCTCTCCACCTACGTGAAAGCGGACGTCGACCCCACCACCTGCGTCATCGTCCACGACAGCGGCCGGCGCGGGGTGCGGCGCGTGCTGCGCGCGGTCACCGACGCGGGAACGGGGCTCGTCTACGTCCTCTCGGTCACGGAGCCGTCCGCCGAGTGGGCCGAGGAGTTCCCGGAGGTCGCCAGGCTCACGCTGAGCCACCTGGTCGAGGGGGCGCTGCACGACTCGCTGGATCGCTCGCTCACCCGAGCCCGCGTGCAGCAGTATCAGCGCTACTTCTCGGACGCGGACCGCGTGCTGATCCTCCTGCACAACGATCCCGACCCCGACGCGCTCGCGAGCGGCCTCGCCCTCCGCAATCTTCTCCACCGCACCAAGACGACGGCCATCATCGGGGCCTTCCGCGGCGTGACCCGCCCGGAGAACCTGCGGATGGCCAACCTCCTCGACATTCAGGTCGAGGCGCTCACTGCCGAGTCGCTGGCGGAGTTCGACCGCATCGCGACGGTCGACGTGCAGCCCCACTACTTCGGCGGTCTGCTGAACCGGGTCGATCTGGTGGTCGACCACCACCCGGAGCGCAGCGGCTACACGACGACGTTCAAGGACATCCGCCCCGACTTCGGCTCGACCGCCACCATCCTGACCGAGCATCTGCGGTCCGTCGACGTGAACATCTCGGAACGGACGGCCACGGCGATGCTCTACGCGATCAAGTCCGATACGTTGTTCCTGTCGCGGCACACGAATCGCACCGATCTCGAGGCGTTCACGTTCCTCTACCCCCTGGCCGACGCCGCCCTGGTGCGCAAGATGGAGGGATCGGAGATCACCCTGGAGAGGCTCGAGTCGGTGAGCCGCGCCGTCCAGACGGGCCGACTGGAGGAGCAGGTGTTCGCCGCGCACGTGGGGCGGGCCGCCCGCGAGGACCTCGTGCCCTACGTGGCCGACTTCCTGCTGCAGCTCGAGGGCGTCAAGTGGTCGATCGTCTCCGGCATCGTCGACGCCCACCTGGTGGTCTCGGTCCGCAACCTCGGCTACTCGCGCAACGCGGGCGAGTTCGTCCGCAGGTGGTTCAACGACATCGGCAGCGCCGGCGGCCACCGCGCCATGGCCAAGGCGGTCGTCCCGCTGGCCGCGTTCCACGAGAAGTTCGGTCCGGCCGACGGCCCGCAGGTGTCGGCGCTGCTCGCCGATCTGGCGGCGCGGTTCCTGCGGCACGGATCGGGTGGCGATCGCTCGCCCTGACGGGCGCGCAGCTCCTGGCCGGCGCGCGTGTCAGGTCAGCGCGAGTCGGGGGGGTCGCCCGGAAGCGGGGTCCGGCCGTCGTGGGCCGCGAGCTGCTCGGAGATCGACGGGCGGGGCGTTGGGGTGCGGCGGCGCGGCGTCCGGCCCGCGGCGGGCGCCTGCGACATCCAGTCGCCGCTCGCGGCGACGACGGCGTCCACGAACTGGCGGAACGCGTCCTCGTAGCCTCGGTCGACCAACTCGGCAAGGGTCTGGCGCCGGTCGGAACGCTCGTCGTAGCAGCCCGCGAAGTCGAACGGGCCCAGCGGGTTGTGCCGGGGGCGGATCTCGAACAGCGCCGCGAACCGGCTGGCCTGCGACGCGACGGCATCGCGCAGGGCCGCCGTCTCTATCGCGGCGAGCTGCTCGCCCAGCCGCCCGCGCACGTCCCGTCGCCCGGCGCCGAGCGCGTGCGGGCCCGGCGCCGGCGGCAGGGCCGAGACGAGAATGACCTGCTCGGCTCCCGCGTTGGCGACCTCCTCCAGCAGGCGGCTCGCGGCGTCCGGGCGATCGCACAACCGGTGCGTCTCCCCGCGCCACACGCTGTCGGGCGAGAACGGCATGAAGTGCGGCTCCGTCGCCACGGCCAGCCGGAGCGTCGCCGCGAGCGCGTCGAACACCCGGCGCCGCTCCGCGCGCGTCAGGTCGACGGTCTCGAAGGGGCGCGCGTCGTCATCGGGGCGGGCGCGGAGGTAGGCGCGCCGGGGAGCGTCCGCGAGCAGCGCGAAGGCGATGTCCCGGCGTGCGTCGAGGTCGTGCGCCAGCACCAGGAGCTCGCGGAACCCGGGCTGTCCGAGGTTTCCCGCCAGCATCTCCACGTAGCGCTCGCCGAGGTCTCCGGGGGACGGCCTTCCTACCCGCTCCGCCCCGCGCATGATGTGCCACAAGCCGCCGCTGAACCAGGCGATGGCCTGCGAGGCGTCCAGCGGGGCGCCGATCAGCCGCCACCAGAGCGCGCCGGAGCCGCGGCGGCGCGCATGCGACTGAATGTCGGTGGCGATGGCGCCGGCGGCGAGCGACACCAGCAGACCCAACAGGAAGACGAAGACCAGCCGCGGCACGTAGGCCGGAAGCGCGCCGGGCGCGAACATCGCCTGTAGCCAGCGCGTGGCCGCCGCCGACGCCGCCGATGCGTCGGGCAACCCGATCGCCTCCAGGAGGAAGCCGCCCGCGAAGAGCAGCAGCACGACCCCGAGGGCCGCGAACGGCACCAGCACGGCGGCGGCCGCCCCTCCGAGCATCACCAGTGCCGCGCGCAGGGTCGCCCGCCAGCCGTAGAAACGCCGCACGCGCGAGGCGCGCCAGAGACCGCCGCTGTCCCACAGCCGGGCCCCGCCGTCGACGGCCCCGAACATCGCGGCGACGACGCCGATCCCACGGCCGGCAACGAGATCGATCTTGACCCCGGACTCCTGGAGCGCACGCAGGACACCTGCATGGTACGCCCCGGCGGTGCCGGTGCCGGTGAGCACGAGCGCCGTTCGGAGGCGGGGGATGTAGCGGGAGGCCGGCTCCAATGCGCCTTACGCTTCGTGAATCGTGGTCAACTCGACAATCTCGAAGTCCCGCACGCCTCCGGGCGTCGGGACCGAGATCTCGTCGCCCAGTTCCTTCCCGACGATGGCCCGGCCGATCGGAGAGGCGGTCGAGATGAAGCCCTGGCCGGGATCGGCATCCTCGGGCATGACCAACCGGTAGACGACCGTCCCGCCCTCGGCTTCCCGGAGCCGCACGGTCGACCCGAGGGCCGCACGGTCGCGCGGCAGCTTGTCGAGGTTGAGGAGCGAGATCTCCGACAGGCGCGCGCGCAGCATGCCGATTCGCGCCTCGACGAAGCGCTGGCGCTCCTTGGCGGCCTGGTACTCCGCGTTCTCCCGGAGGTCGCCGAGCTCCCGCGCGCGCTGGATCTCTCGCGGCAACTCCTGTTTCAACTCGCGCTCCAAGGCCTGAATCTGCTCTTCGAAGCGCTTTACGAAGCTGGCACGCATGGCGGTTTCACAGCGTAGCACATCTGCTATGCTCGCCCCGCGTGGACAATGTCCGCAGCCGCCGGAACGCACTGGTGACCCGCTTCCGGAACGCCGCGCACGCCCGCCGGCCCGACCGCACCACCCTGCTCCTCGACGGCGTCCGGCTGATCCGCGACGCCTGCGCGGCGGGTGCGCCGATCGTCGCCGCGATCGTCTCGCAGGCGGCCCTTGCCGCCGGGGACGGCGGGGTCGAAAGGCTCGCACGCGATCTCGAAGCCGCCGGGGTGCCGGTCGCCAGCGGGTCGGACTCGGTGATGGAGGCGGTCAGCCCGGTTCGCGCACCGTCGGCCGCCGTCGCTCTCGGCGACCATCGGCCGGCATCGCTGGACGCCGTGCTGGATGCGGCGACCGACGACTGCGGCTGCGTCTTGGCGCCGGCCGGGGTGCAGGACCCCGGCAACCTCGGCGCGATCGTCCGCACCGCGGAGGCGGCCGGAGCGGCCGGGGTGGCGGTCAGCGGAGCGTCGGCGGACCCTTTCGGTTGGAAGGCATTGCGCGGCGCGATGGGCAGCACGTTCCGGTTGCCCGTGGCCGACGGCGTCGCGCCCGCGGAGGTCGTGGAAGCGGCCCGCCGGAGCGGCTTCCGGGTGCTCGCGGCAGTGCCGCGCGGAGGATGCCCGCTGCACGAGGCGGATCTCGAGGGCCGCCGTCTCGTGCTGGTCGGCGCCGAAGGGACCGGCCTGAGCCCGGTCGCCGCGCTTGCGGATGCCGCGATCTCGGTGCCGATGGCGCCCCCGGTCGAATCCCTCAACGTGGCCGTTGCGGCGGGCGTCATTCTGTACGAGGCGCGGCGGCGCCGCACGCTCCCATGACCACCGGACACCTGTTCGAGCCGCCGGAGCCCGAGCCGGAGCCGCGCGATGCCGGCGCGCCGCTG
>MKWU01002000.1_pt1 | contig 32562 bp, 29 predicted proteins | sample 809101 | NCBI WGS metagenome assembly MKWU01 (sample SAMN05860141, study PRJNA318959) | sponge metagenome | host: Aplysina aerophoba | place: Slovenia: Piran, Adriatic Sea, Gulf of Piran | collected 2013-05-07
AACTTCCCCGAGGTGGTCCAGCCCTAGCGTGATAGCAAGATAGGACGATGGGCGTGACCCCGCTGATGCCCGACAGGAGGTGGGTGGTGGTTCGTGCGTTGCCATCCATCCTGATCGCCGCGCTCGCCCTCGCGCTGGCGGGCTGCGGTTCGCCCGCCGGCGAACCAGCGGGGCCGTTGACGTTGACGCTGTTCACGAGCGCTCGTGCCAACGACGAGGCGCTGCTGGAGTGGACGCCCGACCCCCGCGCCGAGCGGTGGCAGTACCGCCAGCGGGACTACCCATGGCCGTGGGGCGAATGGCAGGACATCCCAGGCAGCAACGCCGGCACGACGGGTCACCGCGTCGGGGGACTGCTGCCCCGTCAGGTGTATCGCTTCCAGGTCCGCCCCTGGACGGCGAACGGCCCCCGTGAGTCCTCGGTGCCCCCCAAACTCCCGCTGGCACTTGGCAAGGAGATCGTGGGGAAGCCTGAGACCGCCGACAGCATCGTGAGCGCGTACATGTGGACCGGGTTGCTCGAGCGCGGAGGTACGTTCCGCCTTTCTGACGCCTACACGCTCACGGTGCCTACGAGCGGGCTGTGGTTCGTACGGATCATCGGTTACTCGCCCGGCTTTTCTCTGGAGAATGCCGAACCTGACAACCCCTTCTGGCTCGCCATCGACGGGGGTACCGGGAGATGGCTCTTCGACAATCCCGGGGGCCGTCCGGCGCTGCAACTGGGCGAGCTGGCCGACCAGATCCTCGCCGCGATCCGGTACGAGCCCGTGCACCCCGACCCGCCGCTCAGGGCGCTAGCGGGCGGCGGCGTGGGCGAGGTACTCCTGCAGTGGAGGAGCCCTCCTCAGGTCGGAGCGGTGCAGCGCTGGCAGTACCGCCACAACAGCAGCACATGGATCGATGTTCCGGGCAGCGACGGCGCGACCAGGAGCTACCGGGTGGGTGGACTGGGGACCAAGGGCGGCACTCACAAGTTCCAGGTGCGTCCGTGGCTGGACTCGGGGCCGGGCGATGCGTACGCCATTGCCAACATCCGGTTGTCACATCTCGGCGGCAGTGGCCTCCCGACGGCCGGGGGTGTGCTCGAACCCGGCCGCACCTTCATCGCCAACACGTACAAGAGGATCGCGTTCGACGTGCCCGACGGCATGCTCCTGCATGTGACCATCCTCAGGGAACACTACGACCCCGACCACGAAGGCGACCTGTGGTCCTCGACCTTGCTGCGCGATGTCGCCAGCGGCTCCTACCTGCTGCTCAACGAGAGCACCGGCGAGTACATCGAGCGCTACATGCGCCCTGACCCCGACGGCCGCGACGTCGGCGCGCTCTTCGACCAGATCATCGCCTCCACCAGGCGGGTGCCGAGCGGGAACTTCCCCGAGGTGGTCCAGCCCTAGCGTGATAGCAAGATAGGACGATGGGCGTGACCCCGCTGATGCCCGACAGGAGGTGGGTGGTGGTTCGTGCGTTGCCATCCATCCTGATCGCCGCGCTCGCGCTGGCGCTGGCGGGCTGCGCCGCGCCCCCGACGAACCGGCGGGGCCGTTGACGTTGACGCTGTTCACGAGCGCTCGTGCCGCCGACGAGGTCGTGCTCGAGTGGACGCCCGACCCCCGCGCTGAGCGCTGGCAGTATCGCCTGAAGGACTTGCGCGATCGGCGCTGGACGGAGTGGCGGGACATCTCCCACAGCAACGCCCGCACGAGCGGTCACCGCGTGGACGGCTTGCTCACCAGGCACGTATATAGATTTCAGGTGCGGCCCTGGACGGCCGACGGCCCCGGTGAGCCGTCTGCGCATCCTGAACTCTTCACGGAGTACGGCAGGCGACTTGGCCGTGAGATCGTGGGAAAGCCCGAGACCGCCGACGGCATCGTGAGCGGGGAGAACGCGGGACTCCTCGAACGCGGGGGCACGTTCCGTCCCCACGGCGGCAGCCCATACACGTTCACGGTGCCACGAACCGGGCTGTGGGTCATGCAAAAGGTGATCTCAGAGCACAACCTGCAGGACGATGAGGACATTCTCTCGATCCGTGCCTATCTCGTACGCGCACCGGCCGACACGTTGTTCATCCTCGTCAGTAAGGCTTCTGCGCACCCATGTCTTGCACAGCTCATCGACCTCGAACGGCTCGAGAGCCCACGCCCGCTGAGCTATGAGGGGTGCCTTCGTGGCCGCCCACGCCTGGGCGTCAAACGAAGCGGCAATCCGCTCGCCAAATTCGGTGAGTCGGAGGGGGCTCGATCCCTCAACGGGGCTCGGGGGAAGCCGCATCAAGGTGGACTTGATGTCACTCCGCGCGTTACCCGAACGGCGTCCCGGTGCGCTCCGGGCTCGGCGTCGTAGCCGTCGCCGTGCGGAGGGCCAGCTGCGCGAGCGTGGCGACGTCCGCCTCGGGCCGCCGCCAGCGCTGGATCGTGCGTCGGGGCGCACCAAGCACGGTGGCAAGGCGCGAGACAGACCAGCCCGTCTCATCCATGAGCGCGGCGAACTCCCCGCCGGCCATGGGCGGGGGTGCGGCCGCGAAGGCGTCGGCCTCGGCCGCGGTCAGCGCGAGACCCAGCCAGGGCGGCGGCGCGGTGTAGCCCTGCCGCCAGCGCGTCACCGTCATCGGCGCGACGCCGAGTGCGGCCGCCAGCTGCCCGACCTCGAGATCCCGGAGGGCCATCCAATCCCGCAGCTCCTCGGGCGACAGGCCGTGCGAATCACCCGCCGGCATCGTTACGCGTCCCATGTTCACGGGCGACCGAGGTCCGGGACTCCGACGAGCCGCCGGCCGGGCCGGGCTCCAGGTAGGTGGCGACCGCGCCGCGCGCGGCCTCCTCCGAATGGGTCGGGGATTACGACGGCCTGTGGCGCTCGCTCGTCCTTCGCGATGTCGTCAGCGGCTCCTACCCGCTGCTCAACGTGACCACCGGCGAGTACATCGAACGCTACCTGCGCCCGGACCCCGACGGCCGCGACGTCGGGGCGCTGTTCGACCAGATCATCGCGTCGACGCGGCGGGTGCCGCGCGCTGCGGGGACGGCGCCGTAGCGCCGTGGCGCGTCGGTTCGTGGCGGGGGACGTCCGACCCGATGGGTGACGGCTGACCGCACTGGGCGTATCGTCCCCAGTTCTTCGAGCTAGAGGGGCGGTCGGATTCATGCGTGTCAGCTACGTCGTCTGGGTGGTGCTCGCGCTTGCCGCGTTCCTCGCCGTCGCGCTGGTCATCCAGGCCGCGCTGCCGGGGTCGTCGCGGATCAGTCGCCTCACGCCGCGCTACGACCCGAACATCGACTACGGCGCAGTCCCCGCGGGCAGCCACATCCAGCTCGACGTCGACGCGAAGATCGTCGACGCCTTCGGCAAACCGGTCGCCGGCGCGACGGGCCTGCCCGATGGCGCCGTCATCGGCTGGTACGTGCGCCACTGGGACGCGGAACGAGATCGGCAGGGAGAGGCCGACTCGGCGGTCAAGGCCGGACCTGAGGCGCCGCTCGAGCGCGTTGAGGGCCGCGCTGGCAGCGTCATCTACGCGCCGCCACGCGACCTGCGCGGACTGGTCGTCGTCCGGGCCGTGGTAGCGTCGCGGTTCTGCCACGGCGACGCCGGCGACGGCGCGGCCGCGCGGTGGGACGGCCCATGCTCGGCCGAGTTCGTGATGGTCATCACGCCGCCCCCACCGCTCACGCTCACCGTGTTCAGGGGCAGCGCGGAGGGTGAGTTCCTGCTCGAGTGGACCGCGGGCCCGCAGCCCGCGACACGCTGGCAGTACCGTCACCGAGGCCCGATCTGGCTCGGCAAGCGGTGGCGGCTTGAGGGCTCGGAGTTGGTGGAGCTTCCAGACGAGTGGGACCGCTGGCGCGACATCCCAGGCAGTGACGCTCACACGCGTCGTCACCGCGTCAGCGTACTCGGCGTACTCGGGCCTGAGTGGTCGAAGCACTACTTCCAGGTCAGGCCCTGGACCCCAGCCGGCGTGCCAGGTAACCCCTCCCCGTCCACCTACGAGCACTTTCAGATGGTCGCACCCGATGGTCTTGCCTACGGCGACCACATGATGCTCGAGGCGGGCGCGACGTTTCACATTGGCGGGGGAGGCTGGACGTTCACCGTGCCGCCCGGCATGAGATTGCGGGGGAATGGTTGGAGCCAGGCCTTGCACACCCCGCAGGCAGTCGTGCTGGTCGATGTTCTGACGCGCTCCTCGCTCTTTATTGGCGTCTGCACGGGCCGTGAGGACTGGCGGTACATTATCGAGCCGACTGGCGAGCCCGTCGACGGTCTCGCGGCAGGCGCTCCGCGGCGCGAGGTACACGCACTCTTCGACCAGATCCTGGACTCCGTCCGACCGCGGGCACACCCTCCCACCCAGTATGAGTGCCCTGAGTAGGCGGGCCTCGCAGCAGCGAGTGCTCAGACGGTTGCGATGGCCCGGACGACGCTACTGAAACGGCATGCGATCACGCCGCTGCGTCCATGTCCATCCCTGAGCGCCTGACTCGCCCTCAACTCCCAAGCGATCACAGCCACGACGATCAGGCCTACCAGGAAGAAGAACCGATCGGCTGGATCGTCCATCACCACGAGGCCTTACGAGGGCCCCGCTGACTCACAGGCAGCAGGGCCCCTCTCGTCGGTGGGGACGCTAAGCGGGCACGAGTGTCGGCTCCAAATCCGAGCCTCAGCCAGCACTGCCAGCGTGCAGGCGCTCGCGTCAAATCGAACGCGCCTGTGAGCTGCATAGTCTGCGAACTACCATCGAGTCACGACCCGCAGAGGATGCGGACGGCCACCACGCCACCCTCGCGGCGAGCCCTTATGCTGGAACCGCTGACTAGCTGCCAGGGGGGTTCGTGCGTGTTGCGCTCGGCAATGGATGATGCGTGACGGACCTGGTCTCGCGGGTCAATCGTGGCCGCTGGCCTCGTTGCTGCTCAGCGCTGTCTTCAGTCTCGCTCCGATCGAGCGCGTTGATGCGACCCAGCACGGCGCAGGTACGGTTCGTGTCGAAGTCCGTGTCTGGCAGGACGTGACGGACTCCACGGCGATATACGTCAGCGCGCGCGCCGCCGGTGGTTCGTGGCGAACGCTCGGACTGGTCCCCCTGATCCTCGACGACGGCATGAGCACCGGTGGCCGCCTCCGTTACGGGGACACTCGACTCGACGTCCCGCTCCCAGGTCACACGGCGGGTGCGCCCGTCGACCTGCGCATCTGGCAGCATGTGGACGACGGCGAGGATCTCCGTGTCAGCGCGCGTACTGCCGGCGGTTCGTGGCGAACACTCGGCACCGTCCCCCTGGTCTTCGACGGCCTGAGTGGCGACGGGCGGCTTCGGTTCAGTGACGTCACCCTGGAGGCTCCGCTGCCTGCGGCCGAGGTCACGACGCTTGCCGAGGGATTCGGACGCTCGAACGGCGTCTCCAGCCCGACCGGCTGGTACGGATTCGGTATCGAGGTCGCCCGCGACGGCACAGTGATCGTCGCAGATCGGGAGAACAGCGTGGTTCGCCGCGTCGCGCCCGATGGAGCGGTCACGACCATCGCGGGCAGCTGGCAATGGCCGGGCCTGCAGGACGGTTTGGCCGAGACCGCCAGATTCGACGACCCCAGAGATGTTGCCGTGGCGCCGGACGGCACGATCTACGTGGCCGATGCCGGCAACGGCCGTGTCCGCAAGATTGCACCCGACGGGACGGTAAGCACTGTCGCGGGAAGCGACCGTGAGGGAGCGGAGTGGCACGAGATCCGGGACGGCCCGGCCGAACAGGCGCTCTTCCAGGGCGACGGCCCGGTCGGACTCGCCCTGGACTGGTATGGAGACCTCTACATCCTGGAGCGTTATGCGGTCAGGCGTCTCTCACCCTCCGGCTGGATCTCGACGGCCCTCGTCGGAGACGGCTCGGGCTGGCGCGACGGCCCTGCGGACGAGGCGCAAGTCACGGGCCTGCACGACATCGCCGTGGACGATGCGGGCAACCTCTACGTGATCGACGACAGCCGGGGCCTGGTCTCCGCGGACGGGCCTGTGCTCGCGATCCGGAAGATTGGGGTGGACGGGATCGTCGAGACCCTCTACCGGGACGCAGCGCCGTCGCTCGGCGGCACCCTGGCGTACCCCGCCGGGATCGCGGTTTCGGGGAGCGGCTCCGTCTACCTCTCCAACACGGGGCGCGACCAGATTGTCATGCTGACGGAGGAGGGCGAACTGCGGGCCGTTGCCGGTACTGGCGAGGAGGGTCACCTCGACGGTCCTCGCAGGGCCGCAAGGTTCAGCGCCCCGGGCAGGATGGCGTTCGCTCCCGACGGCGCGCTCGTGGTCGCCGACCAGAGCGGAACCGTGATCCGCCGCGTGGCCGTGGACGAGCGCCGCGCCGGCTCCGAAGGCATCCCACTCGTGCGTGCAAGCGAGGTCCCCCGCGTTCCCGGTGTGCGCGTGAGCGTCTTCGCGGGCTCGGGCGAGCAGGGGTTCCGGGACGGCCCAGCGGAGGACGCGCAGTTCTTGTTCCCCTGGGCCATGACCCTCGACGAATCAGGGCACATCATCGTCGCGGACCGGGGGAACCACGCGATTCGCAGCGTGGCCCCGGATGGGACAGTCACGACCCTTGCGGGCGGCAACGGGGCCGGTACGCGCGATGGTCCCTGTCATGATGCCCGCTTCACGAAGCCCTCCGGTGTGGTCGCGGACACGGAGCGCAGGGTGCTCTATGTGTCGAGCGGGCACCGGATTCGCAGGATCGATCGCGAGGGTGCGTCCTGTGTCGTGACGACCGTCGCCGGCGCCGAGCAAGGTTTCGCCGATGGACCTGCGGCAGCCGCGCGATTCGCGTGGCCGGGCGGGCTTGCCCTTGACGACGACGGGGGACTCTTGATCGCCGATGAAGGCTACAGTCTGATCCGTCGTCTCTCACCCGAAGGTTACGTCGAGACGATCGCCAGAGGGACCTCTTCAGCGAGGCTATGGAGCATTCCGGGCAGCCGTGATGGCCCGGTCGATCTGGCCCGGTTCAGTCTCCTCTCTGGGGGGCTCGCGATAGACGATGAAGGCAACATCTTTTTCCCCGAGTCCAACAACGCCATCCGCAAGATCGACAGCGCGGGCTTCGTCTCGACGGTGCTCCGGACCGATGATTATGGCCGGGGCGGGGCGCTGTCGGCGTTCACCCACGGCATCGCGATCGGCCCGGATGGCGAGCTCTTTGTCTCCGACCACGGCTTTGGTCGGGTGGTCAGGGTGAGCCCCGGCGGCCTGCTCGCGATCGTCGCTGACAGGGAAGACGACGCGGTGCTTCGGCGCGGGCAGCGCGGGTTGGATCCAGGTGGTCTGCTCTTGACGCCGGCCGAAGATTTGTTCGTCACGAGTCGGCACGGGAGTGTGATCCTCAGGATCACCTTCGGGGAGACCGCTGCGAAGTCGTCTCCAGCGCTACCCGCGAAGTGACGGCGGGGCTGTAGCTGGAGGAGGCTGCGCAGAGGGGCCTTCGGACGAAACCCGACGGAAGCGGATCCGAGAGTACGGCTTCTTTTGGCATGCCCTTGAGTGGCAGGAGCGCGCGGCTGTTGATCGCCCAGCGCGACGCGGACCTAATCGAGAATGTCGATGTCTACCACGGGCCATGGGAACGCGACCACGTCGTTCCATGAGCGGCCGGTGGGGCCGGGGCGCTCGATCAACTCGCGCAGCCCATGCGCCAGGCGATCATCAGGAGCACGTAGAGGTTACGCGAGTCCAGGGCGGCGCCCCTGCGCCAATCGCTGTCGGACCCGCCGCGTCGCCGGCGCTGCCACTTGCGCTCACTCCATCCTGCCAGCCACAGGATGATGAGCGTGAGCAGCACCGTCACCGCCAGCAGCGCGAGCATGATCCCGATTGCCAGGAGGCCTGCGAGCACGCCCATTCGCCCACCTCGCTGAGCAGCATCACCCGCAGCTCAGCGAGAGCTGCAATGCTGCGCCGACACCGCGGATGCAGGACGGGTGTGGCGTCCGGTTGCTGGAATCTCCGCGCCGAGCGCCGCTCGGTCCGTCACCGGTTGTTGGCCCGGCGCGCGCGCTCAGCGAAGCGCTGTAGCGGCAAGCCGCCACGCGAGCGCTGGTCAGCCTCTTCGGCCGTCGGCGCCCGCGTGCGCTCTCCTCGTACGTGGCCGCACGCGAGACACTCCGTTGCCCCACGGACCTTCATCACCGCCCGGCTGCTGCAACGCTCACATCGCGTCTGGACGTCGGACAAGGCTCGGGCCTCTACGTGGGGGGAGCGGCGGCGCCAGTCTACCCGGTCTGGGGCTCGGCCTGCCTTGCGATACGATCATCGGCCCTCCAGTTTCAGGCCGTTCGCCCGGGACAATCGGGTTCGGCACTTACTGCGTCTTCAAGTACTCGAGTAGGGCGTCAATCTCCTCGTCGTCGAGATCTGTTCCGTAGAGGTGTCCTTGGTTTCCGTTTCCGCGCTCCCTAGTGTCGAACCTGAATCCCTCCGCCTCGGCGGCCGCACCGCCCGACACGAATCCGAGGTTCTCGTAGTCGTAGACGTCATAGCCGCGATAGAACACCGGGGGACGGTCCTGCGGAGGCATGAGCAGATCCCTCAGTGTGGGGACCGACCCGTTGTGAAGATAAGGGGCGCGCAGCCAGACGCCGTCCAGCGGCATCGAGGAATACCCCTCAGTCTTCTCGAAACTGGAGAATCCCCACGACCTACCCTCACCGAGCGTGTTCATCATCTCCGCCAGGTCGGCCGTGAAGGAATTCAGGCGCTCCGAGTCAGTCCGGATTACCAGGATATCGACGACCTGGCCCACCTCGGCGCCGTCGAATGCATGGCAGGCGGCGCAGTGCTGCCCGTAGATCGTCGCCCCGTACCGCGCCTTGGATTGATCGATCTCTCGACCTGGAAAGGCGGGCGGGGGGAGCGTGGCAATCCATTCGGCTATCCGCTCCATGCTTGCCACGTCCAGGGATCCCTCAGACGCCCCGGCTCCGAGAGCCGCGCTAATGTTCCGTTCGTCCACCGAGTCGTTGTTGCCATCCCAGTGAAGCCACATTCCTTCTTTACGAGCCTGATTCCACAGCGGCGGCAGATCGGCGGTGCCGACGTGCGGGTCGGCCTCGTTCAGCCCGAACCTGTTGAACTTGTACGGGTTGAACGTATCCACCCGCCCAGGGCCGGGATCGGGAAACATGTTCATCCAAGCAAACGCGTCGGATTCCTCCAACAGACCGGCTCTGGTCCGCGGGATGACGACGTGCCGGTAGAGCACCTCATCGGTCCGGGAGAAACCCGGGTTGGCCCTCTTGATGGCCGGGAGGATGTTGTCCGCGTTGAAGCGGGGATCGCTCGCGACTGCGAATAGGAAGTCCAGGTACTCCTTCAGGTCGAACCGGTGGGCGGGCATACCCAACACAAGCTGCTCCGGGGCCTCAGCCGATTCGCGCACAGTGCCCGTGTGGCATACCGCGCAGTTGAGCCCAACCATGGGAAACGGGTCTTCCCGGTAGCTTGTGCCTACCGGACGGCCCTTGGGCGAGCCGGCCTCGTAGATGAACCCGAACTTGCCGTAGCCCTCTCCCGGTCGGTCCGGCAGATGCTCCGGAAACAGCTCCGGCAAGACGACCCAGATCCAATAGGGAAGGCCATTCTCCTTCTCGGCACCGATCGAACCGTACTTGAAGTGATCGGACGGATCGGCATGCACCTCCGGGACGTTCCTCTGGGACCAGTGGAGGGTGGGAATCCCAATCCCCAGGACGGCAAGGATCGCAACCGTGCCGGCCACCAGCGCGATTCTCCTCCTCCGTGTCATGACCTACCTCCTGAGCCACATGGACCTGTGCTCGATACGAACCGGCATGCGCTAACTGAATGGGCGAGGCTCGTACACTGACATGATCTCCTCGATCATCTCCTCTCGAGAAGCGAACCGGACCTCCTCGTAGCAACCAAGAGGATTGTTCGCGGCGTTCACCAGGCACTTGTTACAGTACGTACATGGTTTCGGTGGGCGGTCGTGGCCTGCCGCAAACAGCTTCACAAGGTCATTGTTGGCCACCAGTGAGCGCGCAATGCTGACCGCGTCGCACTGCCCACTGGAGAGTGCTTCCCGGATGACGGATGCCGTCTGGAACCCGCCGGTACAGATGACGGGAACGTTGACGGCCCGTCTGATAGCCGCCGAGTCCGGCAGGTTGGCCCCTTCGATGTGCCCGCCGTGAGCGCGTACCCAGCGCCAATGGAATATCCTGCGGAAGGGCCGTCGGCGGAAGATCCAGTGATTGCGGTGAGTGCGTGCTCCACTGGACAACATCGCTCCATAGTTTTGCACGAGCGCATCCATGGGTAGATCCCCCGCAGGGTTGCGGGGATGGGGGAACATGCTTCCAGCGGATACGTGAAAGGCGTCCACCCCATCCTGCTCCAGCCATTCGCACACCTGCACCGTCTCGTCGATGGTCGTACCCTTGTGCTCCCACGGAAACACGTCGTTGTTGTAGTCCGTCGCACTTATCTTCATCTGGAGATGGAAGTCGGCCCCCACCTCCGAGCGGATGGCGCGGACAACCTCCCGCGCGAACCTGGCGCGGTTCTCCAACGAGCCGCCATAGTCATCTTTGCGGTCATTGATCGCCGAGCTGAGGAACTGCGTAATCAGGTATCCATTGGCACCGTGAAGCTCGACCCCGTCGAGTCCGGCTTGCCTGGCGCGCCGCGCGCCTTGGGCGAAGGCGCGTACCGTATCGCGGATGTCCTGGAGCGACATTCGGTCACACCCGAAACCATGGAGCGGCTCGGCCTTGTCCGTAGAGCTGATGCCCTTGTCGTACTCGACCCCGCGAATGTCGCGCTGTCGCCCCGAGTGGCTCAACTGCATGATGAACTTGCAGTCATGCTCGTGAACGCGCTCTCCGAGCTCTCTCCAGAACGCAATATGCTCATCTCTATGGATGGTCGCGTAATTTGGCACGATACGTCCTTGTATCGTCACCGGAACAAAGGAAGAAATGATCGCTCCGACGCCGCCTCTGGCGAACTTCAGCTCCCAATTGATGCGCGCCTGGTTCCCGGAGCCGTCATAGTTGTCGAATCGGCCCGAGATGTTCGACCGGAAGACACGGTTCTTGACTGTCAGATTGCGGAATTCGAGCGGCTCATGAATGGGATCCATGTCAGGCCCTCCCGTCGTCCTTTGGGCGTTACTCAGGATCAGGGTTCAGTGAACTTCCCTCTGTCTGACCTGCAAGTCCCGATGCAGCCACACAGCAGGCCGTACCCTGACCATCTCTATCGTGCTGCTTCAACCCCACGTACAGCAGAATGCCCTTGACGCTTCCAAGCGAGGCATCCGTGATGAAGAACCACATGAAGGAGTCCGGTCTGTCAGACGACTCAAGCGCATCAACAATCCAGATCTCCAAGAAGAACGATGCCGCGATGAGTCGTCCCACAACGACCAGCCAGGCGAACAACCGGTAGCGGATGGGATCGATGGCGGCGGCTGCATTGGTGATGGACACAAGCAACAGCACCATGCCAACGTTCCGCAGCCACACCGTGTGATAGTCGGGGTCGAACCCGAACGTGTCGTTGATCATCTGCGGCGCAACAAGCGCGGGTCCCCAGAAGGCGGCGTTCACGAGAACGCCGACCGCGACGGCGATGCGGAACCCATTAAGCGGGAAGTTCATGAGAACTCCACAGTCCGTTCCTCATACCGCTGCGGGTGGCTGTAGCGCTCTCGGTCAGCACGCGTGGTGAACTCTCCGCATTCGGCGCGTCACTTCCGCTGCGGGAGGGCGCGTACCCGCGAGGGACGACGCCTCCCTATGCACACCATACCGGGCTGGCGCTTTGCATGTGTGAATTGGTCGTGAATGTCGAGAGCATCGTATGGTGACAGAATCTGTAACCCGCTCGCGGAGCGCGTTGTGTACTTGGCGAGCGCGATGTCGTGGCGGAGACGCGCACTCCCAGCCGAGTGGCTCGATGGCCTCCCGCGCCAAGCCGCTGCCCGCGAAGAGCTCGATGAGGTCGTGACCAGCTTCCTGGAGCGACCGCTCGACGCAGGCCCCTACCGCTACCTCTGGCTCGAGGCGCTCACCCAGCGCGTGCGCGAGGAAGGCCGCATCCAGCAGGTGACCGTCGTGGTCGCCACGGCCGTCAACGCTGACGGCAAGCGCGAGATGCTGGGCGTCTACGTTGGGACCTCCGAGGACGGCGCGTTCTGGCTGGCGTTCCCGCGCGGTCTCGTCGCGCGCGGGCTCTCGGGGTCGAGTTGGTCACCTCCGATGCCCACCGGGGACTGTGCGAGGCTATCAGCACCGTCTTCGCAGGCTCCTCCTGGCAACGTTGCAGGACACACTTCGTGACGGACCTGCTGACCCGGGTGCCGAAGAGCGCCGAGGGGCTGGTGGCGACAACGGTGCGCACCATCTTCCAGCAGCCCTTGGCCGCCGAGGTGCATGCCCAGCACGCCCGGGTCGTGGAGCAGCTCGCCGAACGCTTCCCCAGGCCGAGGAGATGCTCGCCGACGCTGCGCCGGAGGTCCTCGCCTTTACCGCCTGCCCGCTCGCGCACTGCAAGCAGGTCTGGTCGAACAACCTGCCCGAACGCCTTAACCGCGAGATCCGCCGTCGCACCGACGTGGTCGGCATCTTCGCCAACCGCGCTGCGGTCGTCCGCCTCGTCGGAGCGGTGCTGGCCGAGCACAGCACGACGAGTGGGGCCGTGGCGCAGCGGTACATGGCGGCCGCGCTGTCGACGCGCTCTTCGACCGCATCATCACCATGGCTTCATCGCAGGGAGTTGCGTCAGCCGTTGATGGCGTCAGTCGAGGAGCCGCCCTGCGGCGATAGGGTCCACGAGGCGCTATCACTGCTCGATAGAGATGGTGATCCTACTCTGGTTATCGTGGGAGATTACCAGCCGCTCCTCGATAGCTGCAGGTCATCGTGCGTCCCCGACTCGGCCAGCCGGAGCTCCCGCCAGTGCATGGCGCGCCCAAGGTTGCGAAGCTCGTCAACCACGTGGCGGGGTCGGTGATCCGTCTCCCTCATGGTGCGTCCTCTGAGTGGGGATGGCCCGGCAGGTGGAGCGACATTAGCCGAGAGCGGGTTCGGATCTACAGGCGATGACTGACAATCGGGACGTGAGCCGCGAGAGGCTACGGCACCGGGTGCTCCTTGCCGACACGAAGAAGGAGGAGAGCCCCTCCCAGCGTATCTAGTAGAAACTCAGCGTAAGCTCGAGCGGACGCGTATTCGGCACCGGAGAGGCCCTCGATCGGCGCAGCGCTGATGTGCGTGCGCATGTCACCTTCAATCAACTCGCGGATCCGGTCCTTGTACCCTGTGTAGCCGGCTCGGTCCAACTCCGCGGCGAGTGCTTCGATGAACAGCCCCGCGCCGCGCTCCATTTCATCCTTGGTCGGCACGCCTCCCCCGAATCTCCGCGCGAAGCACGATACGACCGCCTTCGGCCCACGGCCATTCCACTATGTCCGCCGCCGCTCAGTGTTCCTGGCGAACCGCAACTCGCCCTCCAGGTACAGCTTGTGCTGGCCGTCGCAGTTCATCACTAGCACCCGAGTGATCTCCACGAGGGAGTTGACGCGGGATCGAGGGCGGCGATCCGCTCCTCATAGGTGGGACGGGGGCATCTTGTCTTCCTCGTGGTAGGCAGGGAACCCACGGCATTGTAGTCCTCTCCACACCACCTCGGATCGCCCCCGTCAGACCCACCATCCGGCTGGAACCGCTACGAAGCTCGTGGTAGCAGCTCGCCAGCCAGCTGAACTGCTTGCGCCGGACAGATACGTGCTTGACGACGTTGCGGCGCCTGTAGCGCTCGACGTCCCAATCGACGAGGACGGGGCGCGGCGCTCCCTAGCCGCGCTCCGGTAACGGCGGCGCGGGATCGTTGCTGTGATTCTCAAGGCAACCGCGCAGCTAGCCGACGAGGCGATTTTGCCGAGGGGCGCAAAACGCCTGGTAGTGGAGGTCGCCTCCGGCGCGGCGCCGGCGGTAGAACGCTCGGCAGCCCATAGGCAGTTTCGCCGCGTAGAGGCTACGAATGTAACAGGCCATGGGACCACCGCCCGGCTCGAAAACAACTCGCCGCATGACGCCATAGAGTCATGGGGGTGTCCACGTAAGCCCAAGGCAGGTGATCAAGAAGCTACTGGCGGTACTTGATATACCAGCTCGCTACGACGACGCCGTCCTGCGCGACGCGTCGAGCGGCGTTGAGCGCGGGGTCGTTTCCCTCTTCCGCGACTGCGGCGGCGAGGAGGATGCGGCCTTGTGCAGCGGCGTTGATGTAGGCGACCACCTGGGTGCTGGTCACGTCGCCCGGCGTCGCCTCGATGTGGTAGGCCACCGCCGCGATCGACTCGGTGAGCTCGCGCAGCAGCGTGCCCGGCACGGGCCGCTCGCCCTGCACCTGCACGGTGAGCTCGCCCAGCAGTGTCTCGATGTGGTCGAGCTGCTCCGGTACCGTGCGCGGCGTCGCGCGCTGCGTCGACGCGGCCGACGGAGCAGGGACCGGGGCCGGCCGCGGCGCGACGGCCACGGTGGCCGGCGCGGGCTGCGGGGCCTCCTCGCTCGCGGTGGCGACGGTCGACGTCGCCGGAGGCCGGACGTCCGTCGTGCGGGCGAACTGGTCGATCAGGTCCTCGGCGGACGGCTCGTCGCTGAGCGTGATGTAGACGTACCGCACCGGGAGCACGGGCTCGACGGGGTCCTGCTCGTCCGCCTCGTCGGCGGCGACTGGCTGCGCTGCCGGCCGGTCGACGACCGAGGCCGTCTCCGGCGCGACGGGCGTGGGGTCGCCGCCGTTGCCGTTGAACACGACCAGCGCCAGCATCGCGACCGCCGCAGCCGCGGCGCTGGCGATGGGCGTCAGCACGTTGAGGCGCAGGAACGGGATGCCGAAGCCGCGCGAGGGCTCCTCGCGCGCGGGCTGCGGGGCGTGGCGGGCCGTACGCTCGCGCTCGATGCGGCCCAGCAGGTACTCGCGCGACCGCGAGCGGTACGAGGCGTAACGCGGCGTCGACGTGGCCTCGCGGGCGTTGTCGTCGAGCTGCGCGGCGACGGTGGTCAGCGCCGCGAGCGTCGGGTCCTCGCGCGGGTCGAGGTCGACGCCGCCGCCCGCCGCCATGCGGTCCAGGACCTCGGCGAAGCGTTCCGCCTCGGCCAGCTCCTCGTCGCTCGCGAGGTCGGCGGTGTCGAAATCGTCGGTGTTGCCGTTCTTGAGGTCGTCGAAGGGGTCTTCCATGTTCGTCATGGGGTCATCGCCCACTGGTCCGCTGTGCTTCGGATGTCGCGAAGAGCGCACGCAGGCGCTGGACGCCCTTGTGCTGCAGCACCTTCACGTTCGGTTGCTTCTTGCCCAGCGCCGCAGCGGTCTCCGCCACCGTCAGGCCCGAGGCGAAGCGCAGCAGGATCACTTCCCGCTGTGCGTCGGGCAGCTCCCGCACCGCCGCGAAGACCTCCTCGATGGTCAGCCTGGTCTCGGCCAGCTCTGCCGGGCCGCGCTGGTCGACCAGCGACCGCTCCTCGTCCGGTGTCAGGCTTGTGCGATGGGGTGTTCGGCATGTCCGGCAGTATCCCCGGGGACGCGAGGACACCTCGCTGAACCCGTCGACACGGTATACGCACCGCCCGCGCAGGGGGTTCCTTGCCGGACCGGCCGCCTGCCGGGACATGCCCGGCGATATGCCTGGTTCGGCTCACCCGCCGCCACTCTCACTGCACCCAGATAAACGCCGCTTGCACGTTAGAGGTTAACGCCTATCGAGAGACGAGAAGTACGCGCGACTTCGGTTGCGTGCTTTGTCCCACACACAGAGGAGAGGGCCCCTCTCGAGGGCCCGATCCCCGCGGGGTATCCGCGCGTCAGAGCCAAACAACGAAGGAGAGGCCCCCAACCGGGGGCCTCTCCGCAGTCAGCTTCCGGGGAGCCCGACGGCTCCGCGGGGGCGCCGAAGGTTAGTCGATGCGGCCGGTGACGGTGCGGGCTCCCGCAACACCGGCGAGCGCGAGCACGCCGAGCGCGAGGACCGCGAGGGCCGACGTGCCGGACTGGGTGACGAGGCCGGCGTTGCCGGTGTCGCCCTTGTCGCCCGGGGTCATGGAGTCCATGCCGTCGTCCTCCATGCCGTCATCCATGCCATCGTCCATACCGTCGTCCATACCGTCGTCCATGGCGGCGACGGTCAGGGTGATGCCGGCGGTGATGTCGTCAGGCGAGTCGCCCGATGCCCACGTCACCGTCTGCTCGGCGGCGTCGCCGTCAACGGTGAACGAGATCTCGGTGCCGTCGACGCCGCACGGGTTGTCCCCGTCGACGACGATGTACCAGAGGCCATCGGCATCCGCTACGGACGAGCCACACTCCTGGTCACCAGCGGAAGCGACGACCGTCTGGCCGGCGTCCACGTAACCGTAGTAGTTGGCCGGCAGGGAGACCTGCGCCAGCGTCGAACTGGCACCGAAGGCCATCGGTGCGAGCAGCAGCGCGAGGAGCGCTGCTGCGAAACCGAGCCGGGCCGGTCCCTTCGCAAGATTCATTCAGTAACTCCTTGGTGTGCGGTCCTTGTTTGTTGCGTCCCCCGCGCCCCGGCCGGAGCCGGAGCGCGGGGAGCGCGTACTTGCTACGACGTACCGCTTAGCCGCCGCAGTTCAGGATCACCAGGCCCTGGCCGGCCGGGATGCCATCCGCGAAGTGGGCCGCGAAGGCAGCGTTGACCGGAGCCGGGGCGCCGGGGAGGTAGGTGAGCCAGCTGCCGCCGACGGCCGCGTAGGCGCCAGCACCGCTCTCGCACGAAGCGAGGGCTGCAGCGAGCTCATCGACCGTGCCACCGCTGAAGTTGCTCAGCGTCAGCGCACCGGCCGGGGCAGGCGTCAGGCTCGGAGCCTCGACGACGGGCTCAGGCTCGGGCTCGTCCGCCTCAGCCGCGGCGATGGTGATGGCGATCCGCTCGTTCGCGGCGGTGTTGGCCACCTCGAAGCGCACGATCACCGAGCCACTGCTCGGGGCGAAGTACTTGAAGGTCGCAACGCCGTTCTTCGTGACCACATCGGCCTTGTCAATGGCGCCATCGCCATCGATCTTGCGCGCGCTCACCGTGTTCTTGCCGGCGAGATTGCCATTCTCGTCGTAGACGGTGACTGTGATCGCGGTCTCGCTCAGCGGCTCGACAGACTCGGGCGCCGTCACGACCAAGCTGGCGGGCTTGTCCACGACCTCGACAGTTGCCTCGGCCGTCAGAGGGGTCTTCCCAGTGCGCGCGAGCTGCACGGTGATCGTGTGCTCACCGGTCTCCGAGGTCTTCGGAGCCATGAGCTCGATCACACACTGGCCGTTCTTGTTCGCGCCGAGCCCGGTTGTGGACGAGATGCCATCCGGGTCGTCACCACACGCCGGGATGTCATTCGCGGTGCCCGCCGGGTTGAGGTCCACATCGCGGTCGTTCTCGACCACAGGCCCTGTAGTCGACTTCACCGTGGGCGATGCGCCCTCGATCGGCTGGCCCGTCTTGTCGAGCACGGTCACGACGACGTAGTTGGCCTCGCCGCCCTTCTGGATCGTGCCCTCGTACATCTCGGCGGCGATCGAGTCGGCACCGCCGTGCAGGGTGATCGTCACCTGCTTGCTGAGGCCGCCGGCCGTCACCGTGATCGTGGCGGTGCCGGACGAGCGCGCGCCCGTGTAACCGATAGCCGCCTTGCCCTGAGCATCGGTGTTCACCTTGCAGAACTGTGTGCCGTCGGTGGCCCCACAGTCGTCATCGCTGAACGTACCGACACCGGAGGCGATCAAGGTCACGCCTCGCCCGGCGCTCGCACTACCATCGCTGCCGATCAACTCCACGTTGATCGTGGTCGATCCACCCGTGGCCGCGATCGACGCGTTAGCGGCCGAAGCCTTCAGCGTCGCCGCCTGAGTGGCGGCCCCCGCCACGGTGATCGCGATCTCATCGTCGACGACGATCTCAACTTCACCGTCGCTATTGATGGTACGGCTGAAGCGCTGGACGAAGATTTCGCCCCTGGGCGAGTCCTCGGCAATCGCGATTCTCAGCCCAATCCGATCCCCAGCCTTGTCGGTGTCGCACTTGCCGGTTGTGTCGCCGGTCACGTCGTCACAGACGATGCTGGTGGCACTGTTGGAATCGAACGTGGCCTTGCCGACGCTATCAGTCGAAATCCGGTACCGGGTCCCGGCGCGCGTGTGGCCCCCATTGGCACCGGTCTCGAAGGTGACCGTCACGGTACTGCCCGGGCTTGCACTGACAGCGTGGGCGTGGGCGTAGTATCGCGCGTCCGTCGTTGCGACAGTGCCTGACGCGTAGACCGTAACGTCAGTGGTGGTCACATCCGTCCACTCTGCAGCCGAAGACTCGCGACGCTGGAGCATGACGTCAATGTCAGCGCCATCTGTCGAATGGTAGGTGACCTTCGTCACCGTGAATTCGAGAGTCAGCATGCCGTCGGTGGTGTCGTCCGTCGGGTCAGCGCCCACATCGCACGGGTTGTCCCGCTTCGTGACAGCAGGATCTGCGTTGGGCTGAGCACGCAGATCCGGCTCGCACTCGACGTCGCTCCGGCCGCTGTGCTTGAAGATACCCTCGACCGGTGAGTCAGGGTCTACCCGGAAGAACTTGCCGTCGGTACCGAACACCAGCTCCAGCTTGATCGTGTCGCCTAGGTGGATCGTGTCCTCGGGCGTCGCTGCGTCGGCGGGATCGAGCGTCGACAGACCCGCCTCGACCTTGTCGGAGGACGAGATCAGCACAGCAAACGCCACCGCGAAGGCGGCGGCGACCACAAGTGCGGATGCGCCCACTTTTCTTACGTATTGCACGTAATCTCCATGTTCTTCAGTCAGAAAACTGACCGGACTACGTTGGTTGATGTGGATCGAACCGCTGTGGCTCGCCGATCGCGCCTCCCTCTTCCCATTGCGGGCACACCGCACGCCCAGCCGGGCTGCGCGCACATGGCTCCTAGTCAGCTACAACGCATCCCGACCCTCAAGGGTTAACCCTGCAGCGACATCGCGCATTGTAGCTGCAGGCCAGGGCGGGCGCAGGCATGATGACCAGCCACGTCACTGAGATCGACCCGTCAGGGCGGAGCGCCTCGAGTCGACTGCTCCGCCGGGCTCGATGCGCGCAAGGATCGCGGGGCTGACGGATCTTGTCGCAGTCGCCTCCGATCTCTCAGGCGGCCGGCCAGCACTCCGCCTGAACCGTGCGTTATGAGTCCTACCACAAGCAGGGCGTGCCGTCGAAGCTGGGAGCGAGCATCCGGGCGTCGCAGCACCCCTGTGTTGACGTGGAATGTACTCACCCATGTGATCGCGGCCTCCCGCCGCGTGGTCGGCGACGGCGTCGCTGTCGATGCCTGGTACGTGCAGTACCATAGGAGAGTCGATGGGCCAATCCAGCACCTCCCGGCAAGGAACGCCGCCAACGAAGCAGGACGATGAGCAACTGCCGAGCCGCCCGTTGACTGCGGACCAGCCCGTATCGTCGATGCGCTTGCCCGAGCATCCACCCTCCGCGCATCGAGTCCCCACCTACACCGTGCGGCCGGTCGTGGGGTGGGGCCGGGTGCCGGTCGTCAGCTTCCCCGGTGAGACGCGCTCCCTGGCGGTGTCTGTGCGCGGCGTCGTCCGCAACTCGATCCCGAATACGGCGGTGGCCCGGGCAGCGCTGCACGAGTGGAAGCGCCGCGTCACGCGGGGGGTCGGGGAACGTCGCGGCGACCGGCCGTGGAGCCCCCATGACGAGTACGCGGTCTCGCTCGCCCTGCGCTTCCATCTCCCGAACCACCACAACCGCGAGGTCGACATCGACAACTACTGCAAGCCGGTTCTCGACGCCGTCGCGGCGGGGCTGTTCGACCCCGAGCCGGACGAGGTCACGAAGTGGCGCGGATACCCCGAGCACCGCTTCCACACCCTGCTCATCCACCGCCTGCGCGACGGGCCCGACCCCATGGATGAGGGCGTCGTGGTCATGGTGAGTGCACGCTCCCTCTGACAATGGGTCAACGACCGCGGATGCGCGACGCGCTCGCCGGCCGTGGCAGTGCCCGGCGTCCCGGCCGATCGATCGCGGCGCCAACTGACCACTGAGCGATCCGAATTCTGTCTCTGGGGCTCATCTGGGTGATCTTGTTCCTGGCGCACATCGACGGGTTGACCTGTCCCACGCTCGCGCAACAAGCTGCGGATGTCGTCGGGCTCCGGGGCGGCTGCGGTCGCCACCTGGCTCGCTGGGTGTTCTCTCCCGGAGTTCGGCGGCACCACCATGGCAGCCGCAACAAGAGCAGCGCGCGCTGGTGCCCGTGGCCGCGCTGGCCCGTGGCATTCGTCGGAAGATCGCGGGTGTGGCACGGGCGGGCTGACGCGGCCAACCAGCGGGCGCTGTGCTCGCCGCGCGCGAGCCGGGTTGGCGCGAGTCTGTACGATACACAGCGCGCCGCCGCCGACCTGCACTGCCGGGCACTGCGCGCCTTGAGAACCGCTTCGTCGGCTTACCTTCACGGTTGCCTCCGCTCCCGGACCCCCTACGACGAAGCCGTCGCCTGGGGTCATCGTTCGTCCTCGGGGAGAACTCGCCGCTGCTTGACCGTTTGCGCTCCTGGGGTGTCTATCACGCGACCGACAGCACGCGCGCGACCGGCACGACCAGTTTCGGCCGTGGCAATGCCGGCCCGCGGAGCTGCAGATGGACCGGCCCGACGATGTGACGATCGTCACGGACCGCTCCCCGATCGTACCGATCAGCCTGCCCGAGGCGACCTCGGGGCACCGGCCATACAGCTATTCGGTGTCGCGGCTGCCGCACGGAGTGCCCTACGATCGCCACCGTCACCAGATCACCGGCACCCCGTGCCACTCGGCCCCGAGAACGTCGGGGTGACCCTCAGCGCGAGCGACCAGACCGGCGATTCAGTCTCGCATGTTTGCGATCCGCATCCTCGGCTGCGCAGCGATTCGATCTGCTCGGCGACCTGACGTCACGGCGGGCGAGGCGATCATGCCGGCCGTGCTGCCCGACAGGCTCGAGTTCGACCCTGGGACGCGCACTCTGAGCGGGACGCCGCCGACAGCTGCGAGGTCACGGCCGAGGTCTATACACGGCAACTGACGAGATGGGCAACGCGAGCCTGGGCTTCACGGTAGTGGTTCGAGGCTCCACGACGTCTGCGGTTCCAACCGGGACGCGGGCCATCGGGACCACGGAGCCTCGATCGACCTGGACAGCGACCTCTACCCGCCCGAACCGTGGATCAGGGCGCACCAGCGGGTGGGCCCTGAGAGTGCGCTTTCGCGGGCACCGGGACTCGTGTGGGCAGCGCGGTCGTTGGCGTGGATCGGGACGGCTCTCAACGGGAAGGGGCGGACCGCTTCGGCCTTTATCACCGTGGGGCCTCGCCGAACCGGTTGGGCCCGGCCTCTCCGCTTTGAGCCAGCCAGACGGTCGCCCATCCCAGTATCGCCAGCAGAGCCAGAGCCGACAGCATCATGCCGATAGACCCCAGGACGAGCACCATCCCACCGGTATCGGAATCGCCGCCGAAGCCCAACTCGAGAAGGCCGACGAGAGCGGCCAGGGAGCTGAGGAGAAAGACCCCTCCGGCGACCACAAGGGTCCCGAACCAGAACGCCAGCCACCAGCCGCTCCTGCCCGTGTCATGCAGCCTCCGGGTACCAACCGCCCCGGTCGGGACGAGCACCAGTAGGGCGAACGTAGGTTGGAGGAATGGATACGGGAGGGCGGAGTCGACCCCTGACAGTGCCGCGCTGGCCACAGTGATCGCCAGCATCCACCACCACAACTCCGACCTCCGGGCCCGGCCGCTGAAGTCGGCGTACTTGCTCAGGACCTGCCTCAACGCCTGTAGAAACCTCACGGTGCATCCCTTGCTTACGCCACCCGGCCGTGCCGGTCCGCCCCTCACAACGTACCTGAACAGCGAGGCGTGGTGGCAGTACGAGGGTTCCACTGTCTCTTCGCATCCGGCGCCTCCACAGGGCGTATCTGAGCCGGAGCTGCTGGCGAGCCCCCGTCGAAGAGCTCGTATCTTCACGGGCGCGCGCGAACACGGGCACGACAACGGCGGGGAGGGCTGCGCCCGCTACTATCCGGTGCTTCTCCCGGCGTCACCCAACCACGGGTCAGCCTTGAGTTCTCTGTCGAACGCACGAAGCGGGTGCCGTTCGGGGTCGAGCCGCTCTGCGGTATCCCATGGCTCGAACGCGTTCTTGATGTTCCCCAGTCCCGTCCGGGCAAGCTCCGGGTAATGGCGGAGGAGCACGGTCTTCAGGTCGGCGTCATCGATCCACGCGAGGCCCTCCTCTGTGTACGTCTGCTCGTTGTAGTCATCGGTGTAGAAGCGATCCGCCTGGAGCCTGCGAGTCGCATTCAGGATGAAGATCTGGAACAGCGTCTCCCCGAATCCGAACCCGGTAGGGCGGTGTCCCTCGCCGAGCGTGCCGATCAGCAGATCCAGCTTCTTCACGTCATCCGGCTGGTCGCCGTAGACGGCCTTGAGCTTTGCGACTTGCTCTCGGTCGTCGGTGAGGTCGTCGAACGTGCGGATGGGATTGAGCCCCAGCTGGCGCCTGAACTCGTTGTACCTGGGGACGCCTCGTTCGCGCGCCCTCAGAATATCGACGGCCCCCATGTCGAACAGCGGGTTGCCCGGCAGGCTCAACTCTCGCATGAAGTTGGGGTAGTTGTTCAACACCAACTGACCGGGATGCTGAACGCCAAACGAGTAGAACAGGTCGGCCATGGAGGTGCGGGCGGTCAGCTTGCCGGATCCCGCCTGGCGAGTCTCCACGAACGGCACCTCTTCGATTGCGCCCGGGTCGCTCATGCTCCTGACGTTGATCGTCTCAGGCAGAAGCGAGTGGAGACGGTAGACCTCCACGAACTCCTCCGTGAGGCCATAGGGTTGGCCGTGCTTGTTGATGGGGTTGCCGACGACGCCTCCCATCTCGGGGTTGCGCACGTTGATGTCCGCGACCGTCTTCCTGTCCTTGCCGGTCCTGAGCAGATTGGTGAAGAGGCCGTACCAGTTGGCGTTCAGCCCCGAGTCGAGGCCGCGATTGGGGAGAATGGCCGGCGTCCACTCGACCGAGTGGATCTTGGCCATGACCGCCGCGTTGATGAGGCGCGCCACGTTAAAGAGCCGCGCATCGTCCCAGTCGGGATAGGCCTCCTGCAGCCGGCTGCAGATCGCGTTGTGCTCTCGCGTGAAGAGGGTGTGCAGCATGGTGAGGCCGATCCACCAGTTCCTGGTGAAGCCGGTCTCCTCGATCCCGTTGTCGTCGAGCGGCAGATGACCGGCCTCATCAAGCCGCAGCCGTCCGCCTGCTCCCGTGCGGAGCCGGTCCAGCGTTTCCTGGTCGCTCCCGTAGACCTGGGAACCATCCCACCAGTGGGTAACCTCGTTGATGAAGGTGATCGGGGTCTGATCCCTGTCGGGCATGCGTGTAGGATCGGCCTGGGTCTTGCCGACGAACATCTTCGTCTGCCGGTACTTCTTCCGCGCCGGATCGTCTGCTGCAAGCGGGATGTCGTGTACGTCACGGAGCAGCGGCTCCCCGTGATGCACCCAGTCATGGTTCTGGAAGTTGATCCACGAGGCGGCCAGGAGGTTGAGGAAGGGCACTTCGTTCATCTCCTCCCCCCTCGCCAGGAAGGTACGGCTCAGCTCCCTCGGATTGGGAGTCATCAGCGTCTCGCCCGTCTCCGGCCGGATCGCGGAGTTGGCGACATTGCGGGGGAAGCGAGTGCCCGCCGCGCCCTCTTTCGGATCGCTCAGATTGTTCCAGCTTCCATCCGCGGTGCGGAAGTGTCTGGCTCCTTGAGGCGGAGACTGACCTTCCGGCTGAAAGCCCGTCAGCGAGCCCGCCGGGTAGGTGCTCCTGAGGTTGTTCCTGTTGAGCTGTTCGCGCATGTAGGCCAGGGTGAGAACGCCGATCATGAATCGCCTGCGGTACCAGTTCGTCCAGACCTCGTCCCGGTAGCCGGCCAGCCTGCCGAGGGCCTGCGTCAGGCCGTTCATGGCCAGGGAGACAATCGAGCCGGCCATGTTCCCGATCAGGATGCGCGGCAAGCCGAACAGTCCGCGGCCCGGCGCATCCTGCGGCGTGGCGGGCAGGGCGCCCTCGCGCACAACCGGCTTCGCAAGCAGGCCCTCGCGGTCAAAGAAGGCCAGGTCCGGCACGTAGACGTTCACCTCTGCGAGGGCGTTCGCGCGGGACTGCTGCAAGAGGTCCTGCCAGGCCCGGTTGAGGGGGTCGCGCTGGAGCGCGAGCTCGTAGCTCGCCGCGGCCTCGTGATACGCCTGGAGATGGTAGTGCGCGACCCCGATCAGGGCGTGGGTCTCGCCGTCGGAGTCTTCCGGCGTGGTCGTACTGAGGGCGGCGATAGCCTCCTCGTACCGTTGCTCCTCTATGAGTCGCGCGGCTTCCGCACGACTCTCGGACTCGTTTCGATCACTCATTTAGCCATCCTCCCGAGTACAGGCTCCGCGCGTTCTAGCCCGATCGTCAGCCGACATCCATCCTGTAGCGCAGCCCTCTCGCAGGGAACGAAGGGGGCATGGGATCTTCTGACAGGGCCGGGCATGCCGAGCGCATGCGACCGACGTTCATCAGCGTCACTATCGCAGCCTTGCATACGAACAGAATGAGGTCTTTGCCCGGGCATTCCCTTGCTCCTCCGAGAAACAGGCTGGGATACGTGGCGGCGGCGACGCTGCCAGGTTCCATCCACCTCTCGGGTCGGAAGTCGTTGGCCGTTGGGTCCACCGAAAGGTCCCGCTGGCCCGCCGTGAACCAGTGGAGAATCTCCATTCCTGCTGGGATCTGGAGGCCATCGAACGTGTCCCCCTGAGGTGCGACGTGGAAGGTGCGCTTCACCGGCGGGAACAGCCGGCAGGTTTCCAGCAGACAGGACTCGAGGTACTCCATGTTGTCGACTGCGGACGCGAGGTTCCCCGTGTTCCGCGCCGCTGCTTCAGCCTGGACCCTGCGATAGACATCAGCTCTAGACGCGACGATGCCGAGCGCCCGGGCCAGCAGGTCAGTGCCGGACCCGGTGAACGTAAACATCCAGTGCGGTACCTGCTGGATGAGCTCCTCCTCGGGGTGTCCCCAGTCGCGAGTCGCGCCCCTGGCAGTGGCAATGAGGCTGGGAGAGTCCGCGGCCGGGTTCTCCCTCCAGAGGCGGCGAAGCGCGTCGTAGTACCGTTTCCGGCGACCTCGCTCCCTCCACCCGAACAGCATCCTTCTACCAGGATTCTGCACATGCCGGATCAGCGTCTGTACGTCGTCAGCGAGGTGTGCGGGCGCCCTGTCGGACCCGAAGACCACGACTCGCATGACCTCCGCCATGCAGTTCCTGACATCGTCGATGTCTGACACCGGTCCTGCGAACGCGCTCCGTACAGCGTCGAGAATGAACTGCAGTCGCTCCTCCGCATCCCCGGCGGAGAGCGTTTCCTCGTTGAACCGCCGGAGCTGTCGCCACTGCTCCCCGTGGGTGATCGTCAGCGCATGCGGAGCGAGAAACGACATCGCCCGTGCCTTGGTCGTTCCCTCCATGTAGCTCCAGACATCGGGGGGCTGCGCCAGGATGTGCTCCGACAGCTCGCCTCCGGTGACGATGAGCAGCTTCTTGTGAGCGAGACCGAGGATCACAGCTTCGCTCCCGCCGCGCCGAACCAGCCCCTCAATCCAGTCCTGCAGGGCCAGGTCGAGATTGAAGGAACGAGGTCCTCTGGCGAAGCTGCCCACGCACTGGCCAAGGAGTCGCAGCACGTCGCTGAAGCCGGTCGAAGGATAGCCCTTGGCCGCCTGTGTCAAACCGTCTCCCCCAGCTTCAGCCCGTTCGCCCGGAAGCGGGGGCTTCTACACGATGCGGCGTCCTTCAGTAGCCGGGAGGAAGCCCCTGGTTTCCGCTTCTGCGCTCCGTCGTTTTCGGACTTGAATCTCTCCGCCCTCGGACACCGCTCCACGGGAACCTGGAAATACTACAACCAGAGAGAGGCCACGGCACGGCAAGACAGCTTCGGGGCGGCGGGCCCACGACGATACCCTGGCAGGCTCGTGGGGCCAAAGGAGTTGTCGCTCCCATGTGTGAGTGTGCTGCAGGACATCTCCATTCTTTCCAGTGGGCCACGTCCCGCCTCTTTTGCATCGTTGGCCACTGTCGGGCATCATCCGGGTAGTCCGAGTCCCCTGGAGGTATGCACCTGTCTCGCGCCCGCAAGATTCTGGCGATAGTGCTTACCGCTCCACTGGGTCTTCTTGCCCTGTTCTTCGGCGCGGGCTGGTACTACTCGGGGGAGATCGAGGAACGCGCGTTCAAAGTGCACCGCGACCCTGCGCCGTTCGACCTGCGCGTTACGTCCATTGCGAGTGGCCGAGTCACCCTTGAGATCCCCCAGGAAGGCACGTCGCGCAGGCGGTGGAGAGCACCTGGGATATGGGGGCTGGAGTCCCGCGGGACGTACAATCAGGTAGCTGCCATCATTGATGCGAGCGGCCCGTCCCTGGTCCGGGAGTTTATCGCTCTAGGGGCCCCTCCCAGGGAAGGCGACTACGTCCGCATCGACAGGGAGGCCTACCCTCAGGATCCGCTGGTCGCCCACGGTATCGAGTTCCAGGACGTGGCGGTGCCCGCTGCCCTGGGAACGTTCCCGGCCTGGCTGACCGCCGGTGACTCGCACACCTGGGTGATCTTCGTCCACGGGCAGGGAGCCGACCGCCGTGAGTTCCTGAGGGTCCTTCCCCTCTTCGTCGAGAGGGGATATCCGACCTTGGCCATCACCTACCGCAACGACGAGGGCCTTCCATCGAATGAGCGGAGGTACTACCAATTCGGCGCTGAAGAGTGGGAGGAACTGGAGGCGGCCGCGACCTTCGCCCTGGCGGCCGGGGCACAGGACTTGATCCTGGTTGGATACAGCATGGGCGGAGCGATAGTCGCCAGCTTCCTCCACAAGTCCGAACTCGCTGTCCGGGCAAGGGGTGTGATTCTCGATGCCCCTGCACTCGACCTGGGTGAGATAACAGACTTCGGAGGAGCTCAAGCGCGAGTACTCGGTGTCCCCGTGCCAGGGCCGGTGACAGGTCTGGCAAAGCAGCTCACCAGCCTCCGGTTTGGTGTCGACTTCGACGCCATGAACCATCTCCAGCACGCCGGGCGATGGTCGCCGTCGACTGAAATACTGCTGTTCCATGGGAGCGAAGATCCGACAGTACCGGTATCGCTCAGCGACAAGCTCGCTGAGGCGCGTCCCGACATTGTCGAGTACCACCGCTTCGAAGGGGCCACGCACGTAAGCTCCTGGAATCATGACCGTGAGCGCTATGAGTCCGCCGTTCGCAGCTTCCTCGACCGCCTCGACTAGGAACGCTCGCACGTGGATCCCGGACCCAGGCGTCTGAGCTGGTTGGCGCGAAACACGGTCGTCTGTGGCGTGGCGGAGCGGCAGCCCGGAACTGTGCATCCGTCTGCCCATCCCCGGGCAGTTCGCCCTCGACCGCAGGCGAGGACCGCAGGGTGTTCCGGCACGCCATGAACACGACCTCCACCGGCTGGGTCTGGCGGACGCGCGAGGAGCGCCCTAACGCCTGCCGCAAGGTGTGGCGACTGGTGAGCAGGGCCAGGCATCCAGGTCGAGAGCGACCGGGCGGGCAAACTGGCCTGCGCGTCGTAGATGCGACTAGGGGAATGTCCAGACAGTCCTGGCGGCGACGGGGGCAGGTCGCACAGGCTGTGGGATCGCCCCCAGGTGCGACACCGACGTCGCCGCAGACCTCATACTGGAGAGTAGCTGAAACCGCGCCGGATAGCCCGTCCTCCGTAGCATCCGGCTCGCCTGCCCCCTCACGGGGCGCGGGGATGGTGTAACGGATCGCAAGCCCTCGGGCTCCACCAGAACCTCCTTAACGAAGAACGCAGTTCCCCCTCGGCTACCGTGCGCCGGCGCCTGCAGGTGGCGCTCAGGATCACCGAGTTCGACGCCCTGTTCGTGATTGACGAGGTTTGCGAGCAAGACTGTGCGGACAGGGGATGAGAGGGCGACCGTAGAGCATCAGGAGATCCGTGATCTCATCCCTGATCCCGTAGCCTCGACGACGAGACAAGGCCGCCGAGCGTCCGGGAATACGCAGCCGGTCCAGACCCGCTTACACCCGGAGTTCCGGATGGCGGTCTTCCAAGTAGAGCACCAACTCGTACGTGGCGGCCAAGACGAGACCGGTTCTAGCCTGTGCGCTGCACTCAGCGGCGCGGGTGATTGAGGCGCCACGACATGGACGCTCCCCAGCGGATACACGCCTCAGCGATCTCTGCCGCGCGATCTGGCGTGTACTCGGAAGCGCACGGTCATCGATATGCTTACCCTCCATTTGGAGTCCATGCCGGTGGCGGGCCCTGCCCGACGTAGACATAGAGAGCGAGATCGTATGGCCCCGCGACTTCGCGCAGATAGGCAACTGTGCCGGGGACGCTGTCGCCGCACCTGATGGCCAAAGACGTGTTGGCAGGGGGGGCCAACTCGTAGCCACTCTGCCCGTACGGTCCGATCAGGAGCATCCAGTCCGCTTGAGACTCGGCGAAGTCGGAGAGGGGATCGTATAGCACGATTGCCTCAGGTCCCGTACCGATGATCACCTTCTCGCCCGCTTGCGCAGCCGCTCTTTCGATCAGTTGCCACTTGCGGCGGGAGACGATGAACAGTTCTTCCGTTTCGTTGAACCCAAGCACGTTGCCAAAGTGCAAGGCATCACTTCCGAGTTCGGTCATCCCAGGCTCCTTGCTGCGTGGCGTAGCGCGAGTCGTTCTTGGCCGCAGTGATACCATGCCGCGCCGCACCGCGAGTACCAATGGGTGCACGGCGCACGCCCAACGAACGCAGGGGCTGGTCGAGCCCGGGAGGAAGCAGCGGTGTGACCTACGAATGGCTACTCGTAACCGTAGCGCTCGTCGCGGTAGCCCTCGAACGCTCGACAGCCCTGTTAGCTCGAGTACATCCGCCCTCCTACTTCGGGATGTCTGAAGTGATTCGCGGCTTTGATCGCGATATCTCACGTCTCGGGTTCATTCTCCGGCCAGCAATGCCCTTCGCGGCTGGCGCGGGGGCGGGATTGCTCAACCCCGATAGCGCCGCAGCGGCCGGGGCGGCGGCAGCCGGCCTTGGGGCGGCCCTTGCTGTCTGGCCGGCCTTGGTACACGACCACCTGCTCCCTCACACAGCCTGGGACCGAAGAACTGAGGTGAGGGTCGTATACGTGTTGTACGTAGCGTCCTTTGTCCTCATCGGCTTGGCTGGCGGACTCCTCGTTAGCCGCGCGGCAGGCAGCATCGAGCTCGGTCCTATCGGACGTTGGTTCGCCGCCACGGAGGTGCCAACGTCTACCGATATCGTCACTGACCTGGTCGTGATGGTTGTTGGGCTTGCTCTCCTTGCGCTGGCTCGACAGATCACGCGCCGATTTCGCGGCGACGACCTCTGAACACCAGGGCAATGGCAGCTAGGCAGCGCCGTCACGAATGGGATGCGCGGCGGTGCCTTCAATATCACCGCACGATCCTCGCCTTGACGAATAAGCTCTCCTCCTCGCAGGTGGCTTGGTGCGTGGTCGCGACAGTCGCTCTTTTCGAGATGGGTGCGCGCTCGGCACGCGAGAGAAGGACAGAGAGCGCGCTGTTTCGCATAGGGGTAGCTGCGGCCCGTGCACAGATGCTCCAGGGCGTTCCTGATCTGTCTGTGGGGCCGTTCCAGATCCGACCCTCGACAGCTTTCGGCTGGAGGCGGGAGCGCGCATGGTTTGGCCACGTGGCCATTCCTCACCGGGGCGTTCAAAGTGACGAGGCCGCACGTTGTGCGACCTTGTTGTCGGCAGAACGTGCGATGCTGCATTTGCTCGCAATCCTTGAAGTGATGAACGATGGCGCCGTACCCTGCGCATCGCTCGCGAGCGCCCACGAGCGATACCGAGGCGGAACGTCGGCCGATGACGACAAGGCAGTCATCGAACTCATCCATGCGGCCCTTCATGCTGAATTGCAACCGAGTTGACTGGCTCCGAGAGGAGGAGCCGGGTCTGCATCGCCAAGAGGGTGGTCTGAAGGGAGAGGGCTGCACGCCGACCAGTCTCGCCCGGAGCCATAGCACTTCTTGGTTTCCCGGCTCTGAGCGCTTCCTCAGTCGCGCGACGATCCCGTGCCGGGTTGGGGCTGGATCGCGCCAGCCATGCTCCCTCGTGCCCGCAGTGATGATCTCCCCGCTGTTGGAGTGGAGCGATCGCATAGGATAGGAAACCGGCGGCGCCCGCGATCAAGGCCCTGACAACGGACTCTTGGTCCCTCCCCGGGAGCGGCACCGTCAACACGACGCACGCAGCCACGCTCTCGGCCGAGCGTGTGCTACATTCGCACATGCACCGCCCCACTCGTAGTCCAACGAGGTTTACTACATGCCGCTCGACCCCCTTCCGGACTGGCAGGCCGTCGGGTTGCGCGTCGCTCACGCGCGCAACGCCCTGGGGCTGACGCAGGCGGATCTCGCTGCACGCCTCGAGATTGGCCGGTCTGTGCTGGCGAAGATCGAGGCCGGCGCCCGTCACCTCAGCGCCCTTGAACTCGCTGCGCTCGCCCGGGAGACGGGCCTGCCCATTGACTGGTTTGTCGCAGAGTCTCCGCCGGCGTTCGCCAGCCGCCGCACCGACGACCTCAGCGCGCCGACGATCATCGACGTACGTGTCGACGTTCTCGCGCGCGATGTCTCGCAACTGATCGAGATGCGCCTCCTCCGACCGAACGCCGAGCGGCCTGATCTGGCCATGCCGCGCGATGTCGCCGGCGCGGAGGCGGCAGCGACCGCGGTGCGCACGCGTCTCGAACCAGGCCCTGATCGTGTGCTCGACCTCGCCGCCGCGGCCGAACGCCTGGGCATCTTTCCCTACTCGCTGACCCTCCAGGCAGATGTCGACGGCAGGTACGTGGCGCTCGACGAGCAGGTCGGAGTGGCCTTAATCAACGGCGCGCAGCCGTCCCCCCGGCGTCGTTACACGCTGGCCCACGAGATCGGCCACCACGTGTTCCACGACGCATACGCCGTTGACATAGACGTCACTGGACGCTCTGAGGCCGAACGTATCATCGACGCGTTCGCGATACATCTGCTCTTGCCGCGCGCCACGCTCGAGCGGCAGTGGCGTGAGCTCGACGGCGCAGCTGAGCCGCGGACTGCCGCGCTCGTCATCGGTGCCCGGTACCGCATCAGTTGGACGGCGCTCTGCGCGCATCTCATCAATCTCGGCGTCCTCGACCGCTTCCAGGGCGAGGTCATGCGAGAGACGATGCCGGTTGGGGGCGAGTACGCGGAACTGGGCGTCGACACCGTCGACGAACTTGAGGCACCGTACGTCCCGCGCGCTGTGGCGCAGGCCGTCGTCAGCGGCTACCGGAGCCACCGTCTCGGCCTGGGGCGGGCCCTCGAACTGCTCCACGGCACGCTGTCCGAGGCGGATCTACCCGACCGCCACGAGGTTCCCCTCGACGCGCTCGCCGGCGAACTGCGTAGTCCGTGACGGGTGGCACCTTCGTCTTCGACGCTGGGCCGCTCAGCCATTTCGCGCGCACAGGTCAACTCGCCGCCCTTCACATGATCTGCGCGGAGGTGCGCCGCGCCGTCACGGTGGCCGTCCTTGACGAACTTGCAGCGGGCGTCATGGATCACCCTGCGCTGCAGGACGTGATCGACGCAGCGTGGCTAGAACATGTCCGCGTGGACAGCCTGGCCGATCTCGCGGTATTCGCCGAATACGCTCGCGTCCTTGGCTCCTCGCTTGAAGGCGATGTCGGCGAAGCGGCCACGCTCGCCTGGGCCGAGACGCACAACGCCGTCGCCATCATCGACGACCAGGCGGCGCGCAACGTCGCGCGTCAGCGCCAGGTGCGCTTCCACGGGTCGTTGTGGCTCATCACCCAGGGCATGAACGACGGCCACTTGCGCGAGATCGAGGCCACCCAGCTGGTGGGCATGCTACTGGATACGGACGCGCGCTTTCCCTTCTCAAGCGCTGCTGAGTTCATCCCCTGGGCTCGCGCGGAGTCTCTCCTCGACTGACCCGCCGATACACGTACTGCCCGTACGGCAACGGGGCCGTCATGGCAGCCAGCGCTCATGACCCTGGAGCCTGACTACTACGCTCTTCGCCCTCCGAGGGGCAGCCCTCTGCGGCTGTGCACCGCGCGCCACTTCGGCCTACGAGGGCGCGGGATGCGCCGTACTCTGACAGTGAAGCACCAGGGGGCCGCCAATGAGCACTCGCAGTAAACACCCGGATGCGGTGGGGCAGGCATCTCGTGTTCGCAGTGGCCGCAGCAGCGCTAGCCGCATTCGGCGCGTGGGCCGCGGTGACCTGGGTGGTTACGGAACCGGCGGCCGAGCCCACGGCGGCGACGCCGGGCCCCGCGCCGGCCGCCCCGAGATATTGCCGGACGGCGAGCCCGCCGATCCCAACACCGA
>MKWU01002001.1_pt1 | contig 32559 bp, 52 predicted proteins | sample 809101 | NCBI WGS metagenome assembly MKWU01 (sample SAMN05860141, study PRJNA318959) | sponge metagenome | host: Aplysina aerophoba | place: Slovenia: Piran, Adriatic Sea, Gulf of Piran | collected 2013-05-07
GGTTCATGCTCGACACACGGGATTGGAATGGCGACATCAACCCATACGAGTCGACCGGCGAGACAACCAAGTTCGGCGACAAGCTGTTTCGGATTGAGGGAGTGGCCGATGCAGCAGAAGGCGAAGAACTTCCGGCGGTAATCGAGGCATGGACATTCTGGTTTGATGAAGATGAAGGTTACTGGCAGTTGGAAATTCTGCCAACCTGCTAGACAAGTCGAAACGCCCGGGGCAACCCGGGCGTCTGTCCGGGGATTGGTTTCCGGCGCTGAATGAGACAGCCTAGAAGGAGAAGACCATGCACGACAAACAGGAAACAGCAGCACGATTCTTCACGAAGTACGAGGCGCCGAACGATAGCGAATGGCTGCAATACACGCGCCTCAATCCCGCCAGGACAGTCTCTGTGCGACAGGGCGTTGGCGTGAAGCGCGTTGAGTTGTTTGATGGCTCCGCCGTCATCGAGTGCGGCGGCGGATGGCGTCACGGCGTCCACCGTGATTGGCTGCAGGAGCCGGAAGTTGTCGACGCGTTGAGGCACCGACCAACGACAACGCAGTTCGCTCGGCCGGAGCACTTCAATGGCGTCAAGGACGCGGCCAGGTTCACATACCCACGCGTTGACAACTAACCCTCCATGCGCCCCGGGCAACAGGGGCGCAACCACACAAGGAATCAAAGCACATGATCCTGCAACGATACGCAGCACTCGGCGGATACCACTTCAATCTCGATGTCATCGACACAGAGTTCGTTGTCGTTGACGATGGACAACCTGAAAACGGACTCGCAAAAGTCGACACGAACTCGTTCAAGAAGTTCTTCATCGCAACAAAGAACTGGGACGGAAACATCAATCCCTACGATGAATTGGGAGAACCCACTGAATTCGGAAAACAGTTGTTCGGAGTCGAATGTCTTGCGGACTGTCTGCGTCCTGGTGATTTCGAACCCAATGAGGAAGTGTGGCTGTACGCGTTCGACTGCGAAGAGGGTCTTTGGGATCTGTACACTTGGATCATGAAAACATCTGAATCACCGAGTCCATGGACGGTTCGTGGGCAAAACAAGGAAAAGAGGAATCAACAATGACGAACAAACAATCGACTGCATGGGACACATACATTGTCGCTCTGCGATCCCTTCGGAATGTGGAATCCGATCTCAAGTCATCGATCATGAAATTCACATACGGAGACCACTCGCAAAAAGGCAGAATTGACGCACTGTCTGCGAGACAAAACGAACTCGCAGTGGAAGTCGAACAGTTGCGAGCTGCGTACGATGCGCAGATGCACGACGAGGGAGTGGACTACGAAGTTCACTCCATTGGATAATTCAAAGAGAGGAAGCGAAGATGAAGAAGTCGAAGATCCGCAAGAAGGTCTTGCGAGCGGCAAGGGAGTTCCAGCTCCATGACGAGAGATGGTCGGTTGCAATGAATGCTCCCAGCGGATTTCTGAGTGTCGAAGACATGGAGAAGTTGAGCGGCCAAACCTACAGCACGAAATACGCGCTGTTCAACTTGCTCGACAAGTTGCACGGGGATGACGGACGGGGTCGAGTGCAGGCCAAGCACGGCAAGGATTTTTGAGGGAGATGAAAATGTTCTACACGATGGAATGGATAGTCAAGGGAAGTCGATTGAAGCTTGTGGACGCACACAACGACACTGGATTCTCGATTGTTGGTTCGGAGGATGCAGATGACAGCAATGGAAAAGGATGGGCAGTGGAGGGGTCCGGACAATGGCTCCCCAGATCGTTCTATGGCACGATTGCGGACAGAATACCCTCCAAGGACACAGCGAAGCGAGTGTGTCTGTTGGTCTACCGCCATTATCGAGTGTCGCAGACGATAGCTTGGATTCCGAGATTGGTGAACAGCGGGAATCCTGCGTTGGTGGATCAAGTTGCGGACAAGATGTCCGGGATTCTGTGGGATGCATCGAGACAGATCAACAAGCTCAAGCAGGATCCGAATTTCGAGCATCCGAACATTCCCGTCATGAATGCAACCTACTTCGAGGAAATTGAGAGGCCGAAGGATTCCTCATTCATCATCACACAAAACTTGGAAGGAGAATCGAAATGAAGAACAGGAAAGACAAAAGAGACTTCATTGCGGATGCAGTGACGGTGTGCGTTGTGATGACATTCTGCATCCTTGGATTGGTGATGTTGTTTGCAACCCCCTCTCGTTCATTTGAGATGAACATCGAAGGAGCGGACATGGGGAATCTTCTCGGAGCGGAGCACTATTGTCCATACAGCGTGGACAGAGGGAAGGTCATCAATTTCATTCGCTTCTTCATTCCAGTCGAACAGCAGGATGACTTCTTTCAGGAGATGTTCGAGACGGAAGCGTTGTGGATTGAGAGCGGAGAAGTGTTGGCGAAGTTTGTGTTCGCACGAATGGAGTCCAACAGCGGAGTGGATGCTTGCGAACAGCTTGAAGAAGCTCTCTCAGTTGCGGGGTTGCTCGAATAGAGCGATTCCGAACAGTCATATCCGGGCTGTGTTGCAACTGTCTCCAAGACAGTCCGGACCATTCGATCAACGAGACAGAGAATGTTCAATGAGGACAAACACATGAACAAAATTCAAAAGACCAATCTGACGGATGTCGAGAAGGACTTCCTGGACGAGGGCTTCATGCCAATTCGTTATCAATTCGTGGGGGTCAGTCCGATGCTCATGAATCGCTTCCCAGAGCCGACTTCGGACGATGCCGCGTACATCGCTGAAATTTCTAAGAAGCGGAACAAGCAGGATGCGGACCACGAGGAGTTGTATCGGCGCAGCTGGATGATCTCGATGCACTTGCATCGTGGGAAGCCCTACATGCCGATGGACAACATTCTCAAGTGTCTCTACTCGGCTGCGAAGTCGTTTAGGGAAGGCCCGAAATTTGTGGGCGAGACGATCATTGACTCGATTGTTTTGAATCACGACATGCCTGCGGATCTCGATGAGGCATGGAGGATCAGTCGGGATGAGGAAGACGAGCGGTCGTGGGTGGACATCCGTCCTGTTCGAGTTCAGCAGTCGAGGGTCATGCGTTCGAGGGCGAAGTTCTTCCCGTGGTCCGTGGACTTGATTGTTTGGACTGCGAATGATTCCAGCACTGTTGACAGATGGTGTCGGACGGCCGGGATCAAGAAGGGACTAGGCGATTACCGCGTTGAGAAGGGCGGTCAGTTTGGTCGCTTCAAGGTGGTGCTCAAGGATCTTCCCGAGCATTACTATCAAGGTATCCAAGATCGCAGATAGCCGTCGTTCTTGTTCGAGGCAAGGTAAGGAACAAGGTTAGGCTAAGCTATGCAGGGCAAGGCGAGGGACGATGCCAGGACGAGATAGCAGGGGTCTGGCGGGGGAAGGACGGGCGAGGGTCAGGGTTGGGCCCGGAAATGAGGAGTTTTGTCTGGATAGGCATTGCGAGGGTCTAGGCATTGCGCGGAACAGATGGGCCAGTTCTGGATAGGCGTGGCAAGGTTCGAGGCAAGGCACGGCCTGTGAATGGCTGTGCTCTGTGCGGCAATGCGAGGGTCATGGCATGGAGAGACTGGGCAGTCGGCGGAGAAGCGAGGCAAGGGGCGAGGATCGTGGCAAGGGGCTGCGAGGAAAAGTTCGGATTGGTTCGGCAGGGCAGGGGCCAAGGACAGGCAATCCGGGGAGTGGCGCGTTATGGACTGGATGGGCAAGGGTCATGGCCCGGCGCCACTGGCACGGGGCGGTCACGGGATTGGCAAGGGACAGCGCAGGGCGAGGAGCTGTGCGGTTGTGACTGGCAATGTGCGGACAGGGACAAGGAGTGGCGAGTTCAGGTCTAGACAGGCGGCGCTTGGTTAGGCGAGGTTCATGGCGGTGAATGAAACGGCAGGCACGCGCACGGCATGGCGAGGGGCTGGGTCTGGGATGGTCTGCAAAGGAGCCGCATTCATCGGAAAGGCAAGGGACAAGGCACGGGAAGCGGTGGCATTTATTGGTCTGGATTGGCACTGCAGGGCGAGGGTCATGGCGTGGTCCGCTTGGGAGGCCTCCGGAGCAGAATGGCGAGGCGAGGGCCGAGGCGAACCGTGGCACTGCTTGGCGATGCTCGGCGCGGCAAGGAACAACGAGGGGCATGGCTGGGCCGAGATCGCACCGGAATGGCGAAGCAGGGCGAGGGACGCGGCGATGTTTCGACCGGAAAAGATGGGCCCGGTCCGGCGAGGCGAGGGACTTGGTCGTGAACGGAATCGTTGGACAAGGACGGGCATGGCAAGGCAAGGGACATGGCACGGAGCGAGATGGAGAGGAGCGCCAAGGCAATGTTCGTGGCATGGCGTGGGAATGCGATGCAAGGCAAGGGACGGAGATAGGTCAGGTCCGCAGTGGCAATGTGCGGAGAGGAAAGGCAAGGGACAAGGAAAGCTGCGTTGGTGTCAGGCTTGGATGACGCAGGCACGGCAAGGATCGCGGATCTCGGGAAGGTGTTCGGCGGACTGGAATGGATAGGAATGGCACGGACTGGCGTGGGACATGGGAAGCAATGGAGAGGAGTGGCACTCAGCTGTTTGGAAGGGCGAGGCAAGGAACCTGGACGGGCGAGAATCGGCATGGTGGTTCAAGGCGGAAACCGGACTGGAGCTGTGAGGATCAAGGAGCGGCAATCATCGGAATGGCAATCAAGGGAATGGCAATGCACGGATCAAGGAGCGGTTAGGGCGAGATTGGTCGGCCAAGGCACCGCAGTGCAAGACAAGGCACGGATCAAGGGGTGGTGACGCGAGGCAAGGTTGAGCATGGCGAGGCAAGGGGCCAGGACGTGACTGGAAAGCAATGGCGCGGAATTGTTCGGCAAGGCGAGGAGCATGGAATGGCAATGCTAAAACTGGTCAGGCAATGATGGGGTCGGCAAGGCACGGGCCATGGCGACGATGAGCATTGATTGGATCGGCATGGAGCGGCAAGGCAAGGGACAAGGCTCGCAATCGGTTGGCACGGAGTGAATCGATCTGGCAAGGAATGGCAAGGCAAGGGACAACGAGGGGCAAGGCTGGGACAGGTTCGGAGCGGACGTGCGAGGAACGAAGCGAGGCATGGTTCGACAACGCTGCGAACGGTTTAGTTGGGCAACGCAAGGACCGAGGTTAGTTTTGGCGAGGGCCGGAGCGCACGGGAGCGGCAGGCACCGGCAAGGGACACGGCAGGGCGGCTCAAGCAGGCGATTGGCGCGGGCATGGTTCGGCAAGGGACAACGAGGGGCAAGGCCAGGACAGGTTCGGCGCGGTACGGCGCGGCAAGGGACATGGCTAGCTGCTGTTGGGTACGGCAAGGCAAGGGTCTCGGACGAGTTTGGCGCCGAAGCGAAGGGACCGGCACGGCAAGGCGAGGGTCGCGGCAAGGCGCAAAAGGGCTGAGATCGTCGAGGTCGGGAGAAGCAAGGAACATGGCCTCGAAAGGAAAGCCAAGGCACGGCCTGGTCAGGCAAGGCAAGGGTCACGGCGGGCAGGGAAAGGCAGGGTCTGGGCTTGAGCGGAGAGGCTAGGAACACAGAGCAGTTCGGATTGGAGGGGCAATGCAAGGCGATGCAAGGATCATGGCATGGAACCCATCGGAGTAGTTTGGTCAGGAGAGCACTGGCAAGGCGAGGGTCTTGGCATGGCAAAGCAATGGACAAGGCATGGTTTGGTATGGACAAGATCGGGCAAGCAAGGCGAGGAACTCGGAGAGTATTGGCAAAGACAGGTCCGGCGCGTTAGGGACAAGCAAGGCAAGGAACTAGGAGTGGCAAGGCTTGGATGCGCGCGGAAGAGCATGGAAAGGCAAGGGCCGCGGAAAGGCGGGGCGGAATCAGGAATTGCGCGCCAAAGAGCATCCAGGCATGGATCGAAGCACGGCAATGCTAGGCGGGGGAGCGCATGGCACGGACTGGAACTTGGAGAGGAAACCAACGGTTCCGCAGGGAATGGTCTGGATAGGTCCGGATCACGGAGAGCTCAGGACTGCACTGGACAGACTTGGATAGGCAAGGGTCAACGCCAGGCATACAAAGGACCGGATGGGAAAGCCAAGGCAAGGATCGAGGCATGGGCATGTGCGGACGTCTCGGGGCAAGCGTGGAAAGCAAAGGGACAAGCCATTGCAGGGGCAGGCGCGTCAAGGCACGGAAAGCTGCGGATCAAGGACAGGCGCAGGCAGGTTTGGTGCGTCACGAAGCGTTACGGACAGGCAAGGATCGAAGAAAGGCAGGCAATGGAGCTGGCTGGTGCGGCAAGGCAAGGGTCCAGGTACGGCGGGCAACAACTCGGAAGCGAATGGCGCGGAAAGGCAAGGGCCGCGGCTAGGCGATGCCGTGCATGGACAAGCAAGGGCTGGATTGGATCGGCAAGGCAAGGGACAAGGGCAGGCACGCCCCGGCAAGCTCCGGAGCGGACGTGCGAGGAAAAGCTCGGAACTTGGCATGGTTGGGCATTTGTGAGGAAAAGCCAGATCTGGAGTGCTCAGGCAAGGAAGAACATTCTGTGAAGAAGATCGGCAGAGGGCGGCCACGGCTGAGCGACGAGGCAAGGGCTGCCCGCAAGTGCAGCGTTGAAGGTTGCACACGACCGTACAGAACCAAAGGGATGTGCGGCTTGCACTATGAGCGGATGCGATCGGGATGTCCGCTGTCCACTCCCGTTCATCGCAGGGATCCCAAGAAGGTCTGTAATGTCGAGGGATGCGACACCCTCGTTGGGCGTTGGGGCGCAAGGGGAATGTGCCGCTCGCACTACCGCCGAAGCAAGCGAGCGCAAAAGAAGCGGGGAACGTGGGTCCACCAAGGGAAACCGAAGCATCTGGTTGTCGATTCCCAGACCGAGTGCAAATCCCCGCACTGCGGCAATCCGGCGGACGAACTTGGCGGACACTGCTCGATATGTGACCACATGGTCAGGATGGGACTGCCAACGGACTACAAGCCAGGAGCAAGTCGGCAATGAATTGGGGATTGGTTGGCAGGGGGAGGCGTTTGTGCGAGAAGGTCAAGGCTGCCAGAAAGTGCAGCGTTGCGGGATGCCCGGGCCGGTACAGGGCCAAGGGACTGTGTTCCACGCACTACAACCGCCAGATGGCGGGCATACCCTCCACGATCCCGGTCGAGCGCAAGCGGGGAACTCGGAAGTGCGAACTTGACGGGTGCGACCGACCATACTGGTCTCGAGGCATGTGCAGATCGCACTATCAGCGCGCGGCGCGCAGAGAGAAGAAGAACGGCAAGTGGGTGCCGGGGAAGAAGCCGAGACACGCCGATCTTGCGGTCACGGCGGAATGCAAGTCGGAGTACTGTCGCCACCCCGCGGAAGCCCCTGGCGGATACTGCTCAATATGTGATCACATGGTCAAGATGGGCATTCCGCTTGACTACAGGCCCGGAACAAGTCGAAAATAGAAGGCAAGGTCCGAGGCATCGCGCGTGATCGGCATAGTGCGGAAAGCAGGGGACTGGATTGGCAAGGCAAGGAACAACGAGAAGTCCGGAAGTTAGGGACGGTCCGGAGAGGCAAGGCACTTGGAAGGGACTAGCGAGAAACCATGGACGGCGGCTCCCGATGTTGTTCGTCCCTTCCAAGATTTTCTGACAAGCCCTGTGAGGACAGTCAATTCCACAAGCCGCCCAAGTGAGCTTGCCAAACTAGTTGGCAGTGTTCGTTCCCGCTAGAGCTTGAAGACTGGCGCTCTGTTGACGAGTCGAACACTGCCAATTTGGTTGGCAGGTCCCGTTTCTGCTGGAACTTGACTACGGCTCTGGTAGCGGAACGGGCTCTGCCAATTTGGTTGGCGAGTGGAACGTCACGCTGGACCCGTTTGCGGGCGCCGTACCCACTCGCCAATAAGGTCTCGACAGGCTCGATGAGTTAGTACAAGTTGGCGACGCGTACGATTCTTCGGGAGCCTGCCGAGAAGGAACCCAACTAGTCTCCCAGCGGACGCATGTCAACCCAAGTCTGAAATTTTCCCGTCGCCCAGTTGTCCGCTTCGTGCTTCAACCCAACAATCTTGAACGCTCCCTTGATGAACTCGGACTCCAAGATCAACAGCCCTCCCAGTCTCGCAACCGGGTTCAACAACATCGTGACTTCCACCCCGTCATCCGTGTCCGTGGGACGGCCGATCATCCCATTGGTCTGATCCAAATGAATGGTCGATGCATCGCTCTGAATCCCGCTGCCGGATGCACTCGCAGCCTTGTTGATCCGAATGACTCCATCATCCTCAAACCAAGTGCATTGAACTCTCCGAAGCGCAGTGGTCAACGCAGTGTCCGCACGGGAGTGATAGCTCCAATCCTCAAAAGTCGCTTCCGCAGGAATCAAGTCCAACGGACCAACAGTCAACCCAACATCCTGCACAATGAGTTTTACAATGTCTCGAATGGGAGTGGACCCTCTCAGTGTCTGCCGTGTGATCCCTCCAAGCTTCGGATTGTTCGCCCCTCCTTTGCGCATCGAGTCGCCCAGTTCAACGATGGTCTGTCGCGACAACTCCTTCCGAACGCGACGAACGCGTTTGACAAAACCGGAGAACAGGGAGGCTTCCGTCTCGGGGTAGCCCGCCGATATCTCCACACTGTCCGCACGCTTGTAAATCCGATCTTCATGATCCGGAGACAGGTTCCATATCGTGGCTTCTCCAACCTGCTGACTTTCGTCAATGCTCCGTTCGATGGTGACTTGAATGCGCAAGTCGGACAGAGTTAAGTCCGCAATTGTAACGACAAGCTGTCGATCGTATAGAAGGACCATGGGCACTCGCTTTCAGAAACAATCCGTCGATGCATAGCATCCCGACCGTCAATCTGCAAATTCCGTACTGGGCAATTCAGTTCATTCAGCCTGCTCGAATGAAGTCGTTGCGAGGAGGAAGGGGATCCGCAAAGAGTTGGTCCGTTGCTCGATTGATGATTTTGCGGATGGCGGCAATGCTCCCAACATACCCTCCTCATCCCGTCAACATTGTCTCCGCTCGAGACTTCAACACACGACTGTCCACTTCCGTCAAGAAAGCGGTCGAGAAGAACATCAAGCTGTTGAACCTTCAAAACGAGTTCGAGATATACAACACCAAGATCATGCACAACAACGGATCCGAGATGATCTTTGCAGGAGTCAATCGAAGCGTGGACAGTTTCCTCTCCATGGAGGACATCGACATCTTCTGGATGGAGCAGGCCGAATGTCTTCAAGACGAGATGCACATCATCGAACCCACAATCCGGAAGCCAGGATCCGAACTTTGGTTCGTGTGGAATCCATACAGACGGACGGATTTTTGTTGGAGGCGTTTTGTCTTGAATCCCGAGCCCGATGACATCTCCGTTCATGTCAACTTCGACTTGAACCCTTGGTGGACGGATGAACTTGAGAAGACACGACTGTACTATCAGAAGCACGAACCTACGCTTTACCCCTGGATGTGGCTGGGAGAGCCTAGGGATGAAGGCAGCGACGATCAGATCCTGCCCTATTCCATGTTGCAAAAATGCGTGGAAGCGTATAAACACAGACCCGAGATTTCCAGTCTTGGCGTGTGCGATTTTGGATTTGACATCGCGGAAGGGGGCAGGGACAAATGTTGCACTGTCGGACGAATTGGTCCGTGTGTCGAACATGTTGACTTGTGGCCTGGAACCAGCGGCGACATGTACCCTGCAGCCGTTCGAGCAACGAACAACATGCGGGAATTCCCCAGTCAGGTTCATCGAGTGTACTACGATGCCGGATCTCCCATGAAGGGGCCGCTGTTGATGCAGAATCCGACTTGGGGAGTGAAGGCCATCAACTTCGGAGGGAAGGTTGGAGGGCCGAGACGGGCATACGAAACAGGGCGCAGCAACGACACAGTTTTCAGTCGCAGGAACATTCAGATGGCGCAGGCGTTGCGATTGCGCGCAATGAACTCCGTCCGGCTGGTTGCAGGGGAGGATGTCCCCGCAGAAAACTGTTTGATGTTCAATCCGAATTTGCCTAATTTGGAGGCGATGTTAAGCGAATGCACAAAACCCATTCGCAGGGCCAATCCAACGACAGGTCTTTGGGAAATGGACAAGCGAGGAGACGACGCGCAAGCCAAGTCTCCCGACAGATTTGATGCATTGTGTCTTGCGTTCGCAAGAGATTCCGAGTCCGGATTGAGAGCTAGAAACTAAGGAAGTTCCATGACATTGCCAATTGATACATTTTTCAGTGTCCGGACGCAGATTGCCGTTGGAGGGGTTCCGTCACAAACCTACGGGCGCGGACTTGTGCTGACCACTGACCCCAACATCTCGGCGGGGGGAGAAGGCAAGGTGCGGTTCTTTACCACCGCCGATTCTGTCCAAGATCTGTTTGGTTCGGAGTCGACCGCAACGAAAGCTGCGCGGGAATGGTTCTCGTACAACCCCTATCCCGAAGGTGTGTACATAGGTCGTTGGGCCCATCAATTTGTTCCAACTGTCTTGCGGGGATCGCAACTGAGTGCATCCGCAACATCCCTTGACGCGCTCAGGAACGCAGCGGCCTCCTTTCGGATTCTTGGAAGTGACGTCTCGGTCAACACAAGCGCTGCGGACTCGTTCGCAGCCGTTGCGCAGATCATCGAGACGGAGTTGACTTCACGCGGTTCGTTGACGGGAAGAATTGGTTCCATTGATGTCAGCGCGGGGGGATCCGGATATTCCTCCGTGCCCAGTGTCAGCATTGCAGCTCCTACGGGAGCGGCGGGAGTTCAAGCTACCGCGGATGCAGTGTTGAACGGACAATCCGTTGAGAGCATCACGATCACGAACCCAGGCGCAGGCTACGAGTCGGTTCCTACGATAACCTTCTCCGGAGGGGGAGGAGGAAGTGGAGCGGATGCGACCGCCGTGCTTGAGCGGAATGCGTTGGTTCCTGCATTGACGGGAGCAACATTCCAGTTTCAAAACAGTTCGTTCGTTCTGAGTCTTGCAAGTTCGGAGGCTTTGGATCCTCCTTATTTTGACTTGTCGAACGATGCTCCGGACAACGACATCTCCATTGCATTGGGCATGGGCATTGTGAATGCAACCTACCTGCAGGGTTCGGAAGTCGAGACTCCCTCCGAAGCTGTCAGCAGGATTCTTGACTTCTTGCCAGATGCGACTCCCTCATATCTCGCTTATGACGATGGCGTTCCGAGAGTTTACGGCGATGAAGATTTGGAAGTCGACGTCAACTTGTGGACATATGTCGAAACTACGGATCTGATATTCAGTTTCACGGACACAAGCCTGTCCGCAAGACGCAGTCGAACGGAGCAAACAAGTCTGTTTGCGCGGTGTGTAAATCTGGCTCTCAGAAGAACGATGGTCTGTCTGGGAGACGATGACAAGCGTCCGCACATCGCGGCTCTTGCGGCGCTGTCCTCAATCAATTGGGATCAACCCAGATCGATAATCACGCTGTTTGCAAAGTCCTTTCCGGGGATCGCTCCAACGCCAATCACGGTTGAAGAAGCGGACATCATCAAGAACAAGCGCGGAAACTTCTACACCAACATCGGGGGCGTTCCTTCCTTTGCCGAGGGTTTCATGGCTGCGCCCGGATATTGGGCGGATGCAGTTGCGTTCAACACATGGATGGCGAACGAACTGAAGCTTGCGAAGTGGGCTGCTGCGAGACAAAGCGGGCGATTGTCCGTAGCCATTCTGAAGTCCGCATTGACGGAGGCTCTCGCCAAGGGAGTCCGGAACGGAGGGTTGCAGCCAGGGAGGAATGTTGGACATGTCACTGCCAAGGACATCATCGACACAACTGGGAATGTTGCGTTTGATGGAGTTTTGACTGCGGGGTATCTCGTCTACATTGGAGATGTCAGCGCGCAGACAACGACCGAACGAACAGAGAGGCAAGGTCCTCCAATCAAGATCTGGGCAGTGGGATCCGAAGCGATCCATTCGGCGCACACCGACTTCATCTTTGAAAACTAAGGAGGCTTTCAATGACAGCGATTCTTTCCAACGGCAATCTCGAAGTCGTTATTGACCAAAGTCATCGGATTGAGGGATGGGCAGCTGTTGACAGGCCCGCCGAATTTCCGGATGTTGGAGACAGGTTCACGTTGCAACGCAGTCAGAACGACGGCGGTCTGTACATCATGGCCAACATGATTCTCGGAGGCGACTTTGTCATTCGACTCGCTCCGACAAGTCCTTCCGCTCAATGGCTCATTGACAGAGGACAGGAGATCAAGCGAGCGCAACGGCAACGGCAACGCATTCGGATTTTCAGCATCACCTACGACGATGTTGTTCAAGGGCGCAGCACTGTGATGGAGGGTTGTGTGATGTACAAGTTTCCGGATCAGGTTGAAGCGAACGAGACCGCGGAATTCACTTTCGCATGTGAGGTCATCGACACCAACAACGATGGAGCGATATTCACTCCGCCGTTGGAGACTAGGTTGTTTGCATGAACTGGGACTTGAAAAGCTGGACAGAGCAGGAAGTTGTGCTTGGCAACACAACTTTCTACATCAACAAGCTTCTTGCGGAAGAGCAGTTCTGGCTTTTTGAAGATCTTCGTCCTGGCCTTGCGACATTGATTTCCTCTCTCGAAGGGTTCGAACAGAACGACAATGTTCTGACGATGATTGGTCAGTTGGTCGGGAATCTCCCTAGAACAACGATCAAAACTGCGATGAACGAATTGATGCCGCATGTGAAATACAAGCATCCCGGCATGCAGAATGCATTGCCGGTTGGGAGGGACAGGGGGAGCGCCTTCCGAGACTTGAAGGTTCATGAGATTTACGAGCTGCTGTTTCGGGCGTTCCTCGTAAATTTTCACGGCTCCTTGGACGCAGTTTTAGGAATTTTGGCGGAGCGCGCCAAGGAGATCTCGAACGAACAAGAGGGATAAGTCCCTTCTTCGCCGCTCCCATAGGGGAGGGACTGTGCACTCTTGCAGAGCTTCGAACCAGACAGCTCGATGGAACTCCATTGTTGGATGTGTCCGATGTTTGTGATCTGAATGAGATTCTCATTGTGCGACAAGAGAATCACCGACGATTGCAGGACAGACAGCGCAGAGAACGCGAACGGAAGCGAACTCGATAAATGGCTGTAATCGATCATCTCACAACCATCTTCAACTTCAAGGGCGATCTAACTACCCTCAATCGGATCAAGCGCAGGGTCGCTCAAGTCAAGCAGGACATGTCGACTCTCGCCACGGAAGCAGGGAAGGTTGGCACTGCGCTGACAACCGCCGCCGCAGCCCCACTCGCAACATTCGCCACCGTGGAAGAAAACCTGGCCAAGATGCGAGGCTTGGTGGGAGTCTCGCAAGAACAGCTGGATGAGTGGGAAGAGGACATAAAGGACATCTCCAAGACAACTGGGGAGTCCATGGCGGACATTACGGACGCATTGTTCTTCATTACATCCGCAGGGTTCGAAGGCGAAACTGCGATGGACATCCTGTTGATCTCCGCCAAGGCGGCGGCAACGGGATTGGGAGAACAGAAGGACATAGCGGACCTGTTGACATCCGCAATGTCCGTCTACGGAGAGGAAGCTCTGTCCGCAGCGGAAGCGGGCGATCAACTGGTTGCATCCATTCGAGAAGGGAAACTCGAACCGGAAGAAATGGCGACTGCAATGGCGGGCGTCCTTCCGTTCGCAGCGGAGATGGGAGTCGAGTTCGGAGAAGTTGCAGGCGCAATGGCTGCAATGTCCACGCAGGGGATCAAGGCACGCAGGGGAGGAGTCGCGTTACGGAGCATCCTGAACAAGCTCATTAAACCGAGCGAGGGAGCGAAGAAGGTTCTTGAAGAGTACGGACTGAGCATTGAGGATGTCCGGAAGGTTGTTGAAGAGGAGGGACTTCAAAAGGGACTCGAGACCCTTGTCACGGCATTCGATGGCAACAAGGAGGCACTCGGAGCATTCTTCGAAGACAATCAGGCGCTGTTGGGAGTCCTGGCTCTCACTGGGGAAGCCGCAGAAAAGAATGCGGAGATCATCGACAATGTTACCAACGCCAACGGCGATCTCGATGAAGCGTTCAAGATCCTCCAAGAAACTCTGAAAGCCAAACTCCAACAAGCGCTTAGCAATTTCAAGATCATCCTGTTTGACATTGGAGAGCGGCTCGCTCCGATGGCCAAGGAAATCTTGGACATGAGCGCGGCCGTCCTTGAGTGGTATGAGAATCTAGGAGAAGGTCCGAAGGAGTTCATTGCAAGCATTCTTGCATTGGGACCGTTGCTGTTAGGGATTGCGGGATCGTTGTGGGTGGCAACTGCATTGGCAAAACCTCTTGCTCCTGCATTCCGATTGATCTCGGGAGCGCTGTTTCCTCTCAAAGCTCTTATGGGAGCATTGTGGAAACTCATGCTCGCAAATCCGTTGTTGGCGTTGTTGACCGCGGTTCTTGCTGCAATCATCTACTGGGACGAATTGAATGAACTGTTCAAGAAAGCCAAGCAGTGGTTCTTGGACTTGCTTGCGGAATGGGGAGTTCCAATCGATGACATCTTCGGATGGATAGGAGAAAAGTGGCAGGGAGTTCTCGATACAATCTCGAACATCGATTGGTCCGGAGTTGGGACCGCGATGGGCGAGACCATGCGAGGGCTTGTCACGGGGGCAATCAAGAAGTTCACCGAGTTTTGGAAGTCGTTGTGGTCTAACGACACAAACGCGGAAGGAGTCAAAACTGGATTCTTGGGAGCGTTCAAAGGTCTTGCCAAGGGCTTGGTCGACTTGTTGCTTGTCGGATGGACGGCCTACGCCAAGGTTCTCATTGCGTTCTTCGAAGCCCTGTTTGGATTTGAGGAGGGTTCAATCGGGGAAGCGATCAAGGGAGCGTGGAAGAAGATCATGGATCTGTTCGCAGTTCCTGTCATGGGAATTCTCGATTGGATCGCAGGACTGTTTGGGTTTGAGGAAGGAGGGATTGGAGCCTTAATTCAGGCTCACTGGGACACCATTCTCGCGATATTCAACAATCCGGTTGGGACATTGTTCGACTGGATTGGAGAAGTGTGGAACAAGTTGATGGCTAAACTCATTTCGTATGTTCCTGGCCCTCTTCGAAGCCTCTTTGGATTGGACGATGCAGACGCAAGCGAGGCCGGCGCTGCAACATCCGAGACATTCGCGGAAGGGCTTGAAGGGAATTCCGATGCAACGGACGAAGCCGCCGAGGGATGGGGCGGAAAAATAATGTCCTGGCTCCCTGGCTCGGATGCGGATCGTGGTCCTCTGTCTCAGTTGACTGCATCTGGGAAGGCTTTGGTCGAGACCTTTGCGGACGGAATCCGACAAGGGTCCGGACTTGCGGGGGATGCCATGATGGAGAGTCTTTCGGATCTTGCGACATTCGAATTTCCCATTGCGTCAAACATTGAACTCCCTCAGTCTCGGGAGCCAACAGAGGAATCGAGACAGTTGTCCGTAACCATTGAGAAGATTGAAGTCATGACTCAGGCCACGGACGCGAACGAGATTGCGCAACGATTGTCCGCTCCATTGGAGGAGTCCATTCGAAGAGCGGTGGAATCCGCGGATTCACGGATTCTCGTGTGACTTGGTTGGAACGGTCACATTCACATAGTAGTCTCGCTGGTATTGGATCATGCGCTTCATCTGGCACTCTCCGCACACTCTGCGATGTGTTTGTCCCTCATACAGAGGCTCTATCTCGGTCCCGCATTTGCGGCACAGTTGTATGGACTTGTCTCGCTTCATCATCTCGAGGCAGGAGTCGCACCACTTGCGCGGACGCCCGCGCCCGGAGTATGGAACTTCGCCGCGGCAAGTGACGCATCGGACTGACTCGCAGTCGTTGCACTGTACGCGTGTGTTTCCTGGCGGCATTCGAATGCCGCATCGTGTGCAAAAGTTTCTTTGTCTTCTCACGGGAGGCTCCTAATGACTGACCTGTTGGAAGTGACGCGTCTTGACCCGCAAAGCTTGAACGAACGATTTGTGCGGTCTTTTGTCGCACGAGGCGCGGGGATGGACACCAAAAGAGTCATCCCTGCATACGACATCGGCCCTGCGTTGAAAGTGCAAGACCCGTTTGCGACACTGCTTCTTGTCATTGACGATCCGACAAGCCGCGTCATGGGGCGAACATTGGGCGATGGAGAGCGCAGGCAGTATTGGGTTCAACGACGCGCAAGATTTTCCTTGCAGTTCTATTCGTCTCCGAAGCAGGGACGCAGGGGAATTGGGGCGGTTGATCTTGCATGCAGGTTCTGCATGTGGACGGATTCCGAAGAAGGAAAGATTGCCGCCAATGGGTATGGTTGGGATGGTCCGGACAAGATGGCGATACAGCTGCCTCTGTCGTTTCAGAGGCTCCCAAGCGAGATAGAGGACACCTCTTGGGAAGAGCGTGCCCTTGTTGAGTTCGATGCTCACTATCTCGTTTCCTATGTCGATGCAGAATTCCCTGTCGAACAGTCTCCGATGGACTGTGAGTTCCTTTAGGAAGCTCTGCCGTAGATGGGATGGTCCTTGTAACGCTGACGGAAGATTTGCGTTGCGCGTTCGCTTCTCTCAGTCGCTTTCCGGACGATGTTGTATCCGCGGGATCGGGAGAAGTTGCGATCCTGTGCTTCCTGCTCTCGCATGTCCTTGTAGTCGGGATCGTGTTCTTCCGTGCCGGATGCGATCGCTTCCTTGATCTCCTTGAGAGTCGAGAAGGTTCTTTCTCCGGATGCAAATCCTGAGAACCTGTAAGCGCCATCGATCTTGCGAGCCATTCCGTAGAACAGTCCGGAAACAGTGATCTTGTAGAGAGACTCGACCAGGTCGCCAACTTTTCCGTCCTTGACCTTGGAGTAGGAAATTGCACTGAGCGGGATGGTCTTGGGAGCGGGCTTGTGGCCGGAAACTGCGACACCGTATGCGTAGCAGACATTGACGCTCTTGGGAGTGTCGTCAAGTCTTTCCCATCCGACAGCATCTCGCTTGACGGCGGTTGCGATTGAGGTGGTCCAGCTGCGTCCGAATCCGTCTATCTTGACGCCGCTCACTGTCTCTCCCTTTTCGTAGACATCCGCAACGACCAAGATGCGCTTCTTGCGTCCGACCTCTTCGACTGCGAAGTATGCGATCCGATCGCCTTCACGGCTTGCGGTGATCTTGTGGAAGGACTTGATGACGCGTTCGGTTGTTCCGCCGTTTGCGAGGGTGACTTCGACCTTCTTTCCGGGCTGAAACATTGCAACGATTTCTTCGGGGGTGAAGTCTTCGAGATTGAAGCTTGTGTGGACATACCACACTTTTTTCCACTTGCGGAAATAGAAGGGGAAGTTGGGCTTTGAGAGAGGGGCGGCCGCGTAAGTCATGTGAGATTCCTAGCTAGATGTCCTGAACTGAGACCAATATAGGGTATCAGTTTTGGCTTGTCAACTGTTTTCTAGGAATAAATGATATTTATTTTCCCGCTGTCATTGAGGGAATGCAACTCTCCCGCGGTCAACGGATCCGCTTCGTCCGGACGCGGGGCCGGAGGTGCTTCCTGCGGGGAGAGAACCTTCCGTGTCTCCAACCCGCTGGATTTGCTTCAAGTCCATTCGGAATTCCAACCCTCTTTTGGAGTGATCCGTTTCGATCTTGGTTGGGAGCATCTCCTCATAGGTTCCAAGCTCTGTGTGGACAGTGATCGCTTCCTTGGTTCGATTGAGTTGTCGCAATCGCTCCCATGCAGCTGAAGGGCGGCCAGGATTCTCGATCTCGGAAACCCAACCAATGAGCTTGAGTTGTTCGGGGAGCGCAGTCGCATGGTCCGTGACAACCGCGCCGTCTTCCAGCGGTTCCTCTGCCTTCTCGAGTTCCATGCTGTGAGTGGCTCTCGGAATTCCGTCAATGAAGAACTCCAATGTTGGAATTCTCGTGGAAGCTGATATAATGAGCGCGCGGTTGGGCATGGGGGATATCCTTGACTAGATTGGAATCGAGTTCTGAACTCCTGATTGGACAATGGGAAGAAGCTCCCCGCATCAGAGCATTGATAGAAGTTTTCCATGAAATTGCAACCGATGACATCCTGACGGGAGTTGATCGATTGCAGGACATGCGAACAATCGACTTGGCGGAAGGCATCCACTTGGACAGAATCGGACAGCGATTGGGAGTCGGCCGTCCAATCACCACAAACCCCGAACTCGACCCACGCTTCGGTTTTGGGGAGTCCGGACAATCGTTCGACGCGGTTGCGTTCGAAGGCGATCCGGAATTTCAGAGTGTCTTTCCAATCCCAGACACAGTATTCCGCAAACTTCTGAAAGCCCGCGCCGTGACGCTTCTGTCCGCGGGCGAACCTGCGTCCCTGTTGCGATCCATTCACGAGCTTGACCAAACAGCGGTGTTGATTGACAATCGAGACATGACAATCGATGTGTTCACCAACGAACGCGACTTGATTGAGATTGCGGACCAACAAGGAGCGATCGCTCGCAACGCGGGGGTGCTTCTGCAATACAAGGACCGCGACAGGTTCGGATTTGACGAAGCTGGCCAAGCGTTCGACCAATCTCCATTCGAAGCGGAGAAAACCTGATGGCGCATTCCGACACCAAGAAGTTTCTCGGACGAACTTGGGCTCTCAATGGAAACAGGCAGGATCCGTCCGATTTCTCATTGGACATCTCGGAAGGATGGACTCCGCACTACGAGCAGCCGGGATCCGGATTCGAACCTGAACGAACGCTGTTCAATCAGTTCTTCTGTCAGATCGAACAGGCATTCACGGAGGGAATCCAAAGAGGCATCCCCGAATGGGATGCTCGAGTGAACTACCAAGCGGACGAAACAGGCCATAGCTTCGTGACGGCATCGGATGGACAAATCTATGTTTCCGCAAGGGCTTCCGGACCTGCATTCGGGAATGCAACGGATCCGACAATGGACAACGACAAAACTGTCTGGCAGGAGTATTGACGATGGCAGGCAACGAAGCCGTCAAGGTGTTGAACGGACTGTGGTCGGAAGATGGAGACAGAGTCGATCCGGAAGACAGTTCGCTGGAAGTCCCAATCAATCGGAGAAAAGGGTTCACCGCGGTGTTCTCAGCTCCCGGGGGAGCGCGTGCAACAAGACGATTTTGGAACCAACGATTCAGGGAGTTGTTCGGAGCGGCTGCATCGAGACTGACATACGGAGTGGAAGCGTGGGACGCGGATGTGGACTACCCTGCGAACTCCATTTGCTCGGTTGGAACGGATCTGTTCTTCTCGTCATCGGAATCCGGACCGTCCACGGGGAATGCCGTCAAGCCAGGAACTGTCGGACAGACGAAGTGGGGCAGACTTCCCGGACGAGTGAACGCTCCGAGCGTTTCGAGCAGACCAACCGCGGAAGCGAGCAACGGGATTCTCGATGTGTATTGGAACTGTCCATTGGACGGGGGAGCGGACTTGACAGGGTTTCAAGTTCGTTGGAGGGTTGTCGGACAATCCACATGGCAAGGTCCTGTCGATGCTCCGAACACGCATTATCGCTTGACGGGATTGACCAATGGCGCAGAGCATGAGTTTCAGGTTCGTGTCCGGAATGCAAAGGGATGGGCGAGATGGTCCGCAACTGGGAAGGCTACTCCTCAAGCGTTGATTCCGGACGCTATAGACAGCTTGGTTGCAGTAAGCGGGGAACACACAACGATTCCAATGCGGTGGCAATTTCCTCCGGACAACGGTTCGCAGGTCATTCAGTTCATCGTTCAATGGCGTGCCGCTACGGAGTCGTACGACACTGCTCGTCAAGCGAGCACTCCGTTGACGGAGTACCTCGTGGAAGGCTTGACCAATGGGACTGTTCATTGGGTTCGAGTGAGAGCAAGGAATGGCGTTGGGTTGTCTCCATGGTCATCCGAACGATCCGCAACGCCGCAAGAGGAGCCGCCGCCGCCTCCGGAGCCTTCTGCGGAATCCGTGCCGGGAAAGCCAGGGACTGGAACAAGCGAATTGATTGAGAACAGCATTCTGTGGTCATGGCCTCTCCCTCAGGATGGGAGACAGCGGATTGCGCAGTTCGAGATTGAGTTGACTGTGGACAGTGTTGCGACAACGGTGACTTCGACATCGAGTTGTCACTTGCAGCGGAATGTTGTCACGGGAAAGACCTATCAAGCGCGTGCGAGAGCTCGCAACGGATTGGGTTTGGGAGAATGGTCGGATGCAATCTCAAGGACATTATGATGGCTGAACGAGAAGCAAAGAAGATTCTTGGCAATGTCTGGGCATCCGACTCGGATGCACTGATTGTTGATCCGGAAGACGGCTCGCTGGACCCTCCTCTCAATCGAGCGCAGGGATGGACTGCGAGATTCAGCGCAGGAACGCAGCGATTGCGAGCTCCCGTTTGGAACCAGCGATTCAAGGAGCTGGATCAAACGGCATCCGACTTGATGCGGTTTGGAGTGCTGGCTTACGACGCGGAAGTCGACTACCCGCGCAACTCCTACACGCACACGGGGAGCTCTGCGCTGTACAGAGCGGTTCGAGACAACGGGCCTGTCTTCAACAATGTGGAAGGTCCGGACGATGTGGGACAAACCAGCTGGGAGACGCTGGTGCCTTCATCGAGGCGTCCTGCACAGACTCGGATTCCGACTGCGATTCCCGGCAATGGGACATTGGAAGTTTCTTGGCACTGTCCGTTGAACAACGGGGCGGTGTTGACGCAGTTTGTTCTGCAATGGAGGCTTGCAGGGACAGCGGCTTGGACGAATGTGCAAACGCTTCGGAATGTTCACACGATCACGGGATTGGATAACGGGAGCGCGTATGAGGTTCGAGTGCGCGGCGACAACGCGCAGGGCCAGGGGGATTGGTCTCCGATCTTGATTTCCCGTCCGCAAGCGGGCGCTCCGGATCAGGTTCGTGGGGTGTTGTCGATTGCTTCGGACAGTCAGGTTGAGTTGCAGTGGAATCAACCGAGCGCCAACGGAGGCACGATTGTTCATTATCGAGTTCAGTGGCATGCTCCGGGCGAGTCGTTTTCCGCTTCGCAGGAATTGGTTTTCTCGGGATTGATCGCAATCATTCGGGGATTGACGAACGGGCAGCAGTATCAGTTCAGAGTTCGAGCGGAGAGTCAGACTTTGGAGGGAGGATGGTCTTCGCAGGTTCAAGAAACTCCCGTTGCTCCGATTCCGCCTCCGCCTCCGTTGGTTGCGAACACTGTTCCGGACAACATCTCGTCGAGCCCAGTGCCAACACTGTTGTCTGGGACTGATTACCTTTGGGAATGGACTGTTCCGTTGTCCGGAAAGAGTGAAGTTCAGGAGGGTGGCCAGCAGATTTCTCGGTTTGACTTTCAGATCCGGAAGTCCGGGGAGGAATGGGAGGATGGGACTACCTATTCGTCCGTTGCGAGTTGTGTTGTGACTTACGGCTTGGATGGAGCGGCGACATATCAGGCTCGTGTGAAGGCTGTGAATGCGGTTGGGCTGTCTGTGCAATGGTCTCCTGTTGCGTTCTTGAACACTCCGATTCCGATTGTGCCGAACTTCAGAGGAGTGATTGAGGGGGATAGTGTTCGATGGACTTGGAGCGTGATTCCGGGGATTGGTCGTTATCAGCTGCAGACCAGGCAGCTAGGGACAACGGAGTTCTTTTGGAGAGGGTTCTTTCTGTCCGGTTCCACGGTGACTCATTCGACTACCATTCGAGTTGCGGGGAGTCCTGTTCAGGGGCGGATTCGTGGTCAGATTGGGAGTCGTTCTGGACCGTGGGATGAGATCCATGTGACGGTTGTTGCTGCGAGTCCGCGGAATCTTGCGAGCAGTTCAACCGTCTTGAATAAAGTCAAACTGACTTGGGATGCTCCTGCTGTGACGGGGGGAGCGGCATCGCTGCAGTATGACTTGCAGTGGCGGTTGCGTGGGAGCACGAATTGGACATTGATTCAGAACATCAATGGCACTGAGCAGACTGTCACTGCATCGAACACGATTGAGTGGCGTGTTCGGACTAGGAATGATGCTGGTGTGAGTGGTTGGACGAGCATTGCTGTTGGGAGGGTATTGATTCAACAGTCTAGGCGGACAAGTCGAAGGACATTCAGAGTTGTTACGAGCAGTTCGAGTCGGTTGGTATCTCGAAACACCTCGTGGGAAGTTGAAGTGACCACGTGCGAGACAGTGCATTATAGAACACGCTTACTTGTTAACGATTCCTCTGATACCGGGGACGGCGGAGGCGCGGACCATTATACGTACTGGCGCACTCCATACACAGATTGCACAAAAATGAAAGTAAGCACTTCCCGAACCACATCGTTCAGAGAATTCAGTTCGGGAAGAAGGAACGAATTCTACAACACATTCTGGGATACATCGTTTCAAGGACTGTCGCCGTCATGAAGATTCAGATGGAATCCCTAAACAGGTTTGTCACCCCCGTCTTTCAAGGGATATTGAGCGGTCCGGATGTAGACAAACTGTTTGAAGAACTTCGAACATCGTTATTTGAACTCTCCAAAACAGAACCCAGTGACGATCGTTCAAACAGCAATCGAGTGGATTCATGGCACTCCACCAATTCATTCCTCCCTAACCTAGGGCACCCCTTCAGTACATTCGGACAATGCACTGACAGTCTTGCTCAAAGTGTGTTTGATCAAATAGGAATGTCCGGAAAGCCACATCTCGCAGGAATGTGGGCAATCATCAATCCGTTCGGAGGAAGCAATCGCCCACATATTCATCCCGAAACGCATCTCGCAGGGGTTGTCTATGTGCAATGCCCTGCCCATTGCGGAGATTTGTTTCTAGTCGACCCAAGAACAGGTTCACAAACATTGCCTGTGGATTATTCCAATCCGGACGATTGCATTCAATTCTCCTCTCGAACAGTTCGCATAAAGCCAAAGGACAAGAGTTTTGTGTTCTTCCCGGGATATATCGAACATTATGTTGATACCAATCTCTCCCAAGACACAGACACAAGACGCGTTGTCATCGCATTCAACTACAGACAAAAACGCAATGACTGACTTCACCAAACTCGCAGCCGAAGTCCGAAGCTCCGAACAACTCCCAAAAGACGGACGCAACGCACTCCCACAACTCTCCCGACTAGAACAACTCCTCAGACAAACACTCCCAAACATCTCCTACGAAATCCACTGCCGGCAACCAACCGACTTCACAGAATACACATACTTCGAAGCCTTCGGTTGCCTAAACCTCACAACGCAATCCATGGAAATAAACACTAGAATCATCCTCCACGCATCCACATACACCAAAGGACAAAACAACACCGCACAAAACATCATCGACACACTCCAAGACAAATGGCTCCCAGACGGCGAACTCCAAATCAAAGACGCAGGAAAAGTCATGTTCTTCCCCGGCGGCAACCTCAACTGGATCGTCAACATGGACAACATGAACAGAGCCGTCTTCGATGAAAACTGGATGATCAAACCACACCCCGTCACAGCCCCAGACTACCTAGCAGAACTCAGAAGACAGTTCACAATCCGAAACCTCTACGAACCCACAATCTCGGGAATCGCCCTCCTCAAACAAGCATCGCAAGTCGGATTCACAACAGCATCCGAACTCGGAATCGTAGCCATGTGCCTCGGAATCCCCTCCCGAGACTTCACTCGATTCCAATTCGAACACCACGGAGCAATGTTCCCAATCTACTACGCCATCCGAAAGTCCCTGGAAACAGCATCCCCCGCATCCCCCGCATCAATCCTCAGTCGATTGATGCAATGCCCATGGTCCGGAATCATCCCGTTGAACACCCCCAATGACGAAGCTCTCCATCGAATGAACGAGTTCAAAGAGAAAGCCATCGCCTACCGCGCTCTCTATCGCCCCCTCATCCGCAACGCCCATGAAAGTCCCATCCTGAGACGAGAAAAACAAGGCCGCCCATAAGGGACGGCCTCGTTGGAAAGTCGCAAATTACGGGCAAATTTTTCCAGCGCGCTCCGCTCTCTATTCCGTCCGTGGGACTACTCTCATAATGCGGCCACGGAGGACTGTTCCATCTGCGAGCTAATGGCTCTTTCCGACAGCCAGGACTTTAGGGGAGTCCGTCCCCATAGGAATCGCGCCTACCGCAAACCGATTGTAGCATCCTCCTTGCTGAGCAACAAGCTCCGCTGAGCCTCTTGGCAAGCTCGAATGAGCGTCTCCCACTCCCTCTCCCGCATCGCTCGAATGATGCTGTTCTCAAGCTCTGTCAATCCGTCATCGTACGCGGGCTCGTCGTACATCGCCGATGCAAGCGGCGACATCATGGCGAGAAGCTTCCTCGCAACGGACAGCACAATCCTCTGTTCTCTCTCTGTGAGCGGTCGTTCCAACGCCATCAAAGTCTCCCCTCAAAGAACAGGTATCCGTAAATCCAGCACAACATGTTGCGCATGGACATGGAACCCGAATGCGGATGGTCGGAATTGCTGAGTGCGTCATGGAACTGCCATGACGGCATTTCGTCATCCGCATGATCCGCAATGTACAGGAATCCGATCGGATCCCCCCTTAGGATCACGGGATAGACTGTCCACGCGTCGAAGCGCGTGGCCTTTCCTGACCATATGATCGCTTCGATCGATCGCTTCTTGATTGATGAAGTCATGTTTGCCTCCTGGTTGGTGCGACAAGAGGGAGCGGACATTTGTTCGCCGCCCCCGATTCCTGCGAGAATAGGGAGTCGTATTTTCATTGTCAATGTTAACCCAAAAATAAATCTCAATTTTATTCAGAAAGTAGTTGACAACTGAAAATCGACAGTCTATATGGGGATTGTTCGCAACCGACAGCCAAGGAGCAGAGAATGCTGAGCATGAGAGAACTCGCACGAGAAAGCCGCCGCCGCCAATCGTCAAGACGGGCGCGCAGCCGCTCCGCAATGATGTCATACAGGCGCAAGGCAGCGCCGAAGCCAAAGACCACCCGCAAGCCTCGCTAACCCAACCCATGCAACCACACCAGACCAAGGACGGAAAGATGAACACGCAAGACAATGAACGCAGAATACGGTCCGCCAAGAAGCGCATTGACCGGTTGGAAGACGCTATCTCCCACATTGACGAAGCATATGTCGCTAGCAGAAGCAAAAAGCTTCTCGCTGTCAAGTGCGACTTGCAAGACGAGAAGGTTCAACTCAAGAACAAAATCGCTGCGCTTAAGCGACAGCCCATCGCCATGAAGGCAGCGCTTGCCGTAGCTGCAGGGTTCAACGGCAAGCGCTTTGACATCTGAAGTCGAAACGCCCGGGGCAACCCGGGCGTCTGTCCGGGGATTGGTTTCCGGCGCTGAATGAGACAGCCTAGACACAAGGAAGCAAAAAATGAAGGCAGGATTCAACAACGCAGCAATGCACTACGGAGAACACCAAGACCCGCACGACTTCGATTGGCTCGACAGAGAAGGCTACATCGAGACGTCGCGTTGGGGCGAGTGGACTCGTTATGAGTGGTATGACGGATCCGCCGTCATCGGCACCGATGCAGGATGGTGGGGCTACGGCATCCACTACTCCTATTTGAAGGTCGAAAGCGTCATCAAGGCAGTCGCCGCGTCCGAGGAGGACGGATTGTCTCCGCCACCTGCATTCGCAATCGTGGACTGCATCCCCGATCTCGATGAACGACATGTCGAAGGGATTCTCGCAGCGGGATATCCCGTGGACATGAAGCTGATCATGGGCGCATTCGCATCTCTCTAAACCCTCCAAGCGTCTCGCCTTCGGGCGAGACGCAACCAACCAAGGAATCAAAAATGAAACTCAAGCCAACACGAGAACAGTTCACCGCCTATCCATGGCCGAAGCGATACCGTGCGGCGCTTGACCGGCATCCGAACAAGAAATTCGCAGACATTAGATTCGAGCAGTTCTTGGACTTGGCAATGCAGGACAAGGTCACGCCCCATGTGCTGCATTACAGGATTTATTGGGAGTCGATTTGCGCCAGGCGAGATATGGCTGCGGAGACTTCGGGATTCCAACAGCACATAGAGCTTCGGGAGCTTGCAGCGGCGCAACCGAGAATGGCATCCCAGTTGGGCATCGAGGACATCAAGGCATTGTCCATGGCCGATGCACTCCTCGCAATCTCGATCCTCAAAACAGACGCACAAGGGGAGTTGGTGTAATGACCACTTTCGATGATGTTCTGAAAGCACAAGGCAGGTTCAACGAAACCAACCTGCGCTTGGAATCGCTCATCCTGCGCTACACGCATTCGGGCGATCCCGAACTGTGCATGCAAATCGATGCAGCGTCAGTCGAACGCGACAACGCAAACAATCATCTCAACAAAATCCGAACAGCATACGCGAGAGGGAAATAATGAACATCTACTCGCTCCCCCGAGACAAAGTGGCGGAACTCGAAGTCCCCAAGCAATACCGCGAACTCCTCAACCACTGTCGCAACAAAACGATTGCAGACATCCGGTTCGAACAGTTCATGGACTTCGTCATGGCAGACAAACTGTATCCCGAAACACTGAATGTCCTGATCTACTACTTCGAGAAGGAAGTTCACTATCCGGACACGGGGATCACTCCCAATCAACGCGAGTACATGCGATTGCTCATGGAACAAGCTTCCCCAGAGATGCTCGAGAAGTTGGACATAGATGACCTGGCCACTCTTTCCCGTCTCGATGCAAGCGTCACAATCTCAATCCTGAAAACGGACATTTGGAACAAGTTGCTGTGAGGAATCAAACAATGTTCACATTCTCCAAGCCAAAGCCTGTCAAGCCCAAGCCAACCTGTCATGTGCTGCAACTTGCGGACGATGCAGATTACATCGCCAACCACTACCAAAACTGCGGTTGGTGCATCGAGACAGTTTGTCGCGTGACATTCTGCTACAGCAAGATGGACAAAGCGGAAGAATGTTACGAATTGTCTAGACGATACAGGAAGCGTGCAGTCGAACTCCGACAAGCAGCCAAAAAGAAGGAATCAAGATGAACGACACACAATGCGAATGAAGAAATTGGCGGAAAAAGAATACGACTCCGCTTCCCCAACACGAAACAACGAGAGCTACAAAGCCAGGGACTTCATGACAATGCTCGAATTCAAGAAGCAACTCCGCAAGGACATGATTGGCAGACACTGCGTTGTCTGGGCGGAATTCACGCAGTTCGAAGTGAGGGTCACGCAACAACGAGCATTGGAGATGTTGGAGCATTGCAGATCGAACTTCGGCTGGTACACGACCGGAGATGACCGCCTCGTTCTTCTCCCCAAGTGTCAGGGACTGTTCGGATGCAACGGAAAGATCACGGACAAGGAAACGCTTGATCGGATCTATTTCAGACGCTCCGTGCCGTTCTACCCAAGGAAGCGACAATGAGAATGGTGCTTGTCAGCAAAGAGGAATTCCATGACACAATCGGCCCAATGGACGTTCACCCGCAAATCGTGCATTCAACATGGACCAAGCAGGGACACACAACACACTGGAAGACGCCATTGCAGGAAATGGTCGGGGTAACCTGCATCGACCGGCAACGAATACCTGCCAAAACCACATACTTTCTGCGCAAGTCCGCATTCACAAACAAGGAAGCATCATGACATATGAAGAAACCAATCGCCAAGACCTTGACCAACGGATGGACTACGCTCGCAAGTACCTGTTCGTCTTCTGGGCAAAAGGAGATCGTCCGTACTTCAAGGATGTTTGGAAGCGTCTGCATGAACATGTGCGGATTGACAACTGCAACTCATGCGACATCTACAGACCCGCGATATTCCTTAGAGAGGAAGCGGCGGCACTGTCCGAACAATTGAACAACAGTCCGCCGGGGAATCCGTCCAAACATCAAGAATTGAAGTTCAATCTCTGTATCATGAACGCATGCTACAAGTTGATCGCTTCATTCAAGCCAACCGGTTGGGCAAAAGATCAAGGAATCGCATGTCGCCCAGACAGAGAGGAGTTCTGACAATGGGTTTTATGGAAGACTGGAAGCGAGAAATTCGCAGGAACGATGCCAAGATTGACGAGTTCACGCAACAACACTTCCCAAGGTTCCACGCTTGGATGAACGAACCGGACGAACCTCTTGTGGAGAACTACCACCTTGGCTTCGTGTCCGTTGCCGAACTGCTGTTCGCCGGATCAGTGTTCTACATGCTCGGCGGGAGCGCATGGCAGACGGGAATGCTCCTAGCCATAATCTACATTCTCCAAGACATTAGGTATCTCGGGGCCGTTGTTCGAGTGTTGGTGTCTGCATCCGTGGCCGCACTCGCCGCCGTGGCCATAATCTATCTGCTCGAGGACCACACAAACTTTTGGCCAAGGGTTGGCCTGTTGAGGTTGGGGAGCAGCGCAGAGGAAGTGGCATTGAACGTGGCAGAGGCAGTGTCCTCGAACCTGTTTGTGTTTGACTGGCCATTCCTGCTGTGGTGCATAATCGGCGCCGCATTGCTTGAGAACAAGGAACTTGGGAAGGACAAACGATGATTGACATCATCGTTTGGGTTCTGCTTGCAGGATGGCTCGTGTTCGGAATCTACATCGCAACGACATGAAAGTCACCCAGTCACGGTCTTCCGACAGAACTCCCATGCTTGCTCGCGAGCTTTCAACAACTCCTGCAAATCCGCATGGGAGTTGCGACTCGTCTCGAACGCAATCTGCAACTCACTCAATGTTTCCGGACGCCGTTGCGGAAAAGGAGTGATCTCGGACTCAATCAATTGAGCAGGACACACAACGGGAACACCAATGTCAACCGGATCCCGAGACGAACTCCCACACGCAGACAACAACCCTATTGTCGCAATTGCGGCCAAACAATTTTGCAGTCCCTTGGACATTGTTCTGTCGGTTCCTCTTTCTGAGACAACTGGGCAATGAGCTCCTGCAACTCCGTCTCCCTGGATGCATGGCGAGTGCTCAGAACTCTCTCCTGCTCAATCGCATTCTGCAAGCTCGCAGTGGAAACCTTCGCAGCTTCCGCAAGTCTGTGCGCCTCAATCTTCGCAACCGCGCCATGCTCAATCCACTTCCCGCCCGCTGCGAGAAGCGTCAAGATTCCGAGAAGCGCATATATCTTCATTCGAAGATCCTCCGAACATAGTCCTGCGTCTCCCTAGGCATGTGTTCCTCCGCTTCGGACCATATCGTCCATGCATGTTGTCGTTGACTTCGCAACAAACTCCCAATTCCCCAGTTGTATCCCGCAGCTCCAAGTCGTTTCCGGTCATCGTTCGTTCTGCCCGGATAGTCGGCTCTCCATTGAGAAATCTGCCAAGACATGTAACGCGCTTGCGCATAAATCGATTGCACGGGATCCCTGGGATCAATGCCGAAGTCGTTCGCTGTGCCTGGAAGAAACTGGGCAATTCCAATCGCCCCCGCAGAACTCACGACATCCGTCCGGAATCCCGATTCCGCCTTCCCTTGATGGGCAAGTTCGCAAGCGTTCAACCCTGACGGATAACGCATTGCCGATTGTCTGTACACATTCTTGAACTGATTTGGAGGAACGACCTTGCAGTCGGAGTCCCAATACTCAGCTGTGTCCTTCTTCGCAGTGGTCAGACTGGGACGAGACAAAAAAGTCCGATTGAACGAAACCCTGAATGAAGGAGACGTGTGCGTGGCTTGCATCTCCGTCATGCACAGAAACGCAAGAATCGCACATATCACGATGGCAACAGAACATACGACAACACAAGGAGACCAATCATTATGGACATTCCTGCGTGCTTTGTTCCAATGGACAATGCATCCGAAGGTTCTTCCTCATCCGTCCCAATTCGATCTTGGACAGTGTGCATCTCGCTCGCAACGCCCTGCTTGTCGAAGAACTTGGACTCCCTCCAAATCTGAATGAAACTCGCAAGCGCAAGAACGCTCGCAACTGCCAGGAACAACACGGCCAAGGATGTCACAACATCCCATGCGTGGGACATCATCCCGACATGGTCGTGGTAGAAACCCAGGATGAGGACAATGACCGGAACAAGATAGATGGCAATGCTGGATAACTTCGGACGCGGTTTTCTCTCCTTGTCGTTCTCGGAAGACAAGTGAGCTGCGACTGCGTCTGCAATCTGCTTGCTGACAGCGGGATCCATGTTTGGATCAGGCATGTTGATTCTCCTAAATCGCACCGGCTAGAATCGCAGTCCCAACGAAGGCGATGCCAATTCCGAAGCCTACCATAAGGTCGGCAACATCAAGTCCCGCGGCGTCCTTCTTCCGGATGACAGTGAACCCTTGGTAGGCGCAGTAAATGAACACCCACAAGGACGCGCATACAATGACGCTGGTGTTCCCCAACAGAATTCCTGCTGCAACCAGAATGCCTTGCACATGATGCCCGACAAACTCGAGCGGATACAGGCTCAGCCCTGCAATGTACGAAGTCCGTTTCTCTTTCTGCATTCTCAAATCTCCTGTTTAGCGTATGCAGCAATGACGATGGCGATGAAAATGACTCCGAGAACTCCCAGGAACCAACGCCCCTTTACAAGGCCGTCCACACTCGCAACTCCCACAGCCAACACGCCCAATATCATGAACGGGATGACAACTCCAAGGAATTCAGCTGCTTGCGTCATCGGTTCGAGGAAGCAAACAGTTCGATGATCCGATCGAGTCGTTGCTCAACATGTTTTGCATTCCCGTCAACATTGTCCGCAAGGCTGTCCAACCTGTTTCCCAGATCCGCATGTTCTGCGGAATCGCGTTCGATGTGTTCTTCGAACTTGTCTTCGATGGATCTGAATCGAGACTCAACCTTTTCAATCTTGCCCCGCAATCTCCATGCGATGATGAACACAAACACAAGAATGGTGGCTTGCAGAACAATTCCTGCAATGACTGTGAGGAACAATCCTCCAAGGGGGGATTGCCCCGCAATGAGTTCGAGACTTGCCAAGAAAGCTTCGAGCATCGTCTCCTCCTACGATGTTCTCGGATGCCGTTGTGAAACGACATCCGAATGACTTGTTACTTCTTGCGAGAAATCGCAAATTCAAGCGTTTGTTGGTGCAAGTCCATGGACTGGGACAACAAGTCCGCGGGCACTGTTGGTTCGGGATCCGGCGTGGTCATGTCCTTGGCGATGCCAATTCCGCCTGCGAGCCAGACCATGGATGCCGTAAACACTTCCTGGCTATGCTCCGGAAATATGTGAGCGAGCGCATAGATCACGATGCCGCCCGCGGTGTAAATGTACAGAATGTTGACTCGCGACTTGCTGAACACAGTCCGGAATGCGGACTGTCTTTTCACCGCCGGAATCGGCGGCATGGTGTTCACTTCGTCTTTGTTGGACATTGTGTTTTTTCCTTTCTAGAGAATTTTGAAGTCGTATGAAGTCGCTCGCTCGTATGGAACAACAAGTTCAACCACCGCGTCGACTGGCTTGGTCAACGCTTCAAACGCATCGCCCCTGATTGGGTTGGTGATGAACTCGGAATAGAACCCAGTGTCCACCACAACTGTTTTGTCGTCCACCGTGACATGCTTCGAGCGTGGGGCGAAGCCTTGAACCACGGACTTGAACTCGTTCCAAGTGTCGCAGATTTCTTGAATCGCAGGCCGGTTGTCTGGCTTGATTCCTTGCCGCTCGTCAATCAGTTCGACAGAGTGCGTGTAGTCACAGCTGGTTCGGATTGTCCGGACAAGGGAGCTGATTGAGCGACTGAACTCGAAGTCGAGTTTGCCAGGACCTTGATATGTAACTGTTCGCTCGCTCGTCCGAGATTCAGTCGATTCCTCGCCCCACTTGCGTCCGTAGTCGGCCGAGATTTTGGCGTAAATCTCGGCGTAGACTTTGGCGGTGATCCCGTGGATGCCGCCCTGCGCGCCCACTTCGGCGCCTGCTTTGATCCCAGCTTCCAAGCCAGCGTTGACTTGCTCGAGAAGACTTTTGGTCTTGCTCCAAGTGTGAGACACCTTTTCAACGACTTCCACCGGCTTGGCGCTGAATGTGCTGCCTCTTTCGACTTGTCGATCCGTGCTGCGAACTTCCGCATTGCCCCAGTCCACCTCGGTTGCGTCAACGATTTCCGGATTGCGGAACACCAACACCGCCATCGGGATGCTCTGCCGCTTGTAGACCAGCAAGTCGCTGAATCGCAGCTCTCCCTGCAGTCGTTCCGAGGCTTGGTAGCCTCGCCACAATCCAGGGTCTTCCAATCGGGAAGCTAGCAATTCCGCCACATTGCAAGCGCGCGGGTGAAGTGCTTCGACAAGGCTTTTGACTTTCGCCGTCATTCAGTTCTCTCCAATATCCGCCCCATGTCAATCGACAACGATTGCACGGAGCTGGTAACTTCGCCGACCATCCAAAGTTGTCGGGCTTCGATCTGGTCTTGTTCTTGCCGGATAGCCGTTAGGCTTGCAGTCTGCAACGCCAGTTCCTCTCGGATTGCAACCTGTTCCTGCCGAATGTCTCGGCTTGTTTCAACCACATCGTATGTCGCTTCTCTGACATCCAGCATGAACCAGACCAAGAATCCGCAAGTCCCAACGAACGAGATCGCTCCGACAACGGCTCCCGTCCACATGACCAGCGGGGTGTCAGTCATTGTGGTTCGGATCCCAGATCACTGCG
>MKWU01002002.1_pt1 | contig 32535 bp, 33 predicted proteins | sample 809101 | NCBI WGS metagenome assembly MKWU01 (sample SAMN05860141, study PRJNA318959) | sponge metagenome | host: Aplysina aerophoba | place: Slovenia: Piran, Adriatic Sea, Gulf of Piran | collected 2013-05-07
GTCCGTGTCCGTGTCCGTGCGCGTGAGCACCCGCCCCAGGCCGTCGTAGGTCAGCGCCTGCACGTTCCCCACCGCATCGGTCTGCTTTACCAGCTCGTCAAAGCCATTGCAGGCATACCTCCACCTGCCCCGGTCGGGCAACCCGCGCCGCAGGTCTTCCACACCGTGCCCGTGTAGGCGCCGTCCGCACGGCGCGTGAAATACAACCGGCCGCCGGGGGTGTAACTGTACGCGGTACTCACCGTGCGCAGGGGACTGGTGTTCACCACCTGCTCCGTTTGCGTCGGCAGCCCGTGTTTGTTGTACTCGGTCTGCTGTTGCCGCAACCGCCCCAGGCAGTCGTATTCCTTCACCACGAAGCGCCCGTAGGGGTCGTACGCCACCGGGTTCGTCTCGCAGCGGGTCGCCGTTGCACTGTCCGGGTCCGACCCCGAGGCCGCCTCCACCTCGGCCCGCACCCGGTTGCCGAACTTGTCGTAGTCGTAGGTGGTGGTGTGCGCCGGGATCTCAACAGCACCGTTCTTGTCCGGAATCGCTTCCCGCACCGCCGTCTTCAGCAGGTTCTTCCTGTGGCCTTCGTCAGTGTAGTAGCTGAACGTCGAGGTGCGGCTGGCCGTGAGTTTGGCGTCGTAGTTATCGTCGTTGGCCGTCTCGTTGCGCGTGCGCGTCACCACGGTCCTGGTCAACCGCCCGAACTGCTGCGCCCGGTCGTCCGATCCGTAAGTATTCTCCGTCACTTGCCGGAAGCGCTTGCTGTTGGCATGGTCTTCGGTGGTGGCGGTGATGGTCGTCGGGTTGCCCCAGTCGTCCACCGCGGTGGTTGTGGTCACCGTGCTCAGCTTCGCCCCCGCCGTCGTCGTGCCGTTGGCTGTCCTCGGCAGGTCATAGACCTCTTCCACCGATTGCGCGAGATAGGGCTGCAACGCCCCCAGCCGGGCGCTGCCGTGCGCCGCCGCTAGCGCATCCCAGCCTTCGTCCGCGTCCGTCGTGGCGGCATCGTCCTCCACATAACCAAACAGCGCCCAGGTGTTCTGTGCCGCGCGCAGCAGCTTGCCTTCCACGCTCCTGACCTCGGTCCGGAGCGGCAGGCCGATGTAGGGGAAGTCCTGGCGGTACGTGGTTTCGGTCGAGACTCCGGTCTGCAGGTCCATCGTGGTCAACGCCTTGAACCCCAGCAGGCCCCGGCCCGCCGCCTGTATCTTGCCCTGCTCGTACAGGTAGCAGATGCTGCTCTTGGCGTCCGTATTGCCCGCCGTCGGGGCGCTGGAGTCCACCCGGGTCACCACGTACAGCGGCCCCATCAATTCCAGCACCGGCCAGCAGACCGACAGGCTGCCCCAGGTGAAACAGCGCTCCTCCACGGTTTTGCTGGTGCGCACCTCGTCAATCCGGGCGTAGGCGTCCGTGACGCTCAACGACTCGTAACTGATGTCCGTCTCCGCATCCAGGCCGTTGGTGACGGTCGTGACGAGGTGCGCCCGTCCTGCCGTTTTGTGCCGGTACACCTTCAGGGTTTCCGTGCCGCCGTCGGACTCGGGCACGTGCAGCAGGTCGCCGTTGCCGTCGCCGTCCATGTCCAGCGTAAAGAACTGCTCCTCGTCCTTGCCCGCGGTGGCGCGCACCGGACAAACTCCGTGCCCGTGTCCTTGTCCGGCTGCCGGAACCCCTGCGCCGGAAACGCCTTCCTGATAGAATATCCCCCCATGGAAGAGGCCATGACCATTGATGACCGGGTGTGGACATAATATCGAGATTACCCGTGGTTGACCCTGAACAACAATTTCCGGCGAGCAAGAATGATTCTTCCCCGGACAAGGAAAATACGGACAAACAAGGGCCTTATCCTGAGTTGGCGGAAGAGTTCAGGCGTGCGGATATCCCGGTCCTGGATCAACAGGCAGCGGTTGACGTGCCGGAAGACACTATTCCGGCGCTTGAAGAAACCTGGGCCGCGTTTGAGAAAACCGTTCCCGTTCTTGAAGACACCGTTCCGGGACCAGGGACGGACTTCAAGTCCGTCCCCTCAGAATGACGAACTGACCGGTTTCCCCGGAAACGGCAATGGACAAGACCTACGACCCGAAAACTATCGAGTCCCGCTGGTACGACGTGTGGGAACGGCAGGGATATTTCAAGCCCCGTATGGCGGACTTACAGCAACCGGGACAAAAACCGGGGACGGACTTCAAGTCCGTCCCCTTGACACGTTACAGCATCGCCCTGCCGCCGCCCAACGTGACGGGCAGCCTGCACATGGGGCATGCCTTCCAGCAGACGCTGATGGATATATTGATCCGCTACCAGCGCATGCGCGGGACCGACACCTTGTGGCAATGCGGAACCGACCACGCCGGCATCGCCACCCAGATGGTGGTGGAACGGCAACTGGAGAGCAAGGGCAAGTCACGGCATGACCTGGGCCGGGAAAAGTTCGTCGAGGCGGTGTGGGACTGGAAGCAGCATTCCGGGGACACCATCACCCGCCAGTCCCGGCGCCTGGGCGCGTCCATGGACTGGAGCCGGGAGCGTTTCACCATGGACGAGGGCCTTTCCCATGCGGTGCAGGAAGTGTTTATCCGCCTGTATGACGAGGGCCTCATCTACCGCGGCAAGCGGCTGGTCAACTGGGACCCCGTGTTGCACACGGCCGTCTCCGACCTGGAAGTGCTGGCAGAGGAAGAAAAAGGGCATCTCTGGCATATTCGCTATCCACGCACTGACGGCAACGGCTGCCTGGTGGTGGCGACGACACGTCCCGAAACCATGCTGGGCGACACCGCGGTGGCGGTACACCCGGACGACGATCGTTACCGGGAACTGGTCGGCGGGACGGTGGAGCTGCCCCTGACGGGCCGCACCATCCCCGTTATTGCCGATGACCACGTGGACCCGGGTTTCGGGACCGGTTGTGTCAAAATCACGCCGGCCCATGATTTCAACGATTATGAAATGGGGCAGCGCCATGACCTGCCGCTGTTGAACATCTTCACCGTTGACGCCGCGATCAATGAAAACGGTCCCGGCGCGTACCGGGGAATGGACCGCTACGATGCGCGCCGGGCGATCGTCAGGGACCTTGAAGCCCGGGAGTTGATCGAAAAAATCGAGGACCACTCCCTTGTGGCGCCGCGTGGAGACCGCTCCGGCGCGGTGATCGAGCCCTACCTGACCGACCAGTGGTACGTGAAGATCCAGCCGCTGGCCGACCCGGCCATCGCCGCGGTGGAGGACGGCGCCGTCCGCTTCGTGCCGGAGAACTGGTCCAGGACCTACTTCGAGTGGATGCGCAATATCAACGACTGGTGCATATCCCGCCAACTGTGGTGGGGACATCGCATCCCGGCCTGGTACGACGCTGATGAAAATATCTACGTCGGAAAAGACGAGGCTCACGTCCGGAAAAAATACCGGCTCGGCGATTCCGTGGAACTGGCCCGGGACCCGGACGTGCTCGACACCTGGTTTTCCTCGGCGCTGTGGCCGTTCTCCACGCTGGGCTGGCCGGAACGGACGGGGGAGCTTGAACGGTTTTACCCGACCAGCGTCCTGGTGACCGGTTTTGACATCATTTTCTTCTGGGTGGCCAGGATGATCATGATGGGTCTGAAGTTCATGGGCGACGTGCCGTTCAGGGAGGTTTACGTCACCGGCCTGGTGCGGGATTCCGAAGGGCAGAAGATGTCCAAGTCCAAGGGCAATATTCTGGACCCGCTGGACCTCATCGACGGTATCGAACTGGAAGCACTGGTGGCGAAACAGACCGGGAACCTGATGCAGCCGCAGTTGCAAGCGAGAATTGAAAAGGCGACGCGCAAACATTTCCCGGACGGCATCCCTGCGTTCGGAACCGATGCGTTGCGTTTCACCTTCGCCCAGCTTGCCACCCAGGGGCGTGATATCCGTTTCGACACGGGCCGGATCCAGGGCTACCGCAATTTCTGCAACAAGCTCTGGAATGCGGCCCGTTATGTCCTGATGTGCGTTGAAGGACAGGAAGTTGATGCCAATACAGGCGATGTCCGGTACGGTACGGCGGAACGCTGGATCAGTACCCGGCTGGGCCGCACCACAGATCGGGTCGTCCAGGGAATTGCCGATTACCGTTTTGACCTTGCGGCCCAGGCCCTGTACGAGTTTACCTGGGATGATTATTGCGACTGGTACGTGGAATTATCGAAGACGACCCTGAATGACCCGGAGTCTTCCGAAGCGCAAAAACGGGGCACCCTCCAAACCCTGTTGAACAACCTGGAATTACTGCTGCGGCTGTTGCACCCGTTCATACCATTTATCACCGAGGAACTCTGGCAGAAGGTCGCGCCCCTGTTGAACCGGCGCGGCGAGACCATCATGCTGCAGTCCTATCCGTCTGTTGCCGAGATCGCCGCTATAGCCGGTACAAGTGCTGATCGCCGGGGAGACTGGCAGGCGGTTGTCAAGGATAACTCCCCTGACATGGCTGAAATTGACTGGCTGAAATCATTCGTTCTCGGTGTCCGGCGCATCCGGGCCGAACGCGATATCGCACCGGGGAAATCACTGGCGATCCTGGTAAAAGGCGGCGCCGGCCAGGAGCGGGAATGGCTTGAGCAGAACGTAAATCATATCCGTACCCTGGCCAGAGTATCCGGCATTACGCCGGTCGCCGCGGAACCCGATGACGCGGTGGCTGCCCTGGCGGGCGCCATGACGATCCTGGTGCCGCTGGCCGATTTGATCGACCCGCGAGCAGAAGCGGAAAAACTGGAGAAGCAACTGGAAAAACTTAACAGCGAACGGCAACGGGTTGGCAGAAAACTGGAAAATAATAATTTCATCGACAAGGCCCCGGCGGAAATTGTGCAACAGGAACGTGATAAACTGGCAGATATTGATGCCGCGGTTACCAGGCTGACGGAACAGCTTGAACGTACCAGAAAACTGATTAAGTAACTGACATCATGGTTACTTTGAAGCCATGAAGTTATCCACCGGGTTCCTGCTTGCGCGGGAATGACGGCGTGTGCAGGAATGACGGCGAACTGAAACTGACAATGTTTGACACGATAAAAGAAGATATCAAGGTGGTCTTTGAGCGGGACCCCGCCTCCCGCAGCGCGCTGGAGACGCTGATTGCCTGCCCCGGATACCACGCGATCCTGATGCATCGCGCGAACCACTGGCTGTGGAACAAAAAGCTCTACCTGCTGGCGCGCTTCACCGCGCACGTCTCACGTTTCCTGACGGGCGTGGAGATCCATCCCGGCGCCAGCATCGGCCGGCGCCTGTTCATTGACCACGGCATGGGCATCGTCATCGGCGAGACCTCCGAGATCGGCGATGACTGCTCCATATACCACGGCGTCACCCTGGGTGGCACCACCTGGCAGAAGGGCAAACGCCACCCGACGCTGAAAGAAGGCGTGATAATCGGCGCCGGCGCCAAGGTGCTGGGTCCGATTACCCTGGGCGCCAATTCCAGGATCGGCTCCAATGCGGTAGTGGTAAAAGACGTTCCCGACAACGCCACGGTGGTCGGCATACCGGGCCGCGTGATGGCAAGGGAATCAAAAGCCGAAGATGAGCTGAAAAAAGCGCAACGGGAAGCCATGGCAAGGAAAATCGGATTCGACGCCTACGGCGGCAGTAAAGACATGCCCGACCCGGTCCAGAACGCTATCGACACCCTGCTGGACCACATGCATCAGGTGGACAAGGAAATGGAGGAGCTGAAGAAAAAGCTGGAGAAGGAATAATCTGCAGATGACGCAGATCAGCGCAGATGAACCTCCTTTAACGCTGTAATCCCTGCAACATCCGGTTCAGGCCGGGATAATCCGACGCGGACAGAAGGAATTTCCTGGCGCTATCACCGAGGCCCTGGTTTGCGCTCAAGTGTTGCCGCGCCTGATCTGGTGAGCGGATCTCGGAACCGCCGACGGCGGAGATGCCGCGTTCAAACAAGGGGTCGGGGAAAAAACCCGCGGTCGGTCCAATCATCACCCTTCTTTGCGCTGCGCGGGAGACTTCAAGCACCTCGTCGATGGAATTGTTCAGCAGGGTGGACGCCGTGATCATAACCTTGTTGCAGCCTTCCAGGTCCTGCAGGTCGGCGCTGACCAGGAAATTATCCTGCCGTTTGTGGAACTGCGGTTTTTTCTCGATGACAGTCAGCCTGATCCCGGTGTTCCTGAGACGCGTTACCAGGGAGGGGAAATAGCCCACCATGCCGACATGGTCGGTGCTGGTGATGTCCAGTATTCCCATTGAATCCGGCGCGTCCCCGGGCGTGATATCCGCCTGCCGGAATACGTGCCGGGTGATGGCGTTGACGGCGGCCAGGCCCAGGGAACAGTCCGCTTCGTCGGCGCCGGCGCAGTAGCGCGCCAGTTCCAAGGGATGGCTGCCGCTGAACTCATCCGGTTTATAGCGGCTGCCCATGCCTTTCTGGGAAGCGCCCAGCCAGGCGTAGTAAAGACCGGCGGAACCGTCCCGGAGCGTCACGATGCCGAATTCGGTATGGCGACCCGGACCGGGATCGGGTTCCGGGACATATACCCAGTCGACCGGCGGCAGGTCAACCTGCTCCGCCACGGTTTCCACCAGGTTCAGCAATTCGTCTCTTACGGACATGCCTCACGCATGACCGGCAACGATAGCCGCGTACGGTGTGCCGGATAACGGATTGGCCTGTTCGACCTGCAACCCGGCTGCGGCAAAAATAGCCTCGTATTCAGCAACGGTGTAAGTGTCCCCGGCAACGGTCTGGCGCAGCATCTGCATGGCAAACGCCGCGGCAAAAGGCGGCGATATGCGGTCTTCATTGGGGACGAAATCCAGGGTGTAGACCTTGCCGCCTGCGGCCAGGGCTTTTTTCATGCGCAGTAAAAACTCCGAGCAGGTCGCCGGGTCGAAGTGGTGCAGAAAATTACACAGCAGAATGACCCGGTAGCCTGTTCCCGTGTCAACTTCAAACGCGCTGCCGGGAATGGTCCTGTAACGGTTGTCGAGCCCGGCATTGCGCGCGTTCTCCAGCGCCACTTCCAGGACATCGGGCCAGTCGACCGCAGTTACCTCGGCCTGTGGATGTTTCTCCGCCAGGGTAATGCCGAAAACACCGGAGCCGGCCGCAATATCCAGTACCCTGACCTGCTCCTCTACATCCTCACCGTCAAGGTCTGCGCAGACAAGGTCGGCCAGCAAGCTTGCCGGCAGTTGGTTCAGGCCGGTCATGGACCGGGCGAATTTTACCCACATGGGATGATCGGGCACATCGGACCCCGCTATGGACGTCGCCACCCCGCCTTTCCTCACCGCCTCGGCCACGTCGCCGATGTCCCTGATAAAGAACGGATCCAGCAAAAAGTTCACGATATCACCCATGAACGCGGGTGAATTGCGGTCCAGGAACACCGCCGAATCCGTGGTCAACGAATACGCCGTACCGGACTTCTCAAGCATCCCCATGATGCACAGGTAATCACACAAAATACGCATGCCCCGCTTATCGGCCCGGCACTGCCCGGCCAGGGCCTCCGCATTATTCACGCCCCGGGCGATGGCTGAAAACACGTCCAGTTCCACCGCTCCTTTCACTGCAGCAGAATCACGGTATGCCATGACGGCGTTGAGAAATAGTTCCGGAGAAGGTTGTTTTTCCTGGTTCATGTCGGTTATGTTTCCCATAGTCTTACAAAGTCCGGAATTACAACACCATTAACTGATCCAGGCAACCATGACCGAATTCGGGGAAACAGCCGGTAACCATGTATGCATCGTCGGGGCGGGACCGGCAGGTGTGGTGCTGGCCTTGATCCTGGCGAGGAACGGGATACCCGTTACCCTGGTCGAATCACAGCCGGACTTCGACCGTGATTTCCGCGGCGATACCCTGCATGCCTATTCCATGGAAATACTTGCCCAGTTGAAGCTGGCCGAACCCATCCTGGAACTCAGTAATTCAAGGATAGAGAAAGCCCGCTTCGGCACGGCTCGCGGCCTGGTGACAATGGCTGATTTTACCCGTCTGAAGACGGCGTACCCATACATCGCGCTGGTCCCCCAGGCCCGCTTCCTGGAACGGCTGGTTGAGGAGGCAAAGCAGTATCCTGATTTCCGGCTATGGATGAACGCCACATTTACGGAACTGCTGAAGACAGGCGATCAAACCGTCGGGATAAGATGCGTACACAACGACGAATCGAAAAGCATCCCAGCCCACCTGGTCGTCGCGGCAGACGGCCGTAATTCCGCGGTCAGACAGCAGGCGGGCATGGAACTCTGCCGTACCTCGCCACCCATGGACGTGTTGTGGTTTAAATTACCATGCTTGGAAAACCTGAAACTGGCAGGCGGGTTTCAGGCGCGTTTCGGCGCGGGCACCATGCTGATCATTATTGACCGGGGAGATCATTGGCAGGCGGGTTTTATCATCCTGAAAGGATCGTACCGGGATTTCCGTAAAGCAGGTCTCGAAGCTTTCAGGGATCGACTGGCAGAAATCGCTCCGGAACTGGAGGGCGCATTCTCCAGCCTGGAGGACTGGTCGCAATGCGCCATTTTATCGGTGGTCACCGGCAGGGTGGAACAATGGCATCGACCCGGACTGCTGTTGATCGGCGATGCGGCCCACGTCATGTCGCCTGTAGGCGGGGTCGGAATAAACTACGCCATCCAGGACGCGGTATCGGCGGCAAACGTCCTGACCCCGCACCTTGTACAAGGAACCGTATCAGAAAATGACCTTGCCGAAGTGCAGAGACGCCGCCAGACCGCAGTTGCTTTCATCCAGCAACTGCAGCGGATTATTCAGAAGCGCATCATTGGCGCCGCGCTGAAATCCGATAAGCCGTTTCAACCGCCCCTGCCCATGCGCATCCTGTCCAGGTTTGCCTTTGTGCAAAGGAAATTTGCGCAGGTCCTGGCGTACGGGTTGAAGCCGGAGTTGCTGGATGATGATCTGGTTTAAAACGTTTGATTTCATGTCGTTATTCAGTCAAAGCCATCAGGCCATTTCCTGGCTGAATGGTAGATGCGCAGGATTTCCAGTGCGTCTTTGTTCATCTGATAAGGAACGATGAAGGGAGCGCCAGATAGTACCAGTTCCCGGGTCCCAGATACCCTTCCAACCCTGCCGAGCTCAGGATGATTACTGAGGTGACGAATCTCACTATAAATCACGTCCAGTGTTTTTTTGGCAGCAAGCGGGTTATCTGTGATGATGTAATCAAAGATTTCGATTAAATCCTGTTCTGCTTCCGGCGAAATCCTTATCTTCATTTATTCCTTACTATTGCTTGTGTCGGATTTTGTTACGTAGTTCTTCGACGACCGTCTCAAAATCTTTACCGGCGCCTTTTGCAAGTGATAATTGTGCCTGCTCAATACCTGCAATTTGATCGGATTGGTCTGAAATATATTGCTTTAATGCAACTTCGATTACCTGATCCCTTGATTTGTTCATCACTTTTGCAAGCCGGTTCAGCTTGGTTGAAACCTCATCGGTCGTATGGATGGTAATAGTCGACATGTGTCATTCTTCCAATTAATTACACTACGATTATCTCCCTCCCATCTCAAAGCTGTCAACGGGATATTCGGGATTTGTTCCTGAGTAGACCCAGGTGATATTGGAATAGCTACCGACAGAACAAGATTTATATGTAGTATCACTATCCCTGTAAAAAAATGCGGTACCAGTGGAAATAATGCCGCTGTCATCACACATGTGTATTGCAAATGGGCATAAAGAGAGGGAATTTCTGATTTCTTTATTTGACACGAATATCCTCAGCTTTCGGTCAATCAATAGACATTTCAGAAAGCCTATGTGGACTGCGAATTAGTTCATTAAATGCTTTTTAATGGAGTTCAGTGCCACGAACAGATGAAATTCGTCGCTGAAGCAATCAAGAAATTCCGGTCTGTCCGTCACCTGGCGACTTTCGCCTTGCCAGCTAGTCTAGAGGCTATCTATCTACCGTTGATATTGATTGAACGCACATACCAATTATCTCTTGACCATCAGAAAGCAGCTTGGACAATATACGCCTTTGGCGTATAATTGATAGTCATGGTAATCATAGAAACCTGTCTCTTTACACGACGTATCAAAGAATTGATGGGCGATGATGAATACAGGGAACTTCAAGAAGCCTTGGTCAATCGCCCAGGCATGGGCGACATTATTCAAGGCACAGGAGGACTGAGAAAAGTCCGCTGGAAGCAGGAGGGCCGTGGAAAGAGCGGCGGCGTCAGGGTGATCTACTACTGGATGACGAAAAATGAGCAGATATACATGCTGTACATCTACCAAAAAACTAAACAGGAAGATCTAACGTCAGAACAAGTGAAAGTACTGAAATCGATCGTTGAGAGGTGGACAGATGAAAAATGAACTGTTTAATGAATTGTTGGCCAGCGTTCAGGAAATGGACGATATTGTCCAGGGTAAAAAGACGGCTGCCAGGGTTACAAAATTTCCGGAACCGGAGGCCAGGATAATCCGGGAAAAAATCGGACTGAGCCAGAACCAATTTGCCATGTTAATCGGTGTCAGCAAGCGGACACTGGAAAACTGGGAACAAGGGCGCCGGCATCCGACTGGACCGGCTAAAGCCCTGCTGAGAATCCTGGATGCAGACCCGGAGCATGCCGTTCGGGCGTTGCATGGGTAAATTTGAACTTGAAAAAGCGTGATATCGGGGCAGAATTACTCGAAGGCCTCAAAGAAATTCAGGAATTCAAGAAGGGCAGGATAAAACTTAAGACGACCAGGCTCTCTGCGCCGTCGGAACCAAAAGCCATACGCCCAAAGTTGGAACTGTCACAATCGGCGTTGAAATCTCCCAAGAATGGATGTTGAGTTTCCATATTGACTGCTTTAAAAACCCGTTACGGCCGGTGGAGTGTTATTAGTGCCGATGGCAGGAGTCGAAACTATAATGTAACTTATTGTTATTATTGAAATATAATGTGGAGCATGTTGTCTATCCCAACATTATTTTGGGGCTGGATTCATGAAGATTTTGCGGTTTTTTCTTCTTCAAGGTAGAACAATGGCATCGACCCGGACTGCTGTTGATCGGCGATGCGGCCCACGTCATGTCGCCTGTAGGCGGGGTCGGTATAAACTACGCCATCCAGGACGCGGTGTCGGCGGCAAATGTCCTGACCCCGCACCTTGTACAAGGAACCGTATCGGAAAATGACCTTGCCGAAGTGCAGAGACGCCGCGAGACCGCAGTTGCTTTCATCCAGCAACTGCAACGGTTTATTCAGAACCGCATCATCGCCGCCGCGCTGAAATCCGGTAAGCCGTTTCAACTGCCGTTGCCCATGCGTATCCTGTCCAGGTCCGCCTTTGTGCAACGGAAATTTGCGCAGGTCCTGGCGTACGGGTTGAAGCCGGAACTGCTGAATGACAGGTTGGTGTAGCCATTTTTCAGGAAAATCTTATCAGGAAAATCTTATTGACAATATTGGTGTAAGACGTTATCTTACCTGACATGAAAACTGTCATCTCATCGAAGGGTCAGATCGTCATACCAGCCGATATTCGCAATCAGGACAAGATAGAAGCTGGTCAGGCGTTTGATATTGAGCGCGTGGAAAAAGGTGAATACCGTCTGGTAGTTGCCGAGCCCCCGAAGAACCAGGGGTTGATTGATACACTCCTTGCATGTCCGGTTAAGGGCTGGTTCATGCCCATAGAATCGGAGTCTACCGACACAATTGAAGGACCATCGTGACATGTCTCGTTGATGCCAATGTATTGTGTGAGGCTACCAGGCCAAGCCCGGACCTCAGGATAATCGAGTGGCTGAAGCATAATGAACGCGAGCTTGTAGTCGATCCGGTGATCCTTGGGGAAATCCGGTTCGGCATACTACTGCTTCCGCGTGGCCGACGACGTCGGGAACTCGAACACTGGTTCGATGAAATAACAAGGCGTATTCATTGTATTTCATGGGATGATGAGACGGGGTTACGTTGGGCAGAACTCCTCGCGTATCTGCGTTCCATCGGAAAACCGATGCCAGTCAAGGACAGTCTAATTGCTGCCACTGCACTTACCCATGGACTGCAGTTCGCAACCCGTAACCGGCGGGATTTCGAGAATACCGGGGTCGAAATTGTGGACCCGTTTGTTTGAAGGACAATGGCGGGATAGGAAAAAAACGGACTGCTCCTGACCCCCTCCACGTAACTTGATCCTACCGCCGTTTAGGAATTTCCCTTGTCAACATACTATACGCGCTTAGAAGTAAGAATCGTGTAATTAGAGCTTATTGTACTGATATCTTCCTTTGATACTAGTACCGTTTCAATTTAATTCTGACCGGTTAACTTGTCATAGGCCCGGTGCAGTTTGGTCCGGGCCTTGTCGACATCAAACATCCAGTTGATACTGGCCTGCTCCCGGTTGCGTCGGGTCTCCCAGGCAGCCAGTTCCGATTCCAGCAAGTCCATGCTGTCAATACGACGGTCCAGACATTGCCGGTTCATATTGCCGATCTCTATTTCCACCATGTTCAACCAACTGGCATGCCTGGGCGTATAATGAAATTCCAGCTTGCGCAATAACCGCCGCGCCTCCGGGGCCGGGAACGCCCGGTACAGCGAAGCAGGCTGGTGCGTGTTCAAATTATCCAGCACCACCCGGATGCACTCGGCCTCCGGATAATGCACGTCCACCAGTTCCCGCATCAACTCAGCAAAATCAGCCGCTTTCCGGGTGTGCGTCACCTTGGTGATATGCATGCCATTTACCCCGCTTGTCATAAAAGGGATAATGGATCGTAAAATACACACCATGTCGATCCCTGACGCAAAAAAAATTGCCCCGGCCTTCACCTATAAGCAAGGCCAGTACCTGGCCTTCATCCATTACTACACCAAGGTCAACGGCATCGCCCCCGCACAGGCCGATTTACAGCGCTATTTCCGGGTCTCGCCGCCCTCTGTGCATCGCATGTTAACCCAGTTGGAAGACCATGGACTCATCACGAAACAGCCCGGCGTGGCGCGCAGCCTGTCACTGGCAATCCCACTCAGTCAACTCCCGGCGCTTGATTGATTTTCAGCTGCCAATCGATCAGAATTAAATTGAAACGGTACTACTTTGGGAACTGATACGATGATTAGAATGAGGGTATCTGAGCAAGAGGCGAACGCAATACTTTCAATTATAAATCATGCCACCTTTAAAAAAGGAAAGAGAAAATTCTGGCATACCGGTGTAAACCAAAATGGAGAGCCACAGGCGTCATGGCACAGTATGTGTTGGTTATTCGTTTGGGCTACAACAGGACAACAAAGTGGTGAGACGAAGAGGCAAGCCCGACAGGCCTTTGATGACATTTTCCATGCCTCTTATGATTCCCAGAGTCTACAACTTCCTCTGGGGAAGGCGCGCAAGGATAGATATTTGTAGCGCAATGGGGATTTGCTGTCACTTGTGTGAGTTTGTAGCCGGCATTAACCGCTCGGGCACCATTTCGCATTATGAAATTTGAGCCCAGGATGGCTTGAATTGTTTTCTATCTCCCGGCTACATCAGCCACCGACGCCGCCGTCTGCCCGAACAGCATCTTGCGAGCCTCCTCATCGTCCTCAAACCGGCGCCGCAGTTCCTTGCCAAGATCTTTACCGGCAGCAACCGCAGACCTGGCTTTCATCCGTTCATCCCAGGCCTTGACGCGTGGAAACCCGTCCAGGCTCTGGTTCACCCGCTCATGCACCACTACCCAGGACCAGGAGGCCATGTCGGCAATGGAATAGTCTCCGCACAGGTAGTCCTTGTCCGCCAACTGCTTTTCGATGACACCCAGCAAGCGGTTGTATTCATCGCCATAGCGATTCAGGGCGTACGGGATTTTCTCGGGAGCGTAATTGGTGAAATGGCCGAGCTGGCCCGCCATGGGACCCAGGCCGCCTACCTGCCAGAACAACCATTGCATGACCTCAATCCTGGCCCGCGGGTCCGCCGGAATGAAACGCCCGGTCTTCTCCGCAAGGTACACCAGGATGGCGCCTGACTCGAACACGGAGACCGGTTCCCCTTCCACGTCATGGTCGACGATGGCCGGCATGCGGTTGTTGGGGCTGATGGCCAGAAATTCCGGCTTGAACTGGTCTCCCCGCCCGATATCCACCGGAATCAGCCGGTATTCGAGCCCGCATTCTTCCAGCATTATCGAGATTTTCCAGCCGTTGGGGGTCGGCCAGTAGTATAAATCTATCATTTGTAAATTGTTTCCGCGTGTCTGTGAATTTGGAGGGTTAAAGGCAGGTAACTATAACATGGCAGAATTGGTTTTTTTATCTATACTAATAGGTTAAGAGACAGGTTTTTTCCTGCTTTCGCCGGAATGGCTTGTCCCAATATTCAAGAGGTGCTTAAAATGATCTCAGCTCGGTTTATTTTACGGGTGTTGCTGCCCGTTCTTATTTTCTCTCCCGTTGCAGGCTATACCCAGTCGATGAGCGTCATAGGCGGGGGCTCATACGCCCGCAACTGTTTCATGTCTGCCACCCTGGCCATCCAGTTGAACTCGGCAAGCAAGGAGAGTGTCGAGGAGTGCAACCAGGCCATCCTGCATGGCAGGCTGACCCGCAAGGACCTGTTGGCCACTTATGTCAATCGCGGCATCCTGTACGGCGCCATGGAGGATTATCAGAAAGCGCTGAAAGATTACCGGACTGCTGTTGAACTGGAACCGGTGACAGGCGAGGTCTATGTGAACCTCGGCAACCTTTACCTGCTGAGCCAGAAATATGACGTGGCGATTCAACAGTACACCACTGCCATTGAACTGACCCTGGCGAAAAACCACATCGCCCATTTCAACCGCGCCATGGCTTATGAGAACAACAAGGACTACGACAATGCCGAGGCGGATTATCGCCGGGCCATGGAACTGTCGCCGGAGTGGGTCCTGCCCCAGCTACGCCTGGAGCGCATGATCAGGAATATAGAAAAAGGGCAGACCTGACCTCCGAAAACCCGGGGTCTGAGTTAAAATACACACAGGAAGTAACCGTAACCCCATATTCAAAGAGAGGGCGATATGCCGGATTTTGCCGATATCACCGGCTACCTGCGGAAAAAGGACAAACGGTTAGGGACAATTATCAGTGAAATCGGTGCCTGCGGGTTGGCAGGGCGGCGCGCCGACCTTGAGTTCCTGACCGGTATCATCATCAGCCAACAGTTATCCACGGCGGCGGCAGATACCATTATCGCCCGCTTCCGCGCGCTCTACCCTGACGGCAAAATCACAGCCGGGGGAATTCTCGAAACGCCCGACAGCGCCCTGCGTGCAACCGGACTCTCCGCAAGAAAATGTGACTACATCAAGGACCTGTCCGGGAAGATCAGCGACAACTCCCTGGATCTCGCAAAACTCCAGTCGGCAGATGACGACACCATCCGCCGGGAGTTGCTGCAGGTAAAAGGCATCGGCGACTGGACGGTGGATATATACCTGATGTTCGGCCTGGCGCGGCTGGATGTATTCCCGGTCAAGGACCTGGCGCTGCGAAAAGCAGTTGCTTCAGTTTACGGGGTCTCCCCCGATGACATGCCAGCGCTTCTGGAAGTAGCCGGCCACTGGCGTCCCTACCGCAGCGTCGGTTCCTGGTATTTATTCCGTTACAGAAACACTTATTCCTTGTGACTGCTCCCCGCCCTAAAGGACGGAGCTTCCTGCTTCACAGGCTACTGCGGGAAACAGTCCCGTCTTACGCAAGCCTCCACAGGCAGAGACGGACAGCCCTTCCGCCTTTAACTTCAAAATCCCCTGCTGCCTGATAGTGCGGGCAGCATTGATGTCGCGGTCATGTTCATGGCCGCAGGACCCGCAGTGCCACTGCCGCACGGACAACGGCATGACATCAGCTCTGACCCCGCATACAGAACAGGTCTTACTCGATGCGAACCACGGGTCAACCTGAACCAGGTGCTTGCCCGTCCACCGGGCCTTGTAGCCCAGCTTCCGTAACAACTCATTCCATGACGCATCCGCAATAGACTTGGCCAACTTCCTGTTCTTCAGCATGTTCCTGACCTTCAGTGTCTCCACGCAGACCGCTTGGTTCTCGTCAATCAAACGTTTCGACAGTTTATGTTGACAGTCATTGCGCGCATTCGTTACCTTCTCATGCACCTTCGCCACCAGCACGCGCGCCTTGTTGCGATTGGCTGACCCCTTCTGTTTCCGGGACAGGGACGCCTGCTTACGCCGCAGGTTGGCCTGTGCCTGCTTTAAGAACCGGGGGTTGGACTCCTTGTAGCCGTCGCTGGTGATGGCCAGGTGAGAGAGCCCCATGTCCAATCCGATGACTGCTTCCTCGTCCATACTGCCAATGGGCGCCGGCAACGGCTCACCATCGTCACACAAGACGGATGCGTAGTACTTCCCCGTCCAACTACGGGAGACCGTCACCGTCTTCATCTTCCCGACCAGTTCACGATGCAGTACCGCCCGGACGGTACCCACCTTCGGCAGGTACAGACTGTTACCGTCCACCACGTTAACCCGTTGCGGATAGGACAGGGACTGTTTGCCGTGCTTGCGCTTGTAGTTGGGATACCTTGCCTGTTTCTTGAAAAACCGCTCAAACGCAGTGTCCAGATGCAACAGCGATTGCTGCAAGGCCTGGCTGTCTGCATCCCGTAACCAGGCCGTGTCTTCAAGACGCTTTAACTCAACCAGTTTATCCAGCGTCATACGTTGTGTAATACTCTCTCCCCGTGCCTTCCAGGCAGTACTGCGCCAGTTAAGCGCATAGTTGTAGACCCAACGCACGGCGCCGAACTGAAAGGTCAGGGCCGCCTGCTGTGCAACAGTGGGATACAGGCGGACTTTGGTGGCTTTGACCATGCCCCTATTGTATCATTGGTCTATGGCCAGATCAAATGAATATCGTACCGGCAGACATTGTGTATTCGCTCTGCATGTCCACTTGGTGTTTGTGACAAAGTATCGCCGCAACGTGTTGTCGGAATTAGCAATACGTGACCTCAAAGACAGCTTCGCAAAAGTCTGTACCGACTTCGAGGCGCAGCTTATCGAGTGCGACGGGGAAGACGACCATGTGCACCTGCTTATCAACTACCCGCCCAAGGTGGCGCTGTCCAAACTGGTCAACAGCCTCAAAGGCGTGTCCAGCCGCAGACTGCGCCGCAACAGGCCGGAAGTGGCAGGACGTTACCGACAGGGTGTATTGTGGTCGCCATCCTATTTCGCAGCATCCTGCGGCGGAGCGCCGCTTGACATCATCCGGAAATATGTCGAAGAACAGCGAATGCATTGAACAACTTGCGCCTTATATCCCCGCCATCAATGACGGGGTTTTACGGCGCGTTGGATAATCAACTAATCACGGCATCAAGAATACCCGACTAAAATAGTCAAAAATATACTTGACTAAAATAGTCGGATATGTAAGGATACGCGCCCCTTAACCTGCTGAGACACCTGTTATGCGTTTAACGACGAAAGGGCGCTACGCCGTTACAGCCATGCTGGACCTGGCATTGCACGAGAGTTATGGTCCTGTCAACCTGATGGATATATCCAAGCGGCAGGGCATCTCCCTGGCGTACCTTGAGCAGTTATTCCTGCGTTTGAGAAAGGGCGGGCTGATAGCCAGTTCAAGAGGTCCGGGCGGGGGCTACCGCCTGCAGCAATCCCGGTCCGACATTTCCGTGGCGGACGTGATCCGCGTCGTGGATGAGCAGGTCGACGCCACCCGTTGCGGCGGCAACCAGAACTGCCAGGCCGACGAACGCTGCCTTACCCATGACCTTTGGGAAGACCTGAGCACGCATATTACCGACTTTCTCAGCGCCGTCAGCCTGTCCGACCTGGTCCAGCGGCGTTCGGTGAAACAGGTTTCAGCCAGACAGGACCATGTCCTGGTAAGGATGTGATTCAAGCAACAACAGAGGTAACGACCGATGTCGAATAACCAGATTGCACTGACCGACCGCGCCGCGGAGCACGTAAGGAATTACCTGACTAAAACCGCCGAAGGGCTCGGCTTGCGGGTCGGCGTGAAACCCACGGGTTGCTCCGGCTACCAGTATATTGTCGAGGCCGCGCAGGCGGTAAATGAACAGGATACGTCGTTTGAGACAAACGGCGTCACCGTTGTCATCGACGAGCACAGCCTCCGCTACCTGGCCGGCACGGAACTGGATTTCGTGAAGGAAGGGCTGAACGAGGGGTTCAGGTTTCATAACCCGAACGTGAGCGAGACCTGTGGCTGCGGCGAGAGTTTCAGCATTACCGATAACCCGGCGAACCAGGAGTAGGCCATGACAGACGAGACGGCAAAAGTCGAGGAACTGGTACACCAGGACTACGAACACGGTTTCGTCACGGATATCGATACCGATACCGTTGCGCCCGGTCTGAACGAAGACGTGATAGCGCTGATCTCAGCCAAGAAGGAAGAACCCGAATGGCTGCTGGAATGGCGCCTCAAGGCCTTTGAGCACTGGACACGCATGGCCGAACCGTCCTGGGCCCATGTGCACTACCCGCCCATAGACTTCCAGGGCATATCCTACTACTCTGCCCCGAAAGCCGGAACGGACGGTCCCAAGAGCCTGGATGAAGTGGACCCCAAGCTGCTGGAGACCTATGAGAAACTGGGCATCCCGCTGCACGAACAGAAAATGCTGGCCGGGGTCGCGGTGGACGCCGTGTTTGACAGCGTCTCCGTGGCAACCACATTCAAGGAAAAACTCGCGGACGCCGGTGTCATTTTCTGTTCTTTTTCAGAAGCGGTACAGAACCATCCGGACATTGTGAGGGAATACCTGGGCAGCGTCGTCCCGGTCGCGGACAACTATTACGCGGCATTGAACTCTGCAGTTTTCACCGACGGTTCGTTCTGTTTCATCCCGAAAAACACCCGCTGCCCCATGGAACTGTCCACCTACTTCCGCATCAACGCGGCCAACACCGGGCAGTTTGAAAGGACCCTGGTCGTAGCCGAGGAAGGCAGCCACGTAAGCTACCTCGAGGGCTGCACGGCGCCCATGCGTGACGAAAACCAGTTGCACGCCGCGGTGGTGGAACTGGTTGCCCTGGACAACGCCGAGATAAAGTATTCGACAGTACAGAACTGGTACCCGGGCGATGAAAACGGCGTAGGCGGCATCTACAACTTCGTAACCAAGCGCGGCGATTGCCGCGGCGCCGGTTCCAGGATTTCCTGGACCCAGGTCGAGACCGGTTCGGCCATTACCTGGAAATACCCCAGTTGCATCCTGCGCGGCGATAATTCCAGCGGCGAGTTCTACTCCGTCGCGGTCACGAACAACTATCAGCAGGCGGACACCGGCACCAAGATGATCCACCTGGGCAGGAACACGCGCAGCACCATCATCTCCAAGGGCATCTCGGCAGGGAAGGCGCAAAATGCTTACCGGGGGCTGGTCAATATCAGCAAACGCGCCGACAACGCCCGAAATTATACCCAGTGTGATTCCCTGTTGATGGGGGACACCTGCGGCGCCCATACCTTCCCCTACATAGAAACCCGGAACGCGAGCGCGATCGTGGAGCATGAGGCTACCACGTCCAAGATCAGCGACGACCAGTTGTTCTACTGCCGCCAGCGCGGGATTGACGAGGAGGACGCCGTCAACATGATAGTCAACGGGTTCTGCAAGGACGTGTTCAAGGAACTGCCCATGGAGTTTGCCGTGGAGGCGCAGAAACTTCTGAATATTACCCTGGAGGGCGCGGTGGGATGACAATGACGAACAAACAGTGGAATGACGATGTTAACAATTAACAATTTAAAAGTCGGAATCGGCAACAAGCAGATCCTGAAAGGCCTGGACCTGACGGTTAATACCGGCGAGGTACACGCCATCATGGGACCCAATGGTTCGGGCAAAAGCACCCTGGCGAACGTGCTGGCAGGGCGGGACAACTACGAGGTCATGTCCGGTACGGTCGAATACGACGGCCGCGACCTGTTTGAGCTTGCCCCGGAAGAACGGGCCCGGGAGGGTATTTTCCTGGCATTCCAGTACCCGGTGGAAATACCCGGCGTGAACAACATCTACCTGCTCAAGGCGGCGCTGAACGGCATCCGCAAGCACCAGGGCAAAGGCGCGCTGGACGCGGTCGAATTCCTGCAGGTGGTGCGGGAAAAAATGAAGCTGGTGAAAATGGACGAGAGCCTGCTCAACCGGTCCGTGAACGAAGGCTTCTCCGGCGGCGAGAAAAAACGCAACGAGATTTTCCAGATGGCGGTCCTGGATCCGCGCCTGGCCATCCTGGATGAAACGGATTCCGGCCTGGACATCGACGCACTGAAAACTGTTGCGGAAGGCGTCAATTCGTTACGCAACGAATCCCGCTCCATCGTTCTCGTAACCCATTACCAGAGGTTGCTGAACTATATTGTCCCTGATTACGTGCATGTGCTGTCGGATGGAAAGATCATCCGCTCCGGCAGCCGCGAACTGGCTGTTGAACTTGAGGAAAAAGGGTACGACTGGGTCAGACAGGAGGCCAGGGCAGCATGAGTGAGGCAGCCGTCAGCCATTATCTCGCGGAATACGAACAGTTCAGGGATACCCTGACGGCCCCGTGGTTCGCACAACCTCGCGCTGCAGCTCTGGATTTCCTCAGGACCAACGGTTTCCCCTCGCGCAGGACGGAACAGTGGAAATACACTGATGTCACCCCCATCACCAGGAAGAAATTCACTGTCGGGAGGTCCGCACCGGCAGCTGTTGACGATGCGTTCGTGGACAGCCTGCGATTTTCCCGGCTGGATTGCCACGAACTGGTGTTTATCAACGGCAGTTTTTCCGCGGCGTTGTCGCGTAACGAACCACTGCCCGAGGGCGTGGCCGTACAGCCGTTACAGTCGGTGAAACCGGATGATGCCCTCCTGCTCGACTCCTGTTTCGTAGACGGGGAAATAAAAAACGCCTTTTCCGCGCTGAACACGGCATTTGTCAACGACGGTGTTCTTATCCATGTGCCGGACAATACGGAAGTGGCCATACCCATACACATCATTTACATTAGCGGTCAAGCCGATGCAACGCTGATGTCGAACCCGCGCAACCTGGTTGCGCTCGGCCGGAATGCCGGGGCAAGCGTGATCGAGTCCTTTGCCGGCATCCCCGATACCGAGTATTTAACCAACAACCATACCGCTATCCTGGGCCGGGCCGGTTCCCGCCTGGACTATTACAGTATCCAGCAGGAAAGCCAGCGCGCATACCATATCGGCAATACCCGCATCCGGCAGCAGGCCGACAGCAGGGTTGACTGTCACACCCTGTCCCTGGGCGGGAAACTGGCGCGCAGCGACATCGACGTCGAACTGGACGAACCGGGCGCCGAGGTAAAGCTCAACGGTCTGTATCTGACCAATAACCGCCAGCATGTCGACAACCATACCCTGGTTGAGCACAAACAGCCCCATACCACCAGCCATGAACATTTCCGGGGCGTCATGAACGGGCATTCCCGCGCGGTTTTCAACGGCAAGGTGATCGTGCACGAACAGGCCCAGAAGACGGAGGCTCACCAGTCCAATGCGAATCTGCTGCTCTCCGGCAACGCCGAGGTAGATACCAAACCGGAACTGGAGATCTACGCGGACGACGTCAAGTGCAGCCATGGCGCAACGGTGGGACAACTTGATGAGAACATGTTGTTCTACCTGCGTTCCAGGGGGGTCGATGAACATACGGCCCGGAGCCTGCTGACCTATGCCTTTGCCGAGGAGATAATCCGCGATATCAGGTTCCCCGAAATCCGCGAACGGCTGGAACACAGCATTGCCGGCGAGTTGCCCGACACCGACCTGATAGAGGAGTTCGTAAAATGAACTACCCGCAGGCCGTGCAGGCAGATACGGGGCCGGCAACAGGTTTCCCGGTGGAGACGTACCGGCAGGATTTTCCGATCCTGGAGCAGACCGTGCGCGACATGCCCCTGGTCTACCTGGACAACGCGGCAACTGCGCAAAAGCCGCGCCAGGTTATCGAAGTTCTGGATGACTATTATCGTTCCTACAATTCCAATATCCATCGCGGCGTGCATACCCTGAGTGAACTGGCAACGGATGCCTACGAGACGGCGCGTAAAAAAATTCAGCGCTTCATCAACGCCGAATCGCTGCAGGAGGTCATATTCGTACGCGGCACGACGGAAGGGATAAACCTGGTTGCGCAAAGCTACGGCAGGAGCAGGCTGGGCGCCGGGGATGAAATCATCGTCTCGACGATGGAACACCATTCCAACATCGTCCCCTGGCAGTTGTTGTGCGAACAAACCGGCGCCGTCCTGAAAGTCATTCCGATCAATGACGCCGGCGAACTGGATATGGACGAGTATAAAAACCTGCTGAACGAGAGGACCCGGATTGTTGCGATCGTCCATATCTCCAATGCCCTGGGCACGATCAACCCGATTGCGGAGATTACCGGGCAAGCCCATGCTGCCGGCGCCGTGGTAGTGATCGACGGCGCCCAGGCGGCGCCCCATACGAAGCTTGATATGGCCGCGCTGGATTGCGACTTCTATACCTTCTCCGGCCATAAATTGTTCGGCCCCACCGGGATTGGCGTGTTATACGGAAAACAGGCCTTGCTGGAGGACATGCCCCCGTACCACGGCGGGGGCGACATGATCAAGATGGTCACCTTTGAAAAAACCCTGTACAACGACCTGCCCTACAAGTTTGAAGCAGGCACGCCTTACATCGCCGGGGTAATCGGCCTGGGCGCGGCGGTTGACTACGTCAGCGACGTCGATTTGGACAGGATTCATGACTACGAACACGGGTTGTTGCGGTATGCCGCCGAGGCTGCCGCCACTGTGCCGGGATTGCGGCTGATCGGCACGGCCGCCGACAAGGCAAGCATCCTGTCTTTTGTTGTAGACGGGATTCACCCCCACGACCTCGGCACCATACTGGACCACGACGGCATAGCCATCAGGACCGGACACCATTGCGCCATGCCGGTGATGGAACGGTTCGGCATCCCTGCCACGGCCAGGGCCTCCTTTGCCTTTTACAACACGACTGAAGAAGTGGACAAACTGGTTGCGGGGATCGACAAGGCGAAAAACATATTCAAATAACGGCAATGTTCGACTTAAAAGATTTATACCAGGAAGTGATCGTCGATCACAACCGCAGTCCAAGGAATTTCGGCGAACTTGGCCCGCCCGGGAGAAAACTGGAAGGTTTCAATCCCTTGTGCGGCGACCGGCTGACTTTGTACCTGGACCAGGATGGAGACCGGATTGCCGATATTAAATTCAACGGTTCCGGGTGCGCCATCTCCATTGCATCAGCGTCGCTGATGACGGAGGGCGTCAAGGGAAAATCGGTACGGGAAGCCGAGACGGTCTTTGCCGGTTTTCACGAACTGCTGACCTGTGCCGACCTGGATATTGATATGACCCGCATGGGAAAACTGGCGGTCCTGGCCGGCGTGCGGGATTATCCCAGCCGGGTCAAATGCGCCACGCTGTGCTGGCACACGCTGCACGCATTACTGGCCGGTGACGAAGCGCCGGTATCCACGGAATAATCATGTACAGCAACGACCCTGTTACCGTTGTGCGTGACTGCGAAGCGATACTGATTCCCACGGGTACGCCCATCTCATTGCCCGAAGGCAGCCTCGTATTTATAACGCAGGCACTGGGAGGAAATTACACGGTCAACATAAACGGCAACCTTGCCCAGGTGGGCCCGAAGGACGCAGACGCCCTCGGCTTTGACGCATCGGGCTATATCAACCAGGACCTGGAACCCAATGAAGACGGATCCGTCAATGAAGAACACCTGTGGGATCAGATGCGCACCTGTTATGACCCGGAGATCCCGATCAACATCGTCGAACTCGGCCTGATATACGACTGCCGGATCTCACATTCCGGCGCGGGGGAAAACCAGGTGGAGGTGCTCATGACTCTTACCGCGCCGGCCTGCGGCATGGGCGATTTCCTGGCAGCCGACGTACAGAGCAAACTCGCCATCGTGCCGAACGTCGGCAACGTCAGCGTTGAACTTACCTTCGACCCGCCCTGGAGTCCGGAGATGATGACTGAAGCTGCGCGCCTGGAGACCGGCCTGCTGTAACCTGGATACAACCAACGAAAAAGAAGAAGAAAAACACTATGTCTGTTGAACAAACCCTGTCAATAATCAAGCCCGATGCAGTAGCCGGGAACCTGGTAGGTGCGATATACCAGCGCTTTGAAAACGCCGGGCTTAAAATCGTTGCGGCAAAAATGCTGCGCCTCGACGAACAACGGGCCGCCGAATTCTACGCGGTCCACAGGGAAAAGCCTTTTTTCCGGGAACTGGTCGATTTTATGGTATCCGGGCCCATTATGGTGCAGGTTCTGGAAGGCGAAGGCGCCGTTGCGAAAAACCGGGAACTGATCGGGGCCACGTTTCCCAGGGATGCCGAGCCGGGCACCATCCGTGCGGACTACTGCGACCGCGACGGTGACCAGGGAGAAAATGCGGTACATGGTTCTGACGCACCGGAAACTGCCCTGAACGAGATCCGCTTTTTTTTCGACGCAGACGAGATATGTCCGCGCAGCAGGTGATCCGGTGTGAATCTGTTCGATCTTGACCAGGCCGCCATGCGGGATTATTTCACCGGCATGGAGGAAAAACCATTTCGCGCTACGCAAGTAATGAAGTGGGTTTACCACCAGGGTGTAACCGACTTCGAAGCCATGACCGATTTGAGTAAAAGCCTGCGCGATCACCTGGCCGGCAATACGGATTCTCCGCTTCCGTCGATTATCTCTGAAAAAACGTCAACGGACGGCACCCGCAAATGGCTGTTGCAGGTCGATGACGACAACGCGATTGAAACCGTCTTCATACCGGAGACCAGCAGGGGCACGTTGTGTATTTCCTCGCAGGCCGGTTGCGCGTTGAACTGCACCTTCTGCTCGACCGGCAAACAAGGCTACAGCCGCAACCTGTCAGTGGCGGAGATCATCGGCCAGGTCTGGCTGGCCAACAAACAACTGGGTCATTTCGCCAGCCGCAAGCGCATTATCAGCAATATCGTCCTCATGGGTATGGGCGAACCCCTGCTCAATTTCGACAATGTAGTAAAAGCCGTCGAATTGATTACCGATGACCTCGGATTCGGACTGGCGAACAAGCGTGTGACCCTGAGTACCGCCGGCATCGTGCCCGGCATCATCAAGTTGTCTGAATGCAGCAGGATCAGCCTGGCGGTTTCCTTGCACGCCGCCAATGACGCGCTCAGGGACGAACTGGTGCCGATTAACAGGACCTACCCGATACGTAAACTGTTATCCGCCTGCCGCCGCTACAGTGAAGCCACCGGCGGAGAACCCATCACCTTTGAATATGTCCTGCTGAAAGGGGTAAATGATTCCCTGGCTGATGCACGGGAACTGGCGAGGCTGTTGAAAGGCTTCCCGGCCAAGGTAAACCTGATTATTTTCAACCCGTTTCCCGGTACGGAGTACAGCCGGTCATCCATGGAAACCACTGACCTGTTCCGGGATATACTGGTCCAATCCGGTATCATTACCATTACCCGGAAGACCCGGGGCGACGACATTAATGCAGCCTGCGGGCAACTGGTCGGGCGCGTGAAAGCGCGCGCCGCGCGCAGCCAGACCCGGCCCATGGCAAACGGGTGCGCCTGACCCGGACGTCTTTTCAAGGTTGACATGTCCGATAACCAGAATAATGAAATACGGTCTTCCGCCGGCACATTCCTGAAGCGCCTGCGTGAAGAAAAAAACCTCTCCATAGAGGACGTATCGACCAAGCTGTACCTGCAGCCTCACATCATAGAAGCATTGGAGCAGGACGATCACGAGAGCCTGCCGACCGGGACTTACGTCTACGGTTACCTGCAGAATTACGCAAAATTACTGGACACACCTGCAGATCAGGTCGTGGCGATGTACAAGGAAGATATAACGGAACAACCGGAACAGGTCCCGCAGCGTCAACCCAAGCCAAAACCCGGGCAATCGATCAAATGGCCTTACGCGATTTTATATCTCGTGATCTTTGCCGCGTTATTGCTGCCGTTTACCTGGTGGCGCAGCCAGTATACGCAGGAAGCGACAATTTCTGCCGGGGCGGGCGGCAACCGGTCCGGGGGCAACGCTGCGACGTCGGGTCTGTCCTACCCGATCACGATTGTCGAACATCCTGATACGCCGTTCTATCGAGCGCCAAACACGGAACGCGCGGCGTCGGCGCAACAACCGGGTTTCCAGACAACGAACCCTGACAGGGAATTCGACAGTCCGGCAGACCCATACGACGGGAATACGGTTACCACCGGCATAGGGCCTGACTCAATCAGGATAGTCCTCACGGATGATTGCTGGATCGAAATATTCGATGCCAACAACGATAAAGTGTTTTATGACCTGGCCAGGAGCGATCAAATACTGGTGCTGAACGGCACCGCGCCGTTTTCCGTTCTGCTGGGTAATGCGGAAGCGGCGGCCGTAGAATTCAATGCCATGCCCATTGACGCAACCCCTTACATGTCACGGATAGGTATGGCCCGCTTTGTGCTCGGTGAGGAGCAGGCCGGCCGCTGATGGAGAAACTGCAGGCCGTCAGAGGAATGCACGATACGCTGCCCGGGGAGGCATCCGCATGGAACCTTCTCGAGCAAACCTTGCAATCCGTTCTGCAATCGTATTGCTACCGGGAAATCCGCTTTCCCATTCTGGAAAAAACCGAGCTGTTTTCCCGCAGCATCGGCGCGGGAACGGATATCGTGAACAAGGAAATGTATACCTTCCAGGATCGCAACGGCGAGTTCCTGACCCTGCGCCCTGAAGGAACAGCAGGGTGTGTGCGCGTCCTGCTGCAGCACGGATTACTTCATTCCGGCCCGCAAAGGATCTGGTACCAGGGACCCATGTTCCGCCATGAAAGACCGCAGAAAGGACGCTTGCGGCAGTTCCACCAGGTCGGCGCCGAAGCATTCGGCATAGACAGCGCCGATATTGACGCCGAGATCATCATGCTGTGCGCCCGTATCTGGCATGTGCTCGGGATCACGGACGTGCGCCTGGAACTGAACTCGCTCGGTTCTTACGCGGCGCGCCGGAAATACCGTAACCTGCTGGTCGAGTACCTGTCCGAGAACCGGGAGCAACTGGATGAAGACAGTGTCAAGCGCCTGGAAACCAACCCGTTGAGAATTCTCGACAGCAAAAACCCGGCCATGCGTGCGGTGATCGGCGCGGCGCCTTCGCTGCTCGATTCAATCGATGAAGAATCTGCAGAGCATTTTGCCGTTTTAAGAGAACTGCTGGATGCAAACGCTGTTTCATATGAAATTAACCCCAGGCTGGTACGCGGACTCGATTATTACAACCGCACCGTATTTGAGTGGATCACCGACAGGCTTGGCGCCCAGGGAACCATCTGCGCAGGCGGACGTTACGACGATCTTGTCGCACAACTGGGCGGCCGGGCCACCCCCGGGGTAGGTTTTGCGATGGGACTCGAGCGGATCCTCGACCTGATGCAATCCGGCACTGCTGAACCCGGTTCGGACACCCCCCGGGTGTACCAGGTGCTCGTGGGGGACGCGGCCATGAAAAACGGCATAAAACTGGCGGAACAGCTACGCGATAAACTACCCGGGCTAAGGCTTCTCATGCACTGCGGCGGCGGCAGTTTCAAGAGCCAGTTCAAAAAAGCCGATAAATCACGGGCGGATTACGCGCTGATCCTGGGCGACGAGGAAGTAGCGAAAAATACCGTCCAGATAAAACCCTTGCGCGCGGATACGGGGCAATACGAAATCAGCCAGGACGAACTGGCCGATGAGCTTGCCAGGCTAGTACCCTTTCCAGTTAATATTGACATGTTCAGCGGGTCGGGAAGCGGTTGAGCGCAAGGCACGCCGCGCCGGGAATGGCGCGTCCTTGCCAAGCGGCGTAACGCCGCGGGCGACCGCTTCCCGGCCCGCCCGCAGGGAGCCACACAGCAACGCCAATACGGCGTTGCAGCCCTTGACAAGGGCGCGCCATTCTCTGCGGACTGCGCCTTGTCTTGGCGTTGCTGTGTAGCTCTGAACATGTCAATATTAACTGGCAAGGGTACTAGTATAATTGAAACCTCATAATCCGAAAAATTCAGTTTTATGCTCCGAAATTGCCCGATCCTGTCTAGGAGGACGGTGTGCTGGAGTACAGCAGGTAGCCGGATCACTTTGCAGCATGCCAGAATCGGCGTTGTTTGTCCCTGTGCGCCGTCACCTGCAATCCGGCGCCGGTCGTTTTGATACGGATCGCGCCACTCTCAGCCGTGCTCAACAGCCTGGCGCCGTGCTCCCGGTAGCGGGACACTACATCCCGGTCGGGTAATCCGAATCGATTCCGGTAACCCACCGGAAAAACTGCAATATCGGGCGACACGGCCTCGATAAAATCCCGGGTCGAAGAGGTCTTGCTGCCGTGGTGGGGGACCACGAGCACGTCAGCCCGCAACCGCTCCCCATGGCGCTGCAGCAGGCTTCGTTCAGCTCTCTCCTCGATGTCACCGGTCAGCAGCATGACCAGGCCACGCGTCTCCACCCGCACCACGCAGGAACGGTCATTGGCGGATAACTGTTGCGTACTGCCGGGGTGCAGGACCTGGAAATGGACGCCATCCCAGGACCAGGCTTGACCGTCGAGGCACTCCCCGGCCTGCAGCAGCGGGATCTCCCCGGGTACGCTGCTGATAACCCGGGATACGGGCAGTTCGCCAATGAGACCTTGCAGCCCGCCGATATGATCAATATCGCCATGACTTTGCACCAGCATATCCAGCGTTCCAATGCCTTTGTCACGCAGAAACGGCACTATGACCGCCGCGCCTGTATTAAAACCGGAAGCATAGGCGGGTCCCGCATCGTAAAGCAGGCTATGCCGTTGCGTGCGTACGACTACGGCAAGTCCCTGCCCTACATCCAGCACGGTCATAGCTGCTTCACCGGATGACAGTCCGATTTTGGCGGGGAAGAACAAGGGGACCAGCCAGATCAGACCCAGCCACCTCGACGTAATCCCCCGGGGCAGCAGCAGGATCAGCACACCTGCACTGATAACGGCCATGCTTATCAGCCCGGGCCGGCTGACCGGGAGCAACTGGAATTCCCATGCCGTAAACAGGTTCATTGCCCACCAGAACGCGTGCATGGACGCCAGGGCAAGCTCCAGCAGCAAATCCACCCCGACGAGCAGGAGCGCGCAACCGGAGAGTACCAGTGGTATGACGACCAGGCTGACCCACGGCACCGCAAACATGTTCGCAAACAGGCTGTATACCGGGATTTCCTGGTAATACAGGGCCAGAACAGGCACCAGGCCCATAGTGACGATGTACTGGACCCTGCCCCATTCCCATAACCGGCGGCGCTGCAGGTGAGCCCGGTAGCCGACCCCGTAAAGTATGACCGCCACGGCGCTGAAGGACAGCCAGAAACTGGCCGACAGCGGAGCAAACGGATCTATGGCCAGAACCGCGAACAGTGCGGTTCCAAGCACATCACTCGAAACGGCCGTGCGGTAATACAATTTCATACCGAAATACACACACAACATGATCAGCGCGCGTTGCGCAGGCAGTGCAAAACCGGCGAGCAGCGCATAAGCCAGCGCACCAAGCATGGCGGCTGCCGCGGCCAGCCTGACACCGGAAACATGGCCCGGCAGTACGGGGACGAACAGGCACAGGGGACCCCAGGCCCGCAGCACGAGCAGGTAGACGATACCGGCGACCAGGCCGATATGCAGGCCGGAAATGGCAATCAGGTGATTGGTGCCGGTTGCCGTCAGCACCTGCCAGTGCGCATCGCTGAGACCACTCCTGTCGCCCACGGCCAGCGCCGGAATAAACCCGGCCAGGGCATCGGACGGCAGCGCCTCCCTGATTTTATTTCTTATTACAAAGCGAAGCAGATCGGGATTCAGCCTTGACGCCTTTTGCAGCCTGGTATTTTCCTCGTCATCGATGACATATCCCGTTGCCCGCAGCCGGTTTTGAAACAGCCACGACTCGTAATCAAAACCGCCGGGGTTCATGTAGCCGTGCGGCCGCTTCAGCCTGATCGTCAGCCTCCACCTCTCCCCGGGCTGCAACGGTTGACGGCCTTCGTACCAGCTCAGCCTTACCTTGCCGGGATTTGATTTGACCGCGTGGCCGTATTGACTGAGTTCGTCAATACGGAAATTGAAGCGGATGGAGCGGTCCCGGGTCTCCGGTAACGATACAACCACCCCTTCGGCGTAAAGCGACTTGCCTTCCTCCCCGGGCTGCAACTCATGCTGCAGCACCAGGTGGGCGTTCAACAGTGTCCAGAGAAAACCGCAGATGACGTAACCGGGAAACCTGAAACCGGGAAACTTCCAGATCAGCCAGGTAACCGGAAGCAACCCCGATGCGAACCAGATATGCGGCAATGCGGGCAGGCGGGTACAGAGAACGGCGCCCGACAGGAATAACAATCCCTTGAACAACATGAAAAATCCCTCTTTTCTTCCTAATTCCTAATTCCTAATTCGTAATTCCTAATTCCTAATTCCTAATTCCTAATTCCTGCTTTCACCCGGCATGCAATCTCCCGTCACTTAATTCATACACCCGGTCCAGGCCCTCCAGCAGGCGACTGTTGTGCGTGGCCATGACCAGGCTGACGCCGTGCATCTTGTTCAGATCCAGCATGACCTTGAAAACCCGGGCCGCGGTGTGCTCATCGAGGTTGCCGGTGGGTTCATCCGCCAGGATACAGCGCGGCCGGGCCACCAGCGCCCGGGCGATGGCGGCGCGCTGCCTCTCACCACCCGATAACTCGCCCGGCTTGTGTTGCAGGCGCTGCTTCAATCCCACCTGCGCCAGCATATCCTCTGCGGCGTCCCTGGCCGCCTGCGGGGCTTCACCTCTTACCAGCAACGGCAGGGCCACGTTTTCCAGGGCGGTGAATTCCTGCAGCAAATGATGAAACTGGTAGACAAATCCCAGTTTCCGGTTACGCCAGCGGCCGGTTTCCGCCTCCGACAGTCCCGCCAGCGGGACGCCGTCCACCGTCACTTCGCCGCCGCTGGGTTCGTCCAGGCCGCCCAGCAGGTGCAGCAAGGTGCTCTTGCCCGAACCGGATGAGCCGATAATCCCGATACAACTGCCGGCGCGCACCTCCAGGTCAACACCTTTTAACACCTCGACATGGAGGTCTCCCTGGCTGAAGGTCTTGCGCAACCCGGTACAGGTCAATGTAACCGGGTTACTCATAGCGCAGCGCCTCCGCGGGCCGGGTCTGCGCCGCCCGCCAGGCCGGGTACAAGGTCGCCAGGACGGCAAACAGGAACGCCGCGGCTGCCGTGATGGCTATATCCATCCAGTGCAGGTCGGACGGCACGCGGCTGATGAAATACACATCGGGAGATAAAAACTGCACCTGCAGGAAATGCTCAATGCCGGCTGCGATGCTGTCTATATTGCCGGCAAGGGCGACTCCGCCGGCCACGCCCAGCAGTATCCCGGCCACACCCAGGGCCGCTCCCTGGATGACAAAAATCTTCATGATGCCTTGCGGCGTCACCCCCAGGGTGCGCAAGACCGCGATATCACCCTGCTTGTCCGTTACCATCATCATCAGGGTCGAGATGATATTGAAGGTGGCCACGGCGATGATCAGGATGAGTATGACGAACATCATTTTTTTAGTCATTTGTATGGAATGAAAATAATTCACGTGCCGCTGTGTCCAGTCGATCACACCGTAGCGCCCCGGCACATCCCGGAACGCCTCCCGGCTGATCCGGGGCGCCTGCATGACGTCGCTGGTTTTCAGGCGCAGGCCGTCAGGATTGCCCGCGCGAAAAAACCGGGCTGCATCGTCCAGGTGTACGAACACCATGACACTGTCAAACTCGTACATATCGGTATCATAGACCCCGGCGACGGTAAAGCGCTTGGTCCTGGGAAGAATCCCCGCGGGCGTAACCATGGCCGACGGTGAGACGAGCGTGACCCGGTCTCCCAGATCCGCCTGCAAAAGGTCCACCAGATCCGCGCCGAGGATAACCCGGAACTCCCCCGGGGCCAGCGCGCCCAGTTCCCCGGCGATCATTTTTTCCGGGATAAAAGATACCCCCGGCTCTGCTTCCGGCAGGATGCCCCGCACCAGCACACCCTTGACCTGCCGGTCGAAGGTCACCATGCCTTCAGATTCCACGAACGGGGCGGCGCCGACTATCCCCGGGTGCAGTTGCGCCCGGTCCGCCACGCTCCTCCAGTCCTCCAGCGAGTCGCCGTAACCGAAAACCGTTGCTTCGGCTTCCATGCCGATCAGGTGCTCGGTCAGGACCCTCTCAAATCCGCTGACTACCGATAACACCGTGGTCAACACGATGACACCCAGGGCAATGCTCAAAACCGAGACCAGTGAAATGAATGAAATAAACCGGTTGCGCCGCCTGGACATCACGTAGCGCAAGCCGATAAAAACCTGGTAAGAACTGA
>MKWU01002004.1_pt1 | contig 32515 bp, 34 predicted proteins | sample 809101 | NCBI WGS metagenome assembly MKWU01 (sample SAMN05860141, study PRJNA318959) | sponge metagenome | host: Aplysina aerophoba | place: Slovenia: Piran, Adriatic Sea, Gulf of Piran | collected 2013-05-07
CGACGGTGCCGGCGGCGATCGCCTCCTGAACCCGTTCCAGGTCGTCCGCGGAGATACCTGCGCCTGCCAGCTCCGCGGCGACCTCCTCTTTCCCCGCGAGCCGAGCGGCGAATCTGGCGAGCGCCGCCGGCAGCGTCAGGTGCACGCGAGTCGCGCCGGTAGCCGAATCGGTCACCTGGACATGCACCCGGCCGCTTCCGTCGCCGCCGCCGGACCGGGCTGGCGTACCCGGCGCCTCCCGCACCGCATCGAGCAGCCGTGCCGCCTCGGCGGCGGAAATCTTCCCCTCCTCCAACAGGGAGAGGATCCGCATTCGTTCTTCGTTCATGATGGGTCCTCCAGTGGTGCCGAGCCCGACCGGCGTGCGGTCTGTGTCCGGCTCAAGTAATCAGGTCGACGGGCGTTCACGGATCCTCCTGGCGAAATGATACACTACCGCCTTCTCTCGTTCCTGCCAGAATCGGCGATGACGCCTGCCGCGGCGGTTGACGTTCGGTAGGCCGTTGGCCTACCAATAAGAGTGTAGTGGAGTTTGAGTGGGACGAGACCAAGAGTGACGATTGCCTCCGGTCTGGCGGCTTCGACTTCGCATACGCGAGCGGCGCGTTCCGCGACGAGAACCGAAGCGTCGGTCACGACAGGCGATGGGACTACGGGGAGGACCGTTACCGGGTGCTCGCGGCGATTGAGGGACGTGTGTTTGTCCTGGTCTACACGCTGCGTGGTTCCGCCATCCGCATCATCTCGGCCCGCAAGGCCAACAACAGGGAGGTTCGAGAGTATGAGCAGAACGCAAGTGACGGTTGATCCCGACGATGCGCAGACCTGGCCGCGGGGACGGGTCAATTATGAAGTACTGGACGCCACGACCGAGCAGGACATTGCGTTGCAGCAACAGCAGGACGATGCCGAGGCGATGCAGGACATGGCGCAGTTCGCCCGCCGGGTGCGCCGGCGCCTGGGACTTACGCAGGTGGAACTCGCACGGCGCATCGACGTGCCACACGAGACGATCCGCAACTGGGAGCAGGGCAAGCGCTGCCCAACCGGCGCGGCGAGAGCACTGCTCCGAATTCTCGACAAGGCACCCGAGCAGGCCCTGCGTGTTCTGACCTGAAATGAGCTTCCGTTCAACGTAACGTAGACGAGCTTCAACCGCCGGCGGCGTACTGCTGCAAGGCGCGCATCGCCCAGTAGCCGAGCGTGGCCGGCCAGAACGCCCCGAATATGAACGCCATCGGAAGCGATGCGGACGCTCCCGATGCGATGCCGACGCCGATCCCGATCAGCACGTAGGTACCGCCGCTGACGCTTGTGGTGAAGTGCCCACCCTGCCTGTCGTTGTTCATGTATCCAGGCGTACCGGACCTCCCGCGGGAACGTCAATCGGCCGCTATCCCCGGAATCCCGGTCGGCGGACTTGGGCGGCGGTGCGGCGGGGCTGATAGAATGGCGGTATGGCTGATGCGCGGACGGCAGCGGGGCGCCAGGTGCGCCGGGGCAGCGGGATGCTGGCGCGGATTCGCGGCAACTGGCAGCTCTACCTGATCCTGTCCGTGCCCATCGCCTTTTTCATCATCTTCCACTACCTGCCGATGTACGGTGCGCAGATTGCGTTCCGGGAGTTCATCGCCATCAAGGGCATCTGGGGCAGCCCGTGGGTGGGCGTCGACCAGTTCGTCAAGTTCTTCCGCTCCTACCAGTTCGCGCGCGTGGTGGGCAACACCGCCGGCATCGCCGTCTACACCCTGGTGGCGGGGTTCCCGATCCCGATCATCCTGGCGCTGCTCATCAACAACTCGGAGGCGCCGCGCTTCAAGAAGACCGCGCAGATGGTTACCTACGCGCCACACTTCATCTCCACCGTGGTAATGGTGGGGCTGCTGCTGCAGTTCCTGTCGCCGCGCTACGGCGCCGTGAACGCGCTGATCAAGGCGTTCGGCTTGGAGCCGGTGCACTTCATGGGCGAGGCCGGCATGTTCTGGAGCGTGTACGTGTGGTCCGGCATCTGGCAGGAGGCGGGCTGGGGCACCATCATCTTCCTTGCTGCGCTCGCGAGCATCGACCCGACCCTGCACGAGGCGGCGATCGTCGACGGGGCGAGCAAGCTGCAGCGCACCTGGCGCATCGACGTGCCCGGCATCCTGCCGACCGCGGTGGTGCTGCTGATCCTGCGCATGGGCCAGCTCATGAACGTCGGCTTCGAGAAGGCGCTCTTGATGCAGAACCCGCTCAACCTGCAGGCCTCGGAGATCATCCAGACCTTCGTGTACAAGATCGGCATCGAGTCCAACCTGCCGGCGTACTCCTACTCGTCGGCGATCGGCCTGTTCAATTCGGTAATCAATTTCGCGCTCATCATCACCGTCAACGAAATCGCCAAGCGGGTGAGCAACACCAGCCTGTGGTGAGATGAGGCGGGGGGAACGGTAGACAATGGCCATCGAACGCAGCCGCGGCGACCGCGTTTACCAGTGGTGCAACAATGCCCTGCTGGCCGTCGCCATCGCGGTGGTGCTGTATCCGCTGATCTACGTGCTGTCGGCGTCGTTCAGTTCCACCCGCGCGGTGCTCGGCGGGCGCGTGTGGCTGTGGCCGGTGGAGCCCTCCCTGCTCGGCTACCAGACCATCTTCGACTACGCGCTGATCTGGCGCGGCTACGCCAACACCGTCTTCTATACCTTCTTCGGCACCATCATCAACGTGGTGCTCACCATCATGGCCGCCTACCCGCTGTCACGGCGCGACCTGGTGGGGCGCAACTTCTTCATGTTCCTGATCACCTTCACGATGATTTTTTCCGGCGGGCTGATCCCGACCTACCTGCTGGTGCGCGAGTTGGGCATGATCAACACGCGCTGGGTGATGATGATTCCCAACGCCATCGCCGCCTGGAACGTGATCATTACCCGCACCTACTACCAGACCACGATCTCCGACGAGCTGCTGGAGGCGGCGCAGCTCGACGGTTGCAGCGACGCCCGCTTCATCTGGCAGATCGTGGTGCCGCTGTCGGGCGCCATCACCGCGGTCAACACCCTGTTCTACGCCGTCGGCCACTGGAATGCGTTCTTCAACGCCTTCATCTACCTCAACGACGACCGCCTGTTCCCGCTGCAGATCGTGCTGCGCGAGATCCTGATCGCCAACGACATCGACCTGGAACTGACCGGCGACGTGATCGACGACGAGGCGCGCCAGGGCCTGCGCGAACTGCTCAAGTTCTCGCTCATCGTGGTGGCCAGCGTCCCGGTCCTGATGATGTACCCGTTCGTCCAGAAGTACTTCGTCCGCGGCGTAATGATCGGCTCCATCAAGGGCTGACACCTGTCGGCACTGTGGCGCCGTTCGCCGCCGGCCGCTCGCTCGCGACCGCCGGTGAGCCGCTACGGCTCCGCTCCGGACGCGTCCTCCGGTTCACGGCGCGCCCCGCCCAGCTCCACCGCCTGCTCGGCGAGCAGCCGGCCCCCGAGTGTGGACGGCGAGATCACCTGATCCACGCCCAGCCGGCGTACCTTGGCGACGTTCTCCTCGTCCTCGACCCGGACCAGGATCGCGAACCGGGAGTTGGGGGTGTCGTCGCGCAGGTCCTTGGCATTCACTGCCACCAGCGTGTTGGTCGAGTCGCTGTCGAATGCCGCAATCACCGCGTGCGCGGTGGGCGCGTTCGCTTCCAGCAGGGTGTCGCGCAGCGTCGGGTCTGCCTCCAGCACGTCGTGGCCCTTGCCGCGCAGGCTCTGCGCGATGTCCTGCCGGTCGTCGACGATCAACGCCGTCACTCCGCGGTCGCGCAACTCGTCGATGATGCTGGCGCCGACGCCGCTGTAGCCACACACCACGACATGGTCCTTCAGGCGTTGGAATCGGTTTACCAAGCTCATTACTCCCTTCACCCGTCCTTCGACGATCGGGCCGAGTGTCACCGACAGCGCGGTAACGAACAGCGTGATGCCGATCAGGTACATCGATACCACGAACCAGCGAGCGTCGCTTCCGACCGGGTAGATCTCGGCCACATCGTAGTCGTAACCGAGGGTGACGTATGCCACCAGTGCGAAATACGTCGCGTCCGACCAGTCCTCGACGCCATGAAATTGGTCGCGCAGCAGAAAGGAGCCGACGATACCGTAGGCCAGCGCCAGCACCATCGCGACCGCTGCAACCATCTGCCCGTAGCTGAGGCGGCGCGCGGCGCGTACCTCGAAGGTGCGCTGGAACACCAGGAGCGCGCCGATCAGCAGCACGCCTATCCCGCTCTGCACTCCCAGGGCGAGGAAGCTGCCCTGCTGTACCACGCGGAATACGCCAGGCACCAGAGCTGCCGACAGCACCAGCAGGGTAGCCCCCCAGGCTCGGCGGCGGCGCTGCAGCAGGCCCTTGGCGAGCAGCAGCATCAGGACGCCGGTTGCGATCAGGACCAGGCCGGACACCTCGTCGCCGTCGTCGTTGCCGGCGGCCGTCAGGCGGTCCGTCGCCACCATCAGATAAGCACCGAGCGCCAGGTACAGAAACCCCGAGAGCCCGATCAAGAGCGCGATCCAGAGGGAGGCGCGCGGTAGCCAGCGCCAGCGGCGCCGGGCGGTGGTCATGGCACCGTAGCCTAAAGTACTGACGCCCTCGTTTCCAAGACTACTACGACCGCTGGTGGGGCACGAGTTCGACGCCGTGTTCGCGGGCACCGACAGGCGAAGTGAAATCGCGGCTCACCCGCACCGCGATTGAGCTGGCCTCCCGTCACTCCGTCATTATCCGATCCTTGCCGGCGGGCCGGGGGTGGGGGAGGACGCGCCGGCGGTGCTCTGGCCCTCCCGCTACCCCGTCCTTAGCCGCTGCGTGCGGGCGGGGGGGGGGGGGTGTAGGATGCGCGGGCGATGAGGCCGGGCGCCGAATCACTGGCCGCGCCGCGGGTGCGGCGTTCGCTGCTGCGCGACGCGAGCGTCAACTGGCAACTGCACCTGCTGCTGCTGTTGCCGCTGCTCTACCTGCTCATTTTCAAGTACGTGCCGATGTGGGGGGCGCAGATCGCGTTCCGCGACTTCTTCGCCGTCCAGGGCATCGTCGGCAGCCCCTGGGTCGGCATGGCCAACTTCGACCGCTTCTTCGAGTCGCCGCAGTTCTGGACCGTGCTGCGCAACACGCTCGGCCTGTCCGCCTACCAGATCGCCGCGTCGTTCCCGATTCCGGTCATCCTCGCCCTGGCGCTCAACAACGTCGAGCACCGCCGCTTCAAGAAAACGGTGCAGCTCACCACCTACGCACCGCACTTCATCTCCACGGTGGTGATGGCGGGCATGATCATGCGCTTTCTGGCGCTGCACACCGGGGTGGTCAACAACGCGCTCGAGGCGGTGGGGCTGGGGCGGATCTCGTTCATGAGCAGCCCGGAGCTGTTTCAGTCGGTGTACGTGATTTCCGGCATCTGGCAGAACGCCGGCTGGGGCACGATCATCTACCTGGCGGCGCTGGCCGGGGTCGACCCGCAGCTGCACGAGGCGGCGATCGTGGACGGCGCCACCAAGCTGCAGCGCACCCGCCACATCGACGTGCCCGGCATTCTGCCGGTGGCGATCATCCTGCTGATCCTGGAGACCGGGCGCATCATGCAGGTGGGGTTCGAGAAGGCGTTCCTGCTGCAGACCCCCCTCAACCTGACCACCTCCGAGGTAATCCAGACCTACGTGTACAAGATCGGGCTCGCGTCGCCGGTGCCGGATTATTCGTTCGCCACCGCCATCGGCCTGTTCAACTCGGTCATCAACCTGGCGCTGATCCTGGTGGTGAACTGGCTCGCGCGCCGCCTGAGCGACACCAGCCTGTGGTAGCCCGCGAGCCCAACCTCGACCTGCACCGCGTGGTGCGCCGGCGCATCGGCAAGAGCCGCGTCGACCGGATCTTCGACGGCTTCAACTACACCTTCCTGGCGCTGGTGCTGGTCGGCGTGGCCTACCCGCTGCTGTACATTGTCAGCGCATCGCTCAGTGCGCCGGAAGCGACCATTGGCGGCCAGGTGTGGCTGTTGCCGGTGAAACCGACGCTGCGCGCCTACGAGGCCATCTTCGAGTACCGCAAGGTGTGGATCGGCTACGGCAACAGCCTGTTCTACGCCTCGGTAGGCACCGCCATCAACATCGTGCTCACGGTGATGGCGGCCTACCCGCTGTCGCGGCCCGACTTCAGGGCGCGCCACCTCTACATGGCGCTGTTGGTGTTCACCATGCTGTTCAACGGCGGCATCATCCCCAACTACCTGCTGGTGCGCGACCTGGGCATTCTCAACACGCGCTGGGCGATGCTGCTGCCGCAGGGCTTGTTGGTGTGGAACGTGATCATTACCCGCACCTACTACCAGACCACCATCAGCTCCGGCCTGCTGGAGGCGGCGCGCATCGACGGCTGCAGCGACCTGCGCTTCGTGTGGTCGATCGTGGTTCCGCTGTCGGGGGCCATCACCGCCGTCAACGCCCTGTTCTACGCCGTGTTCCACTGGAATACCTTCTTCGACGCGTTCATCTACCTGAACAAGGAGGAGCTGTACCCGCTGCAGATTTTTCTGCGCGCCATCCTGATTATCAACACCATCGAAGCGGACCTGATGGATCCCAAGGAGCTGGAGGCGCTGGAGGGGATGCGCGACCTGCTGCAGTTCGCCCTGATCATCGTGGCCAGCCTGCCGGTGCTGATTGCCTACCCGTTCGTACAGAAATACTTCGTGCGCGGGGTAATGATCGGTTCCCTCAAGGGATGATCGGCACGCTGCGGGCAGCGGTGATAGAATGGAGCCTCACCGCGCCGGCTGACGGCGCGAGGAAGTCAGGAATACGGCGGCCGTGACCGCGGTCCGCCGCCAACAAGAGGAGGAAGTCGCATGACACGACTCTACGCGATCATGGGGGCCGCACTGCTGCTGCTGGTGCCCGCAATGGCGTTTGCCGGCGCCGAAGGGGAGGGCTCCGGAGCGGCGATGGACACGCTGTCGGCGCCCGGCGTCTACCCGATCAGCGACGAGCTGATTACGGTAACCGCGCTGGCCAACGTCGATACCCGCATCCAGGACATCACCACCAACTACGCGGTGACCTGGCTGGAGGAGCAGACCAACCTGCACATCGAGTGGGACCAGGTCACCGGTTCCGACGCCGCCCAGAAGATCAACCTGGTGCTGGCCGCCGGTTCCGACCTGCCGGACATGATCATCAACTCCGGCATCACCACCGAGCAGCAGTTCCTGTACGGCTCGCAGGGTTTCCTGGCGCCGCTGGAGGGGCTGATCGAGGATCACACTGTCGAACTGAAGCGCATCTTCGCCGAGGATCCGCACGTGCCGCGCCAGCTTACCGCGCCGGACGGCCACGTGTACGCGCTGTCGGTGCGGCCGGTGGCCTACCACTCCACGCTTTCGCAGAAACTGTGGATCAACGTCGAGTGGTTGGAGCGGCTCGGCCTGGAGATGCCCACCACCACCGATGAGCTGCGCACCGTGCTGGAGGCGTTCCGCGACCAGGACGCCAACGGCAACGGCGATCCGGGCGACGAGATTCCCTACTCGGGCCTGATCAAGTACTGGCGCAGCAGGCCGGGCGCGTTCGTGATGAACGCCTTCATCTACGACGACGGCTTCGGCGACCCGACCAACTCGCACCGCATGGTGGTCAACGACGGCATCATCTCGCCGGCGTTCACGGCCGACGAGTGGCGCCAGGGTCTGACCTACCTGAACGGCCTGTACAACGACGGGCTGTTCGACGGCGAGGCGTTCGTAATGGACCGCAACCAGCTCCACACGCTCAACAACGGCGGCGTGGAAGGGGTCGCGCGGATCGGCGCCCACCAGGCCGGCACGCCGTGGGGGGCGCTGGCGCCGCAGGGCACCATGCACCGCCAGTACCGCGCGGTGCCGCCGCTGATCGGCCCCAACGGCGCCCAGTTCACCGCCCTGTACCCGAAGAACCAGCGCGGTTCCAAGTTCAGCCTGACCACGGCCGCCACCGACCTGGAGCAGGCGGCGATCATCAAGTTCTTCGACTTCGTGCATCACGCCGGCGAATCGCGCATGGTGCCGTGGTTCGGCCCCGAGGGCGAGGGCTGGCGCTGGGCGCAGGAGGGCGAGATGGCCTACACCGGCGAGACCGCGCTGTGGAAGCAGATCGAACTTTACAACACCGCCCACAACCACAAGCTCGGCCACATGTTCCCGAGCTACTTTGAGGAAGGATTCTTCGACCGCCAGGTGCCGGTGTCGGACGACCCGCTGTCCATCGAGCCGCGCCTGTATTGGGAGACCATCGAGAAGTACGAGGGGCATCAGCCGGACGAGATCGTGCTGCCGCTGATCCACGGCTTCGACGAGGGCCGCGAATACGGCCAGTTGCGTGCGCCGATCAACGAGTTCGTGGAGCAGAGCTTCGCCCGCTTCGTGACCGGCGACCTGGACATAGGCTCCGACGACGACTGGAACAACTACCTGGCGCAGCTCGATGCGTTGAAGGTGGGCCGGTTCGTGGAGATCCTGCAGATCGCCTACGACCGCATGTACCGGTAGCGACCGGGCTCGAGATACCGCCGGCGTGACGGACACGGACGCGGCGCGGCCACCCGAACCGGGGCCGGGCCGGCCGCGGCCGCGGCGCGCCCCCCCGAGCGGGGGCGGGGCCGGGGGCCGCGCCCGCCCTCCCGCCGGTCCGCTCTGCCGGCGGCGGCGGAACCGCCGCGGCCCAACATCGTCCTGATACTGGCGGACGACCTGGGCTACGGCGACGTCGGCTGCTACAACCCCGCCTCCCGCATCCCCACGCCGCACATCGACCGGCTTGCGGCGGAGGGGGTGCGGCTCACCGACGCGCACGCCGCGTCGGCGGTATGCACGCCGTCCCGTTACGCCCTGCTTACCGGCCGCTACTGCTGGCGCACCCCGTTGCAGCGCCGGGTGCTGTTCAACTACGAACCGCCGCTGATCGAGCAGGGCCGCGTCACGCTGGCCTCCCTGCTACGGGAGCACGGCTACCGCACCGCCTGCTTCGGCAAGTGGCACCTGGGCCTGTGGTTCACCGCCGCCGCCGGCGCGCCGCTGTCGCTGACTCGCCCGCTGCCCTGGGACGGCGGCCCACTACCGGACCGCTCGCTGTCGGAGCGCATCGATTTCGCGCAGCCGGTCGGCGGTGGCCCGACGACGCTGGGCTTCGACGAGGCGTTTTATACCGCCGGCTGCTCCACCGACCAGGAGCCGTACTGCTTCATCGACGGCGACCGCTGCCTGGGCATGGAGCGCGCCGCCTACCGCCGCCCGCACGGCAGCTGGCGTTCCGGCATGGCCGCCCCCGACTGGAACAACGAGACGGTCGACATCGAATTTACCGAGCGGGCGGTGGCGTTCATCGACCGTCAGAGCCGGTCGGCGCGGCGGCAGCCCGGGCGCCAACGCCAACCGTTCTTCCTTTACCTGCCACTGTCAGCGCCGCACAGCCCGCACCTGCCGCCGGAACTGGTGCGCGGCGCGAGCGCCGCCGGCCCGCGCGGCGACCAGGTGGCGCTGGTGGATTGGTGCGTGGGACAGGTAGCCGCCGCGCGGGCGCGCGGCGGGGTCGCGGACGATACGCTGCTGATCGTGACCAGCGACAACGGCCCGCTGATCGGTTCCACGCCGCGTCCCGGCGACCCGGAGGGCACCGCCCGCATGGACGGCGATCACCGTTCCGCCGGCGGCCTGCGCGGCTACAAGGCGATGATCTACGACGGCGGCCACAGGGAACCGTTCATTGCCCGTTGGCCGCGCGCCATCCCGGCGGGGCGGGAGAGCGATGCGCTGGTGTGCCTGTCCGACCTGCTGGCCACCTGTGCCGCCATTGTGGGCGCTGAATTGCCCGATGGCGCGGGGGAGGACAGCATCAACGTGCTGGCCGCGCTGACTGCGGCGCCCGGCGCGGCGCCTGCCAGGACCGACATGATCCATCACTCCGGCGCCGGAGTGTTCGCGCTACGCCGCAACGTCGGCGATGCGGGCTGGAAGTTGGTCGTCGAATGCCCCGGCAAAGGCCCCGGCGACGGCCCAGTGCCCGGCAGCAGCGGCCAACTCTACGACCTGAGCCGCGACCTCGCCGAAACCACCAACCTGTGGCACCACCATCCAAACGTGGTCCGTGCGCTCACCGCCCACTTGGTGGCGCAGTGTAGCGCCGCCGGTAGCGTCGCGTCGGCAGGTTGAGGTTTGGTTGCCCACGAGCCACCACCGTCCGGTTGGTGGATCAGGGTCGAACAGAGCGCCTGAGCGGGATCGAACCGCCATCACGAGCTTGGAAGGCTCGGGTAATGACCATTATACGACAGGCGCGTGGAAGTCTCAGGGTACGCATTCGCGGGCGGCGTTGTCCACACCGCGGCAGGACGAGGCAGGCGGGCCTTAGGCTGGCCGCGCAGCTAAGGCTAATGGACCTCGGCCAGCTCGCGTTCCTCGGCGCGTTCGGAGGCGGGGAGGCGCAGGGTGACCAGGCGTGAAACGCCCTGTTCTTCCATGGTGATGCCGAACAGGTGGGAGGCGCCGGCGGCGGTGCGCTTGTTGTGGGTAACCACCAGGAACTGGGTGTCGGCGCTGAACTCGGTGAGCAGTTCCACCAGCCGGCCCACGTTCTCGTCGTCGAGGGCGGCGTCGATCTCGTCGAGGATGCAGAACGGCGAAGGACGCACGCGGTAGAGAGCGAACAGCAGCGACACCGCGGTGAGGGCGCGCTCGCCGCCGGACAGCAGGGTGATGTTCTCCAGCTTCTTGCCCGGCGGCTGAGCGTAGAACTCGATGCCGGATTCCAGCAGCGCGTCGGGATCGGTCAGCTTGAGCTCGGTGCGCCCGCCGCCGAACAGGCGCCGGAACATGGCCTGGAACTCGGTGCGGATATCGTCGAACGCCTGCCGGAACAGGGTGCTGGACTCGGCATGGATCTGCTCGGCGATCTGGCTCAGGTCGCGCGTCGCGGTTTCCAGGTCGTCGAGCTGGGCGCGCAGGAACTGGAAGCGCTCGTTCACCTCGCGAAACTGCTCGGTGGCCATCAGGTTTACCTGGCCGAGCTGGCGCGCCTCTTCGCGCAGCCGCGCGAGCACGCTGCGCAATTCGCTGCGCGACTCCGACTGCGTAATGTCAAGCTCGAACTGGGACAGGTCCTGGGCGTGGATCTCCTGGAACGTGCGCAGGGTAGTGCGAATCTCGGTAGCGACCTCGGTGTCGCGCAACTGCAGCCGTTCGATCCCGCCTGCCGAGCGCTCCAGCTTCTGCTGCAGTTGCTGCACGGTGCGCTCGTGCGCGGCCTTCCGCGTGCTCTGTTTCTGCAACTCGCCATCGAGCTCGGCGAGGCGGGAGCGCAGCACGGTCTCCTGTTCCGCCAGCCGTTCGCCGCGCGCTTCCAGGTCGTGCAGCGCCTCGTTCAAGGCCGCGATGCTCTTGGCGGCGTTCTGCTCGTCGCGCGCCAGCTCGCCGCGCCGGCTCTGCTGTTCGCCGATCTGGCCGTCGAGCTGTTCGCATTCCGCGGTCAGGCTCTCGCGCAACGCTGCGCTGCGCGTGCTTTCCACCTGCAGGTCGTTCACCCGGCGCTGCTGCCCCTCGATTCGGGTGGCCAGCTCCTCGTTCTCGCGGCGCGCCGCTTCCGCCCGCTTGCGTTGCTGCGCGATGCGGGCGACGGTGGCGCCCAGCTCCTCGTCGAGTTGCCGCTTCTGGGTGACGATGCCCTGCGGCGACAGGAAATCGTCGATCACGGTGGAGGTCAGGGTGCCGTACGACTTGATCAACTCGTCCAACTGGCGTACCTGCCGGCGGGCGGTGCGCAGTTGCTCGCGGGCGCTGCCGGCGTCGCCGTCGGCCGCCAGCGTGGCGTGCAGTTCCTGGATCAGGCTCGCGATCTCTTCCTCCGCCGCCGCCCGCGCTTCCGGCGAATACCCGGCCGCCTGCAGTCCGGTGTCGAGGCTGGCCACGATGTTGTCGGTGGTGGTGCGCAGCCGCCCGCGCAGATCTTCGAGGCGCTGGTCCTCCATATGCACGGCGGCGTTCGCCTCCGCCGCCACGGCCGCGTTGTCGCGAACCCGCTGCTGCAGGCCGGCGATCGCGGCGATCACGCTCTCGCGAGTCTCGCGCAGCTCCCGGAGGCGCGCTTCGGCCGCCGCCGCTTCCTCCTGCTTGGCGGTGCGCAGCTGCTGCAGTTCCACGATGCGCGCGGCCACGCCGCGTTCGCGGTCGCGGTAGCCGGCCATGCTGCGTTCCGCCTCTGCGACGCGCTCGCGGGCAGAGGTCATCCGCTCCTTCGTGTCGCCGCGCTGCAGGTCGACACCGTACAGCTCCCGCTGCAGGTCCACCACCTCGGCTTCCAGTTTGCGGGTGTGCTCGGTGTTGCCCTGCAGCGCCTCGCGTGCGCGGCGGCTGCGTTCCTGCAACCGTTCATGGCGCTCGCGGGCGGCGCTCAGATCGGCCTCGATGGCCGCCCGCCGCGCCTCCAGCTCGCGCAGGCGAATCAGCTCCAGGTCGCGTTCGGCGCCGAATATCCGCTCCTGCAGGGTGCGGTACTGGTTGGCGCGCTCCACCTGGTTGGCGAGCACGTCGCGCGAGCGTTTCACCTCGGCGATGATCGCACTTACCTGCGTCATGTTCTGGCGGGTATGGTGCAGCTTGCGTTCCGCCTCGGCGGCGCGCGTGCGGTAGCGGGCAATGCCGGCAGCTTCCTCGAACACCTGGCGCCGCTCCTCCGGCTTGGCGGCCAGCAGCAGGTCGATGCGGCCCTGCTCCATCACCGAGTAGGCGTTCTTGCCGACGCCGGTGTCCAGAAAGATCTCGCGCATGTCGCGCAGCCGCACCACCTGGCGATTGACCAGGTACTCGCTCTCTCCGGAGCGGTACAGGCGGCGGCGCACCTCGACCTCGCTGACGTCCACCGGCAGCGAGCGGTCATGGTTGTCCATTACCAGCGTGACTTCCGCTACGGAAACGCGGCTGCGACTCTCGGTACCGCCGAAGATCACATCTTCCATGCGCTCCGCGCGCAGGGCGCGGGGGTTCTGCTCGCCGAGCACCCATCGGACGGCGTCCACGACGTTGCTCTTGCCGCAGCCGTTCGGGCCCACCACGGCGGAAATACCCGCGGAGAAATCTACGACGGTACGCTCAGGAAACGATTTGAAGCCGAGTAACTCGACTCGTTTGATGAGCGCCATCTCCCAGTTCGACGACCACTGTACCGGAGTCGGCGGCCAATCGTCAACGCAAGTCGATGCTGCGGCGCCGCGCGGCGGCTATACTGGCGGCATGAGCCGGGGCAAGCTGCGCTGCGGGATCGACGAGGCGGGCCGCGGTCCGCTCGCCGGCCCGGTGACGGCCGCCGCCGTGGTGCTGCCGCGCCGCTTCCCGGCGGCTCGCCTGAACGACTCCAAGCAACTCACCGCGGACGAGCGCGAAGAAACCGCGGCGCTCATCCGCAAGCGCGCGGCGGCCTGGGCGGTCGGCTGGTGTTCGGCTGCCGAGATCGACGCGATCAACATTCACCGCGCCACGCTGCTTGCCATGTGGCGCGCCTTGCGCGGGCTGCGGGTGGAGCCGGACGAGGTGCTGATCGACGGCCGCTTCGCGCTGCCTCTGGCGGTGCCGTGCCGGGCCATCGTCAAGGGCGATCAAAAAATACCCGAGATCATGGCCGCTTCGATCATTGCCAAGACCACGCGCGACCGCTTCATGCGCCGCTACGCACGCATCGAACCCGCATGGTGCTTTCACGAACACAAGGGTTACGCCACCCCGAGCCACCGCTTCCTGTTGCGCCTGCACGGCCCGTCGCCAATCCACCGCCGATCATTCGGCGGCGGGGGTGGAAACGGCGCCCGTGAATGTTAGTCGCGGCCCGGCGGTGCGCCGCGCGGCCGCCGGTTTCGCCCCTGTGCGTGCCTGGTGGCGTAGTTGAGCGCCTCGTCGAGGGCGTCGACGAATGCGCGCAGATCTTCCTCGTAGACAATCACCGAGTGGCGCTCGAAACCGTCCCGATGCGCGCTCGCGGTATCCCGCTTGCGGCTCTCGACCAGGTTCAGGAACATGTCGCCGACGCGATTTTCCTTTACATTGAAGAAGTAGGTGCGCTTCTCGGTGTCTGCGCGAGAACTGAACAGCTCTCCGCGTTGCGCCATGCGTCGCCTCCTGAGGGTGCCCGACCGCGTGCCCTGCCCGCGCTGGGTTGCGATTCCCGGCCGCCGTCTGGACTATACGGCGCTTTCTGGTAAATTATCTACTATTGTTCGGTAACGCCGCTGCCGCGGCGTTGGAGAGATTATGTCCGACCAACCTGAAAACGAGCGCGAAGCGCAACAAGCACAGCCCGCGGAAGGGGAAGCCGCGGTTTCCGCGGAAAGCGGAGCCGACGTTTCCGGCTCCAACGGCGACCAGCAGAACGCCCGGCAACCGAGCTTCTGGCAGAACGTCCGTGTCCCCGACCTGGTAAAGCACCGCATCGAAGTGGTCAAGCAGCAGCGCCGTCTGTCCAAGCGGATGCGCCAGCTGATCCGCAAGATCGCCCCGTTGGTGGTGGTGATCGCGCTCAGCGTGGTGATCGGGCTCAACGAGACGCTGCTCAACCTGTTCCTGGGCCTGCTCCAGTTCATCGGCCAACTGCTGTTCGCCATCCTGTTCATGCTGGTGCAGTTCGGGTCGCTGTTCTGGTTCATGTCGCGCTCCAAGATCGAGCGCATCCGGCCCGAAGATCCCAAGATCATCACCTTCGACGACTACTGGGGGCAGCCGCGGCTGAAGCGGCTGGTGCGGCAGTGGCTCGGCCTGCTGTCCGACCGCCAGCAGTTTGTCGAGATGGGCGGGCGCTATATCAACGGCCTGTTGCTGTACGGCCCGCCCGGAACCGGCAAGACGATGCTGGCCAAGGCGATGGCCGGCGAGGCCGGGGTCGCGTTCATCTCCATTGAGGGCTCCGGGTTCCGTGCCATGTTCTGGGGCGTCGACGTGATGAAGATGATCTGGTTCATCCGCAAGGCACGCAAGCTTGCGCAGCGCTACGGCGCGGCGATCGCCTATATCGACGAGATCGACGCGGTGGCGCAAAGCCGTGGCGGCGTGATGGGCGAAGGCGGCGGCGGCGGTGGCGGCATGGGCGGCATGATGGGCGGCGGCACCGGCGCCCTGACTCGCCTGCTGTACGAGATGGACGGCATCGACAGCAAGACCCTCAAGGAGAAGGTGAAGGGCAAGGTGTTCCAGGTCATGGGCAAGAAGCCGCCGGAGCGCAACTGGCACGTGCTGTTCATGGGTTCCACCAACCGCCCCGACGTGATCGACCCGGCGCTGAAACGCCCCGGGCGCTTCGACCAGCTTATCAAGGTGGATCTTCCCGACCGCACCGGGCGGCGTGAAATCGTCGACGGCTACCTGCGCACCGTGAACCACGACGACACGGTCGACATGGATGCGATCGTCATGAACAACCGCTCGGCGACGCCGGCCCAGATTATGGCGGCCATCACCAAGGACGCGGTGCGTGTCGCGCTGTTCGATCACCGCCGCGCGGTTTCTCAGGACGACATCGAACGGGCGTTCCTGCAGCAGTACACCGGCATCGAGAACCCGATCGAGGAGATGCAGGAAACGCAGCGCTGGCAGGTCGCCGTGCACGAGGCGGGGCATGCCGTGGCACAGCACTTCCTGATGCCGGACACCCGCATCGCGCACATCACCATCGTCCGCCGCGGCGACGCGCTCGGGTTCGTGCTGCCGATGGACGAGGTAGAGATGTACTCGCAACCGCTGGAGCGGATCGTGAAGGACATCATGGTGTGCCTGGCCGGCCAGGCGGCAATGCGCGTGGTGTTCAAGGAGCCGTTTACCGGCGCGTCCGGCGGCGACTACCCGATGGTGCGGGCGCGGCTGTGGCACCTGTACAACGAAGGCTACTTCGGGCCGCCGCTGGTGGACTGGCGTACCGGACGCGATTCCACCGGCGGCGTATCCGGCGAGAGTGCCAGCGCCGAGCAGCGTGCGGTACGCAATGCGTGGGAGAACCTGGAGCGCGCTACCCAGACCCTGCTGCGCACGCACCAGGATCGGTTGATTGCGCTGGCAGAGGCGCTCATGGACCACAATTCCCTCACCACCAAGCAGGTGGTGGCGATCCTCGGACCCAACAAGCCGGAAAAGCCGCCCGAACTGCCGCCTCCGCCATCGGTCGGCGGAGAGCCGCCGACCGTCGCGGCGCCGTCGGCCGTAACGGCCGAAGAGTCGGAAGCGGCCGCGGGCCAGCGCTAGCGCCCGGGGCCCGCCCCGCGAAGTATCCTAAGGAGACCAGTGGGCGAAGTCGCCCGCGGCGATCAGCCGCGGGCGCAGCGAGCCGTTGGCGGGCGACACGAAGATGCCTGGCGTGCCGTCCGTGGTGAGCGCGGGGTAGGCCAGCGAGCGGCTGTCCGGCGACCACACCGACGTGGAACGCAGGTACTGATCGAAGTACGGCAACTGCTCGCGCACGAACCGGGGACTCAAGGGAAATTGCGTTACCCGCCAGGAGTTGCCGCGCCGCACGTTGACTACGCGCAACTCGGCGTAGAACGGGCCCTGCTCGCGGGCAAACAGCGGGTCGATTTGCAGACCGGCCTCTTCATCTTCGGCGCGCGCCGGCACCAGGTAGGCGATGCGGCGGCCGTTCGGCGCCCAGAAAAAGGCGATCACGTCGTCGTGCGGAAGCACCAGCTCGGCGCCCTCGCCGATGTCGAAAATGGTCAGCTTGCCGTCCGCCGACGGGCCCGGGCGTGCGCTCGTCATCACCGCGATGCGCGAGCCGCCCGGGGCGAACGCGAAATAGGCGAATCCGGGGATGTCGGCGAGCAGGCGTTGTCCCGGCCCCTGCAATTCGCGCAGCTCCAGCGCCGAGCCGCCGCGGCCGGCGGTGACGTAGGCGAGGTAGCGCCCGTCGGCAGACACCGCCGGCGCTTGAAACCCGGCCGGGGGGATGTTGAAGTCGGACTTCACGCCCGCGGGGTCGAGCGGCACCAGCGACAGGCGCGCCGCGTCGTTGAACCGGATGTCGCCGCCGACGTGGGTGATCAACGCCGAATTGTCGGGCAGCCAGCTCCAGTAGTAGGGCTGTCCCTGGTCGAGCTGCCGGTAGCGGTTCGCGGCCACGTCGATTACCCCCAGCTCCAGTTCGGCCGAGCCGCCCGGCTGCGACAGCATGGTCAGCTTGGCGCTGTCGGGTGACCAGTACAGGTAGATCGGGCGCAACAGGTCGGAGCGGTATACTTCGCGCGGCTGCTCGCCTCCTTCCGCGGCCACCCAGATGGAACTGGTCAGGCTGCGCCGGCTGGTGATTACGGTGCGCGCGAAGGCGAGGCTGCTGCCGTCGGGAGACCAGGTGGGCTGGCTGTAGGCGACCGCGGTGCGGGCGGCGCGGTTGGCGCCGGCGTCCTCGGTAAGCGGCGTGTTGCGGGCACCGGTCTGGTCTACGCTGCGAATATTGCCGTCCAGCCCGATGAAGCCGATGCGGCCCACCTTGCGTTGCAGGTACGGCAGCAGCGGGTTGGACGGGAGTTGGGCGCGCTGCTCGCCGCAGGCGGCAAGCAGGGAGGCCGCGGCAAGCACGAGGGCGGGAATGCGGAATCGGTTACCGGCTGTAGTCCAACGGACTAATGCCACGACCAGAAACCGATCAGACCGTCGGCTACGCGGCGCGGCGCGAGGCTGCTGTCCGCCTTCGCCACCATGATGCCGGGCCCCTGCTGCGAATAGGCGGCAAACAGGAGGTTGCGGCTGTCCGGCGACCACACCCGGGCGGCGAGGTAGAACTGATCGAATTGCTGCACCACCTGCATGAACTGGCTGGTGGGCACGAAACGGTGAATCTCGCGGCTTGCGTCGCGGCGCAGGTTGTGCACGTGAAGGGTGAGGAACAGCGTCTGCTGCTCCTCGTTGTCGGGATTGACGTACGTTCCCGGCACGAAGTAGGCGATTTTTTCGCTGTCCGGCGACCAGAAGAATCCGATTACCAGCGTTTCCTCGGTCAGCACCAGGGGTTCGGTGGCGCGCTCCTCCGCGTCGACGACCTGCAGATTGGCCTGCACCCCCTCCTCGTTGATGGTGCGGGTGATATAGGCCACCCGGTTGCCGTCGGGCGACCAGGCGAAGGCGGGCGCCGTACGGGCACGGTGCAACACCCGGTACAGCGAACCTTCGCGGTTGGTCATGACCAGCTCCGCCTGGTCGCCGGCCTGCGCCGCCACCAGCAGCCGGCTGCCGTCCGGCGACCACGCCGGGGTCTGGAACGCCGCCGGCCGCACCGACAGCCCCTCCTCGTACACCGCGCCGTCCACGTTCAGAAACGCGAGCCGCGAACGAAAAGCGGCTCCGGAACCGCCGGCATGCACCACGATCGTGGTGCCGTCCGGCGCCCACGACCAGTAGAACGGATTGCCGGCGTCCAGCTTGGTGGCTTCGCCGCCGGCGGCCGGCACGATCTGCAGTGCCGACGCGGTGCTTCCCGCGGTGGAGGTGAGGAAGGTGAGCCGGCGCCCGTCGGGAGACCAGTACAGCGTGTGCGGCAGGTACTGGCCGGAGGAGAACGCCTGCACGATGTTGGTGCCGTCCGGCGCGGTGGTGAATACGCTGCTGGTGGCGGCGATCTGGTCGTTGCCCTGGTAGCCGATGAACGCCAGGCGCGAGTCGTCGGGCGACCAGGCGGGAAACTGGTAGTAGCGGACCAGTCCCCGTTCCTGGTCGGGGATCACCGCGTCTTCGGTAACCGGCACGCGGGCACCGCCGGCCTGGTCCATGGTGTAGATGTTGCCGTCGCTGCCCATGATCGCGATGCGCCCCGACTTGCGCTCCACGAAGCGCAGCAGGGGGCTCTGCTGCATGCTCGCCCGGTCGCCCGAACACGTTGCCAGCAACAGCGCCGCCAGCGCCACCCGCACGCGCCCCGCGCAACGCGGCGCCCGGCCCCCCCGCCGGCGCCCCCCACCCCGGGGGCCGTTTGCGGCTGGGCTGTCCGCGCCACGCCGCCAGCAGCAGCGCCGACCGCGCCGCCGCCGTTCCGATGCCGGCCGCCGCCGTCACCCGCCCGCTCCCACCAGGGCCGCCTGCGAGGCGCTGCGCACCGGGTCCACCTGCTCGGTGACCGCATCCCAATCGAAGCTTACGCTGAGGTTGGGTTCCAGGCCGGCCAGCCCCACGTCCAGTCCGGTCGCGGTGCGGTAGGAGGTGCTCGAAATCATTACCCGCGAGCCGTCCGGCAACGGCACCAGCTGGCTGGCTTCGATGTAGCCGCCGGTGCGGGCGCCGAACAACACCGCCCGGCCAACGCTCTGCAGCGCGCCGGCAAAAATCTCCGGTAGGCCCTCGGTGTCGCGCCCGACCAGCAGCGCGAGCGGCAGCGTCTGCGAGCCGGCCACGTCCTGGCCGGCGATTACCAGCGGGATGGTCTCGGCCACCGAGTACATCTCGCCCAGCGTCCCGTTTCCGAACATGCCGAGCATCTCGTCCAGCGGCCAGTTGTTGCCGAGCGCGGCAATGCGCAGATCCAGAATGACGCCGCGCAGCGCCACCTCCCCGCCCATCACGGTGAGCGCCTGGGCGACTTCGGCGCCCAGGGTGGAGGTGCTCTGGCGCGGCAGCAGGATGTAGGCGACGTTGGTTTCCGGCAGCAGTGCGTAGCGCACCCGGTTGGCGCCTTCGGTAAGCTGCACGCTGCCGCGGGTTACCGCGACGTTGCGCGGCTCGGCGTTGGGGGTGCGCACGGTCAGGTTGACCACCGAACCGGCCGGGCCGCGGATCCGGTTCACCACCTCCTCGCCCTCGTCCACGCTGACCGGGATTCCGTCCACCGCCAGCAGGGCGTCGTGATCGCGCAGTCCGGCCCGTTCGGCCGGCGAACCGGGCATCACCGACAGCAGAATAACACGCGGCTGCGGCTCGGCGCGGAACGCGACGTAGGCGCCGATGCCCTCGTAGTTGCGGCCGTCGGTCGACTGCCGGTCGATGCGTTCATCGCGGGACTGCCACACCGCCGCGTCGCGCGGCAACTCGTCCATCATGTCGCGCACCACGTCGGGAAACTCGCTCGACCGCAGCAGGCCGAGCACCCGGGTCCGGTAGCGGCTCTCCAGGTCGTCCCACGGCACCGCGTGATGATCGCTGAACACGTAGTGCTCGCGCAGCGCGTCGACGAGTTCGTCGAAGGTGCGCAACTGAACGCTCAGCGCGGACTGGTTGTCGCCGTCGCCGCCGTCGCCGCCGGCCTGGTCGCGCACGGTCTGTTCCTGCTGAGCGGCGGCGACCGCGAACGGCGCCTTCTCCGTTTCCGGCTCGTCGGCGGCGGTGCAGCCGGCAATGGGCAGAACCGTGGCGGCGGCGGCGATAATGATGGCTATGACGCGATTCAGGTTGGCTGACACGATGCTGGAGGGTTGGCGCTCTCGGTGCAATGATAGCGGCTCCCTCGGGTGCCGGTAAACCGGCCGGTTGGACGAAATGGGCGTCATCGGCGGGCGGTCCCCTTTTGAACGTCCACGTTCCCTTTGGAACGTCCACGTTGACACGAAGATAACGAGGCGGCTATACAACTACGCCTATGCTCGACGGGCTCACCAGCAAGCTCGGAGACGTTATCCGTCAAGTCTCCGGGAAAACGCACATCACCGAGAAAAACATCCAGGATGCGGTGCGCGAGATCAAGGTAGCCCTGCTTGAAGCAGACGTTAATCTGCGCGTCGTACGGCGGTTCGTCAACCGTACCACGGAAGAGGCCCTCGGCGCACGCGTGCTGCGCGACGTTTCACCGGGCCAGCAGTTCACGAGGATCGTCCACGAACGCATGACCGCGCTGCTCGGCGGCGAGCGCGCCGACTTGGTGCTGAAGGGCCCGGACACGCTGTCGGTAATCCTGCTCGTGGGCCTGCAGGGCTCGGGCAAGACCACCACGGCCGCCAAGCTGGCGCGTCACCTGAGCGGGCAGGGGCGCAAGCCGCTGCTGATCGCCGCCGACCGCGTCCGTCCGGCGGCGATCGAACAGTTGCAGCAGCTCGGCGCCGCCCTCGACCTGCCGGTATTCACCGGCGATCCCACCGGCGGCGCCGTCGCCGTGGCCACCGTGCGCGACGGCCTGCGCCACGCGCGCGGCGGCGGCAGTGCCGACGTGGTAATCGTCGACAGCGCCGGGCGGCTGCAGGCCGATAACGCGCTGATGGACGAGTTGCGCGAAATCAACCGGGAGGCGAGCCCCCAGGAGACCCTGCTGGTGGCGGATGCCATGACTGGCCAGACCGCCGTGGAAGTGGCGGGCGAATTTGATCGTCAAGTGGGGCTCAGCGGTATTATTCTTAGCAAGTTCGATTCCGACACCCGCGGCGGCGCCGCGTTGTCGATCCGCGAGATCACCGGCAAGCCGATCAAGTTCGTCGGCACCGGGGAGTCGAACGATGCTCTGGAGCCGTTCCATCCCGACCGCGTCGCATCGCGCATTCTCGGCATGGGCGACGTCGTTTCGCTGGTTGAGCAGGCGCAGGAGACGTTCGACCAGGAGCGCGCCGAGCGGCTGGTGCGCAAGATGCGCCGGCGCACGTTTACCATGGCCGATTATCTTGAGCAGCTCAGCGAGTTGCGCAAGATGGGCAGTCTCACCTCGCTGGTGGAAAAGCTGCCCGGCATGCAGGCGGCGGTGGCGTCCGGGGCGGTGAACGAGAAGGGACTGCGTCGCGAGGAGGCGATCATGCTGTCCATGACCCCCGGCGAGCGCTCCAACCCGAGGATTCTCGGGCCGAGTCGGCGCAAGCGGGTGGCACGGGGCAGCGGCACTTCGGTTTCCGAGGTGAACCGCCTGGTGCGCAAGTTCGAGAAGATGTCGCTGGCGATGAAGAAGATGACCAAGAACAAGAAGCTCCAGCAGCAGTTCTTGGCGCAGATGGGCGGCTGACCGAAGAGGAGAGTGGCAGGTTGAGTGTCAAGATTCGTTTGAAGAGATTCGGGACGCGAGGACGGCCGTTTTACCGGCTGATCGTGATCGATACCCGCGCGGCGCGCGACGGGCGCGCCATTGAGGAGGTCGGGTTGTATCACCCGATCGAGCGGGAAGAGGAGCAGCAGATTCGTCTCAAGGAGGATCGGATCAAGTCGTGGTTGCGGCGCGGTGCGCAGCCGTCTCCCACCGTTCGCCGCCTCCTGAACAAGCGCGACGTCTACGTTAGCCGTACCTGAGTGGCGCGGCCGCGTGCAGGCGGCCCCGTGGCAGGAGTGGCAAGGAGCAACTGGTGGAGAAGGAACTCGTCGAGTTCATAGCGAGAGCGTTGGTGGACGAGCCCGATGAAGTCGAGGTGAGCATGATCGAGGGCGAGAAGTCGACCATTCTGGAGCTTCGAGTCGGCGCCGACGACTTGGGCAAGGTAATCGGCAAGCACGGCCGGATCGCCAAGTCGATCCGCACCATCCTGGGCGCGTCCGCCACCAAGACCGGCAAGCGCGTGGTGCTGGAGATTCTCGACTAGGCAGGCGCGGGCGTGCACCGCGCCTGCACTTGAGTGTACGGGTCCAGCGTGATCGACGAACGGGAGAAACTGGCTACAGCCCGCCTGGGCGCGCCCTACGGGGTGCGCGGGTTCCAGGCGGTGCGCACCTATTCCGGCGACACCGAACACCTGTTTCGGCTCGCCGAGGTGGAGTTGCGCGAGTCGCGCAGCGGCCGCCTGCGCACCGCCGCGGTGGATGCGGTGCGCACGCTCGGCAACAAGGTGGTGATGAGATTGACCGGGGTGACCACGCCCGAGCAGGCGCGCGAACTCAGCGGTTGGGAGTTGTGGGTGCCGCGCAGCGAGGCCAGCACGCTCGCCGACGGCGAGTACTATGCCGCCGACCTGTGCGGCTGTACGGTGTTTCAGGGCGTGCGAGCGGTCGGCACGGTGACCAACGTGCTGGTGGCCGGCGGCGGCGACATGCTGGAGGTTACCGACGACGCCGGCAAGCCGTTCATGGTCCCGTTTCTGGAGCTGTTCGTACCGGTGCTCGACATTGCCGCACGCCGCATCGAGTTGTCCGGGGAGTTCGAGCGGCCGTGAAATTCACCGTACTCACGCTGTTTCCGGAGATATTCGACGGATTCCTGGAGTCCAGCATTCTCGGCCGCGCGCGGCGCAGCGGCCGGGTGGCGGTGGAACTGGTGCAGCTGCGCGACTTCGCCACCGACCGCCACCGCAGCTGCGACGACTACCCGTACGGCGGCGGCGCCGGCATGGTGCTGCGCCCGGAGCCGCTGGCGGCGGCGCTGAGCAGCCTTGATGCGGCGCACCGCTGGACCGTGTACCTGTCGCCGGGCGGCCGCCTGCTCAACCAGGCCATCGTGCAGGACTACGCGCAGCGCGAGTCGGTGCTGCTCATTGCGGGCCGCTACGAGGGCATCGACCAGCGCATTATCGACGCCTACGTGGACGAGGAACTGTCGATCGGCGACTACGTGCTCGGCGGCGGCGAGGTGCCCGCGATGGTCGTGATCGAGGCGGTGGCGCGGGTGGTCGACGGCGTCATCAACCGTGAGTCGCTGCGCGACGAGAGCTTCGCCGACAACCTGCTGGAGTACCCGCATTACACGCGGCCGGAAGAATTCGACGGGCAGCGCGTGCCCGAGGTGCTGCTGTCGGGCAACCACGCCCGCATCGACGAATGGCGCCACCGGCAGCGTCTGCTGAAGACGCGCTGCCGGCGGCCTGATCTGTTAACCACGGAGGAACAAACATGAATAACCTGATTCGCGAGCTTGAGCAGGCGCAGAAGCGCGACGACCTGCCGCCATTCGCCGTCGGCGACACCATACGCGTCCACTACCGGATCGTGGAGGGCAAGAACGAGCGGATCCAGGCCTACGAGGGAATCTGCATCGGCATCCGCGGCAGGGGCCTGACCCGGACCTGCATGGTGCGCAAGATCTCCTACGGGGTGGGCGTGGAACGGGTGTTCCCGATGCACAGCCCCAAGATCGCCCGCATCGAGGTGATCCGCCGCGGCCGCGTGCGCCGCGCCAAGCTCTACTATCTGCGCGACCGGGTCGGCAAGGCGGCCAAGGTCAAGGAACTGGTTGGCGGCAAACGCTGAGTGCCCCGCCGGCCGCATGGCGGCGGAAAGGGGATAACCTCGGGCAAGAAGTTGACGATACTATTAGCGAGGATTCGCTTTGTATCGATTCGCCCCAGGGCGTGCGGCACCTTCCGGTCTTGCCACCGGCAGGCCGCCGCGCGAGGTATGGATGGCATGCTTCGAGCGGGTAACCGCTTGGGCGCCGCCGCGGCAACCGGCGTCATTGAAGTTGACGAGTAACGGAACCTTGGCTACCGGAGCGGCCCAACTGGGGCCCATCGGAGAGACCATCGCCGCCGTATACCTGAGCCGTCACGGTTACCGGGTGCTGGACCGCAACGTGCGCACGCGCCGCGGAGAGATCGACCTGGTGGCGCGGCACGGCGACGAACTGGTGTTCGTCGAGGTGAAGTCGTGGCGGCGGGTTCCGGTGGAGGGATTGGAACACGCGGTGGATCGGCGCAAGCAGCAACGCATTCTTTCCGTGGCCCGCGCCTACGTCGCGCGCAATGCGGACCGTTGCGGCGGCTTGCGCCAGCGATTCGACGTGATCCTGGTCCGCGGCGGCGTGGTCGTGCACCATGTCGAAGGAGCGTTCGAAGGGTGAGCCGCGCGCTGGATTCCCGCCGGGTGGCGGAGTACCGGAGGCGGGTGAGCGATCCCGCCTACGTAGCCCGCGCCCTGGCCCACGTGGCCGGCCTCCTGGCGGAGGTATTGCTGCCCGCCAGCCGCCCCGGCTTCCGGAGTCTGCCGCGCGGGAGTGCCACGATCGGCGATGACAGCATTGGCGATCCGAGCCAGTACAACTGAGATTCGGGTAACGACGCCGGGGGACTCGGGAGCGGATTTCCCGCTACACTGATCGCAGGATCTCGACGCTGGCGCACGGCATTGGTTGCGCCGCTGCGCCCGCCGGTCCGCGACGGACCAATCGGAATCAGGAAATGGAACAGAAGCACAGCAGTAGCGAGCAGGGCCCGCAGCGACGGCCCGCGAATCGGCGCCGTCGGCGCCGCCGCCGGCGGTCGCCGGCGGCCCGACCCGCCCCCGCCGCCCCCCCCGGCGGCGTCCCCGGCCGCCCGGCCCCGCCCCGGCACCGACCGCGAATCGCACCCCGGCTGCGCGCGACGACGCTGCGCGCGACAACGCCGCGCCGGCGACCGGCGAGCCGCGCGGCCCGGTTGCTGCGCAGGGCACCGGCGAGCCGCGCGCCCCCGTGCCCGCGCCGGCGACCGGTCCGCGCACCTGTCCGCTGTGCGCGGAGCCGGTGGACGACCTGTACACCGCGATCGCCTACGGGGATCGCGGGGCTCCGGCCCATTTCGACTGCATCGTTGCCCTGCTCGGCGAGCGGGAGGAACTGGAGGAAGGCGCACGGCTGTGCTACCTGGGCGGGGGCAGTTTCGGCATCGTGCAAATGCGCGCCTCCGCGCGGTCGGGCGACCGGGGCGGCACCCTGTTGATCCACAAGCGGATAGAGGTCGAGGAGCGGGACTCGGCGCCGGCGTGGCGCGAGGAACTGCGCCTGCCGATGCCGGAGCGGCGCGTGAACGTCGCCGCCAGCGAGGTCGCCGCCAGCGAGGAAGTGCCGTGCAGGTGATCTTTCCCGGCACCTTCGACCCACCCACCAACGGCCACCTCGACCTGATGCGGCGTGCGACCCGGATGTTCGCCCGGGTGGTCGTGGTGATTGCCGTGCACCCGCAGAAGTCGGCGCTGTTCACCGCCGAAGAACGATTGGCGATGGTAAACGCGCTGGTGGCCGACCTGCCCAATACCGAGGTGCACGTGTGGAACGGCCTGATCGTCGAGTTCGCGCGGCGCGTCGGAGTCACCACCCTGTTGCGCGGCGTGCGCGCCATGTCCGACTTCGAGTACGAGTTCGAGTTGTCGATGATGAACAAGGCTCTGTACCCCGCCATCGAGACCATCTTTCTGCCCACCGATCAGAAGTACTTCGTGCTGCGTTCGTCGGGCATCAAGGAGGTCGCCAGTCTCGGCGGCGACATCAACGCGATGGTGCCGCCGGTAGTGGCGGATGCCCTGGCCGCCAAGCTCGGCCCGGTGGCCGTCCCGGCCGGCTCCTGACCAGCGCGCCGGGTGCCGGTTGCCGGCAGTCGCCGGCGCAGTCGCTTGACATCTGCATGCGCGCCTTGTTAGGTTGCGCAGACTTCGCCGCGGTGGAAGCCGCTGGCCAACGAACTATACGTGAGCGTTGCCTTGCCGTCGCCGACTTCGTCGAAGCGGGCGGCGCAGCAGCACACCGAATTGGGAAATAGCAAATGGCGTCTATAGGGCCGAAACGGAAACACTCCAAAGCGCGGAGTCGTCGGAGGCGGGCGGTAAACATGCGCATCGCGCTGCCGAGCATGATCGAGTGTCCCCAGTGCGGCAGTCGGATGGTTCTTCACCGGGTGTGCCATGCATGTGGACATTATCGCGGACGGCAGGTGCTCAAGCCCGACGAGTTGGCCTAGCCGGCCGGGAAAATCGGAGGACATAACGATGGATGAACAGCTCTTCGACAAGATGAAGAAGCTCATAGCCGACCGTCTCGAGATCGACGAGGGCAAGATTACGCTCGACTCGTCGTTTCGACAGGACCTGGGTGCTGACAGCCTGGACACTTACGAATTGGTGTATGCCATCGAAGAGGAACTGGGCATCACGATACCCGACGAGAAGGCCAACGAGTTCGAAACCGTAAAGGACGCACTGGCCTTCATCGAGTCGCAGATCAGCGGCAAGTAGACCGCGCCGGGATTCCTCCGCACCGCGCCGGGATTCCTCTCCGCACGCTCCCGGCGCGGCATCCGTGCACGGAGCAGTGCGAATGCCGTTTATCCGCCGCGCAAAGAACCGCGGTTTCCACGTCCGCGGGTTGCCTGCCGACGCCGCGCGCCGTGCCGCCCTGCGCCGGTTGCAGCGGCGGGCCGGCGTCCGTTTCCGCGATCTCGCCTTGCTCAACCTCGCCTTGTGCCACCGCTCGTATGCGCACGAGGCCGGCGTGCTCGGCACCGTCGGCAGCGTCGGCAGCGTCGGCAGCGGGATCCGCAAGCCGGCGGCGGCGAAGCGCCCCGGCGCCGCCAACAATGAAAAGCTGGAGTTCCTCGGCGACGCGGTGCTCGGTCTGGCGATAAGCGACGAGTTGTTTACCACCAGCGGGCAGCGCACCGAGGGCGACCTGGCGCGCGTCAAGTCGTTCGTGGTGAGCGAGGAGGCGCTGTACGACTGGGCGACGCGGCTGGACCTGTCGTCGTACGTGTTGATTGGCCGTGGCGAGGAACTCACCGGCGGCCGCACCAAGAAAGCAATTCTGGCCGATGCGATGGAGGCGATCATCGGCGCCTTCTATTTGGACTCCGGGACCGCCGCGGCGCAGGAATTCGTGCTGCGCTCACTGCGTCCGGAAATCGAGCGCGTCGCCAGCAACAACCACCGCCAGGACTTCAAGACGTTGCTCCAGCAGTTGGCCCAGAAGCGCTTCCGCAGCCATCCGCGCTACCGGGTGGTCAAGCGCGAAGGCCCCGACCATGACCGCACCTTCTGGATCGCGGTGCAACTCGGCGGCCAAACCTACGGTCCCGGCTCGGGCAAGAACAAGAAGGCGGCCGAACAGCAGGCCGCGGCCCGCGCTTACTCTGCGCTGACCGGACGGCCCGGCGGCCGCGAACGCGGGTCAGGCCCGGCGGCCGGCTGAGGGCGCGCATCCTGCCGGATCCGCGAGCGGTAGAAGTTGGCGGCGATGGCAAGCAGCGTGTCGCGCTGGTTCTGGGTCGGATCGTCGAGCACCGCCTCCAGCAGCTCGCGCAGCAGGACGCCCAGCACCGGACCGGGCGCCAGGTCCAGCTCGGTCATGAGGTCGTTCCCGTTCACGGCAAGATCGCGCACCGTGAGCGCTTCGCTCTGCGCCATCACCGCCTCCACGCGGCTCGCGAGCGCGACCAGGCGCGGCGTCAACCGGCCGTGGTGGGCGGCGCCGTAACGGCCCATCTGGTCCGCGCGGCGCAGCGCCAGCAGATCATCGAGCCGATCGCGGCCGACGCGTGCCACGAAGCGGCGCACCGCCGCGTCGGACCAGTGTTCGTCGTACTGGAACATGTGCAGCGCCACCAGGTGGGCGACCTCGTCGCGCCGCGCGTGCGGATAGCGCAGGCGGTCGAAAATCTCGCCCGTCATGCGTGCCGACTCGCGGTCGTGGTGATGGAACGTGAGGGTACCATCGGCGTCGCGAACCATCGTGGTGGCCTTGCCGATGTCGTGCAGCAACCCCGCCCAGCGCAGCACCGGCTCGGAGTCGCTGGCGTCGCACGCCGCCAGCGAGTGGGTGAACACGTCGAATTCGGGCTCGTCGGCCGCGCGCCCCGGCGGCTGGCGCTGCTCCACCCCCACGCAGCGGTGCAGTTCAGGGAGCAGGAGTTCGAGCAGTCCGGTCTCCTCCATCAGCCGCAGGCCGACCGATGGGCGCGGGGCGAGCACGATGCGGTCGATCTCGGCGCCGATGCGCTCGGCGGCGACCCGGCGCACCGTATCCAGGCTGCCGGGAATCGCCGCTCCGGTGGCCGCATCGACGCGAAAGCCGAGCTGCGCCGCAATGCGGCAGGCGCGCAGCGGGCGCAGGCCATCCTCGGCGAAGCGCTCTGCCGGGTCGCCGATGGCGCGGATCAGGCCGCGCTTCAGGTCGGCACGTCCCCCGAACGGATCGACGATTCGTCCGCCCGGTACCTCCATCGCGATGCCGTTGATGGTGAAGTCGCGGCGGCTCAGGTCCTCCTCGATGGTTGGCGCGAATGCGACGCTGTCGGGGCGGCGGCCGTCGCGATACCCGGATTCGGTGCGGAACGTGGTCACCTCCAGCTGCCGGCCAGCGAACAGTACGGTCACGGTGCCGTGGCGCAGGCCGGTGGGGATGACGTGGCGGAACATGCCGCCGACCTGCTCCGGGTGCGCGTCGGTGGCAATGTCGAAGTCGCCGGGCGGGCGGCGCATGAGCAGGTCGCGCACGGCGCCGCCCACCAGCCAGCACTGCAGGCCGCGGTCGGCGAACGGACGCGCGAACCGTTTTACCACGCGAGGCACGGAGAACACGATGCCGATATTGTACTCACGCCGCGCGGCGCTCCGCCACGCCCGCGGGCGGGTGCGCACGCGGAAGCATGCAGGTGGGCCGGTTGGCGGCGCCATGACGGTTCGGTACAGTGCGGCGATGGCGTCGCGGCGATTATCGAACGGCTTGTTGCTGCTGGGCAGCGCCGGTCCGCCGCGCGCGGTGGTGGCGCCGTACCTGCAACGGGTGGGCGTGGTGGTGGCCGCGGACAGCGGATTCGACCTTGCCGTGGAACTCGGCGTGCAGCCCGACCTGGTGGTCGGCGACCTCGATTCGGTGACCCGGCGGTCCGAACTGGCGCGGCTGCCAGCCGGGTGCGTACGCGCGGCCAATCCCGACAAGGCGCTCACCGACGCCGAACTCGGCCTGCAGGCGCTTGCCGAGCGCGGCTGCGGACTCATAATCGTGGCTGGCGGGGGCGGCGGGCGGTTCGACCATCAACTCGCCGTGCTCGGCCTGTTCGAGCGCGACCGGCGCCTCCGGGTGTGGCTTACCGCCGGCGAGCACATGGAGGCAATCGCCGGCCGCGCATGTTTTCGCGGACACCGCGGCAGCACGGTGTCGCTGTTTCCGCTGTCCGGCACCGCCGACGGGCTCTCGTCGCACGGCTTGCGCTGGCCGCTCGACGGCATCCGGCTGCGGCGCGGCCATGCCAGCGTCAGCAACGTGGTGGTGGCCGACGAGTGGCAGGTCGCTGTCGAGCGCGGCCGCCTGCTGATGATTCGCAACCTCGAGCGCCTGCCAATTCCGCCCTGAGCGCGCCGGCTCGCTGCCGGCACGGGCGCAGATCCGGTTACGGTGCCGGTTCGAGCGCCGGTTCGAGTGCCTCCTGGGCGGGCAGGTCAATGAACGATTCGCGCCCGTCGTCGCTCTGCAGGGCGAGGAACTGGATCAGAATCGGGAAGTCTTCGAGCACTTGGCCGTACTCGCGCAGCACCTGCAGCGCCTCGCGGCGTGCTTCCGCCGCCGCCACCCCGCGCTCCCGTTCCGATGCCAGATTCAGCGCCGCGACACGGCGCGCTTCGGAGCGCGCCTCCAGCAGCGCCAGGTAGGAGCGGCGCGCGCGTTCGTACAGTTCCAGGTCGGGAAGACGCAGATCCGCGAACCGCACCGCGCGAATCTCCACCGCCGGGAACTGCTCGGCGAGCGCGCCGGCCACGCGCGCCTCCACCGCGGCGAGATTGCGCAGAGCCCCGGCCAGATCGCCGGTCTGCAGGCGCTCGAACGCGGCGTGAGCGACCGCCTCTCCCTTGGCCTGCGTCCAGGCGGGCAGCGACTCCGGCAACAGGCCCTCGGTTGCCACCAGGTGGGGCAGCGCCTCCGGGCGCACGGAGAACGTCACGGACACGGTGGCCTGATACCCGAAATCGACGTTGCCCGGCAGCACGCTTGCCACCGTATCCGCGGACGGCAGCGTGCCGCGGATCGGCGTGCTGACGGTGGCCGGCTGCACGGCGAAGAAGTACAGCGTAACATTCCCGGGAATGACCCGTTCCCATCGCCATGCGAAGGTGGCCGGCGCGATGACGCGCGCATCGTAGCCGCCGGTCTTGGAAAACTGCACCGCGTAGGTGGCGGCGGGCAGCAGGATCTGGATCCACCCGGCTACGAATATGGTGCCGGCAACGCCCAATAGCACTATGATACTGATCAGGCCTTTCATGCACCGAGTATCGAGGATTCTTTGAGCGTAGTGCAACCTTGGCGGTTCGACGTGCGCGGCATGGCCGTGGCGTTGGGCGAGCTGAGCGGCCGAATCCTGTGGTACAGCTTTCTCCACCTGGTGCTGCTGTCCGTGCTGTACCTGCTTGGCAACGTTCAGGGGTTCCTCGACCAGACACAGTTGCTGTTGCTGCGGCTGATGGAGGTGGCCGGCATCGCAGCCGGCGGATCGGGGGTGTACCGGGTCGGCTACTGCCTGATCCGCGCGTTCACCGCCGGCACGATGGGCATGCTGCAACTGGCCGCCACCGCGCTCGCGACCGCACTAGCGATCGCGCTGCTGCTGGCATCGATATTCCTGCTGATCTGGTTCCAGCTTTAGAGCCAGGCCGTTACAATCCACGGCCATGGAATCGGGCGGATCCGGGTCGCGACGCATCGCCGCGGGGGCAGCCGGGTGGTAGTTGCGGTGCGTGGCGCCATCAGAGTGCGCAGCAACGAAAAGTCGGCCATCCATGAGGCCGCCACCAAGCTTGCCGACAAAATCATGGCGACGAACGGCATCGAGATGAATCGCATCATCTCGGTCCTGTGCTCGTTGACGGAAGACCTCACCGTGGCCAATCCGGCCACCGCCTTGCGTCTCGGCCGATTCGGAGAGGTACCGCTGTTCTGCGTTCAGGAAGCCACCGTGGAGGGACAGATGGCGAGCCTGGTGAGGATGCTGTTCACCTACGACACGGACCGGACCGAGCGCCCGCAGCCGGTGTACCTGAACGGCGCCGAGGGGCTGCGTCCCGACCTGGCCGGGCCTGACCGCCCGCGCGGCTGAGTTCGCGCAGCGCAGCGCGCCGCGCCGCGGCGGGGCTGGCCGGACCCGGCGCGGCGGCGCCATATTGGGGATGCAGCACACTGACTCCCGCCACCTTAGCTCAGTTGGCAGAGCGCGTGACTTGTAATCTCGAGGTCGTCGGTTCGAATCCGACAGGTGGCTGATCCAAGCTTGACATGCCCAAGCTGCTTGACAATGGCGGGTGAATACTGGTAAATATCGGTTCGTTCATGTGGGTTTTCACACCTGCAGCACGTCCAGCCGGGTACGGTACCGGATCTGGGGGGAGATTCCCGAGTGGCCAAAGGGGGCAGACTGTAAATCTGTTGGCAAAGCCTTCGCAGGTTCGAATCCTGCTCTCCCCAATTCCGCGTTGACGTCCGCCGCCCATATGTCGTCCCAGCAGGACGTGCCCTTCTTCGCGGACGGGTTGCGCTTCGATTGCACCCGCTGCCAGCGGTGCTGCCGTATCGATCCGGGCGTAGTCCTGCTCTCGCAGAACGATCTCGACCAGCTTGCCGCCCATTTGAATCTGTCCGAGCGTGAGGTGCGCGAGCGCTACTGCCGTACCGTGGACATGGGCGGCGTCACACAACTGAGCCTGCGCGAGCAGCCCAACTACGACTGCGTGTTCTGGGACGAGGGCGGGTGCTCGGTGTACGCGGCGCGGCCGCTGCAGTGCCGCAGTTTTCCGTTCTGGCCGGCGCAACTTGCCGACCAGGAGAGTTGGCGCATGGCGGGCGAAGAGTGTCCGGGCATCGGCAGCGGACCGCTGCACAGCGCCGTCGAGATTGCCTACTGGCTCGCGCGCCGGGAGGCGGAGCCGCTGCTGGCGGCCGCCGCGCCCGGCGGCTCGCCG
>MKWU01002005.1_pt1 | contig 32513 bp, 27 predicted proteins | sample 809101 | NCBI WGS metagenome assembly MKWU01 (sample SAMN05860141, study PRJNA318959) | sponge metagenome | host: Aplysina aerophoba | place: Slovenia: Piran, Adriatic Sea, Gulf of Piran | collected 2013-05-07
GGCGGCCGCCGGCACCGCCGCCTCCGTGGCGGCCTGCGCCGCGGCCTGCGCCGCCGCGCCGCCGGCGCTGAAATCGAGGAAGCCCTGCACGTTGCCGACCAGGCGTCCGATTGCCACGCCGAGGTAGGGGCCCACCAACGCGGCCACCGCGGCCAGGATCAGCCACTCCAGGGCGAAGCTGGCCAGGACCTGCATGCGGCCGGCGCCGCGGCTGTGCAGCACCGAGATTTCCGTGATGCGCCGTTCCACCGCCAGGGCGGCGATCAGCATCACGTACACCAGGATCATGCCGATGGTGGGCGCGGCCAGCGAAAACAGGAACAGCGCCACCTGGTCGAGCGTGGTCTTGAACTTGCCGAAGAACTCCAGCGGGGCCAGCCAGTACTTGGTGCCCGGTGCGATGCGCGCCGCCCGCTCCTCCACCGCGACAAGATCGCCAATCAGGCTGCCGAGCTGATCGACGCGAATCAGGCGGTCGTCGAACACCCACTGCAGGTCGTAGGTGGAGGTGCGCAGGCCGGCGGCCTGCATGCGTGCGAACTCGTCCGGCGGCATGAACAGGCGGCCCGGCAGCGGCGGGTACACCCACTCGCGCGTGGTCACGCCCTCCCGCGGCTTGAACATGCCGACCACCTCGATCGGCGTCAGGGCGAAGCGCTGGCGTTGATAATTCTCCACCGGCAGGTCGGTGATTTCTTCGTCCGGCAGCAACTGGTAGGCCCACACGTAGCGCCCGCCGACGATCAGCTCCAGGTCGTCGAGCGTCTTCTCGTCGGCCATCACCTCGACCACGCCGTCGTCGCGCGGCTCGTACCAGCGCCCGACGAGAGCGTTGGCGTGCTCGGCCAGGTTGCTCATGAAGGACAGTTCCGCCCGGGTCGCGCGTCCGGAGGGGTCTGCCTCGTTGCCGTGCAGCACGAAATCGCTGCCGAAACTGCCGTAGAACGAGGTGGCGATGGCCGCATGCCCGACCCGGCCCGGCAGGTCGCCGTCCAGGTAGCGGTGCAACCGGGTGAGCTGCTCGGCGGTCACCGGCTCCTTGCGGCGGCTGTTGCGGTGCGCCATGATCACCGCGAACGGTGGGCGGAACTCGTCCTGCTGGCGCCAGTGCTGGATGAAGCTGCGCTGCAGGCCGGCGGCGGTGTAGATCGGCACGGCGGCCGCCAGCCCGGCCACCAGCACCAGCCCGGCAAGCAGGGCGCCGAGCAGGCGCCAGTTGCGCGCCATGCGCTGCAGCGTGATCCACAGGACGGTGACGGGATAGAGGAGCACCGCGGCCGGGGCGAGGCCGCGTTCGCGGCGCGTCCTGACGCGCCCGAAGCTCAGCGCAGGGGCGGTTGCCGGTGCGGGCGGTGCGCCGCTCTCGTACCCGCCGCCGGCGCCGGCATCGCTCACTTGCCGATTACCAGCTGGCCTGGCTCGAGGCCGGTGAGGATTTCCACCTGGGTGTCGGTGCGGACGCCGACACGTACATCGACCTCCCGGCGCAGTTCGCCTTCGAGCACGCGCACGTAGGTGCGCTCGCGGAACTCGCGCAGCCCGGCGGCCGGAATTACCAGCGTCTGCGGGCGGCTTTCCACGATGATGCGCGCGGTGAGCCGCGCCTGGGCGCGCAGTTCGATGGAGGTGTCCTCGAGGGCGAGATGGGCGATGTACTCGTCGCGGCGCAGGGTGGGGTCGGTGGCCTGGTTGCGGCTGCTCACCGCCACTACCTCGCCGGCCGACCAGGTGCCGCGGCTGACCTCGATCATGACCGGCTGCCCCGGAATGACACGTTCGAATTCATCGATGTTGACCCGCATCTGCAGTTCCAGCTCGGTGGGGTCGGAGACCTCGATAATCGTCTTGTACTCCTGGACCAGCTCGCCCACCTTGCCGCGCACCGTCTTCACCGCGCCGTCGTAGGGGGAGCGGATCACGTAGGCGTCGACGCGGTCGCGCAGGTATTCGGTACGGACCTCCTGCTTGGCCAGCTCCAGTTCGTTGACGGCCCGCTCGGTGCGCGTCAGGTTGCCGGCCGCCATCGCCTGGTGCCGAAGCCGGGCAATCTCCAGGTCCATCTCGGCGAGGCGCAGCTCCTGCTCCAGGTCGGCGCTCTCCAGGCGCGCCAGAACCTGGTTTGCCTGCACATCGTCGCGCACCGAGACGTTGAGCACGGTCAGGCGCCCCGGTTCGCGGAAGTACAACTCCACTTCGCGGGTCGGGGTCACCACGGCGGTGCCGCGCACCTCGACTGCCAGGTCGATCTTTTCCACCGGGTAGGTGATCGCCCGCGAGCGCAACGGTATGGGCGGCAGTTCGCGCGGCAGATCCTCGTTCTCGTCGGGCAGTGCGCTGCAGGCGCCCAGCAGCATGGCCGCCAGGAACGCCGCCAACAGCGCGGCAGTCGGCAAGCGCATCGATTGGTGCAGCTTCACGCGGCGCTCCGTTCGGCGCTGAGCTGGCCATCCTTCATGGAATACACCTCGTCGGCAAAGTCGGAAGCGGATGGATCGTGGCTGGTCAGGCAGATCGCGATGCCGCGTTCATGGGCCAGACTGCGCAGCAGCGCGAGCACCCGATGGCCGGTGGTCTGGTCGAGCTCGCCGGTCGGCTCGTCGGCGAGCAGCACCTCCGGCTCCTTTACCAGGGCCCGCGCCACCGCCACCCGCTGCTGCTCGCCGCCGCTCAACTCGTAGATGCGGTGATGGGCGCGCGGCGCCAGCCCCACCATGTCCAGGTATTGGAGCGCACGCTTGCCGGCGTCGCGCGGGCTGATGCCGGCGATGCGCAGCGGCACGTCGACGTTCTCGGCTGCGGTGAGCCCGGGGATGAGCGCGAACGCCTGGAACACGAATGCGGCCTTGGTGCGCCGCCAGCGGGTCATTTCACGCTCCGAAAAGATGTGCAGGTCGCGCTCGTGGTAGAACACGACGCCGCTGGTGGGCCGGTCCAGACCGCCGATGATGTTCAGCAGCGTGGTCTTGCCCGAGCCCGACTTGCCGCGGATCAGCACCATGCGGGCGGGGCAAAGTTCCATGTCCACCGCGCGCACGGCCTGCACCCGTTCCTGGCCAAGCACAAACTCGCGGGACACGTTGGAAGCGCGCATGATCGGGGGTGTCGACGGCATGAGTCAGGATCGCGACGCGAGGCTGCGCCGGCGCAGCAGTATACCAGCCACGATCGCCGCGCTGCCAGCCACCAGCGGAAGCAGCGTGTAACTGTCCAGCGCCATGTGGCTAACGCCCACCGGCATCAGCCAGATCAGGACCCGGGTCAAGCCGACCCACGCCACCTGCACGCCGAACACGATGGCGAAGCGGGCGCCGAGCTGGACGCCGCTGCGCGCGCGCTCGTACGCGGACTGGATCACGATGATCAGCACGATCACGGCGATGCCCATCACGAACATGCCCACCATGTCGAGCGTGCGCAGGCCCGCGGAAACCTGGAATGCACTCATGTCGCGGTCCGTGGCCGCGCCGTACAGCACCGCAAACAGCGTTTGGTACAGATCGCGCGTGGCGATGAACACCAGCAGGAACAACCCGAAGTTGAGCAGGGTGAGGGCGTACGACATGACTTTACGCATGCGGCCCCAAAGATGACCATCCGGGCGCGCGAAAACAAGCGTGCGCACGAGATGGCGCCGGCGGCGTGACCCGATCCGGTCTGTTACCCTGCCGCCGCCGCCGCCCGTGGTTGTGCGCGGCGCTGATCGCGCCGGCAGGCCTCGTACCAGCCGCGCCACAGGGCGTCGAGTTCCTGCACCAGGTGCGGATGCCCGGCGGCCAGGTCGTTGGTTTCGCAGCGGTCGCGCTCCATGTCGTACAGCTCCCAGCCGTCGCGGCCGGGGGGAAACCGGTGGCCGGCGTACCAGCGCGGCGGCCCCATGCTCACCGCCTTCCAGCGTCCGCGGCGTACCGCCCGGCAGCCATTCAGCTCCCAGCACAGGTACGGATGGGAGCTGCGCGATTCGCCGCGCAGCAGCGGCGCCAGGCTGATGCCGTCGGCGGATGCGATCGGGCTGCCGCGGTAGTGGTCCGGGTAATCGGCGCCGGCCAGCTCGGCGAACGTGGGCAGGAAGTCGACCACGTGCCCTACCTCGTGATTGATGGCGCCGGCCTCGACGGCCGCCGGCCAGTGGGCAATGAGCGGGGTGGCAATGCCGCCCTCGTGGTCGAACACCTTGTACTTGCGGAACGGCGTGTTGCTGGCGTTGGCCCACGGCGCGTCGACGGTGGCGTAGGTATCCACCGTGCCCGGCATGCGGTCCGGGGAATTGTCGATATGCTCGCCGCAGCCGCCGTTGTCGGACAGGAACAGCACCAGGGTGTCCTGTTCCTTGCCGAGATCGCGGATCTTGTCGAGCACGCGCCCGATACCCTGGTCCATGCGGTCCACCATCGCCGCGTACACCGCCATCTTGCGGTCCCAGCGTTGCTTGTCGTGCGCTTCTTCCCAGGTGCCGCACCCCTCGTCGCGCTCCGACATGCCCCAGCGCTCCTCTACCAGGCCAAGCTCGCACAGGCGCTGGTGGCGGCGCCGGCGCAGCTCGTCCCAACCGATCCGGTAGCGGCCCTGGTAGCGGGCAATCTCTTCCGCCGGCGCGTGCAATGGAAAGTGCGGCGCCGTGTAGGCAAGGTAGAGCAGGAACGGGCGCTCGTCGCGGCCGTGGCCGTCGAGGAAGGAAACCGCCCGCTCGGAAAACGAATCGGTGATGTAGAAGTCGGGGTCGTCGGGCGTAAACGGGCGGGTCAGGCGCCGGTCGTCCCCCCACAGGCGGTAGTCGCCGGGCGCCTTGTGCACCGGTTCCGGTTCGCCGGGGCGGCGCACGCCGGGGTTGAAGTAGTTGCTGCCGCCGTCAATCAGCCCCCAGTAGCGGTCGAAACCGCGGTCGACGGGCAGTTCGCCGGGGTGCTGGCCGCTGTGCCACTTCCCGGACATCAGCGTACGGTAGCCGGCGTCGCGCAGCAGCTCGGCGAAGGTGACGTTGTTGGCGCCGGCGCGCAACCGGGCCCCGAGCCCCTGGCCAACCCGGTGGCAGTACTGGCCGGTGAGCAACGATGCGCGTGTGGCCACGCACACGGCGTTGTTGTAGAAGTGCGTGAAGCGCATGCCGCCGGCGGCGAGACGGTCCAGGTTCGGGGTGGCGATCTCGCCGCCGTAGCAGCCGAGGTCGCTGAAGCCAAGGTCGTCGGCCAGGATCAGGACGATGTTCGGGCGCCGCGCCACGGTCAGGTCTGCGCCCGGAGGGCGTCGTAGGCGATCGACTTGACGCTCCGGCTGAGCGGCGAAAACGGCATGAACTGGGTGAGCGTGATAATCACCAGCCCGGAGCGCGGCGAGATGGTGAACTCGGTGCTCGCGCCGCCGATCCAGCCGTACTCGCCGACCTCGGCGCCGGGCACGAAGCCGGACGGCGCCACGCGCACCGAGAAGCCAAGCCCGAACCCCAGCCCGTCGTAGCGTTCCTGCGGCGCCTTGCGGATCGGGATCAGCGACTCGGGGAGCTGGTTGCGGGTCATGTCCGCGACCGTCTCCGGCTGCAGCAGCCGCACGCCGCCGAGCGCGCCGCCGCCGCAGAGCATCAGGCAGAAGCGCAGGTAGTCGGTGCCGGTGGACACCAGGCCGCCGCCGCAGGACAGGAAGCGGGGCCGTTCGCGGAAGCTGAACCGGGACACGGTACCGCCCTGCGGCGCGTCCACCGGCATGATGCCGCCATCCGGAGCGGGGCCGTACATCTCGGCCAGCCGGCCGGCCTTCTCCGGCGGGCAGAAAAAGCCGGTGTCCACCATGCCGAGCGGTGCGAAGATGCGCCGCGCCAGGAACTCGTCGAACGTCTGCCCCGACACCACCTCCACCAGGCGGCCCACCACGTCGGCGGCCACGCTGTAGTACCAGCGGCTGCCGGGCTCGTAGAGCAGGGCAACCCGGTCGAGGTGATCGCAGATCTCCTCGAGCGTGCACTCGGCCAGCGGCGGCAGGCCGGTTTCCCGAAAGCGGTCGTTCACGGCCACGTTGCCGGGCAGCCCGGAGGTGTGGCGCAGCAGGTCGCGCACCGTCATGGCGCGCCGGGGCGCCTCCGCCTGTCCGTCGCCGGCATCCTCGGGGGCGACCCGCATCCGGCCCAGTGCCGGCAGGTAGTCGGCCGCCGGCGCGTCCAGCTCCAGCTTGCCTTCCTCACTCAGCATCATCGCCGCCACCGTACCCACCGCCTTGGTCATCGAGTAGATGCGGAAGATGGTGTCGTTCGCCATCGGCCTCTCGCGGGCAATGTCCATCATGCCGTGTACCCCGTAGTGGGCCACGGCGCCGCGGCGCGCCACTACCGTCACCGCCCCGGCAAGCTGCCGGCTGCCGATGAGGCGCCGCGCCGCGCCGTCCAGGCAATCACCAAGATCCGCCGCCAGCCCTACCTGCGCCGGTTCGCGGCTCGGCAACACGGGGTGTGCGTCCATGCTCTGTCGCATCGTCCGACCTTATCCCCGCAGCGTCTCACCGGCAAGCGAATCTGCGGCTCGACGCGGCGGCGGCGGTGGCATAGAGTCGGCGACGATGAGTTATCTGCCCGCTCGGATCGGCGACGCGGTCGCCGACGTGGAAACACCGGCCCTGCTGCTCGACCTGGAAGCCGCCGAGGCGAACATCGCCCGGCTGCAGGAGATCACCGCCGGCACGCCCGCGCGGCCGCGGCCGCATGCCAAGAGCCACAAGTGCCCGAACCTGGCACGCCTGCAGGTCGCCCACGGCGCCGTGGGAGTGTGCTGCCAGAAGGTGGGCGAGGCGGTGGCGCTGGTCGACGGCGGCATCGGCGACGTGCTGGTGGCCAACCAGATAGTGGACGCGGCCAAGATCCGGCGGCTGGCGGCACTCGCGCACCGGGCGCAGGTCGCAGTGTGCGTGGACCAGGCGGGCAACGTGGCCGACCTGAGCGCGGCGGCCGGGGCCGCCGGCTCGGAACTGGCGGTGCTGGTGGAAATCGAGGTGGGGATGCAGCGCTGCGGCGTGCTGCCCGGTGCGCCGGCGGTGGCGTTGGCGCAACGGGTGGCGGCGGCGCCTCACCTGCGCTTCGCCGGGCTGCAGGCGTACCACGGCTCGTCGCAGCACCTGGCCGCCGTGGAGGAACGGCGCGCCGCTGCGGCCAAGGTGGCCGAGACCGTGCGCGATACCATCGGGGCGCTGGCGGCGGCCGGCCTGCCGTGTCCGACGGTGTCCGGCAGCGGCAGCGGCACCTGCCGGTTCGACGCGGCCAGCGGCGCCTTTACCGAGATCCAGGCCGGCTCCTACGTGGTGATGGACGTTGGATACGGCGACTGCGACGTCGGTTTCGAGCACAGCCTGTTCCTGCTCGCCCAGGTGATGAGCGCGCCGCGTCCCGGCGTGGCGATCGTCGATGCCGGGCTGAAGGCGTTCACGGCAGAGAGCGGGCTGCCCCGGGTCGCGGCGGCGCCGGGCCGGGAGTGGCAGGGCGCGGCGGGGCGGGGGGGCGCGGGGCCGGGATGGGCGGGCGGCGACGGTGGGCGGCGCCTCGGACGAGCATGCCCCGCTTGACGTGTCCGGGGTGGCGCGCCCGCCGCGCATCGGCGACAAGGTGCGCCTCATCCCGCCGCACTGCGACCCGACCGTGAACCTGCACGATTGGCTGGTGTGCTTCCGCGGCGAGCGGGTGGTCGACCTGTGGCCGGTCAGTGCCCGCGGCCCCGGGTTCTGAGCCCAGCCGGGTACGCTACTGGGCGGTGTAGCCGCCGTCCACCGGCAGCGCCACGCCGGTAATGAAGGAGGCGTCGTCGGAGGCGAGGAACAGCGCGGCGCGGGCAACCTCCTCCGGTTGGCCGAGCCGGCCGAGCGGCTCCATAGCCTCCATCTGGCGCAGCCAATCGGGATCCTCGGTCAGAGTGCGGGTCATGTGCGTGTAGATGAAGCCCGGGCACAGCGCGTTGATGCGAATGCCGTGCTTGCCGAGGGCGTTGGCCATGTCCTTGGTCAGCGTGATGATGCCGCCCTTGGCGGGCGGGTAGGGGTCGTGCCCGGTGCCGAAGAAGGAGGGCCGCCCGACCAGGCCGTAGATGGAGGACAGGTTGACCACCGCGCCGCCGCCCTGCTGCTGCATGCGGGCGGTGGCGAAGCGCGACATCAGGTAGGTGCCCTTGAGGTTGACCGCGATCACCCAGTCCCAGGTCTGCTCGTAGTCCCACTCCGGCGGCGCATAGCGCGGCGTTACCCCGGCACAGTTGACCAGGATGTCGATGCGGCCCCAGCGCTCCGTCACCGCCTCAACCAGCCGTTCGGCGTCCGCCGCACTGGTCACGTCGCCGGCCAGCGCAAGCGCCGTGGCGCCGCCGGCGGCCAGCGCGGCCGCGTGCTTCTCGATCGGCTCCGCGTTGCGGTCTCCGAGCCCGACCGCCGCCCCCTCGGCGGCGAACAGCGCCGCCGTGGCTGCCCCGATCCCCGACCCGGCGCCGGTCACCAGCGCCACCTTGTTCCGCAATCTGTCTGCCATCGCGCGTTGCCTCCCCGTGCAGCCGCATGGTGCCAACCCGCCGCCGCCTCGCGCAACCGGCGTACCGCCGCGCCACGCCTGGTACGGCTGGTACGGTTGCCGCGCGGACGCCGGTTTGGCGATAATGCAGTTCCCGCCACGTTCCTGCAGCCACCGATCCATGACCGATCACCCTGAGATGCAACCGTGAAGCAGCCGACCCGCGGCGCCGCCTGGCTGGAACGCGCCGTCCAGTCCGGTATGCGGTCGGCGGCGCGCTACCCGGCGGTGGTGCTCGCGATTGTCGCCGCGCTGACCGCTGCCGCCGGCTGGTCCGCGGCGCGGGTGGGGGTGAGCGCCAACGTCGACGAGTTGTTGCCGCGCGACTCCGAGGTGGTCAGCCTGATGGAGGAACATGCACAGACCCGGGAGCAGATCGACTGGCTGATTCTGCTCGCGGAGGGCGAAGGGTTGTTCGCGCCGGCGTCACTGGCGGCGCTGCGCGGCGCCGTCGAGCGCATCGAGGCGCGCCCCGAGGTGACCGCCGTTATCGACCCGTACCGGTTTATCTCATACGTGCGCGCCGGTGGGCGGTTGCTGTTCGAACCCGCCGCGCCGGGCGGAACCGCCCCGGTGGACGCCGCCGCGGTCGAGCGGTTCAGGCAGCGCCTGGCGGCCGATCCGCTGGCGCGCGGCCTGGTGGTGTCCGATGACGGCGCCGCCCTGGGCGTACTGTTCAACGTACCGCTGCGCGCCGATTACCGCCCGCTGCTGGCTGCCGTCGACGCCGCCGTGCAACCGCTGCGCGACGCGGGGGTGGAGGTTGCGCTGGCCGGCATGCCGACCATCGACGCGGCCACGCGCGACCACCTGACCGGCGACTTGCCGCTGCTGCTGGTGGTGTCGGTGGCGGTAATCATGGCGACCTACTACGTGAGCTTCCGCTCGCTGGCCGCCATGATCCTGCCGGTGCTGGTGGTCGCCATCGCCACCGTGTGGACGGTGGGCACGATGAGCGCCCTGGGCCTCGACTTCACTATCGTGAGCATCACCACGCCGCCGTTCGTAATGACCCTCGGCAGCGCTTACAGCGTGCACATCCTGACCGCCTACCTGCTGCCCGCCGTTGGCGGCGGGCCGGGCGCCGGCGCCCGTGCGCCGCATGCCGAGCGAGCCGACCGGTTTGCCGGTTCGGTGGCCGGCCTCGGCCCGATCGGGGTTACGGTGGTGCTGGCCGCGGTAACCACGGCCGCCGGCTTCACTGGCCTGGCCACCGCGTCGATCGCCGCGGTGCGCGAGTTCGGCGTGATCACCGGACTCGGCATTGCCTACTGTGCGGTGCTCGCGCTGCTGTTCCTGCCGGCCTGCGTGCAGGTGTTGCGCGTGCGCCCGCGCCCGCCGCGCAGCGACGAATCGATGCGCCTGACCAAGGCGATGTTCGCGCTCTCCGGGCGGGTGCTGGCGCACCGGCGCAGCATTGCAATCGTGCTGCCGATCCTGTTCGCGCTGCTCGCGGTCGCCGCCCTCGGCCTGCGCTACGAGACCGACTTTACCCGCTTCTTCCGCGGCCGCGACACGGTGATGGACAGCAATCTGCACGTGCAGCGCCGGCTCGGCGGATTTGTCGACTTCAACGTGACCATTTCCGCCCCGCGCGACACCGCCGGCGAGCCGCAGGGCGGATACTTCCTCCGCCCCGAGGTGCTGCGCCAAGTGGCACGGTTCGAGCACGAGGTGCGCGCCCTGCCCGGCGTGAGCTGGAGCTATTCGTTCATCTCCGAGCTGGAGCGCATGAACCTGGCGCTGAGCGGCCGGCTCGAGGTGCCGGAACGGCGCGCCGCCCTGCTGCTGCTGGCGCGCGTGCTCGCCGCGATGCGGGACGCCGGCAGCGCCATGGGAGCCGCGCCCGTTTCCGCCGACGGCACCCAACTGCACCTGAACGCGCGCGTGTTCGACGTGCGCGAGGACACGTTCTTCCTGGAGGGGCGCCTGCGTGAACTGCTCGATCGCGTCGAGCACTTGGCGGGCGCGCATCTGCCGGCGGAGCTTGGCGTGCAGATCTGGAGCGGCAGCGTGGCTGCCCTGCGCCTCACCGAGGTGCTGGTGCGCGACCACCTGATCTCGATGGCCGTGGCGCTGGTGCTGGTGTTCGCGGTCGCTGCCGTCGGCTTCCGTTCGGCGGCGCTCGGCGTGCTGGCACTGCTGCCGATGGCGTTCGGCATTCTGGTGATTCTTGCCTTCCTCGCCATCACCCGCCGTTCGCTCGACACGCTGACCATGATGTTCTCGAGCGTCGCGGTGGGCGCCGGCGTGGATTACGCCGTGCACGTGATCGTCGGGTTCCTGCGCCGCGCGCGCGAGCGGCCGTCCGGCGACGCGGGACGCATGATCCGAGCAACGATGGTGACCTCCGGACGGGCGATCGTGATCAACACGGTGTCGCTGGCTGCCGGCCTGCTCGTCCTGGCACTGTCGAGCTTTACCCCGGTTGCGCGGCTCGGCGGCTTGCTGGCGGCCACCATTGCGGCGGCGGCGGTGGGTTCGCTGGCATTCGTACCCGCCATGCTCTGGTACATTCGGGGCCGGGCGCCCACCGCTGCGGGCGCCGCAACCGTCGTGAAAGGATCCCACTGATGGCCACCAGCCCGGCACGCCGCGATGCGATGCGCGCGTACCTGATTCTGGTGATGGCGTTTGCCGCGTTCGCCGCCGCCACTACCACGGTGGAGGTGAACTTCGCCAACTTCCTGCGCGAGCGCTTCGAGATCGGCGAATGGTACCGCGGGTTCCTGGAGTTCCCGCGCGAGTCGCAGGGCTTCGCGATGGTGTTCTACGTGGTGCTGCTCGGCACCCTGACCGAACGGCGCCTGTTCTCGCTCGCCGCGGTGGTGGCAGCCATCGGGGTGGCGGGGCTGGCGCTGCTGCCGGCGCGGGCGCTCGCCGACGGAATTGGCGGCATCGGTCCCGGCCTGCCGCTGATCCTGTTCCTGATGTGCTACTCGGCGGGACAGCACATGGGCATGCTGATCGAGCGCGCCATCGTGGTCGATCACGGCGACCTGGCGAGCGCCGGCAGCAGGCTCGGGCGGATCGGCTTCTGGAAAACGCTGGCCGGGCTGGCGATGGCCGGCATCGTATGGGGGCTGCACGCCGTCACGGAGCTGGACTTCGGGTTCTACTTCGCGGTGGCGGCGGGGCTGTTCCTGGCCTCGATGGCGCTCACCCGGCTGGCCATGCGCAATCAGCCCGAGGTGCGCATGCGAAGCCGCAAGCTGGTGCTGAAGCGCAAGTTCGCGCGCTACTACGCACTGTGCGCCCTGTTCGGCGTGCGCAAGCAGGTGTTCATCACCTTTGCCGTGTGGGTGCTGGTGGTAATCTACGAGCAGCCGGTGCAGACCATCGCCATACTGTGGGTGGCCACCGCGGCAACCAACCTGGTGGCGCAGCCCCTGATCGGACGGCTCATTGACCGCTACGGGCCGCGTGCGGTGCTGAGCACCGACGCGCTGCTGCTGTGCGGAGTGTGCCTGATGTACGGCTACGGGGCGCAGCTGTTCCCGCCGGCGATCGGCCTGATCGTGATCGGCGCCACCTACGTGGTCGACCACGTGCTGTTTTTCGTCGGCGCCGCGCGCGCGGTGTACGTGGGCCGGCTGTGCGCCGACCGCGACGAACTGTCCACGACGCTGTCGATGGGGGTGACGGTCGACCACATCTTCTCGATGACGGTGCCCCTGCTCGGCGGCATCATCTGGAAGGCGTCCGGCTACGAGGTGGTGTTCCTGCTCGCCGGCATGATCGCGGTGGTGACCGCCATTACCGCGTTCGGCATCCCACGCCCCACCGCTCCTGCGCCGCGGCCGGTGGCAGCCGCCACCAGTTGACCGTTACCGGCCGGTTGCGCGGTCCTGCCAGCGGGTGTCGCGGCCGGTGCCGGTGAAGCTGTTGTAGCGGTTCACGTAGTCCTCGCGCACCGGGCTGAAGATGTCGAGCACGCGGGCGGGCCCGGCGGTCACCACACCGGAGTGAACGACGTTGGCTGGAATCAGGAACGCGTCGCCCGGCTCCAGCTCGCGCTCGTCGTCGCCGATGCGCAGGCGCAGCGTTCCCTCCAGGACCAGGCCCGCCTGTTCATGCGGATGGCTGTGCTCCGGCACCACGCCGCCAGCGTCCATCTCCAGCGCCGACAGCATTACCCGCTTACCCGCTACCAGGGCGCTGCGAATGCCGGGAAACAGCTCCAGCTTCGGCAGCTCGTTCAGTGCAAAAAACGGCATCGTACCTCCCATCGTGCCGGTATCGTATCACCAAGTGCCGGCAGGTCCAGCCGCTACGTCGCACGCGCCTCCAGCCGCTCGTCCCACAGTGCCGCCACGCGCTCGCGCAGGCGGTCGATTCCGGCGCTGTTGTCTATTGCCACGTCGGCGTAGCGCAGCCGCTCCTCGGTGCTCGCCTGCGCCGCCATCACCGCCCGGATGCGCGCCTCCGTCATGCCGCGCGCCAGCAGGCGGTCGATCACTTGCCGTTCCGGGGCGGTGACCACCCAAACCTCGTCATACGTTCGTGTCCAGCCGCCGCCCGCCCTGATCGCCTCCACCAGGAGCGGCACTTCCACCACCACCACCCGCGCGCCACCGCGCCGGGCCTGCGCGATGCGATCGGCGAGCAGGCGGCGTACCCGCGGGTGGACGATAGCGTTCAGCTTGCCGCGGGCGTCGGCGTCGCTGAACACGATCCGGCCCAGGCGCGGACGCGAGATGGCGCCGGCCTCGTCCACGATCCCGTCGCCGAATGCCGCCACCACCGCGCGCCAGCCGTCGCTGCCCGGACGGTACACTTCGTGTGCGGCGGTGTCGGCATCGATCAACGCCGCGCCGCGCTCCGCGAGCAGGCCGGCGACCAGCGACTTGCCGCTGCCGATGCCGCCGGTGAGGCCGATCACCATTCCCATGGCCACCGCATCGCCGCTACGGCGTCATGCCGGGGCCACGTGGGCGCGGCTGATCTGTGCTACCGAGGTGCAGCCGATGAGCGCCATGGTACGGTGCATTTCCTCGGCCAGCAGCTCGATGGCGTAGTCAACGCCGGCCTCGCCGCCGGCGCCCAGCCCGTACAGGTAGGCGCGCCCGGCCATGCAGGCGTGGGCGCCCAGGGCCAGCGCCTTGACGATGTCGCCGCCGCGGCGCACGCCGCCGTCGCAAATCACGGCCACCCGGTCGCCCACCGCATCCGCCACCGGCGCCACCAGGTCGAGCGCGGGCGGGGCGCCGTCGAGCTGGCGGCCGCCGTGGTTGGACAGCACGATGGCGTCGCAGCCGTGGTCGGCAGCGATACGGGCGTCGGCGACCGTCTGGATGCCCTTGACGACCAGCGCTCCCTGCCACTCGCCGCGCAGCCACGCCACGTCCTGCCAGGAAAACCCGGGATCAAACTGCGTGTTGATGAAGTCGGCCAGGGCAACCGGCGTGTTGCCGTCGGCTGCCGAACGGCCAATCACGTTGGAGAACACGATCGGCTCCGAGCGAATGAAGCGCCAGGTCCAGCCGGGGTGGCGGATGCCGTCCAGTATCGTGCCCAGACCGATCTGCGGGGGCAGCGTGAAGCCGTGCCGCACGTCGCGCTCGCGGCGGCCGGAAACCGCCATGTCCACGGTGGGCATCATCGCCTGGTAGCCGGCGGCCGCGGCCCGCCGCACCAGGTCGCGGGTCAGGTCACGGTCGCGCAGCGGATAGAGTTGAAACCAGTTGCAGCCGTCCGCGGCGGCGGCCACCTCTTCGATCGAGCGCGTCGCCACGGTGGACAGACTGTACGGGAGCCCGGCGCGGGCGGCGGCGCGCGCCACCGCCAACTCGCCGTCCGGGTCGGGCATGCGGCTGAATCCGGCCGGCGCGAGCACCAGCGGAATCGGCAGCCGGCGTCCGAGCAGCGTGGTGGAGGTATCCACCTGCGACACGTCGCACAGCACACGCGGGGCGAAGTTCCAGCGCCGGAACGCCGCGCTGTTGGCGCGCATGGTCACCTCGTCCTCGGCGCCGCCGTCGATGTAGTTGAATACCCCGCTCGGCAGGCGGCGCAGCGCCAGGCTGCGCAAGTCGTCGATGTTCGCCGCTTGGGCGCGCAGCCGCTCGGCGCGCGTACGCGCCCGCCGCCGGAAGCGCAGCACCGAGCGCAGGGTCCGCAACATGGCTATTAGTATGGAACGGCGCGCCGGACCGTCAAGAACGGCGGCCGATTCTGCCCGATTTCTTCCTACCGGGTCGCGCCGGCTTCTTTCAGTGCCGCGACGGTAGCCTCGTCGACGGCATAGTAGAGCGGGGTGCGGCCATGGTTGTCGCGCGCGTTCACGTCCGGTTCGACCGACAGCAGCGCCACCACCACTTCCAGGTGCTCGTTGTGCAGGGTGGCACTGTGCAACGGGGTGCGGCCGTCGTCATCGCGCGCGTCCTTGTCGGCGCCCAGTTCGACCAGCAATCCGGCAAGCGCGGCACCCACTCTCCGCGCCCTTCGCTCCGACGAAAAAATCGCGAGCGCGTGCAGGGGGGTCTCGCCGTTATGGTTGCGTGCGCCAATGTCCAACCCGGCGCGGACCAGCGTGGTGAGCACGACGGGGAGGTAGCTGTTGGCCGCGGCCACGTGCAGGGGCGTGTTGCCGTAGTTGTTGCGCGGCTGCACACTGATGCCGGCGCTGCGATGGGCGTTCAGCAGCGCCTCGACCACGTCCGGATTCTCGCTTTCGGCGGCCGCGACGTGCAGCGCGGATTGTCCCCGGTCGTTGCGCAGTTCAAGATCTGCCCCCTCGGCCACCAACAGCATGATCACGGCGGGGTTGTCGTTGGCGGCCGCGGCGGCATGCAGGGGCGTGCCTTCGGACAGGTTCAGGTGGTTGATCTCGGCGCCGGCTTCCAGCAATGCAGTGAAGACCGCCGGGTTCTCGTTCAGTGCGGCGCTGTGCAGCGGTGTGAGCCCGGACAGGTTGAGTCCGATCGGATCCGCTCCGGCGGCGACCAGCACGCGAATCATCTCCGGGTTGCCGTTGAACGCGGCGGCCACGTGCAGTGCCGAGCCACGCAGGCCATGCTGGGCGTTCAGTTCCGCACCGGCGTCCAACAGGGCGGCCACCATCTCGGGAACGTCACTGTTGGCGGCACCGAAGTGCAGCGGCCTGAAGCCGATGTCGTTCCGGCCCTCCAGGTCGGCTCCGGCATCGACCAGGGTGGTGATCATGGCGGGATCGTCGTTGAATCCGACGGCGTAGTGCAGGGGAAAGGTGCCCGCATCGTTGCGCGCGTTCACGTCGGCGCCGGCGGCGAGCAGCCTGTCGAGAATGCGCGGATCGCTGGTGTACCCGGCGGCAAAGTGGAGCAGCGTATTGCCGTGTTCGCCACGGGCGTGGAGGTCGCCGTCGCCATGCACGCAGGTGGCCACATCGCGAATCGAAGCATCTTCGAAGAACTCCTCGGTGGCCCAGGTGTCGCAGTCGGCCGTGGGCACGGCGGCAGGTCCGCAACCGACCAACGCGACGACCGCAACGAGAGGCGCGACCGCCGCCAGCGGTCGGCAAATGCATCGCCCCGGAAATGTTGATGACATCATGGATTATAGCGATACTACCGGTCCAGATTGGGCGCGTCAATCGTACCGGTGTGGGCGCGCGCGGCTATCGGCTCAGCACTGGCGTTGCCGCATGTGTGCAAACGACCGGCCGATCAGCTCGGCGAGCACCTCCTGGTCGACACCGGCGAGCTTGTTGATATACAGGCAGGAGACGCTGGTGCGGTGTTTGCCGAGCCGTGCCAGCAGATCCTCGGAGCCGGCGAATCCCGGCATCACGTACACGGTCAGGCTCTGCTTGCGCGGCGAAAAGCCGGTCATCGGCATGTCCCCCTCCCGCCCCGAGTCGTAGCGGTAGTGGTAGGATCCGAAGCCGACGATGCTCGGCCCCCACATCTCCGGCTCCAGCCCGGTAATCCGCTTCATCATTGCCAGCAACGTCTGGCTGTCCGCCTTGCGGCGGGCATTGTCGACCCCGGCGAGGAATCCTTCCACGTCCGCGCCGGTCTTGCGAGTCTTGTTCTCGGCCATCGGCCGCGATTATCGCAGATTCCGGCGCGGCTGCCCGCGGGTCAGGCGTGGGACAGGGTGCGGGCGTCGGCCAGGGCTCGCTGTGCCTCCACCATGGCGAAGTATCGACCGCCGATTGCCATCAATTCCTGGTGGGTGCCGGACTCGGCGATGCGTCCGGCCTCCAACACCACCAGCCGCCGGGCGCGGCTCAGGGTGGCCAGCCGGTGAGCGATGGCAATCACCGTGCGCCCGCGGGTGAGGGCGGCGAGCGCGGCGTGGATGCGCTCCTCGGTTTCCAGGTCGAGCGCCGAGGTGGCCTCGTCGAGGATCAGGATGCGCGGATCGTGCAGGATGGCGCGGGCAATGGAGATGCGTTGGCGCTCGCCGCCCGACAGCCGCTGGCCGCGCTCGCCGACCAGCGTATCGAAGCCGTCGGCAAACCGCATCACGAAGTCGTCCGCCTGCGCGACGCGCGCGGCCCGCACCACCTCGGCATCGGTGGCGTCGGGCCTGGCGTAGCGGATGTTGTCCGCCACCGAGCCGGTGAACAGGAACGGATCCTGCAGCACCACCCCCACCTGGCTGCGCAGCGTTGCCGGTTCCAGGAGGCGCAGGTCGGTGCCGTCGAGCAGAATCTGCCCGCGGTCGACGTCGTAGAGGCGCAGCAGCAGGTTGATTACCGTCGACTTGCCGGCGCCGGAGGAGCCCACCAACCCGGTTGTCTCGCCGGCGGGCAGGTGCAGCGAGAAGTCATGCAGCACCGGTTCGCCCGGGCGGTAGGCGAACTCCACGTTGCGGAACTCCACTTCGCCTGACAACGTCCGGTGCACCGGACGCGCCGCGGTTTCGATTTCGGGCTCTTGGTCGATCGCTTCGAAGATGCGTTCCGCCGAGGTGAGCGTCTCGACCAGCCGCTGCGGCACCTCGCCGGCCCACGCCAGCGGTTCGGCGAGCAGCACCACGTAGGCCGCGAACTGCACCAGTTCACCGAGACTGATCTCGCCGGCCAGCACCAGGTAGCCGCCGGCCAGAAACACCAGCAGTTCGCCGAGCCGGGTGGCGAACTCCACCAGCGGTCCCATGACGCGCCAGATTTTCTGGTTGCGCACGTCGATTACGTACTTGCGCGCAGTCCAGCTCCGGTAGCGGTCCACCTCCGCCGCCTCGCGCCGGAACGCCTTGATCACGCGGATGCCGGCCAGCACGTCGAGCACGAAGGTGCCGATCTTGTCGTGCAGGCGGTGATGGGTGCGTTCCATCCAGCGCGCCAGCCGCCACACGATAACGGCGATCAGCAGGGCGAGCGGGATAGTGGATACGGTCAGCAGCGCCAGCCGCCAGTTCTGGCTGAAGGTGACGGCGCACAGCAGGCCGAACAGCAGCACCTGGCTGACGCCGTCGGTGCCCCAACTCTGCAGGAAGCGGCGCAGGTTGGTGGTGTCCACGGCGACCCGGTTGACGACGTCGCCGGGGGGCTTGGCGGAAATGAAGCGCAGCGACATGCGTTGCACGCTGTTGAAGACGGCGGTTCGCAGGTCGTACACCAGCCGCGAGCTGAGGCGTGCGACGGCGCGGTTGCGCAGCACGGTGACGCCCGCGCGCAGCACGTAAGCGGCCGCCATCGCGCCGAGCAGCAGCGCCACCAGCCCGGTCTCGACGGTGCGCGGCACCAGCGCGCGGTCGACCAGGATGCGCGTAAGCTGCGGGATCAGCAGGGTGAGCACGTTGGCCACGACGAACAGGAGCAGGCTGTACAGGAGGATTCCGCGCTGCGGGCGCAGAAACCGGGTCAGCCGGGCCAGGACGCCGCGCGGGTTGCGCAACGGTTCGGCTACCCAGTCGCGCGCGAAGCCGCCGCGTTGGTCGATGCTGGTGGCGCCGCTGTGCGGCTCGCCGGCGCCAGGCGCGGTGGCGGACTCCGGAGTGCCGAGGGCGGCCGCCAGGCGCAGGTAGGCGGTGGCGTGGCGGCGGCTGAACCAAGCCACCGCTTCGCTGGCCGCGCGGCTGTCGCCGCCGCCGGCGCGGGCCACGAGCAGTACGCCGGAGCCGGTCATCACGTGGGCCGCAAAGCGGTCGCCGGTGCGGCGCGGGTAGCGGTCCACCCGGCCGCCGGCGATGGCCAGGATGCTGCCCGAGGTAATCACGGTGTACCCGTCCTGGTAGCGCGCGTGCCGGTCCAGGTCCGCGGGCAGGCAGTGCAGCACCTCCTCACCGGCCGCCGCTTGCGCGGCGCGCGCTGCCACCTCCGGCGGCAGAGTCAAAACATTGCCTCCAGCTTGCGCCGGATGCGCGGCTCCAGCTCGGCGCGCGGCGCCAGCCGGTAGCGGTTGCCGTCCACGGCGATCAGCAGCAGGGTACCGTCGGGCAGGTCGCGCAGGTTGGCGTGCTCGTTCTGCACCGTGAACCGGGCGCGACCGGCGTCGGTCGATACCCGCCAGTGTGACTGGCCGAAGCGCTCGTCGAGCGCGTCGACGGAGACGATGCGCGGCGCGAAATAGCGCCGGTTCAGCTCCTCCAGCACGATCTCGCGGTCGGCCGCCGGGAACGCCGCCAGCGGGGCAAGCAGGCCCAGCTCCGTGCCGCCGCTGTCGCGCAAGGCGACCAGGTCGTCCGGGGCGGAGTAGGGGAAGGCGCGGTAGAAGTCGACCGGCTCGTGGTGGCCGCCGTCGGTCAGCACCGCCCGTACCAGGTAGCCGCCGGTGCGCTCGAACCGCACCCGCTCGGGTCCCAGCCGCGGCAGGCCGGCGCCGCCGCCGCGGGCTGCGTCTGCAGTGCCGTTCATTCTCCCACTCCAATGACGTGCAGCGCCTCGCGCTGGCGCTGCACGAGCCTGCGATAGTAGCCGTCCGCACGCATCAGCTCGTCGTGGGTGCCGCTCTCCACTACGCGGCCGCCGTCGAGCGCGTACAGCCGCGCCGCGCGCCGCAGGGTGGACAGGCGGTGCGCGATCACTACCACGGTGCGCCCGTGCACGAGCCGTTCGATGGCGCCCTGTATGCGTACCTCGGTCTCGGTGTCGACGCTCGCGGTGGCCTCGTCCATCAGCAGGATGGGCGGGTCGGCGAGCAGGGCGCGGGCTATGCCGAGCCGCTGCCGCTGGCCGCCGGACAGCCCCTGGCCGCCGGCGCTCAGTTCGGTGTCGTAGCCGTCCGGCAGCTCCAGGATGAACTGGTGCGCATCGGCGGCCACCGCGGCGGCGATGATCTGCTCACGCGCCGCATCCGGATTGGCGTAGCCGATGTTGGCGGCCACGCTGCCGATAAACAGGTAGGTGTCCTGCAGTACCACGCCAAGCTGTGCGGCAAGCTCCACGCCCGCCAGGTCGCGCACGTCGTGACCCGCCACCCGCACCACGCCGGCATCGGCGTCGTATAGCCGCGCGAGCAGGTTGATCACCGTCGACTTGCCGGCGCCGGTGGGCCCCACCAGGCCGATCATCTCGCCCGGCGCCGCGTGCAGGCTCACCTCGCGCAGCGCCGGCTGCCCCTCTTCGTAAGCGAATGTCACCTTCTCCAGGGCGACGCCGCCGCGCACGCCGGCGATGCGGTGCGGCTGCCGTGGTTCCGGCAGGTCGGGACGGGCGTCGATCAGCGCAAGCAGGCGGCGCGCGGCGGTGGCCACCCGGCCCCACTCCTCGGCCAGGTCGACCAAACCGCCCACCGGCCAGAAGAAGCGGCTCAGGTAGCCGGCGAAGGTAATCACCAGGCCTACCGTCACCTGGTCGCGTGCCACCGCCCATGCACCGGCCGCCCACACCCCGACCAGCACCAGCTCGGTGACCAGCTCCATCGGCGGCCGCGTGGTGCCGGTCATCGCCTCCGCCAGGAAGCCGAGGCGCGCCGCCTCGCGGTTGGGCGCCGCGAATCGCGCCAGTTCACGCTGTTGGCCGCCGAACGCGCGCACCACGCGGGCGCCGGTCACGGTGTCGGTGGCCACGGTGCGCAGCTCCGCCTCGGCACGGAACAGCCGGTCGAAGTATGAGCTGACCTCCGGCAGGATGCGCCGGAACGCGATCAGCAGCACCGGGAAGGGGAGGATGGCGACGATGGCGAGTTGCCAGTCGAGCAGCAGCATGGCGACCAGCGACCCAGCCAGGAAGATGCCGCCGTGCAGCGCAGAAGGCGCGATAATGTGGAACAGCAGGGCGACGTCGGAGGCGTCCTGCTCCAGCCGGGTCATCATTTCGCCGCTGTGGCGCGCGGTGTGGAAGCGCATCGACAGCCGCTGCAGCGATTGAAAGGCGGTGCGCTTGAGGGTGATCTCCAGGTCGTGAATGAAGGCGGCGTTGACCCATCCCCAAGCAATGCGGAAGCCCACCTCGGCCAGGCGCGCAAGCAGGATCAGCCCCACTGCCAGCAGCACCATGCCGGCGAACCGGCCCTGCGGCGACAGTACCTCGTCGAACAGGAAGCGCCCGGCCAGAAACGGCGCGACCACGGCTGCACCGGCGCCGCCGGCCAGCGCCAGGCAGAACACCGGCAGCCGCCAGTACTTACTGCCCGGCATCATCGCCACCAGCCGCGGCAGCACCCGCCGCGTGCCGGCGGCTTCGCTGATGTCGGGCGGCAGACTCACGAGCCGGCAACCTATGACCGCGGACAACCCGTCGTCAAGCGTCCGGCGTCGGCTCGTGTCGAAGCGCTCGGCGAGCGCCGCGGCGTGCCACGAAGGGTCGTGTGGGTACGTTCGACGAGCATGACCGGTGCGTGCCAACCGTTGACAGGACGCGCAGTCTGGTGCACTGATTGAGTCGCGTATGAGCGGGAGCGATCGTTCGTATCGTTGTGGAGGGATTCGTGGTGCAGGCAGTCCGTGGCTTGGTTCGAAGGCTGCATTCAGGTTCGGTTCGTTCGGCGCGGGTTCTCCCGTGGTTGGGCGCGGCGCTGACGCTGGCGCTGGCGGGGTGCTCGGCCGGGGCGCCGTCGGCGGCCAGCGGCGCCGAGCCGATCGTAACGGTAACGATTGCGGCTGGGGGTGACGAGCCGGGCTCGGACGCTACCGTCATAATCACGGTGACGGCAGATCCGGCACCGGTGGACGATCTGGAGGTAGCGGTACGGGTCACCGGGACCAGTGCCGATATGGATCCCGAGACCGTCACGGCAACCGTCGCAGCGGGGCAGTCCGAGGCGCAGTTCAGCGTACCGGTCGAGCGATCGCAAGAGCGGACGGTAACGGCCGAAGTATTGGCGGGCAGCGGCTACACCGTGGGCGGCGAATCGAGCGCGTCGGTGACGGTGGCGGCGGATCCGTTGCAGGTGGCGGCCCCGACGGTCATATCTACCGAAACCGGCTCCGAGAGCATCACCGTCACGTGGAAGGAGCCGGATACGAGCCTGATCGTTACCGGATACGCCGTGCGCTGGTGTGACGATACCGGGAGTTGCGATGAGCAGGACGATCTGGCGAGCGACGCGAGGAGCTATGCCATACCGGGCTTGATGCCGGAAACGGCATACACGGTGCAGGTCCGTGCCCTGTTCGGTGACGACGCCGGCTTGTGGTCGGAACCAATCGCCGCCACCACGAGGCCCTCGCGGGTGTCCCCGGTTGTTCTCCCGCTGGTGTCAATCTCCACTAACAAGGAAACCTACTCAGCGTATCTTGAGCAGGCGCCACTTTACGGTTCGATTGGACTTATCATCGATTCGGACCTCGCCGCGCCCTCAACCGACATGACGATCAGAATCAGGCTCGACGAGACCGGCCCGGACAGGGTGAATAAAATGTCAGGAGAGCACGATTATGTTCTTACTGCAGGCAACAGGTTCATTTACATTTTCCTCGTTCTGGGGCCGGCATTCAGCGCCGAGCCCACCACCGTGACGTTCACCCTCCTCGAAGACCCGGCGTACCGCCGCAACGAAAGCGCGTCCGAGGTAACGGTCACCGTAACCGACTGACCGACTGACCGGAAACGGTGGCGTTAGCCGGCGTAGGGGGTGGCGGGGAGGCCTTTGACGCCGGGGACCGTTTTGACCAGGGAGCCGGCGAGGGGTTCGGCGGAGCGCTCGCTTTCGCTCATGCGCAGGCAGGCGGAGGTGATGTACAGGTCGGTCAGGTCGTCGCCGCCGAATGCGCAGGAGGTGATCTGGCTCATCGGCAGGTCGATGGTGTCGAGCAACTCGCCGCTCTCCGGGTTGTAGCGGCGCACCGCGGAGCCGCCGAACAGGGCAATCCACACCGTGCCCTCCGCATCCATGGTCATGCCGTCGAAGTGTCCGCTGCCCTCGTTGGTTACGGTGACCCGTTCGTTGTCGATCGCCCCGCTCGCCGCGTCGTAGTCCCAGGCGCGGACGTTGTTGCGGCCGGTGTCGACGTAGTACATGGTGCGCTGGTCGAGGCTCCACACGATGCCGTTGGAGATGGTGACGTTGCCGAACTTGCGCGACACGGTGCCGTCGGTGTCCAGGCAGTACAGCGCTCCGCGGTCCGGTTCGCCGTCGAACTCCATGGTGCCGGCCCACAGCCGCCCGGCGGGGTCGCACTTGCCGTCGTTGAACCGGTTTGCCGGAATGTCGCGTTCCGGGTCCGCGATCGGCCGCATCAGGCCGCTGTCCGGGTCGAGGCTCGCGAAGCCATTGTGCAGGGCCACGACCAGTCCGCCCGAGGCGCGCGGCACCACGGTGCCCACCGCCTGCAGGGTATCGATTTCGCGGTTGCCGCCGGTGGCCGGATCGTACACGAACACCTTCTGGCCGATGATGTCCACCCAGTAGAGTACCCTGCGCCCGCTGTCCCAGATGGCGCCCTCACCGACCAGTGACGGACGCCGCACTACCGTTTCAATGTGCCGTTCCATGCGTGGCCATCGTACATCGGGAGCTGCCGGGAATGCCATACGCCGGGGTGTGGTGGTGTGGTACAGTCCGGTCCATGACCGCAACGAAGACCCTCAAGCAGCGCATCCGCGACGGCGAACAACTGTTCGGCGCTTCGCTCGCGATGCGCCCCGACGCCGACTGGCTGCGCGGCATCGTCGCCCGCAGGCCCTACGACTTCGTGTGGGTGGATGCCCAGCACTCGCCGTTCAGCGAACATCTCCTGGTGGAGTTCTGCGCGGCCGCGGCCGAGGTGGGGGTGCCGGTGGTGTTTCGCCTCAAGCACACGCGGCTCACCTGGCTGGTCGGCAACTTCCTGGATTTGGGCCCCGCCGGCATTGAGGTGCCGCAGGTGGAGACCGAGGCCACGGTCGACGAGGCGGTGGCCAACTTCTACTACCCGCCGTTCGGGGTGCGCAGCTGGGGCGGCGCGGCGCGCCTCGGTTGGGATGACCAAGCGCTGGACGAGTACGCCGCGTATTGGCAGCAAACCGGCACCCTGGCGATGCAGATCGAGTCGATCGCGGCCGCCACCAACGCGGCGCGCCGATTTGCCAAGGACGGCGTGGACTTCTTCACCATCGGTCCCGCCGACATGAACTTCGACATTCAGCGCCACCCCAACCACCCCTTGCAGAGCGTCGACGACTGCGTGCGCTACCTGGCGAACGACCTGCAGGGTACCGGCAAGCAGGTGTGCATGCGCATCACGGCCGGCGACGACCCCGCGCCCTACCACGACATGGGCGTGACCATGCTGCTCGAAGCCGGGGCAAGCTGAGCGCGCCGGTCAGGTCAAGTCAGGGCGGCGCCGCCGTCCACGGTGATCGCCGAGCCGGTGATCATCGCCGCCGCGTCGGAGGCCAGGAAGGCGAACGCCTCGGCGATCTCCTCCGGCTGATTGAGCCGCCCGAGCGCGGTCGCCCGGCGGCGGCGTTCGTAGTTGGCCGGGTTGTCGAGCGAGGTGGACCAGTCGTTGGGGCTGTAGTCGGTGGAGGCGCGCAGGAACGGCGTATCGACGTGGCCGGGGTTGACCTGGCAGCAGCGGATGCCGTCTTCGGCGTAGGCGCGGGCGGTGATGGCGGTCAGGGCGTTGACGCCAAACTTGCTGCACGCGTAGGCGGGCGCGCCGCCGCCGGCGCGCAGCGAGGCCAGCGAGCCGACAGTGAGGATGCAGCCGCCGCCGGCACGCCGCATCGCCGGCACCACCGCCTTGATGCCAATGAAAATGCCGGTCAGGTTCAGTTCGATGATGCGCCGGAACTGCGCCTCGGTCATGGCGTCGTAGCTGATGCGGTGGTTGCCGCCGGCCAGGTAGACCATGATGGTCAGCGACCCGAAGCGCGCCTCAACCTGCTCCACCGCCGCCTGCCAGGTATCCGCAGCGGCGGCATCGAGCGGCACCGCCACCGCCTCGTGGCCGGCCTCGGTCAGCTCACCGGCCACCGCCTCAACGGCAGCATGGCGAATATCGGCCACCGCCACCCGAGCCCCCGCGGCCGCCATCCGGCGCGCCGTGGCGGACCCCATCGCGCCGGCCCCGCCGGCGATCAGCGCCACCCGGCCATCCAGCCGCCACGCCTCATTCCCCTGCTGTGCCATCGTCACCTCCGCCGGCGAGCGTAGCAGGCAGCCGGTCATTCCGCCATCGGTGTCTTGCCTACGAGTAGGGGTCGGCAGCACCGCAACTCAGAGAACCCGGTGCCGCGTGATGAACAAGCGTGGCGCCGAAGCGGGCTGCCTACGAATAGGGGTCGGCGGCGTCGCGCAGGCCGTCGCCGAGGAAGTTGTACAGCAGCACGGTGACCACCACGAACAGGCACGGGATCAGCAGCCACGGCTGCCGCGACACCGCCTGGAAGTTCTGCGCGTCCTGCAGCAGCGTGCCCCAGCTTACCGCCGGCGGCTGGATGCCCAGGCCCAGGAAGCTGAGCGCGGTCTCGCCCAGGATCATCCCCGGCACCGCCAGCGTCAGCGACACGATCACGTAGCTCAGGAACGACGGCAGCAGGTGGCCGAAGATGATGGCGCGCTCGCTCGCCGCCGCCACCACCGCTGCCATCACGAAGTCCTGCTCGCGCAGCGACAGGAAGCTGCCGCGCACCACGCGGGCGAGGTGGGTCCAACCCACCAGCGACAGGATCAGGGTAATGGCGAAGTAGGTGGTGAGCACCGACCACTGCCGCGGCACCGCCGCCGCCAGACCCATCCACAGCGGAATGGTCGGAATGGAGGCGAGCAGGTCGACCAGGCGCATCACGACGCGGTCCACCACGCCGCCGAAGTAGCCGGCCACGCCGCCGAGCAGCACCCCCAGCACGGTGCTGATCAACACCCCCACCAGGCCGATCGACAGCGAGATGCGCGCCGCGTACAGCACGCGCGAGAACAGGTCGCGGCCGAGCCGGTCGGTGCCGAACAGGAACAGCGGGGCGCCCTCCTCGGCGGGCACGAACAGGTGGAGGCGGGTCTTGAACGTGCCCCAGAAGCGGTACTCGTCGCCGGCCGCCAGAAAGCGCACGCGGTAACGCAGGTCGCGGTCCGGTTCGTAGATCTTGCGCATCGTGTGCGGATGGCGCTCCACCCGCAGCCCGTACACGTACGGCCCGCCCGGCGCTTCGCCCCCGCCGCCGCCCGCGCCGAGCACGCGGATGCGGTTGGGCGGCGCGCTCAGGTAGTCCGGAAAGCGCGTGGTCGCGGTGTACGGGGCCACGAAGTCGGCGAACAGCGCCAGCAGGTAGATGACGGCCAGCAGCGGACCGGCCACCACCGCCAGCCGGTGGCGGCGGAACTTCCACCACATCATCTGCCACTGCGAGGCGACGTAGTAGCTCTCGTCGGCGGTGCGGCCGCGGGTTGTGGCGCTCATGTTTCTATCTCGTCGAACCGGATGCGTGGATCGACCCAGGCCAGCACGATGTCCGAGATCAGGTTGCCAACCAGCACCAGGGCGGACAGCACCATGATGAAGCTGCCGGCCAGGTACATGTCCTGCGCCACCAGCGCGCCGAGCAGCACCGGCCCGGTGGTGGGCAGGTTGAGCACGATGGAGGTGATGGTGGCGCCGGAGATAATGCTCGGCAGCAGCCAGCCGATGCCGCTGATGATCGGGTTGATCGCCAGCCGCACCGGGTACTTGAACAGCAGGTGGCGCTCGCTGACCCCCTTGGCGCGCGCCGTCACCACGTACTGCTTGCGCAGCTCATCGAGCAGGGTGGCGCGCATGATCCGGATCAGCGCCGCCATCCCCGCGGTACCCACCACCAGCACCGGCGCCCACAGCCGCTGCAGCATGTTCCACACCCGCGCCACGCTCCACGGCGCATCCACGAATTCGGGCCCGAACAGCCCGGTGATGGCGACGCCGAAGTAGCGGAACGAAATCCACAGCAGCACCAGGGCGAGCAGAAAGTTGGGTATGGCCAGCCCGGCGAACCCCCAGAAGGTCCAGAAGTAGTCGAAGAACGAGTACTGGCGCACCGCCGAGAACACCCCGATCGGCACCGCTACCAGGTAAGTGAAGATCAGGGTGGTGATCGCCACCAGCAGGGTCAGCCCCAGGCGTTCTCCGATAACCACCGACACCGGCCGATCGTGGGCGAACGACCAGCCCAGATTGCCGCGCGTGACGATGTTGCGCATCCACGTCAGGTAGCGGGCGTGAACCGGCTGGTCGAGTCCGTAATACGCGGCCAGGTTGGCGACCTGCGCCTCGCTGACCCGGTTGCCCTGCGCCTCCAGCGCGATGATGTAGGAGGTGAGATAGTCGCCCGGCGGCAGCTCAATGATCAAGAAGCTCACCGCCGAGACCAGCAGCAGGAGCGGCACGAACGCCGCAACCCGCCGCGCTATGTAAACCAGCACCGGTAACCGGCGGCGCGACGCCCTAGCGCCGCCGCGCCGCCGCAGCGGTGCACGCCGTCAGTTCCCGTAGAAGAGCTGCTCGGCGCTGTAGATCACCCACTGCGCCACCCCTTTGGTGAACACGTTGTCGAGATTCCCGTTGACGATCAGCACGGTGCCGGGATTGTAGGTCGCGTTGATCTGCGGGATGGTGTCGTAGAAGGTCTGCTGGTAGCGGTCGACAATCTCCTGGTCCCACGGGATGCCGGGGCCGATGGCGATGCCGAGATCGTACAGTTCCTGGAACCACTCGGGCGGCTCCTCGCCCGCGCTGCCGCCGGAGTTGTACCACTGGTTCCACACCGGAATGTGATGAATCAGGTGCTGGCGGGCGTGGCCGAACGCGTGCATCGTGGTGGCCTCGTTCCATACCGTGTCGATTTGCAGCTGGTTGGCGTTGCGGTGCTCGAACAGCAGGCCGATTTCCACCACCTTGAGGGTGGTGAAGATGCCCACCGCCTTGTAGTGCTCGGCGATCAGCTCGTTGGCCGGCACCGTGTCCGGCAGGTGCGCCGCCACTTCCAGGTTGATCTCGAAGCGCTCGCCGTCGGGGCGCAGGCGCCAGCCGTCGTTGTCGCGCTTGTCCAGGCCCACCTCGTCGAGCAGCCGGTTGGCTTCCTCGGGGTTGAATTCCGCGGGTATCCACACCGGCGGCGAGGCGAACCCGTAGTACACCGCCTCGATGATCTCGTCGCGGTTAATCGCTAGGTTGAGCGCGCTCCGGAAGCGCACGTCATCGGCGAGTTGGCGCCACACCGGATCCTCGTAGCCGAAGTTGAAGGCGTGCACGACCGGGTTGTACGGAACGCCGGAAGCGAGCGCCAGGTATCCGTTGCCCTCGTTCTCGCGGTACAGCGGCAGCGACGAAATCTTGGCCAGCTCGTCGGCCAGGTCCACCTCGCCGGCGATGATCTTCAGGTTGGCGCCCTCCGGCCCCTCCACCTTGGTGCTGACGATGCGGTCGATGTAGGGCAGCTGGTTGCCGGCGGCGTCCACCTTGAAGTAGTAGGGGTTGCGCTCGAACACGGTCTGCGTCGGCGAGCTGCTGGTTACCCGCCACGGGTGCAGCACCGGAATATCGATCACGTCCGGGGTCTTGCCCTCCCACGGGGTGAGCATCTTGAGGTTGAACAGGCGCGGCCACTCGTCGGCCAGCAGGTCGGCGGCGGCAACCTTGGCAGCCAGGTCGTCGGCGTCCGCGTAGTCGGCGTGGAATTGCGCCAGGTAATGCTTGGGCTGCAGGAACAGCGTGTAGTCCAGCCACGGCTTGTTCACCTCGTCCAGGAAGCCGGGCGTCGGCTCGCTGAACGTAATGCGCCACGTGTAGTCGTCGATTACCTCGAACTGGTAGACATCGCCGGTCGGGGCGAGCCCGGACCGGTAGCGGCTGGCGATGTTGGGGGTGAGCTGCTCGTTGTGCAGGATGTCCTCGTGGTAGAACGCCACGTCCTCGGTGGTGAGCGGCTCGCCGTCCGACCAGCGCATGCCGTGCCGCATGTGGAACGTGAAGGTGGTCTTGTCGGGGCTGATCTCGTAGCTCTCGAAGACGTTGCCGGTGAGCGGGTGTTCCATGCTGATCCAGCCGGGCCGCGACAGCATCGTCTCCAGCGTCATGAAGTACATCTCCGGCGCGAAATTGGGCGCCAGGTTGATCAGCCGCACGGTGCCGCCGTAGCTGCCGACCTTCAGTTCGTCCAGCATGCCGTCCGGCGCCGCGCTGCGCTCCAGCGTCAGCACCAGCGGACTCTCCGGCAGCCGCTCATTCACCGGCGGCAGCTCCCCGGCCGCAACGCGCTCGGCGAGCATCGGCGCCTCCAGGTAGCCGCCCGCTCCACTGGCCGCCATCGGCTCGCTGGCAGCGCCGGACGCGTCCTCCTGCCCGCTGGCCACCGCCAGCCCGGCGACCGCCGCCAGCAGCGCCACGATCATCAATACTCTCTTCAAAACGAAATCCTCCTCTGATTGTCGATCCGCATCTGAACTACACCAACGGGCGTGCTCCGTCAAGGAACGGGGGCGCGCCAGGCGCGCCAGTGCCGGCGAATAGCGATAGGAGGCGCCTGGCGGTCGGGTAGCGCGAGCAGTGCGGTGTCGCAAGCCGCGCTCTGTGGTAGATTGGCGCGGCATGGAACTCGGTGCGTTCTCGGTCAGCCTGGCGGTCAAGGACCTGCAGGCGGCGCAGGCATTCTACGAGAAACTCGGCTTTGCCCGCAGCGGCGGCGATGGCAAGGGCTACCTGATCATGGTCAACGGCGGCGCCACGGTCGGCCTGTTTCAAGGCATGTTCGAGGGTAACATTCTCACCTTCAACCCCGGTATGCGGCAGGACGGCTCACCGCTCGACAACTTCACCGACATCAGGGAAATCCGTGCGTCGCTGGCCGCCGCGGGTATCGAGTTGACCACCGATACCGATCCGGACGGCACCGGTCCCGCCCACATCGCCTTCCGCGACCCGGATGGCAACGCCATCCTGATCGACCAGTTCTTTCCCAAGCCGGGCACCGCCGCCGAGTAGTACGGGTTACCGTCGGGACGGCTCGACTTCGATCCACAGGTGCTCGACGCCGCGCAGAACGGCGCTTTCCCGGTGACGGGGCTCGGCGGCCAGGCGGATCGTGGCGAAGCGGTCGAGCAACGCGGCAAACGCTATACGCGCTTCCAGGAGGGCCAGCGGTGCCCCGATGCAGTAGTGGATGCCGCGCCCGAACGACAGGTGATTATTGTCCTGGCGTCCGATGTCCAGCACGTCGGGATCGGCGAACGCCTCGGGGTCGCGGTTCGCCGCGCCGATGATGGAGATTACCAACTGGCGGGCGCGGATCCGCTTTCCGCCGATCTCGATATCTTCCAGCGCCAGGCGGCCGTTGAGCTGGATCGGGCTGTCGTAGCGCAGCAACTCGTCGACGGCGGACTCCAGCAGCTCGGGTTGGTCTCTCAGGCGCCGAAGCTGGCCAGGATTCCTGAGTAGCGCCAGCATGCCGTTGCCGATAAGGTTGCGCGTGGTGTCGTTTCCCGCGACCAGGATCAACAGCATCACCGATAGCAGTTCCTCGTGGGTCAGCCGGTCGCCTTCCTCCTCGGCGGCTACCAGCGCGGTTACCAGGTCGTCTTGCGGAGCGCGGCGCCGCTCGGCGATGATCGTCTCGAAGTACTGGTATGCTTCCTCGGCCGCCGCCTTGACGCGCTGGATCTGGTCACGACCGAGCATCGGTTCGACACTGAGCGCCAGAGTACGGGACCACTTCTCGAATCGGTCCATGTCGCGCGGGCGCACGCCGAGCATCTCGGCGATCACGGTTACCGGCAGCGGGTAGGCGAGCGCCGCGATCAGGTCGAACCGTTCCTTCCCGGCCACGGCGTCCAGCAGGCCGGCGGTGACCTCCTCGACGTGCGTGCGCAGTTTGGCCACGGCTCTCGGGGTAAATGCCTTGGAGACCAGCGTGCGAAGCCTAGTGTGCTCGGGTGGATCGAGGTTGAGGAGGCTCAGCGATACCGTCTCGACCAGAACGCGTCCGGAATTGCCGAACCGCCGGTGATCGCGCAGAACGGCCGCTACGTCCCGGTGGCGCGACAGCACCCAGGCGTCGACCAGGCGCAAGCGGTGCACCGGATCGACCTCCTGCAAGCGGCGATACGTGTCGTACGGATCCTCGTGCACCGCCGGCGAAGTGAGGTCATAGGCGACGCCCGACTCTCGTCTCTCCCAGGCCAGCAGCATACGCACGACCGACGGTTTGACCAGCGACTCGACGGCCCGCGAGATCACGCTCATGCACGAATGTTACACACTGTCCGGCGCGCACTACAAATCCGGCCGCAGTCGGCTGCTCCGGGCCGTCATGCAGAACGGTGCTTCGCTGGAAGTCATTGCCGCAGCGTTGCGCGAGGCGAAGCAACCCGCGTCCGTCCCCGGCGGTGACGGTGGCCGACGCCCCTATTCCTCGGCGCCCCACAGTGCGCGCGCCGCGCGTTATCACCAGGTCCACCCACCGGTTGCCCGTTGCGCGCGGTGCTTCGTAGCCATGATCAACGTGCCGCCGTTCGCGGCGCGAGGGCACCGCGGTCTTCCTGCAACCTTGCCGAGTGTGCGTCGCGCTGAGCGTGGCGGTACCTGTGGTGGGCATTGCAGCGGATCCTGAGATTCCCCGGCTCCGCCCCGCCGCCGAGCGCGAACGGGACGATGTGGTCAATCTCCAGCCGGTAGCGGGAACCGCACCGCCGGCCACTGTCGCAGTCTACGTAGCTGCAACGCCCCCCGTCGCGCCGCCACACCTCCCGCCTCACCGCAGCCGGGATATACCGCGACCGCGATCCCGGCATCGCCGCCAGACACTCCATCGCGGCAAAATGCCGCTCCACGGACGAGAGTCGCCGTGCCGGCACCGCCCCGCCGCGGAAATCATGTCCGCCCGCGCTTGAAGTGCTGGGGTCCCTGCCTACGGGACGGCGCCGCGACGCCATGCGGTCATCGACATTGCGCTCCTCCGCCGCGAGCGCGCCGTTGCTGTCCTGGTTGCCGCCGTTCCGCCCGTCCGCGTGAGTTGCGTTGAGTGGGACGGAGTCGGAGCGCCGACTTGGCGTGTCGGCGACGCGATCCTGGTGGCTGCATGCCGCCGCGTCCTTTGCCCCAACGGCGTGTTCCCGGCGCTTCGCCGCCGAAGCGGTGTTACTGCCGCTGTTCCGCCCGTGCGCGCGAGATGTGCCGGGCATGCCGGTATCGACAGAGCGATCCTGGTCGCGGCGTGCTGCCGCGGGCGCGGGCTCCGAGCGCTTCGCTGCTGAAGTGGCGTGACCGCCGCCGCTGTCCCGCACCGCCGCGGGCCCCATTTGACCGTGCACCGCTTCGACAGGGCGCTTCGCCGCCGAAGCCGCTGCGCGCTGGACCCCTCCTGCGCTCGGCGTACGCGTAGATTGTCCGCCGTTGCTCGAGGCGGGACCGCCGGTGCGCCGCAAGCGCCTTGGATGCGCCGGGTCGTAGCGCTTCAGACCGTCCTGCACCAGGTGCGCCACCAAAGCGCCCAGCATAAGGTGCGGGTCCTTGTGCGAAAGCAGCATCTGAAGTTTCCCCAACCCATGCCGGCAATCCGCGCCGACCGTCGCCTTCAACTCCCAGCGCCCGTTGCCGAGCGCTGGTAGCGTCCATGCAAGTGGTGTAACTCTGGGATCTCCAGAATAGGCGCTAAGCCGCCTGCCCGTCCTCGATCATCAGCTTGGAGTCTGATGCCATGATCTTCGCCAGGCTGTCCTGGCTCATATAG